>Ga0265296_1001592_pt1 | contig 25534 bp, 24 predicted proteins | sample MunlanPumphouse1_FD_189073 | JGI IMG/M metagenome (GOLD analysis project Ga0265296, IMG submission 189073) | Groundwater microbial communities from a municipal landfill in Southern Ontario, Canada - Pumphouse #1 | ecosystem: Environmental > Aquatic > Deep subsurface > Groundwater | place... | reverse complement strand
CGCATGGCTCACCATCATCTGGCACTGCTGGCAAGACAACGTCCCCTACGACCCCACCAAACACCGCGCACTTCAGGCCTACCTCGACCCGAAAACCGAGGCGGCTTGACATAGGGCTTCTCATGCGTTCACTCTATGCACCGGATCGGACAACTATTCTGGAACGGTGAGCAGAAGCCTGGTCGTGCAGACCCGTGAGATCGATCCGGTGGAAGACCTTCTGGCGTATGCCCACCCCTCTGCTCCCCTGGCCTGGCTCCGTCGCGGCGACGGCATCGTCGCCGCCGGCGACGCGATGCCGACCTTCATCCGCATCCCGGCGGGAACGGCATCCATGCGTTCGGCGATGATGGCCGACGCCTGGCGCGATCTGGCTGCCGCGGCGGAGATCGACGACCCGATGAGCCTCCCCGGTACCGGGCTGGTCGGCTTCGGTGCGCTGACCTTCGATGAGGACTCCGCCTCCGAAAGCGTCCTCATCGTCCCCTCCGTCATCCTCGGCAAGCGCAAGGGCCGAGGATGGATCACGCGCATCGCGCCCGCGGGCGACGATCTGCCGCAGGATCGGCCGGATGCCACGCTCGAGCGTCGTCCCTACGGACCGCACTGGGCGGGCACTCTCGGCCCCGGGCAGCAGACTCCGAACGGCTATCAGGCGTCCATCCGCGCCGCGCTCGGCCTGATCGGCGCTGGCGAGATCAGCAAGGTCGTGCTCGCGCGCGATCTCGCGGGGACGGTGCCAGGCGGCAGCGACCTGCGCCGGCTCGTGAGAGAGCTGTCGGCGGGGTACCCCGACACGTGGACGTTCGCCGTCGACGGTCTGATCGGCGCGAGCCCCGAGACTCTCGTCACCGTGCAAGGTGGCACGGTGACCGCGCGCGTCTTGGCCGGGACGATCGGCCGTGGAGCGGATGCCGACGAGGACAATGCCGTGTCCGCATCGCTGTCGTCCAGCGTGAAAGACATCGACGAGCACGAGTACGCGGTGCAGAGCGTGCTGGTCTCGCTGCGCCCGCACACGAGGGCGCTGGCGTCGAGCGAGCAGCCGTTCCTGCTGAAGCTGCCGAACCTCTTCCATCTCGCCACCGATGTGGAGGGCGAGCTGTCCGACGGCGCATCCGCACTCGACCTGGTCGGGGCGCTGCACCCGACAGCCGCTGTCGCCGGCACCCCGACGAAGGCTGCGATCGCCGCGATCCGCGAACTCGAGCCCTTCGACCGCGGTCGCTACGCGGGCCCTGTGGGCTGGGTCGACGGCAACGGCAACGGCGAGTGGGCGATCGCGCTGCGCTGCGCGCAGTTCGAAGTCGGATCCCTGCGCGGTACGGACGAGGGCGAGACTCTCGGCGTCACGGCCTACGCTGGTGCGGGCATCGTGGCCGCGAGCGACCCCGAGACGGAGCTGCTCGAGACCAGGGTGAAGTTCCGGCCCTTGGTCGACGCCCTGGCCTGAGTCAGCTTGCCGTGAGGCTTCGTCTCGCTGCGCTCGCTCAACCCGTTTCGTCTCGCTGCGCTCGCTCAACGACCCGCACGAGGTCAGCTTGCCGCGAGGCTTCGTCCCGCACGAGGTCAGCTTGCCGCGAGGCGCTTCTTCTCCGCCTCGATGTCGAAGTCGGCGGTCGGCCATTGCGGGTCGATGTCCTCCAGCGCGGCCAGCAGCAGTTCCTGCACAGCCAACCGGGCATACCACTTGCTGTTCGCCGGCACGACGTGCCACGGAGCGACCTCGGTCGACGTGCGATCGAACACCGTCTGATAGGCCGCCATGTAGTCGGGCCAGCGGAGGCGCTCGTCGACGTCGCCCGGGTTGTACTTCCAGTATTTGTCCGGGCGCTCGAGGCGCTCCATCAGGCGCTCCTTCTGCTCCTCCGACGAGATGTGCAGCATCACCTTGACGATGCGGGTACCGGATGCCGCGACCCTGGACTCGAAATCATTGATCGCACCGAATCGGCGTTCGATCTCGTCCGCTGATGCGAGCTCGCGCACCTTTCCGATCAGCACGTCCTCGTAGTGCGACCGGTCGAAGACCCCGATGAAGCCCGGCTCCGGCAGACGCTGCTCGACGCGCCACAGGAAGTCGTGCGACAGCTCTTCGTCGGTCGGCGCCTTGAACGCCGTGAGCGCGATCCCCTGCGGATCGACGCCGCCGACCACGTGCCTGACGATCCCGCCCTTGCCTGCGGAGTCCATCGCCTGCAGCACCAGCAGCACCGAGTCGGTCGTGGTGCCCGCGCGGCTCTCCGCGTACAGCCGTTCCTGCAGCTCTCCCAGCGACTCGATGCCGGCGGCGAGGTCTGCCGTGCCGCTCTTCTTGTCGCCGTCATAGCCGGGATGGCTGTCAGGGTCGACGTCTGCCAGGCGGAATCCTTCGCCCACTCGCAGGATCTCGGATGCGTCGCCTGACCAGCCTCGTGTGCTCATGCGTACATCTTGCCCTGATCAGCGCGGCAGCGGCACCTCGATGAGCTGTCGGCCCCCGACGGGTGCCGTGAGTGCCTGGTTGAGCGCGGCGCGCGTCGTGATCCGCTGATAGGTCCAGCCGTATGCGAGCGCGAGCTGCTCAAGCTGCACGGTGTGCGGAGTGTAGAAGGCGCGGTCGAGGTCTTCGCGCGGTGCGGATGACGCGACCTCGAGCGCATCGAAGATCGTGCCACCGCCGTCGTTGCCGACGATGACCTGGATGCGCAGCCCCGTCTCGTCGGGCGGCATGAGCAGCGCACCGACGTCGTGCAGGAATGCAAGGTCACCCAGCAGCACCCTCGTCACACCGGCTGCGCCTTCGGCTTGACTGGCCAGAGCGATTCCCATGGCGGTGGAGATCGTGCCGTCGATGCCGGCCAGGCCGCGATTGGCGTGCACCGGCACCTTCTTACCGCCGAGCACCGCGTCTGCGACGCGCACCAACCGCGAGGATCCGAACATCAGGCGATCGTGCGGCCACGTCGCGCGCCACACGGCGTCGACGAGCAGTTCGCGATCGAGTGGACGCCGCACCGCCTCGAGTTCGGCGCGCACCGCGTTTCGGCGTTCGGCGAAGTCGGTCGATGCGAGTCCCTCCTGATCCGGCGCGGCTTCGCTGAGGTCGACGACGGATGCCGCGGATGCCTCCATCCACGCCCCCATCCAGGAACGATCAGCCTCGCCGGGGGCGACGGAGACGGATGCCGCGGACACCGTTCGTCCGTTGAGATCGAGCGCCTCGCCGCCCGAGCGCACTGCGACGACCTGGACGTCGTCGCGGCGCAGCAGCGCGGTGACCTCGCGGCTGAGGGTGGGATGGCCGAGCACCACGGCGCGCTGGATCCGACCGCCGAGGACGTCGTCGCGGAGCATCTCGCGGTAGCCGTGCACGATGTAGCGGCCGTATCGCGCTCCGCTGACGATCTCGGCGATCAGCGGCCACGTGCCGGCGTGGGCGATCTCCTCGGCCTCAGCTCCGGCATCCGCGCCCGCGATCACGACGGTGCGGAGGCCGCGGGTGAGAACGAACGGCTCCCCCGGCGTCGCCGTCGGAGCCGGACCGGGAGCGACCGCGGCTTCCCCCACCGCTGCGGCGGACAGCGGCTCACGCGACGGGAGGTTCAGGTGCACGGGACCGGCGACTCCCGGCAGGGCCGTGGGGACGGCATCCGCTCCCATCGCCGCGATGACCGCGCGCTCGGCGAGGCCGTCCCACGTGCCGTCGCCGGGTACAGGGGCATCGAGTGAGAGTCTCACGAACGGGTCGAACAGTCCCGGCTGGATCGTCGCCTGATTCGCGCCGACGCCGCGCAGTTCCGGAGGGCGGTCCGCGGTGAGCAGCAGCAGCGGCACGCCGGAGTGGAAGGCCTCCATGGCGGCGGGAAGCAGGTTCGCCGTCGCCGTTCCCGACGTGCAGATGACCGCGGCCGGAACCCGCGTCTCGCGAGAGAGACCCAGCGCGGTGAATCCGGCGACCCGCTCATCGATGCGCACATGCACGCGCACCGCGCCCTGACCGGCCAGGCGGGTGGCGGCGAGAGCGAGCGCCTGGGAACGCGACCCTGGCGAGATGACGATGTCTCGCACCCCGTGCGCGATGAGTTCAGCCAGAAGGGATGCCGCGGCATCCGACGCCGGCGACGCCGTCACGATCGCGGCTCAGCCGCCGGAGGGTCTGTCTCGTCGTCCAGGCGGGCGAGTTCCTCTTCGAGGCGGCGGATGCGCTCGTCCTGCTCTGTCTTGCCGAGGCTGCGCAGGAACTCCGGGTCATCGTCCGGCGCGGTCTGGTGAATGCTCTCCTGGTCGCGGCGGCGCCGACGCCCGAGGGCGAACCAGAGGATTCCGCCGAGCACGGGGATGAGCACCACGATGGCGATCCAGGCGGCCTTCGACGCGCCACGGTGCCGCGTCGCCGGCTGCACTGCGCAATCGACGATGCTGAACACCCAGAAGACGAGGGCCAGAAAACCCCCGACGATCAATAGTCTCGCCACAGGTCCAGTCTAGGCGGGTTAACCGCTGGTGGATTCCTGACTCGGGGCGCTCGGGGCGGCCTACGCTGAAGGCGTGAAGATCGAGGAGACCGCTCTGGGTCCGGTGCGGATCGCCTGGACCTCCGCGGTGGACGACGCCGACCTTCTCGGCGCCGTGCGTGTGCTGGGGCCGTCGCAGAGGATCCGCCACGACAGCATGGATGCCGTGCGGGCGCGCCGATTCGCCACCGGACGACGACTCCTCTCCGCGCTCGTGCACGGGCCGTCGGCCGGGGCCGTTCGAATCGAGAGCGTGTGCGACCGATGCGGAGGCGACCATGGCCGCCCCCGCATCGAGGGAGCGCCGTTCGCCGTGAGCCTCAGCTACGCCGGCGACATGGTCGTCGCCGCCGCCGTGGGTCTGGATGCGGCATCGGCCGTCGGCATCGACATCGAGCGCCGCACGTCGGATGTCGACTCGCCGATGCGCGAACTCACGCACCTGTTCGCACCGCACGAGCCGCCAGGGCTGCGCGAGTGGACCGAGATCGAGGCCGCCGTCAAGGCAGATGGGCGGGGGCTGCGCGTACCGCCTGCGGACGTCGCATTCGGCGAGCGCTCCCCGATGCTCCCTGGCGGTCGGGTCGTCCACGTTCCCGGTCGGCTCGAGCGCATGGAGGTCGCTCCTGCGCCGGGCCCTCCGGATCACATCGTCAGCGTCGCGGTCGTCGCTGCTGCGAGCGAGGCAGCGCCGGAAGCGGTGCGGCATCCAACCACGCATGGAACAGCTCCGCGAGCGGCGCCCCGGTGATCTCCTCCGCAAGCGCGATGAAGTCGCCCGTCGTCGCGGTCGTCCAGCGGAAGCGCTCGGCCCACGTGCGCAGCAACCGGAAGAACGACTCGTCTCCGACGGTCAGCCGCACGGCGTGGAGGGTGAGCGCGCCGCGCTTGTAGATCCGGTCGTCGAACATCAGATCGGGACCGGGCTCGCCGAGGATGATGTCCTGGTCGAGGCTCGCGAGGCGCCGGTGATGCGCCACGGCCTCGTCGTGCGTGCTGGCACCGCCGGAACGCTCGGACCAGATCCACTCCGCGTAGCAGGCGAACCCCTCGTTCAGCCAGATGTCGCGCCACTGCGCGAGGCCGACGCTGTTGCCGAACCACTGGTGCGCGAGCTCGTGGGCGACCAGTCGCTCCGAACCGCCTTCGCCGTCGGCGTGGTTCGCCCCGAAGATGCCGACACCCTGTGCTTCGAGCGGGATCTCCAGTTCGTCCTCGGTGACGACGACACGGTAGTCGGGGAGCGGATAGCCGCCGAACGTCTCCTCGAACACCCTCATCATCTCCGGCAGGTCGGCGAAATCCGCCAGGACCCGGCTCTCCAGCGCCCGCGGGTAATGGAGTTCCCCCACGACACCCGCGAATTCGAGCGGCGTGGCGACGTATCGGCCGATCTGCACGGTCGCCAGATATGTGGCCGTGGGGATGTCGCGATCGAAGATCCACGTCGTCCTGCCGCCGCGGGTCGAGCGCGAGGTGGTACCGCCCGCAACCACCGTGTACGCGGAATCGGTGGTGAACGTCAGCCGGTAGGTCGCCTTGTCGGACGGGAGATCGTTGCACGGGAACCAGGTCGGCGCCCCCGTCGGCTGCGAGGCGATGATCACGCCGTCCTCCAGCTCTTCCCAGCCGATCGTCCCCCACCGGGACCGGCGCGGTCGCGGAGCACCCGCATAGGCGATGGTCACCGCGAATGCGTCTCCGGCGGCGAGCGGAGTGCCGAGGGAGACCCGGAGCTTCCGATCGCTCTGGCGGAACGGCACAGACTTGCCGGAACCGAGCCGCACACGAGAGGCGCGCAACCCGACGAGATCGAAGGACAGCGCGCTGGTCGCGGCGCGGACGTGCCCGCGCACGACCGCTGTGCCGCTGAGGCGGTTGGTCGTCACCTTGTAGTCGAGCTCGAGCTCGTAGTGGTCGACGCTGATGTTCGCGTCGCCGCTCTGCGCGACGTACGGGTCGCCGCTCACAGGTCGGCAGCCTGGTACGCGCGGACCTTGACCGCTCGCCACGGTCCGATCGGGTTCCCGCTCCAGCGGCTGCCGACCGGAACCGTCTCACCGCGCATCACCAGGGACGCGGGTCCGACGGTCGCGTCGGCGCCGATCGAGGCGGCCGGCAGGATCACGCTGTGCGGTCCGAGGGTCGCACCCGCTTCGAGTGTCACTGTGTCGGTGCTCATCACTCGATCATGGAACAGATGCGTCTGAACCACACATCCCCGGTTCACGGTCGCCCCGTCGCCGAGTGTGACGAGGTCGGGCTCCGGAAGCCAGTAGCTGTCGGTCCAGACGCCGCGGCCGACCTTGGCACCGAGTGAACGCAGCCACATCGCGAGGATCGGCGTGCCCGCTGCCGCATTCGCGAACCAGGGTGCGGCGAGCATTTCCGTGAAGGTGTCGGAGACCTCGGTGCGCCAGACGAAACTCGACCAGAGCGGGTGCTCGCCGGGACGGATGCGCCCGACGATGACCCACTTCGCGATCGTGCTGATCAACGCCGCGAGCAGGCCCGCGAGCATGATGGCGGCGCCGGAGAGCACCACGGTCGCCACCAGCCCCCATGTCCCGATCATCGCGGCGAGCGCGAACAGGACGGCGACGCCGAGAGCGCAGCTGACGACCACGGGAACGATGCGGCACAGCTCCCACAGGGCGCGGGCGACGCGAAGTGCGCCGCGCGGCCGGTACGTGCGCTCGAGGTCGGCGTCGTTGACCACGCGGCGCAGCCTCATCGCCGGCGACCCGAGCCACGATGATCCCGGCTTGGATTTCTCGGGCGCCACCGAGAGCACCGCGACCAGACCGTCGCGCGGCACCCGGTGACCGGGACCGGCCATGCCGGAGTTGCCCAGGAAGGCGCGCTTGCCGATGCGCGCACGATCGATGCGCATCCATCCGCCCTTGAGCTCGTAAGCCGCGACCATCGTGTCGTCGGCGAGGAACGCGCCGTCGTCGATGGTCGTCATGGACGGGATCAGCAGCACCGTGGACGCCTCGACCTCGCGGCCGACCTTGGCGCCCAGCATCCTCAGCCAGATCGGCGTGAACAGGCTCGAGTAGATCGGGAACAGGATCGTGCGGGCGGAGTCGAGGAGCCTCTCGGTCGACCAGGCCTGCCATGCGACGCGGCTGCGGACGGCGTGGATGCCCTCGTTCAGACCGATCGACAGCAGCCGGGTGAGCAGCACCACCAGCGCGGCAAGAGTGAGACCGGCTGCGAGCGTCGCAGGAACCAGCCATGCGGCGACGACAGGGAGGGCGGCGAGAAGGGATTCGGATCCCCGGATCGCCTGTGCGATCACGAGCACGCCGACGCCGTAGGCGATGAAGGGAAGCAGGGCGAGTCCCGCGGAGGAAAGGCCGTAGACCCAGAGCCATCTGCGCGGAGCGAGCGGACGCTCCGGCGCCAGCGGGCTGGATGTTCCCCCCACGCGCACCGCGGGAGAGCCCGCCCATCGCTGGCCGGCCCTGACGCGGCCGAACACCGCCGAACCAGGGGCGATCTCGGCATCGCGGCCGATCTTCGTACCGGGGGCAAGGGTGCTCCGCGCGCCGATCGTGGCACCGGCACCGATGCGGATGCCGCCGATGCGCACGGTGTCGCCGTCGATCCAGTACCCGGAGAGATCGACCTCGGGCTCGATCGCCGCGCCCTCGGCGACGACGAGCATGCCCGTCACCGGCGGCAGCGCGTGCAGATCGACGTTCGGTCCGATCTTGGCACCGAGAGCGCGTGCGTAGTAGGTGACCCACGGCGCTCCGGCAAGGCCCACCGGATCGATCTGGTGGGCGATCTGCTCGGCCAGCCAGAGGCGCAGATGCACCCCTCCACCACGCGGGTAGTCGCCCGGTCGCACTCCCGCGAGCAGCAGTCTGGACAGGCCCGCCGACACCGCCATCCGTCCGAACGGGATCACGAAGATCAGCAGACCGAAGACGATGACCCACCATGGGGCGTCCGGCAGGAACTCGAATCCCGGCACGAGCTGCAGGAGCCAGCTGCCGGTGAGCAGCCACAGCGTCCAGCGGATGCCGGTGAGGATGAACAGCGGCACACCCGCGACGCTCTGCACCCACTGCATGATCCTCGGCGTGGGATGCGCCGTGCTGAAGGTCGCGGCGACCTCGTCCTCGTCGGAGGCCTCCTCTTCGACGGCATCCGCCATCTGCCGGAGCTTCGGCAGATCGTAGACGTCAGCCATGGTGAACTCGGGTGCGCGGACACGGATGCGGGAGACGAGCTGCGCGGCCGCGAGTGATCCGCCGCCGAGCTGGAAGAAATCGGCCTTCTCGTCGGCGGGCCGGATGCCGAGCACGGCCAGCCACTGCTCGGCGAGCCACGCCGCGGTGCCCGACAGCGAGGAGTCCGAGCCGGTTGTGTCTTCGAGCGGCCAGGGCAGCGCGGCCTTGTCGACCTTGCCTGACGTGCGCACCGGGAGGTCATCCATCACTGCGAGCAGCGGGATCAGCGGCGCCGGCAGCGTCTCGGCGAGCTCGGCGCGGGCGGTCTGACGGTCGAAGCCCTCGGCGGGGACGACGTAGCCGACGAGCAGCGGCACGCCGCCTTCCGAGCGCTGCACGACCACGGTGGCGGCGGAGACGGCAGACAGCGCCTGCAGAGCCGATTCGACCTCGCCGAGTTCGATGCGGCGTCCGCCGACCTTCACCTGGTCGTCGGCACGGCCCTGGAACAGCAGACCTGCGGGATCGGCGCGCACGAGGTCGCCCGACCGATAGGCGCGCTCCCAGCCGAGCGACGGCATAGGCGCGTACTTCTCGGCGTCCTTGGCGGGGTCGAGGTATCGGGCGAGACCGACACCTCCGATGATCAGCTCGCCGACCTCGCCGTCTGCGACGCGGTTGCCGTCCGCATCCACGACGGCGAGGCTCCATCCGTCCAGCGGCAGTCCGATGCGCACGGGACCTTCGCCGTCGAGCAGTGCAGCGCATGCCACGACCGTCGCCTCGGTCGGACCATAGGTGTTCCACACCTCGCGGCCCTCGGAGACGAGGCGAGCGACGAGTTCGGGCGGGCAGGCCTCTCCCCCGAAGATCAGGAGGCGGACGTTCTCGATGGCGTCCTGAGGCCACAGTGCGGCCAGCGTCGGAACAGTGGAGACCACGGTGATCCCGTGGCCGAGGAGCCAAGGCCCGAGGTCTTCTCCCGAACGGACGAGCGCGCGGGGCGCGGGGACGAGACAGGCACCGTAGCGCCACGCGAGCCACATCTCCTCGCACGACGCGTCGAACGCGACGGAGAGGCCCGCGAGCACCCGGTCACCCGGACCGAGCGGTGCATCCTGCAGGAAGAGGCGCGCCTCTGCGTCGACGAAGGCCGCCGCGGAGCGATGCGTGACGGCGACGCCCTTGGGCACACCGGTCGAGCCGGACGTGAAGATGATCCAGGCGTCGTCGTCGACCGTGGGCATGGGCGCGGTGCTGATCGCGCTCGAGCTCGGGTGAGGCGCGTCGCCGTCGAAGAGAGCTCTCGTCGTCTCAGATGCCGCGGACGCCCGCGGTTCGTAGACTCCTGCTCCGGTGATCACGCCGGCGACGCCGGCCTCTCCGAAGACGAGGTCCGCCCGCTCCTGAGGGTCGTCGGCGTCGACGGGCACGTAGGCGGCACCGGCGGCCATGATCCCGAGGATCGCGATGTAGAGCTCGCGGTCGCCAGACGGCATTCGCACGCCGACCCGGTCGCCCTTGTCCACGCCGTTCTCGCGAAGGCGTGCGGCGGTCTGCCAGACGAGCGCCAGCAATTCGGCGTAGCTCAGGGCGCCGTCGGCGTCTTCCAGTGCCGATGCCTGCGGATGCTGCTCGGCGGATGCTCGGAGGATGTCGATCAACGTACGCGAGGCGGTCGCGTCGCCGGAGTGGTCGAGATACTCCTGCATCGGCGGGTTCAAGCCGACAGAAGGGTGATCAGCTGCGCCTTGTTGAGCCGGGAGAATCCGGTGCGGCCCTCGGCGGCGGCGCGTGCGCGCAGCTGCACGACGGTGAGCGTCGACAGATCGGATGCTGCGGGTGCAGTGGCCTTCGGTGCCGCGGTGCGCGCCGCAGCAGGCTTGGCGGCGGGCTTGGTTGCAGCAGCGGGCTTTGTCGCGGCCGGCTTGGTCGCAGGCTTCGCCGCGGCAGGCTTGGTCGCAGCGGGCTTCGAAGCGGCAGGCTTTGCCGCAGCGGGCTTTGACGCAGCAGGCTTTGTCGCGGCCGGCTTAGTCGCAGGCTTCTCCGCAGCGGGCTTGGAAACGGGCTTCACGACCGTCTCGGCCTTCTCCGTTTTTTCGGCCTTCTTTGCCTTCGCCGCCTTCTTCGCAGCCTCGGCTTGCAGCTTCTTAGCGGCCTCGGCCTTCGCTGCCAGCTTGCTCTCGATCTTGTCGGCGGTCTTCTCGATGCGATCGATCGCGGCGACCGCCTTCTTCTCGACCTTGCGCGGGCTGCGTTCGACCTTCTTCTTCTTCGCCTTCGAGACGTCCTTGGCGTCGTCTGCGAGGGCGCGGAGCTTCTTCGCGTCCTTCTTCGGGAGCGTCTTGCTCAGCCGCTTGGCGTCCTTCGCAGCCTCAGCCGCGGCATCCAATGCAGCGTTCGCCGACTTCACGGCCTTGGTGATCTTCGCCATCTTCACTCCCTCATTCCGCATGTCCGCCGCGGGATGACGGCGTACTGCATGCGGCGCACATCGTACAGGGGCAAGAAGAACGGTACGGAAACTGTCGCCACACGGGTTCGCCCTTTCATCGGCCTGACACCGCTTCGGCTCGACGTCGCCTCCTAGCCTGAGGATGACGCCCAACCCTCTACCTGGTCCGCGGCCGGGCGGCTTCCGTAGCAATCATGCGAGGCGCTCGCGGTCTGTGAGGTGAGTGGCGAGCCGCTCGATGGCGCGCGCGAGTTCGGGCGGCTCGACGACAGACACGGGAGCGGTGAGCGCTATCTCGGCGACCGTCATCGCGAGTCGTCCGAGATCTTCGCTGCAGATCTGGACGACGCAGTGTTCTGCGTGCTCCTCCCTCAGAGTGTGGTCAGTCCACCGAAGGACGCCCTCAATCTCTGCGAACGGTTTGTGAATGGCGAGCGTCGCATTGCGATCGCGGGCAGAGCGGCCGATCGAGCTCGCGACAAAATCGGCCGCGTCTCCACCGGGAATCGTGCGAGGCGTGAAATGACTGCCGACCGGTCGCGGCTCGTGGATCCGGTCGAGTCGGAATGTTCTCCAATCGCGACGGTCTCCGTCCCATGCCACGAGATACCATCGACGCCCGGCTGTGACGAGCTGATGCGGCTCGACATACCGCCTACTGCTCTCGCCCTGGCTTTGTCGGTACTCGAATCGCACGAGCTCATGGTCACGGCAAGCGGCGGCGAACACGCTCAGCGACTCAGGATGGATGACCGCGTCATTCGCTGTTCGCCGCAGTGATGCGACGCTCGAGTGCAGCGCGGATACGCGTCGACGGAGTCTGTGGGGCAGCAGGGCTTCGATCTTTGCCAGCGCGCGGAGCGACGTCTCCTCGATCCCGCTGACGGCGGCCTCCGCGCCGTAACGCAATCCGATCGCTACCGCGACGGCCTCCTCGTCGTCGAGTATTAGAGGCGGCACGTGCGCTCCGGTCGCGAGCCGGTAGCCGCCGTACCTTCCCGAGATGGAATCGATCGGGTAGCCGAGCTCGCGAAGGCGGTCGAGGTCTCTTCGCACCGTTCGTTCGGTCACCCCGAGCCGAGCCGCGAGTTCTGCACAGGGCCAGAAGCGATGGGTCTGCAGAAGGGACAGCAGTTGCAAGGCCCTGCCCGTGGAATCCGTTCGCATGATCTCAGCTTGCCGAGGATCTAGGACGTCCGGTGTCCAGAATGCCTCGTACGTTCTGAGCGCAGCCGATCCGCAACGCGATCTGGCACCCAACTCATAGGAGTATCCGTGAACCTGTCCGCCTTCCCCGACCCCACCCTCATCCCCGTAAACGGCATCGAACTCGAAGTGTTCGAGGCAGGACGAGACAACGCCGGAAACCCCATTGTGCTGTGCCACGGGTGGCCGGGGCATGCCTCGGTATGGCGCCATCAGGTGTCGGCCCTCGTCGCCGCGGGGTACCACGTCATCGTCCCGAACCAACGCGGCTACGGCAACTCTTCGCGGCCGGACGATGTGACGGCCTACGATATCGAGCACCTGTCAGGTGACCTCGCCGCGCTTCTCGATCACTACGGATACAGCAACGCCACCTTCGTCGGTCACGACTGGGGCGCGAACGTCGTCTGGGGTCTGGCCCTGTTGCATCCCGACCGTGTGGACAAGGTCATCAACTTGAGCCTGCCCTACCAGGAACGCGGGGAGACGCCGTGGATCGAGCTCATGGAAGCAGTGCTCGGCGGCGACTTCTACTTCGTCCACTTCAACCGTCAGCCTGGCGTCGCCGACGCCGTCTTCGATGAGTACACCTACCAGTTCCTTCGCAACCTGTACCGGAAGAACGAGCCTCCTCGCCAGCCCCAGCCCGGTATGGCGTTCATCGATCTCGCTCGAGCTGAAACGCCACTCGGTGACCCGGTGATGAGCGACGACGAACTCGCCGTTCTGGTCTCCGCGTTCGAAGCCTCCGGATTCACCGGCGGTGTGAACTGGTACAGAAACCTCGACCGCAACTGGCACTTGCTGGCCGACGTGGACCCGATCGTCCATCAGCCGACCCTCATGATCTACGGTGACCGAGACATGATTCGGAAATCTGAGACGCTTGCAGACTTTGTGCCCAACGCCGACGTCGTCACTCTCGAGTGTGGGCATTGGATCCAGCAGGAAAAGCCGGCCGAACTCAACCATGCGATCCTGAGCTGGCTGCAGCAACAGGACACCGCACGCCGCCGATAGACAACGTACAAGCCGCTTGTTGCGGCCCCGGCTCCGGGGCTGCAACAACACCTGCCTTCAAGAAGCAGTGCAGAGGTTCTCGGCGACAGTTAGAACTCGTCCGCGACGACCTCTGCTTTGAACCCCGCGGAGTTCTCAAGCCAGCCTGCATAGTGATCTGTTCCACCCGCGTGCGGATATCGATCGTGATACAACGGCTGCCACCCATGTGACGTGGCGGTTGCCATGATCGCATCCACGACGGCGGCCGTGCCGGCCTTGAACGCGAGATGATTCATGCCCGGAGCCCGCCGGTCATGCGTTGGCCCGCTCAGGTTCGGTGACGTCGTCAACGTGACGTAAGCGCCACCTGCCGCCCAGGACTCACCGTCCTCCCACTCGCTCTCCCGCGCAAATTTCAGCTCGCGAAGCAACCAGCCCCATTCAGCGAGCGCGGGGGCATCGACAATCCAGATCTCCACATGGTGTATTCCCGCCACGTCGCCAGTCTCGCAGTTCGACTACCGAGTCCGGAAGTCGGTGCTCAGGGGTATCGCAACACGAGGCGGGGATACTCGGCACGGTCCTGCCGTAAACGATCATTCTGGTGTGTTCAGCATCGGCACCTTAAGGTGTTCTCACTGCCCGCGAACAGAAAAGGTGCGATGCTCCGACGATCTGCCGCGCTTGTCTCGGCCGCCCTGCTTCTGGCTATCGGACTAGTGGCCTGCGGTGCGCGCGAGCCCGAATCCAGGCCACAACCCTCGGCGGCGTGGGACGGTGGCCGAATCGACGAGGTTGCCATCGAGCCTGAGCCAAGAATGTCTTTGACGATCTCTTCCGGCGGCAACGCCCAGTTGGCGAACATGCCGGAGGGCCAATGGGAGAGAACCGACTCGGGAATCTGCTGGGACGACACAGGGGGTCTGTATTCGGGCCCTGCAACTTGGAGCTGGTTCGCCGAGAGCGGCATCGAGGTGAAGTTCGAAGACTCCGCGGTGATCTTCTGGGCATGGCCCGGCAAGTTCGGGAGCTATGACTGGTCAGCGTTCAAGATGGTGAATTGTCGAGGCGACCGAACATGGGGGATGTCACTGACCTGCGGATCTGCAGGCACTGTGGACCTTACGCCATGCAAAGTCCCATCTGATTAGACGTCTGCCGAAAACGATCGTTTCCGGCAGGTGCGCAGCGCGTCGGGACGGAACGCTCCTGACGTGTCCCGCGGGACGGATCTGCCGTCAGGTCGCGTCACCCACGTGATCTCCGGGCCTCGCGCCCTGTCTGCTGTCAGTTCCGACCGGAAGGGACCAGTTCACCCACGAGCGTCTCGATGCGCGCCCTGATCTCATCGCGGATCGGGCGCACCGAGTCGATGCCCTGGCCTGCCGGGTCGTCGAGCTTCCAGTCCTCGTAGCGCTTGCCCGGGAAGAACGGGCAGGCGTCGCCGCAGCCCATCGTGATGACGACATCAGAGGCCTGCACCGCTTCGGTGGTGAGCACCTTGGGCTGTTCGGCGGTGATGTCGATGCCGAGCTCGGCCATCGCGTCGACCGCGACGGGGTTGATCCGGTCGGCCGGCACGGATCCTGCGGAGCGCACCTCGATGCGATCGCCGGCGATGTCGCGGAGGAATCCGGCCGCCATCTGAGAGCGACCGGCATTGTGGACGCAGACGAACAGGACGGAGGGCTTGGTGGCAGTGTCGGTCATGAGGTCTCCTCGAGTAGTTCCTGGACAAGGGCACGCACGCGGGCGGTGATGTCATCGCGGATGGCTTCGACGCCTTCGCGCGAGGCGAGGGCCGGGTCACCGACAGCCCAATCGTCGTAGCGGACGCCGGGGATGATCGGGCACACATCCCCGCAGCCCATCGTGATGACGACATCCGCTGCCCTGACGGCGTCGTCGGTCAGCGGCTTCGGGAATCGCTCGGCGGCCGCGTCGCCCTCGATCTCGGCGAGCAGCGAGCGCACGTGCGGGTGGATGACGTCGGCGGGGCTGGATCCGGCCGAGCGCGCGACGACCCTGCCACCGGCGAGCTGATTGACGAGTGCGGCGGCGAGCTGCGAGCGGCCGGCGTTGGCGACGCAGACGAACAGCACCTGCGGGACTGCCGTGTCGCGGTCGCGGGTGAGATCGCTCAGTCGCTGCCTGGCGAAACGCTCTGCGAGCGGGATCAGCGCCGAGGTCACCCTGGCGGTGCGCGCGAGGGCTGTGTACGACTCGCGGACGACAGTGAGGACGACGGCCTCGTCCACCTCGGGAATGTCGGCGAACAGTTCATCAGCGAGACGGGTCACACGGGCGTCGAAGTCGGGCCGGAGCGACTCTTCCGATGCACCATCGGAAGCCGGACCGGCGACCGTAGCCGGCGCGAAGGAGTCCAACAGTGTGGTGACGGCGCGGCGGCGGTTCGGGTGGATCTTGTACCAGACCCAGGTGCCGCGGCGCTCGGACGTCAGCACATCGACGTCCTTGAGCACCTTCAGGTGATGCGACACGGTCGGCTGTGACACCTCGGCGAGCTCGGCGAGATCGCAGACGCAGGACTCGCCGCGGGGGTTGGAGGCGATCGCGGACAACATCCGCAGGCGCAGGGGGTCAGAGAGCGCCTTCAATGTGGCTGCGACGGATGACGCCGCGTCCTGCCCTATCGCGTGCGAGGCGACCGGACTGCAGGTGTCTTCAGCGGTCAAAGTGACCTTCATGATGGCGTCCTCACGTCGGCGTATGGAGCTGCGGCGTATGGATCGGTGTGGAACCAGCGCCTGGCTGCCCAGAGCGAGACGTAGACGAGCCCCACGAGCAAAGGCACTTCGATCAGCGGGCCGACGACGCCTGCGAGGGCCTGGCCGGACGCGGCACCGAAGGTGCCGATGGCCACCGCGATCGCGAGTTCGAAGTTGTTGCCGGCTGCAGTGAACGCCAACGTCGATGAGCGTGCGTATCCGAGGCCGAGAGCCTTGCCGGTGAAGAGTCCGACGAACCACATGACTGCGAAGTACACCAGCAGCGGCAGTGCGATCCGCGCCACGTCGAGCGGGCGGGAGGTGACCTGTTCGCCTTGCAGGGCGAACAGCAGCACGATGGTGAACAGCAGCCCGTAGAGGGCCCACGGGCCGATCTTCGGCAGGAACTTCTCCTCGTACCAGTCGCGGCCCTTTCGGCGCTCGCCGATGAAGCGGGACGCGAATCCGGCCAGCAACGGGATGCCGAGGAAGACGAACACGTTCAGCGCGATCGCCCCGACGGAGAAGTCCAGCCCCTGCGAGTCCAGCCCCAGCCATCCGGGGAGGACGGTGAGGTAGAACCAGCCGAGCAGTGAGAACGCGAAGACCTGGAACACCGAGTTGACCGCGACGAGCACGGCGGCGGCTTCGCGGTCTCCGCAGGCGAGGTCGTTCCAGATGACGACCATCGCGATGCATCGGGCGAGCCCGACGATGATCAGGCCCGTCCGGTATTCCGGCAGATCTGGCAGGAACATCCAGGCGAGTGCGAACATCAGCGCGGGGCCGATCAGCCAGTTCAGCACGAGCGAGGAGATGAGCAGCTTCTTATCGCCGGTGACCGCCGCGACCTTGTCGTAGCGGACCTTCGCCAGGACGGGGTACATCATCACCAGCAGGCCGAGAGCGATCGGGATAGAGATCCCGCCCACTTCAAGGCTCGCGAGCAGCGGCGATACGCCGGGAACGAAGCGCCCGAGGAGGATGCCGCCGACCATGGCGAGCCCGATCCACAGCGGCAGCCAGCGGTCCAGGGTGGACAGGCGTCGCGTCGTCGACGTCGGCGCGGGAACGGTTACAGCACTCATGCGAGCAGCGCCTCCATCTTCTCGGTGATAACAGTCTTCGGGTGTGCACCGATGAGGATGTCGTTGCGGACACCGTTCTTATAGAAACTCAGGGTGGGGATCGAGGTGACGCCGGCGGCCACTACCGCCGCCGGGTTCTGGTCGGCATCGAGCTTGACGATCTTGATCCGGCCGTCGTACTCGACTGCGAGCTGCTCCAACAGAGGTGCGATCTGCTTGCACGGGCCGCACCAGGTGGCCCAGATGTCCACGACTACGGGGAGATCCGCATCGAGGACCTCGGTCTGGAATGTGGCGTCGGTGACAGATGCGGGGCTTCTCATGCGAACACCTCCTCGGTCTCGAGTTCGAACGTGGTGCTCTCGTCCAGAGCGGATAGGTAGTGCTGGGCGTCCTGCGCGGCGGCGCATCCGGTGCCCGCAGCGGTGATGGCCTGACGGTAGGTGTGGTCGACCAGGTCGCCAGCCGCGAACACTCCGGGAAGGTTCGTGCGGGTGGAAGGATGTTCGACGAGCACATATCCGTCGGCGTCCGTGTCGATGATCCCAGTGACCAGTTCGGAGCGCGGGTCGTGCCCGATGGCCACGAATACCCCGGTTGCCGAAAGCTCGCGTTCTGCTCCGGTGACGGTGTCGCGGAGGGCGACAGCGTGCACCTTCTCGGCGCCGATGATGCCTGCGACCTCGCTGTTCCAGGCGACGTCGATCTTCGGGTGGTCGAGTACCCGCTGCGCCATGATCTTCGAGGCGCGGAACTCTTCGCGGCGGTGCACGACGGTGACCTTCGATGCGAAGCGCGTCAGGAACAGTGCTTCCTCCATCGCGGAGTCGCCACCGCCGACGACGACGATCTCCTGCTCGCGGAAGAAGAACCCGTCACACGTCGCACACCACGAGAGTCCGTGGCCGGTCAGCCGGTCTTCTTCGGGCAGTCCGAGCTTGCGATAGGCGGACCCCATCGTGAGGATGACTGCGCGGGCGTGGATCGTCTCTCCGCCGCCGGTCTCGACGATCTTGATCGGGCCGTCGAGATCGACGCGGATGGCGTCCTCGAGCAGGATGCGTGCGCCGAAGCGCTCGGCCTGCGCTCGCATCGACTCCATCAACTCCGGCCCCTGCACACCGTCGACGAACCCGGGGAAGTTCTCCACCTCGGTCGTCGTCATCAGTGCACCACCCGCAGTCACGGAACCCGCGAGCACGACCGGCTCAAGTCCCGCACGAGCGGCATAGACCGCAGCGGTGTACCCGGCAGGTCCGGAACCGATGATGACCAGCTCAACCTCTTGAATCGACATGTGTCTATATTGACATTCGTCGATACCGAAAGCAAACCATACAGAAGAGGAGTTCACCTGCCCGTCACCCGACGAGCGGATCATGCCAATGCAGCACACCCTCTTCCTTCCTCCGAGAAAGCCGCGAAATGACGACCCAGCCCAAGACCGTCCTGTTCATCTGCACTCACAACGCGGGGCGTTCGCAGCTGGGCGCCCACCTGCTCGCCCATGTCGGAGACAAGCACCTGGTGGCCACAAGCGCGGGGATCAACCCGGCCGAGGCGATCAACCCGGCGGTCGCGGCATCATTGCAAGAACTCGGCATCGACACGAGCGCCGCACATCCGCGTGCGGTGACGGCCGGAGATCTCGACGCCGCTGATGTCGTGGTACTGATGAAGCCGGGCCTGTCTTTACCAGGCCCGGTGCGCGGAGAACTCGTCGAGTGGTCGTTCCCTGATCCAACGAACTGGGAAGCCGACGGAGTGCGCGAGCTGCGCGATGCTGTCAATGAGAGCGTGCGCGGGCTCGCTGCGCGTCTCGCGGGCTGAGGACACGAACGGCTGGGCCCTCCTCCCCGGGGACCCCAGCCCTTCGTGACGTGACGATCAGCCGACGGTGACGGGACGCAACCCGATCTGCACCAAGGCCGGAGCCGGGGCTGCACAGCAGCTTCCCGCGTTGTCGTCGAAGTCGCCGGATCCACCGCACACGCCAGTATCGGGAAGGACGAGTTCGTTGCGTGCGGCGGCCTCGTGATCTCCCGCGATCTGCGCGGTGACGCTTCGTACCTGCTCGTATCCCGTCATCGCGAGGAACGTCGGCGCGCGGCCGTACGATTTCACTCCGACGATGAAGAAGCCCTGCTCCGGCTGGGCGAGCTCCCTGGCGCCGGTGGCCCCCACCGATCCGCATGAGTGGATGTTCGGGTCGATCTCCGCGGCGATCCCGGCGACGGCATCGAGAGCCGGGTCAAGGCTGATACGCAGCTCGCGCAGCATCTCGGTGTCCGGTCGGAACCCGGTCAGAGCGAACACATGAGCGACACCCGCGACCTCGCGTCCGTCCTCGGCGATGACCGTCAACGCCTCATCCTCTTGACTGATTTCCGCGACCCGGAATCCGGTGACCAGGTTCACCAGACCCTCATCGATCATCTTGCGGGCGCGCGAGCCGAGCGCTGCGCGCTCCGGGAGCTCATCGCCGAGCCCGCCACCGAAGACATTCGTCGCGCTCCCGCGACGCAGCAGCCACGTGACCTGGGTACCGGGCGATCGCCTGGTCAGTTCGCCCAGGCGCAGCACGGCGTGCGTGGCGGAGTGCCCGGCGCCCACGACGACGACATGCGCCCCGGCGAGCTCGGACACGTCGTCAGGGATGCGGTACGAGATCGAGGCCGACGCCGTCGACTCACCGAGCGCCGGGAATCCATCGCTGCCCGCCGGGTTGGGAAGACCCCACGTGCCGCTTGCATCGATGACGGCCCGGGCACCCAGGCGGAATTCATTGCCGTCTCGGTCGACCGCGTGCACGATGAAGGGCTGGCTCTTGCGTCCGCCGTCGACGACCTTGTCACGCCCTTGACGAGCGATGCCCGTCACGGTCGTGGCGTATCTCACCTGCTCCCGCAGAACGCCGGCGAGCGGCGCGAGGTATTCGTTCACCCATTCCGCACCGGTCGGGCACCCCGACGTTGGGGCACTCCAGCCAGTGGATTCGAGGAGACGTCGTGCCGCCGCATCGGTCAGTTCCGGCCATGCCGAGAAGAGCCGTACATGGCCCCATTCCGATACTGCCGCTGCGGGCCCCTCGCCACGCTCGAGGACAACGACGTCCACACCGCGTTCGGCAAGATGCGCCGCTGCGGCAAGCCCCTGCGGGCCCGCCCCGATCACGACAACTGGAAGCTCATCCATCACATCTCCTCAAATCGAAGTTCTTCGATACGAAAAGAGTTCCGCATCTATCGAAGAATGTCAATACGTGTCAGACTAGCCCCGTGAGCTTGCCAACCACCATCGAAGCGAACACCTGCTGCGTGCCGCGCATCACATCCTCGCTCACCGCTGAGGATGCGGAGCGGGTGTCACGCGTGTTCAAGGCGCTCGGCGATCCCACTCGGGTCAGGCTGCTGTCGTTGATCGCGGCCGGCGCTGGCGGCGAGGCATGCATCTGCGACCTCACGGAGCCCGTCGGCCTCTCGCAGGGGACCGTCTCCCATCACATGAAGCTCCTCACGGATGCCGGCCTCGTCACGCGGGAACAACGTGGCAAGTGGGCGTACTTCGCCCTCAACGACGGCGCTCTGGAAGCGGCCGCCGACGCGCTCCGCTCCGCATGACGGGAGTGGACGCGCCACCCCGCCTTGGTGGTCGGCTGGCCGCGCTCTCCGTAGGGCAGGTCATCAGCTGGGGCATCCTGTTCTATGCGCTCATCGTCGCGTCCCCTGCGATCGCAGCCGATACAGGTTGGCCCGTCGCCCTGGTGACCCTGTCATTCTCGTCAGGCCTGATCGCATCCGCGGCCGCGGGGGTGTTCGTCGGCCGGTGGCTCGATGCGCGCGGCCCACGACTCATCATGACCATCGGCAGCGTCGTCGGCCCCGCCGGGCTCATCGTCGTCGTGATGGCACCGGATCTCGCCGTGTTCACCATCGGGTGGGTCATCGCGGGCATCGCGCAATCAGCGGTGCTCTATCAGGCGGCCTTCACCGTCATCGCCCGCAGGTACGGGTCGCGCCGACGTGGCGCGATGACGATCCTGACCCTGGCCGGCGGTCTCGCCTCCACGGTCTTCGCCCCCATCGTCGCCGGTCTTCTCGCCGTGACGGATTGGCGAACGACGTTCTTGCTTCTCGCCGGAGTCCTGCTTGTCACCACCGTGCCACTGCACTGGTTCGGTCTCGAGCGCGCGTGGACACCGATGGCGCACGACGACGGCGTCCAGGCGCATACCGTGAGCACGGTCATCCGGACCCGACACTTCTGGATGCTGGAACTGTCCATGCTCGCCCTGGCGGCAGCGCTGTTCAGCGTCACGCTCGCCCTCATCCCGCTGTTCACCGAGAAGGGCCTGAGCTATGAGCTCGCAGCCTGGGCACTCGGCCTCCTCGGCGCAGGGCAGGTGATCGGCCGCCTCCTCTATGTCGCCATCCCGCACACCGCAGCCCCCTGGATCCCGCTTGCGGCCACGGCCGGGCTCAGCGTCGCGTTCCTCGCTCTCCTCGCACTCGTCCCTGGACCGCCGTGGCTACTCATCTCGATCGGCATCGCCGCCGGCGCCGTCCGCGGTGCACAGACGCTCGTGCAGGGCTCAGCCGTCGCAGACCGCTGGGGCACGCACAACTACGGGGCCATCAACGGTGTCTTCGCTGCGCCCATCACCCTCGTCGGTGCGCTCGGGCCCGCCCTCGGACCGCGCCTCGCGGTCGCGACCGGCTCTTACTCGGCGATGGCTCTCATCGCCGTCGCGCTGGCCGCCCTTTCACTCGCCTTTGCCCGATTCTCCTGACGCGGTAGCTCAGGAGAGCTCTTCCACGTTCGTTCACCTCACGTTCACATAGATGACCTTCTATGAATACGTCGAATAGACAACCATCTATTTGAGGCGGTCCACTGGCTGCCTGACACGTATCTGAGATGAAGGAAGCAATCGTGCGAAAGACCACAGCAAAGATCTTCGCGTCCACGGCGCTGGTCGTCATCGGCGCGCTCACGCTGAGCGCCTGCGGGGGACAACCCGCGGAAGGCGACTCCGGCGGATCGAGCGGCTCCGCAAGCGGATTGTCCGGTTCGGTGACCACCGACGGTTCGTCGACCGTTGCCCCGCTCACCGAGGCGGCAGCCGACCTCTTCGGCGACGAGGAGTCCGGTGTGAACGTCTCCGTCGCAACGTCCGGCACCGGCGGCGGGTTCAAGTCCTTCTGCGCCGACGAGACCGACATCTCCAACGCGTCCCGTCCGATCAAGGACGAAGAAGCCGCGGAGTGCGAAGCGGCGGGTGTCGAGTACACCGAGATCGTCGCCGCGAACGACGGACTCTCGGTCATCATCAATCCGGAGAACGACTGGGCTGAGGATCTCACCGTCGAGCAGCTCAACACCATCTGGGGCCCGGAAGCCGAGGGTGAGATCACCAACTGGAACCAGGTCGACTCAAGCTTCCCCGACCAGGCCATCACGCTCTTTGGTGCGGGCACCGACTCTGGGACGTTCGACTACTTCACCGACGCGATCAACGGTGAAGAAGGCGCGATTCGTACCGACTACAGCCCCTCGGAGGACGACAACATCACGGTCCAGGGCGTCTCGGGCGACGTCGGCGCCATCGGCTTCCTCGGCTTGAGCTATGTCGAAGAGAACGAGGGCGTCATCAAGGCCGCCATGATTGACGGCGTGATGCCGAGCACGGAGACCGTTCAGGACGGCACGTACACCCCGCTGGGGCGTCCGCTGTTCATCTACGTCAACAACGCCTCCTACGTTGAAAAGGAACAGGTGAAGGCGTTCGTCGACTTCTACGTCGCGAACTCGCTCGACATCGCCGAGCGCGCCCTGTTCGTCCCCCTTACCGAGGAGCAGGTCACCACGGCCTCGGACGAGCTCGCATCCCTCGGCTGATCCGCCCGCTCACGACGATTCTCATGACCACCGTCTCTGAGCGGACAGGGGGTCCGGCCACTGGTCGGGCCCCCGCCCCCTCCGCATCATTCGCTGGACGCCGCCGGCCCGGTGAGTTCCTCATCAAGCTCGGTTTGCGCGTGGCGGCCGGCATCACTGTCATCACGACGGTCGGCATCCTCATCGCGCTGCTGATTCCGTCGCTGAGCTTCTTCGCCGAAGTGCCCGTGCTCGAGTTCCTCTTCGGCACACGCTGGGCCCCCCGATTCGCCGACGCCTCGTTCGGTGTCCTGCCCCTGGTGACTGCCACGTTATGGACGACGGTTATCGCACTCGTGGTCGCCGTGCCATTCGGGCTCGGCGCCGCGATTCTGCTCGCGGAGTACGCCAAACCCCGCGTCCGCAAGATACTCAAGCCGTTGCTGGAGATTCTCGCCGGCATCCCTACCGTCGTCTACGGGTTCTTCGCCCTTCAGTTCGTCCAGGGCACGGTACTCCGCGACTGGCTCCAACTGCCGACGGGTGCGTTCAGCGTTCTCGCCGCTGGCCTTGTGATGGGTGTCATGATCATCCCCACCATCGCCTCGATCGCGGAGGATGCGATGTCTGCCGTTCCCAGCGCGCTCCGGCAGGGAAGCGCCGCTCTCGGCGCCAACCGTATGCAGACCACTCTCCGTGTTGTCTTCCCCGCGGCGCTGTCGGGCATCGTCGCCGCCGTCGTTCTGGGGATCTCCCGTGCGGTCGGGGAAACGATGATCGTCGCGATCGCCGCCGGCAGCCAGGCACAGATGGTGAGCAACCCCCTCGACCAGGGACAGACGATGACCGGCTTCATCGCGAACGCCGCCCTCGGCGATTCCCGCGTCGGGAGCCTCGAGTACAACACGCTGTTTGCCGTCGGGCTGCTGCTGTTCCTCATCACGCTGCTCATTAACTTCATCAGCATCCGCTTCGTGCGCCGATTCCGGGAGGCCTACTGATGTCCGCGCCGACAACCACCCCGCCCCGCGTGATCCACGCGTCCCGCCCACTCGCTACGGGCCGAAACGGAGAGATGCGCCCCACCGCGCTTCTGTTCCTTCTGCTGCTGTGGTTCTCGCTTTTCGTAGCGTTCGCGGTGCTCATCACGCTGCTGGTGACCATCTTCCTCACCGGACAGAACAAGCTCTCCTGGAACCTCATAACGAACTTCCCCTCCGCCGACCCTGAAGAAGCCGGAGCTCGCCCCGCCATCCTCGGCTCTGTCTGGGCGATCGGCACCACCGCTGTACTGACTCTGCCCCTGGGCATCGCCGCCGCCGTGCACCTGGAAGAGTTCGCCGACCGGAAACGCTGGTTCAACAAGTTCGTCGAGCTCAACGTGCAGAACCTCGCCGCTGTCCCGTCGATCGTCTATGGCCTGCTCGCTCTCGCGTTCTTGTCCATGTTGGGTGTCACCAACAAGAACATCGTCATCGGTGGGGCGCTCGCGCTGACGCTGCTCATCCTGCCGGTCATCATCATCGCCACCAGGGAAGCCATCCGTGCCGTGCCCCGCGAGATCCGCGACGGTTCCCTGGCACTGGGCGCGACGCCATGGCAGACGACGTGGCGGCAGGTGCTCCCCGCATCCGTCCCCGGCATCGCCACCGGTTCGATCCTCGCCCTGTCCCGAGCCCTCGGCGAAGCCGCACCACTCCTCGTACTCGGTGCTCTCGTCTACATCACCTTCGATCCGAACGGGCTCCTCAGTGGTTACACCACCTTGCCGATTCAGATCTTCAACTGGACCGGGCGACCACAAGAGGGATTCCACGAGCTCGCCGGCGCGACCAGCATCCTTCTGCTCGCCGTTCTCATCCTTATGAACGCCCTCGCCATCTTCATCCGCAACAAATTCCAGAAACGGTGGTAACCATGAGCACCCCCACAGACGCTGCCACAGCGCACACCCACTTCCACGCCGCCGAATCACGACGCCTTGCCCACACCCCCAGCGGACTCATCCGCTGCGAAGACGTCAACGTCTACTACAGCGACTTCCGCGCCGTCACCGGTGTGAACCTCGAATTCGGCCGCAACGAGATCACCGCTCTCATCGGTCCCTCCGGATGCGGCAAATCCACCCTCCTGCGCTCTTTGAATCGGATGAACGACCTCGTCGACGGCGCCCGCGTCGAGGGCAATGTCCTCTTCCAAGAGGAAGACATCTACGCAAAGGGCGTCGACCCGATCGAGGTTCGCCGGCGCATCGGCATGGTATTCCAGAAACCGAACCCGTTCCCGAAATCCATCTACGACAACATCGCCTACGGCCCCCGCGTCACCGGTATGAAGGTCGACAACATGGACGATCTCGTCGAAGAAGCCCTCACCCGCTCGGCGTTGTGGAACGAGGTGAAGGACAAGCTCAAGCAGTCGGCGTTCGGTCTCTCCGGAGGTCAGCAGCAGCGACTGTGCATCGCTCGCACCATCGCCGTACGCCCCGACGTGATCC
>Ga0265296_1001591_pt1 | contig 25541 bp, 2 predicted proteins | sample MunlanPumphouse1_FD_189073 | JGI IMG/M metagenome (GOLD analysis project Ga0265296, IMG submission 189073) | Groundwater microbial communities from a municipal landfill in Southern Ontario, Canada - Pumphouse #1 | ecosystem: Environmental > Aquatic > Deep subsurface > Groundwater | place: Canada... | reverse complement strand
CGAAGCAATCTTTTGGAGTTAAAAAGATTGCTTCGCAAAAAACGCTCGCAATGACACGTCTCGTCGAAACTCTTCCAAGAGCTGAACTATTACCATTTTTTACACTCGCCGCCGGTTCCTTGCTTTGCTTCCTCGTGGTTTTACTATGGACTATGGACTATGGGCTATGGGTTAATCTCGCCGCCGTGCCGCTTGTTGTGGTTAACCATAACAGAGCAGCTAGAATAGCGCTGTCTGATCCTAAGACATACACAAAGGCATGTAGAGAAATATTACGCTTGCTTCGCCTGTTGTCGTTTGCGCCGTCATCTGAAGAAGGTGAATCAGCCTTGCAGGTTTTACTTATTTGGCAGTATGATTGGGAAAATAAGCGCCTGCCTATCTTTACCGGGGATCACCATAATAGCCCGCTTGATATAATAATCGGCCACTTGGATGGAAGTGAATTCTATCCTTCTTGTAAAGAGGGAATCTTAATTTTTATTGCCGCTTTACCACTGGAAGCACAACAGAAACTTGTCAAGAGATTAATAAAAATATATTTTAACACTCGAAAAGGCTCTTGCGCAGAAATAATTCAGTTTGCGAGGGATTTAAAAGCAGATAGCCGGTTTAAGAAGATAAGTAATTTTCTTGGGAACTTGTTAGCCAAGGCTAACTCTATTGCATCTGCCAGCTGTTCTACTAAAAATGGGAGAGGACAGGCTATGGCAGTGTTGCTGGTAATCGCGATATTAGCTGTGATCTTTATGCCGCATATTTTGGCAATGCTGGCAGGGGGAAAGGCAGTGTTGGCTATGGCAGGAGTTGGGGTGTTACGGGTTAGAAGTGGAGGGTTAACTCAGGATTCAGTCAAGAATAATTCAGGCGTAGTGGCGTCAGTAAGGCGGCTGGCAATTTTTAAGAATTCAGCATCGCGGCTTATAAGAGCGGAATCCGGTATGCCTAATGCCAGTGACAGTAAAATTGCATCAAATGGATCTAAAGAAGTCTCTTCCTGTAGTTTATTCGCGCGGAGCAATTCAATTTCATCAGGTATCACTACGTCAAACAAACCGGTTAATCGTGTAATATCTTGGTTTATTTCTTTGGGAGGGTACTTTTTCTTGCGGCGGAGCAAAAACCTGATTTCTAGCAAAGTGGTTAAAGAAATGCAGCCTTTTAATTCCGCGCCTTCAATGCTGCGGATAATTTCAAGCGGCGCTTGCCAAAGATTCTTATTCGTGGCAGTTTCTGTTTCTTTAAGCAGCCAATTGGCAATTACATCAGTATCCAGCAGTACTGTTTTATGCGCCTTCATTATTTTAGCCGTAAGCCTATTTTATTTTACCGCAGAGATTGCCGCGCTGGTTTCTGATAAAACTTCCGGAAGATTTCCTTTTTGGAATAATTCCCTTATATTTACCCAGAAGCCCTTCCGCGGTATTCTTTTTCGGAATGAAAGGAATATATTTCAACAAACCCAATGCTTCTTTAAGCGTAGTCATTTTTCTTCACCTCAGCCAAAGTTTAGCATAATGATAGGGAATAGTCAAGGGTTGAGGCAGGTTGGCTTAGGCTTATTTTTGGCAGCCAAGGCGGCGCTGGTTGTGATCGCGGTATTAGCTGTGATTTTTATGCTTCAACCTACGGATTTATTTTGTAACTCTATGCCCCTATTTAGCTTAGCTACAACGTCTACGATCTCTAAGATCGTGCAGGTTGGCGGAAATGATTCGGCACTGAGAGAGCGAACAAGGTTAGTTAGGGATATCAGTTATACCAATGCGGACATAAGAATAACTTTTAATAAAAAAATATTCTGCTTTATTCTTACTCTGCAATGCACTCAAGGCTGTGGAATGTGCAGTTTCGATTGCGGCCGGTCAAGCATAAAAAACACCCTTTCTTATGAACAGATTGATACGGTGATAGAATACTTAAATGCTTATTTCTCGGATGAACTCATAGTAACTATTACTGGTGGGGAGCCATTGCTCGAGGAAGAAAAGTTATTTTATATCTTAGATAAGTTGAAAGACAAAAAACTCAGAAAAATAGCGATTTTTACTTCTTGCTCCTGGGCAAGGAATGATTTTAATGCCGGGCGGATAATAGATAAATTAACGCTGTTGTCGGATAAAATAAAAGAAGGGATAGTCATAGCTATTCCGGAAGACGCGTATCATTATGGAATTGCGGATAAAGAGGCAGAAACTGATATCGGGAAATCAGGCTGGGAAAGAATAAGGAGGCAGGCAAGGGTTATAAAATTGACAATCGACAAATTACATTCAGGGCATAAGCTATCCTTTATACTCGCGGAAAAAATCCATCCCAAGCGGTTGTTGGCGAGAACTGCATTACAGAAGGTATTGAAAGATGATTATGATATTGATATGACCTTGAAAGAAGATGATGTTTTATCTGCGCTTCTCGGAATTAAACCGAGGCTGTCTTTTTCTACTCAATACGGCAGCTATACTTCTTCTTTAGAAATTGAATCGATTTATAGGTTAAGCAGGGGTAGCCGGTTATCAGAATCAGAAATAATCCATGGAGCAGATCCTCATGTCGTTCAGTTTTATGAGGATAGTGAGCGGTGGCAAAGTAACCCTTGCTTTTGTCTTGCTCCCGATGGCAGAATCCATGTATGGGCTCATGCGTTAGTCAAAAATTGCAACCTTTATGATATTGCCTCAATAGCCGGGTTACAGAAAGAGAATGCTATCAGACGTTTAAACGAAATCAAACAGCTTTTCTCGCAGGATCCCCTTATTTACGCATATAATCATGGCACGAATGTGATAAGGCATATAGCCGAAGAAGCAGATGGGACAATTAATGAGCGTCTGAAGAAATGCAAAACCGAGGCGGAAGTCAATGATGTGCTATTTTCTAACTCCTCACTTAACCTTTATATTACGCAAAGGCTAATTCAAATACTTGGCGGTGGCACCCCACCCGCACGATTTTCTACCAATGTAATCGCACTAAAGTGGCTTGATTTAGACAATCCAATTGTTTCAAAAGAGACCCTCGGTGCCTTAGGATTAAATGTGAGCATTGATCTATTGCAAAAACAATTTCGCAATCTGGCCTTATTATCACCGGGCAATTCCGCCGTAGGAGATAACCAAGGGTTTAAGAAGGAGGGAGGTTTAACCATCGCCGCCAAGGCGGCGCTGGTTGTGATCGCGGTATTAGCTGTGATTTTCATTCCGCATGTTTTGGCAATGCTGGCCCCGTTACAAAATATAGTGCTAGGCGAAGCGGATTTTGTAACGGGGCTGGCAATGGCTGGTGGTGGGATTTTGGCAACAGTGCAGGATGTAAGAGGGACAGCGCTGGGGATCTGTGCAGACGATGAAATTGGGATTTTTCTTGGAGGTATCCGCGATAGAATAGAATTCGGGAGCGGTAAATTATCCGATAAAGAAAAGGGTGGTATCCTAAGGCAGTTGCGGGAAAAAGCAAAATGCAGCCAGGGCCGTATCGGCGTTGCTTCAACTATCTGTAATGTTGAGAGAGGAAAACGGCCATTCACTCGCGGTATTCTAACTTGGCTTCTGCCGCCTTTAGGGGAAGAATATGAAAAGTTATCCCCGGGAAGCGGAAATGCGGTTGTAAGCTTGTTGATAGAGATGTGCGGTTTTCGACCTTTTCAAAAGCTTACCGCCCGGCAGCTGTTGAAAAAGATACAGTCTTTTATCCGCAAGAATAACGGTTGGGCAATTTATAATGAGTTAAGGATGCAGTTCTTATTTTGGTCTGGCCAACAGGCAAAAGTATTTGAAGCGGATGAGAATAGGCCGCCGCTGTACCCTAAAGAACTTGCCAAAGAGATTCAAAAAATAAGCCGTCACTACCAAAATTTAGCTCAAGAACATAAGGAATTTGGTATCTTTAGCGCAGAAAAAATAGAGCAATTTTTTACCCTGTGCGGCTGGGAGGTGTATAAGCCGTTTGAAAAATTGACCAGCGCTAAACTCATTGCCAAGGCCAATGTCATCCAAAAGGGAGATGTCTTGGCAGTGGTTTCATTGCTGCGGCTATGTCTTTTGAACGCAGGAAAGACCTTGACCAGTGCAAAGGTGGAGGCCCTCTTTACGCTCATTGATAATGGCGAGCGTCAGGATATCTCTCCCCGTAAATTAAAAGGTTGTTACGATGTGCTTGTGCCTGCCTTGGAGGAAAAAGGCCTAAGCCAAGAAAGTATTGTTATTTTAAAGCAAGGAGTAAAAAGGGCTTTGGGCCACGGCGAATTTATTGCCTTAAGCAAAACTGATTTATTAGCTAAGGTAACTCAAGCAAGAGAGCAGGCAGCCCAATTAAGGGGGCAGGCAGCCCGGTTAGCGAAGCAGGAAGCCCGGTTAGCGAAGCAGGAAGTTCAATCGTGTATAGTTGAATGCCGAAAAATAGGCGGAGAATTAATCTGTACTCTGCTTGAGCAGAAGAATATTTCTTTAGGCAGTATAACGAAAAATTTTACTACTACCTTAATCAGCGTTAGGCGTGGAGAGCACGGCATATCTGATCTGGTGTTGATGGATGTATTTAGAGTATTGGAAAAACGTTACAAGGGTTATTTTAACCCGCTGGAAATAGTGTTGGTCGAAGAGTGTATTGAGCAGATTCTTAGCGTGCAAGCCTTTCAAGAGTATCTTCCTGCTGAGCTGGTGAAGAAGGCCCAAGAGCTGGCCCAGCCGCAAACTCGTTGGGAACTGCTAAAATTTCTCGCCAAGCAGGCTGGTATTACCATTGACTATTTGAAAAAAGCAGGAGTTGCCGGTAATTACAAGCTGCCTCATAGCCTTTCCTCCAAGAAGTTAGCCTTGGCTTTACCTCTGCTCAAACAGGCCTTTGCCAAGAGGCCGCTCATGTATCGCCTCTTACCTGCACAATGGGCGGAAATTGAAACAGCCATGCAAACGGCATTTGGCACGCAGCCTTTTGAATGGTATGAGCAAGGCCGCCTCCTTGAGGAACTTGAGAAAATCGCCAAGCCGAATCTGGGCGCACGAATAAGGCTGCTTAGGTTGCAAGCGTCCCCTGCGCTGGGACAAAATGATCTTAGGCCTGAAGGTAGCAGTATTAATATGGCTTTAGTTGAGCGCGGCGATATTACTTCCCCGGTAACGTTAAGGCCAATTGTGGATTACGCCATAATAAAATTGGCGGATTATTATGGAAAACGGGGTTACACTCAGGTGATTAGCCGCATAAAACCTTGTTTGGAGGAGTCATTGCAGGCGTTAAAAGAGAAAAGGCGCAGGATATCAGCAGCCCCGGTAACCAGATCCACAAGGCGTAGGCAGCTTCGCATAGTTTTCCCATTAGCAGAACAGGCTCCGGAAAAAGCAAAAGAAGAAAGATTAGTAAGAGAAAGGGCTCAAAAACAAAAAAAGGCAGCTGATGCTGAAGCCAGAAGATTAAAGGCAGAGAAGGCCCAAGCTGAAGCCGAAGCTAGAAGAATAACTGAAGAGCAGAAATTAGCCGCTGCTCTGCATACAGCTGGAGCTGATGATCATAATAGCATACCGCCGGCTTTAATGCAGGAAGTCAGAAATTTGGCTGGCGAGAAACGGGTAAAAGGGTGTTTAGAAATCGTTTATCGCCTTGCCAACAAGTATTCTGATAATGAGACTGTTGCAAAATTACTAATTCCGTGTCATTCTGAGGCCGAAGGCCGAAGAATCTCGTCGATAACGAGATCCTTCGCTTCGCTCAGGATGACGAAAAAGGCTATTTCGCAACAGTCCCATAATGGCACTTTGCGAGAGCAGTTATTAAAAGTAGGCGCCGAAGCACTTATCGCAACTATTCCTCAGCTTCATTGGGATGGAAGTGAAAAGTTTCGTTTGTCGGGGTATGTAGGAGATGCAATGAGAGATGCTTTAGCAAGAGTGAATGGTAAGAAATGTCCTGCTGACCTGTTCCCCTTCCGCGCGCCGGTTGGCGTCTCGCCGGAAACTTGGTACGGCTGGCTTTACTATTGGATTGCGGGGCGGCCTTGGTGGGCTGTTGTCTTTTTGCCTGTGCTTTTGCCAGTAGTTTTACTCATTACCTTGGTGATTGCGCCGCTATGGGAGCCGAGTTATTTCTTAAAAGCAGACGGCCTTAAGCGGATTATGATTACGCATCAGGGCCTTGAGAACAGCGAAAAATTAGAATGGCCATTCCGGGTTATCTTCTGCCTCCTGCAAGTAGCTTCAACTCAGAAAAATTGGGTTTTGAAAATAGTCCTTTGGCTCATTGGCTATCCTTGGGCTGTAGCAGCGCACTGTTTATATAACTTATCTGCGCTTCTTGGCTTCTGGCCGGTGGCAGTAGCAAAGGGCGCTCTCCAGTCAAAAGACCAATTCCCCGGACGCAGGGTGGGGCAGCAATATGCGCCGGCAGGGGTGGCTGCGGCGTCTGTACTTAAATTGCCGACTCGGAAGAAAAAAGTGCCTCTGGAAGAAAGGCAGTTTAATGCATTGGCAGAAGTAATCGTCAGGGTTTTGGGACAGCCAGATTCTTTAGAAAAAGTTAAGCATTCGCTTAAACAGGAGCAGCTTCCGCAGCAGATTATTCACCGCGCTTTTGCCCGGAGAGTCAATCTTCTGGAGCCAAATTATTGTAATAAGGTTTTCCTGCTACTATGGAATAAAAATATGCGTCAGGCAGTTGAAGAGCTGGCAAAGGGGTATATTGTCAGCGATCCCAGCCAAATCATGAGATATGACAGGCAAAGAGGTGGCAGGTTTCTTTTTACGCTCCCTGCGTCAGAGCGCGCAAAAGGAATTATCTGCAGAATACCCGGCGATTTTGAGCTCGAGCAGCACGCGGTTTACTTTGATTACAGCAAAGAACCTGTGGCTGTGGAATGGATCTGGTTTGTTGATACCAGCTTATGGATTCCTGTGAGCGCGCTTATTGCCGGAAGGTGCCCGCAGCGTATAACCGTAATCCTCAATAGCCAGAATCAGATGCTTTATATCCGGCCGCGTATTCCCCGGCAGCTTGCACAACTATTTTTAAAAATAGGCGAGGATAGCTTAAGAATGTGCTCATGCTTTACTTCCGATGGCGCGTTCTGGACAGGCAGGCTTCCCGCAGACCCCGCGCATTACCTGTTGCACAATTACTTTTTTCTTGAACACGCTGATGAGCCGTTTGTGGCGGTGTTGCGGCGTCCCCACGGGGCAGTAGCCGAAGTAAGCGTGCAGGCAGTCAAAGATCCGGGTCATCCTTACAAGCTTATTCTTACCGAAACAGAAAAAGGGGAAACGATTAATTCTTTTCGCTGCATCCGTGATTACCGGCAATTACATAAAGAAGCGCGCTCACGCGGAGGCATTTGGCTGCGTAACCTGCCACTTGAAAAGGACAAGGGTAAAGATAATCCTTCAACATTGTGGAAATATTCTCCTATAAAAGGAATTCACGGTATGACTTTCTTTTTTGCTAAGACCGCAGATGCGCATCTTGATGCTACAGGGATGCCGGATAGGGTTATAGTTAATGGCAAAACGCATTGGCTCAAGCGCATTGAAATTCGCCTCAAGCCGAATGGCAATAACGGAGGAGTTAAGATCGCGGAAACTATTTCCGCATCTTTATACGAACATGATCCTGTTGATTTGACTCGCGCGGCGTGCGCGCTTCGTAAATACGATGAAATGGCAGAGGTGGTAGTAACGCGTCAGCGCATGCCGATTTTTCCAAAACATGCACGATTTCTGAAAGTTATAGACTTGAATATACCTATTGATACAGCGCGGATAGCTTTCTCTGAATGCAAACCCGGAGAGCTGTTTGCTGCGGAGTTGGTATTTGTTAAGGGCAGCACTTATAGGGGGTTAATTCCGGCTGAATTACGGATTGGGGAATATGACTGCTGGGGGCAGTTTTCAATGCGGGAGGCATTTCCTTTGGTTGTTTCTGAAAAACGCAAGAGTAAATCACTTGTTTTTCATGCTGCAGTAGCAAGGACGGTATTTTTGCAGAAAATTTTTGCTCAAGCCTTTAAAGATTTATGCGCGAGGTATGCGGAATTAGAGGCATTGCATATTCTGCGCAACGAACTACTGGAAACTCCGGGCCTGGCGGAATATTATACTGACCCCGATTTCCTCGTAGAGCTGCTTAGAAGGGAGAATTGCACCCGTTTAGGCAGCAGCCACATCTATGAGCTCTGGCAGGAATTCATAAAGGATGGCCGTTGGCGTAGAATCCCTGAGGTTTGTGCAAAGGCACAGCCCAATGGCCTATATGCTTATTTAGTTAAGATTAATCCTCAAGCGCGTTTAGTAAATTATGATTGCTGCCGGGCGCAGCGCCTGCGTTTATTAAAGGAGCTTGACTTGCTATGCGCATCTCCTCTTGCCGCTAAAAGCAAGTTGGCTGCCGCCACGGAGCACGTAAGCTGGAAGATATTTACTACTGATTTTAATAAGGCGCTGGCAGCTATGGACGAAAGAGCGCGGCAGTTAGAGTATCGCCACGAATTGCGCATCAGCGAACAAAAAGAATTATCCGCCTTGAGCGGTTTTCTTTATCAGAGCAGAATTATTTCTGAAGAGCACCTTTGTGTTCATGAGCTTATTCTTGGGCCGCGCGGCTTACGCGGCGTAGATTTTAAAGAATTTTTTGCCGCAGTGGAAAAAACAATAAACCAGACAGAAAGACAAGGGGCATTAGCGAACGATATCCTTAGCTGCCGCTTAAGCTGGCAGTGTTTTATGTGGCAGTATTTTCGCAGCGCTGTGGTAATTAATACTGCTGAAAAAAGCGGCTGCCTAAGTATTTCTGCGGGTTTAAACGACGCTAATGGCAGGCATTGGGATAATTCTGCTCCCAGCGTGCCTATAAAAGAATTAGCGGGAAAACTTATATTTCTGCGCCGGGCAGGGTTCCTGCCGCCATTTTTTAATTTTACCCAGATTACCGATGGAGTAGCTATAGGCGATAAACGTCAGCATACGCATTCATCTGTCAATGTTGCCGAGAGCCCGTTGGCGCTGGCCCGGCGTCTTAATATGGGCAGTGTTATGCTATCTGCAAACACCACGCCTGTTCTGCTCCCCGGCGCACATAACCTAGCCCATATGGATGCCAAAAACCACCCTGGCCTGCAATATCCCGATGATGAAAGCCAGGAACAGGCGATAGATACATTGCTTCAAGGCCAGCCCCAACCTGACACTGATTACGGCCGCAATGATTTTAGCCCTATGCGGGCAGCTGTAACCGGGGTGCTGGGGTTGGGCATAGCATTTTTAGCAGCAGGAGTTGTTTGGTTACTGCCGGGGATATTCCTCAAAACAGGGGTCGCGCTTTTAACGCTGGTTGTGGTGATGGGCGCAGTTAATCAATTGTCACTGGCAATGCGTATCTGGGTGCGAGCGGGTTTATTAGATCTCCCGCCGCCTGAAGCCGGAAAACTTATTGAAGCCCATATAACAGCCTTTCCTAACTTAACAATTATCCGCGATGATGATATTCGTGTCAGCCGCTGCCCTGCCTGGGTAACCCAAGATAAATTAAGTAAAAAGTACACACTGTATCTGAATTTCCCTTTACTCAGCCGCCTGAGTAAAAATCCCCGCGTCTTAGAGCGTATCCTCACTTCAATTCTCCTTGATCATGAACGTTTTCACCTTAAGGGTTATCATGACTGCGTAGTGCACCTCCTGCAAAGCGCCTTGAGCCTGAAATTCTATTGGCAGGCGCTGGGAGCGGCTATATCGATGTTGTTTGCACTTCTGGGCGGATGCCCGGCCATGCCTACAATAGATTTTTCTGTGGGCAAGGAAGAGGCGATATTAAAACAAGGATTAAATGAGCTGGTGCGTTTAGTCCCGTGGTTCAGAAGGACGGCTGAGTTCCGCCGGGAACTGCGCCAGAGCGTGGATGTTCAACATACTAAATTGAAGCATCCTCCGGAGATCCCGGCTATAATTGTCGTACAGCCGCCAGAGGTGCTTTCCCGCCGCCTGCCCAAAGAATTCCGGCCCCGGCTGCCTCAGGAGCTGCTTGCCTACAGCTTTAGCGATAATTCATCCTCTTTAGAGTTAAAAGGCTTCCGCGCGCTCTGGGTAATGGACGGTAAAGGCGCTTTTCCTTATATTGCTCAGGGGGCAGTGGATTTTATGGCTAAGGAGCGCCTGCAGTGGAAATTTTTCCGGCCGCTGGAAGGCAAAACAACTACCATTTTATTGCTTTGCGCCTTAGCCCTGTTCGTGATACGGAATTTTATCGGGCCGCGTGTGCCATTTTATGAAGGGATCATTGTTTTGCTTGTTGCCGCAAGCATTGCCTATCTAATTATGCACTACTATAAAAAGGTAAATTCCATCCTCTGCGATGTCTTCCGTATGGCGCAGGCTTCAGATGATTTACATCAAGGGGTAAGCCCGCACCGCGCGGCCTATGGCAGAATTATTGTCCCTGGCGCGCGCAAAGAGCAGGCGCTGCGAGCTTGGGCTTCCGCGCTTACCTTAGCCGGTCTGGCAGGAAAGAGATGTTTTGTTTCCGACGGAGTGCGCCTCCTGCCGGAAGATATGGATACAATGAAGGCAGCGGTTGATAAAACAGTTCAGGCAGCAGGCCTAAAATTAGATTTTCCGGCAATAGTCGGTTTATCAAAAGAGCAAGGCGGCATGCCGCATGCCGCCTGGAAGCGCAAGGCCCGCGCCACAACCGTAGTTAGCATCTTAAAATATTTGCTAAGCGATAAATTTGTGCGAGAAGAATTTCTCTCCAAAATGAACTTTGACCCCGAGACAAACCAGCCGGAAATCTGTAATCTGGCAGTAAGCGATGGCAGCAATAATTATTTTGCCGCGCTGATGGCAGTCTTAAGCGAAGATCTGGCAGATTCGCCTTTGCGTGTCACAGGCTTTCGCGGCCGGGATCAACATAATACCATGGACCATGCTACGGAAATTTACGCTACGGAAGATTGCCTGCCGCCGGGCCTCTTGCAGGAAATTGCCGGGCATATTGCACAAGGGCAGGCAGCGCCTTTGGAGGGAACCGCCAAACTTTATAAGCAACGCCACCCGCATGTAGTGATCAGGCCGGCGCGCAGGAGGCCGCGTTATTACCTTCGGGCAGATGTATTGATTTTATCCGGCTCTCCGCGCACTTTCACTTTAAGGGATGCGCAATACTTTCCGGGGAAAATTGTCATTGAGGCCTCCCGGGAAATTGCCACCCAAGAGGCAATTGACTATATGAACAATCACCACATACTCTTTGAGCGATATTCTTCGATGAATATTCCCGAAGCCTACCTGCCGCGGCAGGAATTCCGTTTTCTGGTTAATCAGGGTAAGGCGCCTTATACCTCCTACGATATCATCAGTTTTGTGATGTCAGTGCGGGCAGTGGCGAATGCCTGGCAATTAATCCGCAGGCTGGAAAAGGCAAAGAGAGAGCTTGGCCCTGCCTGTTATCTTTCGGATCTGGCGCGCCAGGCAAACGCGGAATTTTCTCAAGGCTTGGAAGCGCTTTGCCGGCAGGTTTATAATTATACTTCTTCGCTTGAAAACTTACCTCCGGAAGATTTGCTAAGTGAGTGGGATAGCATCGAGCAGCGCATTCACTCTGAATATATGCCTGAGGAAGAAAAGATGATGCTTCGGGATATCGCAAGCGATATTGTGCACCGTATGTTTAAGCGCAATAACCCTTACGCGGTTGCCTTGCGCGTATCCTGTTTTGAGTATAAGTATAGCGCGGATATCCCGGCGGACCTCATTGCCCGGTGTATAGAAATATTTAAGAATAAGTCCGGCGTTAATGCCACTAACCGCCTGATTGCCGCCTATTTTCTGGCACAGGCGCGCTATCGGACAGCGGAAGAGAAAACAGTAACTATGAATTTACTGATTTCCGGCTTAAGCGATCCTGCGCCTCCTGTGCAGATGGAGTGCTGCCGCGGCTTAGGGATATTAGGCTATCTTGATGCGGTAAGCCACTTAATTCAATTTTTTGGCAGGGCGCATGACCCGGCAGTGCGCCGGTTTATTTTCTTTGCCCTGGAGCAATTTAGAGACAGGGTAGGCGAAAAATTTTGGCAAGAGCAAGTGAGAAAAATTCAACCTGAACTTAATGCCGCGCAAACCGAAGTTGATGCCTATAAAGAGGCGCATCCTCAGTATGGGACAGAAGTTTTTTCTGACGTTTGCCCGGGAATACAAAATCCTTTTATGGCCTTAGGAAGGGGATTGTTGAAACTTGCCTCTTTGCATCATTTCTTAGGCCAGAGAGAAGTAGAGGGCTCACCAGTTGGCCTTGGTTCGGCTGTTTTCTTCTATGATTCGGCATTAGATAATCTGCAGATTGCTCAGAAAGAAGGTGGGATCTTGGCTTTCAGCATCCAACTTTTAAGGGCAGACCTTTGCGCTGATTTTGAACATCCCCAGCAAGCCAGCTTGGAGGTCTTAAGGCTTATCTCTTTAGCTCAGGCAAAAGGGGTTTATCAAGGGGCGCGGCCTGAGCCGCAACGTAACCTGCTAGAGACTTTAGAGTTTACTGGAATGTCTGTACATAGGCGGAGTATGTTTCGGGATTTATTTGAGCTCGATGGTATCCCTGAAGAGGCAGCAGAATCGCTAAGCAACTTGGTTTATAGTTATCTTTATGAAAGCGAAAAAGACCGTCCCGAAGTTTTAAAAAGATATGAGCTGATCAGCGGGATCCGCCGCAGGACAATTGAGCTTTCCGGCTTGAGCGCCGCCGCTATGATGGAAAATTTAAATGCGGCAACTGAGCTGTTATTTAGCGAGCATCTTACTCCTTTGCTGGAGAGTAAAGTTTCCAACCACTTGCGCCGCCTGCATAGCAATGCGGAGTTTTCCAAAAATGAACCGTATTACCTGCTGCTGCTTTTGGTGGCTTTAGGGATTTATTTTCCTTTTGTTGCCGAAGATCCGGCTGAGTTATCGCCGGGCCAGGAGGATTTTAATGGTATCTTAAAAGAGATAGATGCCCAGATTTGCCAGACTATTGCCAGCCGCGGCACGATTGCTGAATTTCCTAAAACCTTTATTCTTGCCGATACTTTCAATAGCGCTGTGTATAATTATTTGAGAGAGCTCTATTGCCGGGTAGGTATTCCTGAATCAAGGGTTGCGGATGCCGCACCGCCTGGCGGTGCTGCGCCTGCCCTGCGCCAGGCCGGAGGCCAAGGGCACGCTGCGCCGCTTGGCAAGGTCACGAATAGGGATAAATGGACACACAGAACCGCTTGTCCGGTTGCCTCTTTTTATAAGGAAAAGAAGATAAGGGCTGTGTGTACAGTGCTGGAAAAACTTATGGCTGCCGTGAAGAAGCCTCAAGGTAAGGTTAACCTTAGCGCAAGCGCGCTCTGGCTGGCCGCGGGAATAGCCGCGCTGGGTTTAGGAGGTACTGCTAGTACCCTTGGGCAAGAGGTTAGCAATATGGCCCAGGCAGGCTTGGGCACTGCCATCGGCGAAACCGGCCCGCCGCTTGCCTTGAGCTCAGCTGATGGGCTATTGGCTGAAATTATTCCTGCCGCATCTTTACCTGCCGTAGTTATTCTGCTCGTTGTTATTCTCTTACTTGCTTTAGCAATATCTCCCCGGCTAAAAGATTTGTTGCATAACTCATTGAGCAAGAAAAAGCTGGATAAAGCGTCTTCAACAGCCAAAAAATTATTTACGGAGTTTAAGAAATTCCTCAACAGATATGCCAGCATCTTTTATGATGCCTTTAAGCGTATAGCGATCTACTTCTCGATGATTTGGAATAACGAGGGTAATCTGCGTGGCGGGGTTAAAAAGCTTAACGTGGCTGCCGCGCTGTCCAACTTTAAGGTATCCGGCGCGCAAGAAGGCATGAATAATCTCGTTGCCGGAAAGCAACGGCGGCTTCATATCGCAAGGCTAAAGACTCTATGGTTTGCGCTGGTCCGGATATCGCGGGGGTTAGGCTCTAAGTATAAGAGTATAGCTTCCTTTATATTCTTAAGCGCTTCTTTTTCGCTTTTACCCTGGCTGTGTACGCCGGGCAGTGAAGGCACCTTTGCCACAATATACCCGTCTTCGCCTTTTTCCAACACAATTTTAAGCTTCATTTTTCTCACCTCTGTAATTAAATATATATTATGGCTTGAGCAAAGTCAAGTTGTTTCTGCGCCATTCATTTTAATAATGGGTCTAATAATGGGTCTAATAATGGGTTCGTTTCTATTTTTGGCGCTCGCCCCGTTACAAATTTTGCTCGGCTGTTTAATCGGTTTGGTATTTGTAACCGGGCTCGCCTCCGGTGCGTTATCCCTCGGCGCCGCCGCGTTTAGCTTAAGTGCTAGCGCAGGGCAGGCGCTTGCCCCGTTACAAAATATATCGGCAGGCGGAGCAGATTTTGTAACGGGAATTGCAGGCGCGCACACAGTCCTTACCGCGATGGCAGGTTTGGTGACGGTAGGGGTGGTTTCGGGGGTGCTCCTTTCGGGAATATCTCCAAAAATAAAGAAAAGGGCGCCTCTGTGTAACTTTAGACGTTGGATTTTGCTTGGCCTTAGCGTTTTTATTCTTAACACCAATGTTAACGCGCAACTCTCTTTGCCCCCAGCCTTCGTCAACGAGGTGCCTGTTATCAGGGAGCTTGTTAAGCGCGGCTTCAGTGAAAAAACAGCCCATTTGATTGTTGATGAACAACGTTATTTCTTTAAGCAGTTAGATATTTATTATACAGATGAGTTATTGAGCCATGATTCCCTGAAGTTTTATCCGCTAAACCTGTACTGGCTCTGGAAGCGTGAACATGTTATCTATGTACTTTGGTATCTATTTAATCAATCAGCTATTATTAGTTTAACGGCTGCCCTTTGGTGGAAGTTTTTTAAATCAACAGCGGGGGAAAAGATACGAAAAAATAAAATTTGCATCGCATTGCTGCTTATTTCTTTGATTAACTCAAGCCTCCCTTATGTTTGGTACCAGCTAAACATGGGCCTCTGTAGCCCTAAAACAGAATCGATATATATCCGCGTAGAATCATTTAATTGGCTACCAATAGGTGAAAATCTAATTAGGTGTGTTGTTATTCATGAGGAGGCCCATTATTTAGATGAAAAAGGGTCTTTAGATGGCTGGAAAGGATTGGGGAATAGCCATGAAGCACAATTCCGGGCTAATTGCTTTACGGATTTGCGCAGCCGAGAGCTCAAATATAATAACCTATTAATAAGAAGAAAGAGGGTTGATGCAGCGGTGCGCTTCGCTCACCTTACTGGCAATTCAACCAATGCCTGGCGTTATTTGAAGTCTACCTTTGAAGGCAGGCAAAACAGGGACAGCGGCCAATTTCCACCTCGCGGTTCCGACCCTGCCGTCCACTCTGTCCCGGCTTTTATGGCGGTGATAATCGGGTTGGCTTGCGGTTGCGAGTGGTTATTAGCCGCTGGCGTACTGCTTTTTGTAGCATGGCTGTTGTGGGGCCAGGTTAAGCGCAGGTTGAGAGCCGCCCCCGGCTTTATCCTTGCCGCTATTTTTATCTGGTGGCTGATGTTTGCGCCGCAGCTGCAAATTGTGCCGCAAAAGCCGGCTGCAGTGGAAATTTGCCGCGGCTGCTTAACCTTGGATTACTATACCCGTAAATTCGCGGTTGAGCTTAAACCGGCAATTCCGGTGGCAGCCGGCGAGAAAATCACAGTGAGCTTTAGCCCGCAGATAGCCAAGTTAGGAATTGAAACTCATATCTTGATTACCGAGGAAAGAGCGGCCACAGTGCGAGAAAAAATGGGACCGTTTCTACTTTTCGCAGGGTTAGGCATGTTGCCGGCGTTATTGGTTTTTATCGGCTGGCTAATCTGGCTTTTTATTGAGCCGGCCAGCGCCACGCTGATGGCCGCGGCGGGGACAGTGGTGCCGGTTGTCCCGGGTAAAAAGAATCCCGGGGACACAATACTTAATTCGCTTCGAGGCAGTTTAATAAAGGGTGCGGCTTTTATAAAAATAGGGCCGCTTCTAAAAACAGTAAAAATAGGACCATTTCTACTTTTCGCCCTTGCCGCCTGCGCCTTGGGGCTTGGGCTTGCCCTGAGTGGAGTCGAAGGGCTCTGGGCCGCGGATGCCTTTGCGCAAAACCCGCTATTCGCGCAGGAGGTTTTGTTTGGTGGGATCGAAAATAATGGGGCCGCTTCTATTTTACCGGCAAGCAAGAGCGGCGGTCATATTTTTTCACAGCGTAACCACGAGCGCGGCGCAGCGTGGACAGATATAGTTGTTTGGCTGGGTATTGTCAGTGCCGCGGTTATTCTGCTTAGGCCTTATTTTTGGCGGGGACCTTACTTGTTTTTGAAAGTTGCTCTGGCAATATCCGCGGGGCTTGGGGTTGCGTTGGATGCCGCAGGGATTGTTACTTATTCCCTTACTTTAAAATACCCGTCTTTTTCCAGTATGATAAGTTTACCTTGGAAATCTTCTTGGGAGGGAAAAGCTTTGAGTAGATGGGTTAAAGAGAAAATTAGATCTTCCAGAAACGAGGGGTGGATTTTAAAGCGTACTATACCGGGCAGAGATTTGGGAGGGAAGCGCATAGTATTAGAAAAATGGCGGTCAAGAGTCAAGAGAGGAAAGTTTTTCTCTTTGGCAAAAACCGCTACTTCTTCATCAGCACTGCCTTTGGCGCAAGAAGATATTTTATGGCCATTTTTCTCCAACCAAAGGATTAATTCTTTGGGGATATTTTCATCGGCGATAAAATGCATTTATTTACGCTTCAATAGGGTTAAAAGGGATGAATTCCGACCTTTTGATGATTTCGCTGGCGTAGTGCACCGCTGCCTTAATCGATTCTTCGGAAAGTTGGGGATAGTAGCGGCTGGTGATTTCTTTCATGCTCACCCCGCCTTCCAGCAAGTCAAGCACGAGGTAGACGGGAATGCGTGTGCCTTTAAAAACAGGGTCTCCTCCGCAGATTGTTGGAGTGCAACTAATAAAATCTTGAATATTCATTTTTCACCCTCCTTTCTTAACTACTTTATCTTAAATCTTCCGCGGAGTCAAGTTAAAACTATTTTTCCGGAGCGTAACCACGAGCGTGGCGCAGCGTGGATAGATATAGTTGTTTGGCTGGCTATTGTCAGCGCAGCGGTTATCCTGCTTGGCCCTTACCTTTGGCAAGAAACGTCCCTATTTCTACTATGTACTGCTCCGATAGTGTTAATTAAAGATGGGAAAAATTCATCGCTGGGCAAAAATAATCGAGTTGTCATTAATGGTGTTACTGGTAATTTGGTGGATGTAAAGTTGCTTTTAAAGATAGGGATAGGCCCAGAAATATTTTTTGAACCGGAAAAAACTCATGTGTTCCATAGAGCGATAGCTTCACAAGGTTTAGGCCTAGGCTTAGTTCTTTCTAGATCTAAAGACGGTAGCCGCATTACTGTAGCATTTAGGAGATCGGAATGGATAAATAAAGAGGGTAAATTAGTGCTTAAAGATGTGAGAGAAGTGTGTGAACTTGTCTGGCGTGACGCTGGCTTAGCAGTATTTGTGCCGGAATCCTCGGCAATTATAGAAAATATTCGCCGCTTTGAGCAAGGCCAGATATTTCCTTTGCCAGTACAGGCTGAACAAATTGAGCCCCATCTTCCGTTACCGGCAGATAGTGAAGGCAAAATAATGAGGGTTTCAAATAAAGCTGAAAGGGAATATGGGCAATTAATATATAAGGCCGCAGTAAAAGCAAAGGAGATTCTTGACTGGTTAAATACGCAATTAACCGGCATAAGCCTTATTTCAGAGCAAGCATTGGCAGAATTTTCAACGCTAGAAAAAAAGACTAATGAAAAAATAGCCGAGTTAAAAAAACATCCCGGGTTTACAGGCAATAATTTAATTCCTCCGATTTTAGACGATATAGAGAAGACGCTTAATGGTGTTAAGCAGTATGCGCAAGCTCAAGCGCAAGAAAGAACTAAGGTTAAACCAGAACTCGTAGATAAGAAACCCGGCGAACTTCCTACGCCGCTGCCAGGCCCAGGAGCGCCTGCGCTGCCAAGTCCCTCAGGGCCTGTGCATCCAGCTTCTGCGCCTAGTTTTCCTGCGCCGGCAAAGCCTGCGCCAGAAGCGGATAGGCAGTTGCGGCTTCATGATAAACTTGCGAAAATTAAGCAGGGAAAGGAAAAGAAATATAGGAAATCACGGGAATACGATATTTATCCTGAGGTTTGCCTTCCGGCAGCATTAGCGATTAAGGCATATCTGGAAGGTAATCTGGGCCAGGCAACACCGGGTTTACTTTTTGAGACAATCTGGGAGCGCGCAGGGCTGCCTTTTAGAATCCATTTATCCCAGGACAGCAAATTAGATTATTTAAAAATTCCCCGCTCTAGAAAGACGGCCCGGCGCCTGAGGGAGGCAGGTTGTTTGCCTAAACGCGGAAGTAAAATCATAGTGACAATAGAGGATGATCCTAATCATGGGCGAGTGCTTAATATTTACCGTAAGGAAAAATTTTTTCAGGATAAACCTGTTCCTATTCAGACTATAAAGTATTTCGCCGAACTCGGCCCTTTGAATATTGATTTACCAGAGCAGGATATTTTTGCTGCTGCACAGGGCAGAGATTTAGCAGTTAAAGACAGGGTCCATTATGTAGATACAATTACTTGCTTGAAAATGGGGAATCCGTTTATAGGCCTTACTTCTTTTACGACTGCGCAAAGAATTAATTTAACTGTTGGGCAGGAGAATTTGGAAAAAAGAGGCTATAAAGTTGAAAAAGGCCGGCCTTTGTTGCTGCGGCTTGCCATAAGCGTGCATCAGGATATTAACCATGGGCAAGTGGTAAATGTCTATTTGGCTGAAGACATTGAGAAAGGCAACACTAACGAACCGTTGTCAACTTACAAGTATTTTGAGAAAGTGCCTATACGCGAAGATATGCGTAAGGCGCGGACAAGATTTATGCCCATTGATTTGGTTGAGCAGGATATTATTGCCGTATATTTCGGCAGGAAAGACATCCGGCCAAGGGGAAAACGCGCCTTATGTTATTTTACCAGGTTAAGCCAAGGCGCAAGAGAATTATTGCGTGCCGAATTAGCCTCTCAGAGTATTTATGGTTATGGCGGTTGCCGGCGCAAAATAATCTTTAGTTTATGGCCTCACTTACAGGATTTTCTACAGGCAGCCGGCTGCCTTAAAGAGGAAGAAAGAAAAATTTTCCCTGAGGCTGAAGTAGTGTTGCATCCGTTTTACGGCGTTTACATTGAAATTTCAGTTTGCGCTAATAGAGAAAATGAGAAAAAAACAATTGCGCAGTATTTTTCTTTTAAGGAGGGAGAAGAAGCCCAGCCTGTTGATTTGGCCCGGATGCAATTTTTGGATTATCTTTTAGGCAGGGTGGATGAGCCGCGGCAGTTTGACATCTTCAGAAAAGCTAAGGAAGAACATGTGAGGAAAGCTAACCCCCGGATTTCTCTTAGTGCTTATGGCCGGGCCGTCCCAGCGCCTTTGCTCCCCTTGAGTTTACTGAGCAGCGATTTAAGTTTTGTGCCGGTGCCGGATGCCAAATACGGTTTTCTAATTCATCTGCATAACCGCGATGCTTACTTGAAAGACACCGGCCGGCAACCCGAAGAAATTTATGTGCGTAATCCAGAACGGCCCGGAATTGTCACTCGGATATGGTTAGAAAAAAGAAGACAGCAATTAAAAAGCCAGGTGGCCGAGGCAGGGGTAGGAATAGTGCCCGCGCCGGCAGCTCCTGCGCAAGCTGAAGCGCAGAAAAGAACCAAGGTTGATGAGTCTGATTTGATGGGCAAGATTCATAAGGTAGAGCAGAAAGTAGAAGCTGATAGAGATGCGGCTGGTAGCCAACCTGCCCCAGCCGCGGCGCCTCTGGCAATGGAGCAGAAAGTTTTAACTACGGAAGCGAATATTCTATCACTTAGAGAAAGATTACAGGCCGCTGGTTTCACAAGAATGGATCCCCGCACTTTAAAGAAATTAGCCAAAATTGAGCAGGCGGTGGAGCGTTTAAAAATAAAAAATCAAAAGCCGAATGTAGTAAATGTGGCTGCTGAGTTAGGCCTAAATACGAGTTCGGTTTATTACTCGGGCAATAAACTTCTTGCTTTTGTGGGAGTGATTAAGTACGAAATAGACATAAGGAAAGCCGCTTTCCGGCAGGCCGTTATGCTTATCAGGCAGGATGCAGTTAGCAAAGGGGGAAGGCCAGATTTAAAGATACCCTTGTCAGAGGTTACTGGAATGTTGGCTGATAAGAGAATGGGCGGCCAGAGTGAAGTTATCCGGATTGAGACCTTAAGGGTCTGGCTTAAAGGTTTGCCGAAGGAAGAGAGAGATGTCTTGCAAGGGCTGCTTAACGGTAAGACGCGCTTGGGTCTAGTCGGAGAAATCCTGCGAACAGCGCAGGCCCAAGGAAGAATATTAACTTTTGCGCAATTACGCGCTGAGCTTGGGTTAGCCGAAGGCTTGGGAGAACTATTAAAACAGAGTGCTTTTTCTCAATGGTTAGGTCATTATCGCAAGGGTGAGAAAAGGGATGTTATCATTACACCTTGGCTGGAGGAGTTAAAACAACCCAAGGGAAAAAAGAAGCAGGCTGTAGAGGAAGCTGAAACAGAAGAATCGTCTCCTGATTTTACAGCCTCCGATCCAAAAGGAAAGGCTATTCTTGCGGGTATACGTTCTGAGGGAGTTGCTATTACTCCAGTGTCGGAAGTAGTGGCGGTAAGAGAAAAAGGAGTGCCTACGCCAGCTCAGCCGCAACCGGCGGCTTCTGCGCTTGACGCTGTTGTCCCGGCTTTGCCGGTTGAATGTAATAAGGCGCGAACTCCCATAGGAAGAGAAAGCAGGAGCATACTACAAGAAGCAGAAGCCCAAAGAGCAAAGCTTATTCTTGAAGATAAAATGCTTCTTGTTGCGCTGGAAAGTTGTGGTGGCAGTATTAAATCTGCCCGCGAATTGCTCGTTAGGGAAAATAAAGGTAAGCCCGGGGCATTGACTGCAAATGGTTATAGCTCCAGAATCTACCGCCGCCAAAATGAGTCTGCGGAATTTGCACAAGCAGTAGCGAGGATAATGCAAGAAGCAAAAGCCCTTGAAGATAAAATGCTTCTTGATGCGCTGGAAAGATGCAGTGGCAGTATTAAAGCTGCCTGCGCATTGCTCGCTGAGGAAAACAAAGACAAGCCCGGGGCATTGACTGTAAATGGTTATTTAGGCAGAATCTACCGCCGCCGAGATGAGTCTGCGGAATTTGCACAAGCAGTAGCGACGATAATGCAAGAAGCAAAAGCCAGAAGAGCAAAACTTAAGCTGCCGGCGGTTTCTCCTGCGCCGCTGCCAAGTCCCGTGGGGCCTGTGGCAACAGCTCCTGCGCCTGGCCCAAAAGAACCTGAAGCCGGCGAGGTTTTTCCGCTTAAAGGTTGGGCTGGGCGCTGGGAGAGGCTTCTGGAGACCCGGGAAAAAAGCGGCAAAGATTTATGCCGGGAATTAGGCATTAGCCTCAACGACTATAATCGCTGGTCAGCCTCAGATACCTTACCGCCTGAGGAAACGCTTAGGAAAATCGCCGTTACTACTTTTGACTATGTGCGCAGAGGCCCTGAAACCGGCCAAGATGAATGTCAGGTTCTTTTTGGGATTACTCAAGACGAAGCCTGGCAATTAGATTTGTTTTACCTTTACCTCTCTGAAGAGGAAACAAAGTTAGGGGCAGAAAATCCAGCGGAGGCTTTTTACTTAGCCAGATTTTTCGTGCAGACGCAGGCCTTTGAGCCAGCGCAGGCTCTGCTTAAGGCAATTCCTGATACAGCCATAAACCAGGGCTCAGCCATTATTTTATTTTTAGAGCAGGATATTAAAGGGGAAAAGGTTTATGCGCAAAAGAAGGGTTGGGCTTTTTCTCCTGTTAAGGCAGCCCAAAAAATATTTTCTTTGTTGTCCCCTGAGCAATGTCCTGTTTGGCTGGCGGCGCTTTCTCCAGGCGCGCAAAGAAAAATAGATATACCCAGTGATCAAGAGTTGGCTGAAGCTGCCAGCAATATGCTTGATGATTTAGGCGCAGGCCCTACAATTGATGAGCTTGCGGAAATAGAAGGAGAGGCCGCTGCCGCAAAAAATTTAATACCCTTATTTGAAGATAGGCCAGCCAGCGGCGAAGAACCGCCTCCTGAAGCTGAAGAAATAGTTGAAGTGCCGCCTGCCGCTGAAGGAAAGGTGCCAGAAACTTACCTTTCGTATTTAGATGAAGCGCTGGCTACTTATTGGGGAACACTAAGAAAAACCGGGCTCACCCTTGAAGATTTGCGTAAAACAGGCGAAACAGCGCTGCAACGGTATTGGAGCGCTCAGACACAAACAGGTCCTGAATCTTTAGTTACTCAGTTTGTTGTGCTCTGGGATATTTTTTGGGCGATAGAGGAAAGAATCAGCCAGGCAAGAAAAACAAGGCGAACGAAACTTAAAGCAGAAAAAGAACTTTCAGCAGGCAGGGGCGGTTTAGCAGGAGAAGAACAGGCAGCAGCTAAAGAGCCTGTGGTAAAAAAAGAAATCGGGCCGCAGCAATTGCACGAGTTCCTTAGGGCGCATGTCGCTGAGAGTTGGTTTGCTGAAAAAGGCCCTCTTGATGCGCGCGGCAAGCCGCAGTGGATAATTAAAATATCATCTCAGAGCCTGGCAAAACGTTTAGGCCCTCACGACCAGGCGCTGGTTGAAAGATTGCCGGCTATGCTTGAGGATGTAGATAGAGATAGATTGAGGAATGGGCTTTATATATTTATTTGGCCAGAAAAATACCAGAAACCTAAATTAGGGAAAATATAGCAAAAATAGGGAAGTTTCCAAAGGTCAATTGGAAATGAGTTAAAATATGCGCGACCGCAGGCAGTTAAAAAGATGGCAGGTAGCTAAACAGGCAAAGCTAAAGCTGGAGGCAGAGCAGGGTTTTGTTGATTGCTATATCGCTGACTTGAACCTTAGGGGTTTTCGCCTGGCCTGCGGCCAAAAGCTGGATAAGGATACCTATATAAAATTCACCCTTAAGTTTTCCGATGAATTCAGTTTTGAGCTGGAGGCTTGGGTGGCTTGGCATAAGTCCGTTGAGGGGCAGAATATTTACGGGCTTTATTTTAGCAAGATAAGAGATGTGGATAAAGAAAGGATATACCAGTTCATCCGCGAGAATTTTCCGGAACAGTTGAAACAGCAGTGGTGGCAAGAAAATTACAAAGAGGTTACACCTGGCGCTAAGCGGAATTGCGCCAGTGTTCGTAACGACGAAGGAGGTGGAATCATGGAAGAAGAAAGAACTGAAGACCGCAGGGTGTTTGAGAGGTTTAGCGCGGACCTGCCAGTGCGTTTTCTTAACCCGCTTACGGGAAAAGAAGGCGCTGGGCTTGCCAAAGATATCTCTGCTAAGGGGATGGGCCTGGTAACTGATGAAGCGCTGGCTTTGGCCTCGCCGTTAGAGCTTTGGCTGGAGATTCCCGACCAAGGCGAGCCGCTTTACAGCCGTGGACAGGTGGCTTGGGTAAAACAGGAAGGCGCAAGCAGCTGTTGCGCCGGCATCAGCCTGGAAAAGGCAGACCTGATGGGGTTGTCAAGGGTGATGAGAACGCTATAACATGATAGAGCCAGATAGGCCCCTTGCCTGATAAATCAGGCCAACTGAAGCCTGATAAATCAGGCCAACTACAAACGTTGCTGTAGTTGCCCCATTTATGGGGCCTATTGCAGAATTTCCCTTGACCAACTGTCCAAGTTGTGCTAAATTTAGCTTTCCTTTAGGGGGTGTTTATGTTGCCCTCAAAAGGCGGGAGCGTACTTGATTTAAGTGCTTTTTAATGTTATACTTTTAGCTCTGGTAAAAAGAAAGGACAGGAATGTTTTGTAGAAAAATTGCCATTGCAGGGCTTTGCCTGGTTACGCTTTTGGCTGGCTGCGGCCCAAAGAAGGGGGCGCAGAAAACCACTACTATCAGCGTCTGGCACTGGATGACTGACCGCGAAGCCGCCTTTGTGGAGCTGGCCAAGAAATACGAAGCGCAAACCGGCATAAAAGTGGCTTTTGAGCTCTACGCCCCTTCTGATGCCTACTCCCAGAAGGTGCGCGCTGCTGCCCAGGGCCAAAACCTACCGGACATCTTTAGCATTCTCGGCGAGAAGAAGGATTTTGCTTCTTTTATCAAAGCCGGCTTTGTCTTGGATTTATCTCCCTATATGGAGGAGAATTTTAACGCCTGGAAAAACAGCTTGTTTGCCAAGGCTTTGGCAGTGAATGAATTTGATGGGAATAATAGCTACGGTGTTAAGCCGGGCACCTATGGCGTGCCGATTGATATTATGACCATCCAGATGCTTTATAATAAGAAACTCTTTGAAAAGCTGGGTTTAAACCCCAAAAATCCGCCAGAAACCTTCCAGGAGTTCCTAGATATAGGTAAGAAGCTTAAAAGCGCTAATCTGCAGGGCCTGGTTTCCGGCTGGGGAGAGATCTGGATGATTGATTGTTTTGCCAATGGCTATGCCTTTAATATTATGGGCAAGGATAAGGTAATAGCCACTATCCGCGGTGAGGTGCCTTATACTGACCCGGAATGGGTTAAGACTTTTGACTTGTTTAAACAGATGCAGGAGTCCGGGATTTTAGCCAGCGGATTAGTGACGATGATTAATAAGACCGCGGAGCAGCTTTTTGCCAATGAAAAGGCAGTATTTGCCTTTAACGGCTCCTGGTGTGTAAATGTCTATAAAGGGATGAATCCTGAGTTAAGTTACGCGGCAATGCTGCCGCCAAAGGCTTCGGAAGGATTCCCCATCAGTATCTGGGGAGGCGCAGGGTCGTCTTTTATGGTTAATGCCCGCTCTAAAAATAAAGAAGAGGCAGTGAGATTCCTCAGATGGCTGACAGACAAGGCTCAGCAGGCATACCTGTCTGAGTCTACTAATAACCTGCCGGCGAATAAAGATTGTTTAAGCAAAATCCCGGAAATTTTAGCTCAGTTTTCCCGGGGTATGGAAGTAGCTACGCACCCGAATGTCTGGGGGGTTTCCGAATTTCCTCCGGTGATTGAAGCCATTGATAAAGGCATCCAGTCAATTATTATCGGCGAGAAGTCTCCCGAGCAGGCCGCTGCGGAAGTGCAGAGGATCAAAGAACGCGAACTGGCGAAGAAGAGATAAGATTGGGGGTTATCAAGGTAATCAAGGGTATCGGGTCTAGGGGGAAATCAAGTATATCAAGGTTACCGAGAAAAAATTTATCTTGATATTCCTGATAACCTAGGTATCCTCAATAGACTTAATATCCTAGATAGTTACTACTGAAAAACCCCTCTGTCTATACCGTATATTGTAGTTGCCCGATTTATCGGGCCTGAATAAATTGGGCAACTACAGGAGTTTTTCAGCGTTAACTAGATATCCTTGGTAGCCTAAATGATTCGTAACAGTTCAGCTCTTAGAAGTGCCCGTCGGTGTCATTGCGAGGCACGAAGTGCCGAAGCAATCCTATAAAAAGGCTGCTTCGTCGCTGTCGCTCCTCGCAGTGACACGAATACTTCCAAGAGCT
>Ga0265296_1001590_pt1 | contig 25542 bp, 15 predicted proteins | sample MunlanPumphouse1_FD_189073 | JGI IMG/M metagenome (GOLD analysis project Ga0265296, IMG submission 189073) | Groundwater microbial communities from a municipal landfill in Southern Ontario, Canada - Pumphouse #1 | ecosystem: Environmental > Aquatic > Deep subsurface > Groundwater | place... | reverse complement strand
CATTCCGTTACCCAAGAGCTCTAAGGCCCGCCGCCTACGCCTTTCAAGCTCTATTTGGGTTCCATGGGGTCTCATGGAACCAGTATACCATATTCCTATTACTTATGCGAGCGTCAATAGGAGGGTCTATCCTTTCTAGATAAACTCCTAACCACTTCAAAATCGCAGGAAGTCATCGCCGAAAGCGATTTTCTTGAGAAGAAATGAATTATTTTTCCAGAATGTTTTTTGAGAAACGGCAGGGAAGGCTGCCGGGGTATTTTCCGGTAAAACAAGCGGTGCAGAAATTTTCTTTGGGCAGAGGCATAGAATTCAACATCCCCTCCAAACTTAGGTATTCCAAACTATCCGCGCCGATAAAATCGCTTACCCAGGCAATATCATGCTTGGCGGCAACCAGTTCTTTTTTAGTTGGGAAATCTATCCCGTAAAAACAGGGGAATTTAAGCGGCGGGCAGCTTACCCGCATATGTATTTCTTTTGCACCTGCCTGGCGCAGGGCCTTAACGCGTATTCTGCTGGTTGTGCCGCGTACAATAGAATCTTCCACAACAACTACTCTTTTGCCGTTTAAAACTTCCCTTAAAGGGTTAAGTTTTATTTTAACGCGAAAATCGCGCAGCGCCTGCGTCGGCTGAATAAAGGTCCTGCCGATATAATGGTTGCGAATCATGCCGTATTCAAAAGGAAGCTTCACTGCTTCGGCAAACCCTAAAGCCGCATAGGTGCCTGAATCAGGGATCGGCATAACTAAGTCCGCCTCAACTGGGAATTCAGCCGCCAATTGCACCCCAAGCCTCTTGCGCGCCATATACACATTATGTTCAAAAATATTACTGTCCGGCCTGGCAAAATAAATGTATTCAAAAATACAAAACGCGCAAGCGCTCTTCTTAAAAGACATAACAGGCTCTATTTTATCTTTATAGATAAAAATTATCTCTCCGGGCTGCACGTCCCTTATATATTTAGCGCCGATTAAATCAAAGGCGCAGGTTTCACTGGCTAAGATATAAGCGCCGTCTAATTTACCCAGGCAAAGCGGCCTCCATCCGTAAGTATCCCTGGCGCCTATAAGCATATCATTAAGCATCAAAACCAAAGAATAAGCCCCCTCTAATTTAGAAAGCGACCAGACAATCGCCTCTTTTATATCTTTCTTCTGGCTATGCGCGAGAAGATGGGCGATGACTTCGGAATCCATGCTCGTCTGAAACAAAGCGCCGTTGTTCTCCAGCTCCTTATGGAGATCGAGTGTATTAGTAAGATTGCCGTTGTGCGCGATAGCAATATCGCCAATTTTTGATTTTACGTAAAAGGGCTGGGTATTCTTGATATTACTGCTCCCTGTGGTGGAATAACGCACGTGCCCTACCGCGAGTTCACCGCGCAGGCCGCGAATAATCTTTTCATCGAAGACGTCGCTCACTAAACCCAGGGCTTTATGCAGGTATACTTTCTTGCCATTGCGGGTAATTATTCCGCTTGCTTCTTCGCCCCGGTGCTGGAGAGCGTAAAGCCCCAGGCAGCTTAATTGCGCCGCGTCTTTATGTGGATATATTCCGAATATTCCGCACACGCTATCCCTCGTAAGTTGAATAATAATATGGCGTAAAAGCCTCAAACTCAGCAGCACAAGTATCTACGGATTTATAGTTTGGCTTTATCCCTGATTCCATGCGCCACTTCCTTATGGTATTTTCTTCCTGGTTTAACAAGCCAGCCAGCTGTAAATCAGAAAAACCGAATGCTTTTGCTTTTTTAAGCAGATCTAGCGAACTTTTTTCCTGGTTTAATTTCAATTCTATTTTTATCCGCCCCTGGAGCTCAACAATTTGCCGGATATTCTCCAGGAACCAGGGATCAATCCGGGTTAACTGATAAATTTCATTAATACTATAGCCTCTTTTTATTGCCTCTTTTATATAGAGAGTTCTTGTGGCATTGGCAATCCTTAAATGTTTTTTTAATTCATCGTCGCTGGGAGAATATTTCAGGTCATCCAGCCCGGCCAAACCGATTTCCAGCGAACGCAATGCCTTCTGCAGCGCCTCTTTAAAGGTCCTGCCGATAGCCATTGCCTCACCTACTGATTTCATGGAAACGGTTAATGCCGGATCTGCCGAAGGAAATTTTTCAAAAGTAAAACGTGGGATTTTGACTACGCAATAATCTATAGCCGGCTCAAAGCAGGCCGGTGTTTTCTTTGTGATATCATTAGAGATCTCGTCTAGGCTATAACCCACTGCTAATTTAGCGGCAATCTTAGCAATAGGGAATCCGGTCGCCTTAGAAGCTAATGCGGAACTCCTGGAGACACGAGGGTTCATCTCAATAATAACCATTCTCCCGGTCTCAGGGTGCATGGCAAACTGGATATTGGAGCCGCCGGTTTCCACCCCGATCTCCCTGATACAGGCAATTGCCGCGTCTCTCATCTTTTGATATTCTTTGTCTGTCAATGTCTGGACAGGCGCTACGGTAATACTATCTCCGGTATGAATTCCCATAGGGTCAAAATTTTCAATCGAACAAATAATAACCACGTTATCTTTTATATCCCGCATTACCTCCAATTCAAACTCTTTCCAGCCGATCACCGATTCCTCAATAAGGATCTCGCTGATCATGCTAGACTCAAGCCCGTATTTTGCCAACTCTTTAAATTCTTCGTTATTATAGGCGACGCTGCCGCCTGTCCCGCCTAAAGTGAAACTGGGGCGTATGATCACGGGGAATCCAATCCTCTGGGCAGCATCACTTGCTTCTTTTAAACTATAGGCCTTATCGCTCTTAGGCACATCCAGGCCGATTTTCAGCATCGCCTGTTTGAACAGCTTCCGGTCTTCCCCTTTCTTTATGGCCTGAATATCAGCGCCGATAACCTTAACCTTATATTTTTTGAGCACCCCCATTTTTTCCAATGACACTGCCATATTCAAAGCGGTCTGGCCGCCTAATGTCGGCAGAAGCGCGTCCGGTTTTTCCTTGGCGATAATCTTAGCGACAATCTCCGGGGTGATCGGCTCAACGTAGGTCATGTCTGCTATCTCAGGGTCAGTCATAATCGTAGCCGGGTTGGAATTCACTAAAACTACCTTAAAACCCTCCTGCTTTAAGGCCTTGCAGGCCTGAGTCCCGGAATAATCGAATTCGCAGGCCTGGCCGATAACAATCGGCCCGCTGCCGATGATTAGGATTTTTTTAATGTCATTACGTCTAGGCATATCTGTCAGTTCGCTTTCTGTCAGCGGATTAGAATCCTGGGACCGTTTCTATTTTTCCCGCTTGTATCGTAGCGGAGGTTTTCCCGAACTATATCAATAATATCTCGGGATCCCGCCCCAAGAATTTGACTAAGGACGGGAAAACCTCCGCTACAATACTTGCCCATATCAAATATTGTAGTTGCCCGATTTATCGGGCCCAATAAATTGGGAAACTACAGAGAAAAATAGAAACGGTCCCTTGTTTTTACACTTTTCCCGCTTTGCGGGATCCCGCTATATTTTTTTAATTTTGGTGCGGGAACACTTCTTCATCATCCCTATAAACTGCTGAAATAAATACTCCGCGTCATGCGGCCCGGCCGATGCCTCCGGATGAAACTGCACGGAAAAAACTGGAAGCTTCTTATGCCGCATGCCTTCCAAAGTCTGGTCATTTAAATTAATATGGGTGATTTCGATTTCTTTTTTATCCAACGACTCTATATCCACGCAGAAACTGTGGTTCTGCACGGTAATCGCGACTTTCCCTGTCCGCAGATCTTTTACCGGATGGTTTGCTCCGTGATGCCCGAATTTTAACTTATAAGTTTTTCCGCCTAAAGCCTGCCCTAAAATCTGATGCCCAAGGCAAATCCCGAAAATCGGCAGCTTACCGATAAGTTCGCGCGTTACGTTAACCACATAATCTAGCGCAGCCGGATCCCCCGGGCCGTTAGAAAGCAGGGCTCCATTTGGCTTTAGCTTAAGGATTTCTTTGGCAGATGTATCTGCCGGAACCACTATAACCTGGCATCTATTTTCCAGCAGTTTTCTTAAAATATTGTATTTAACACCGCAATCTAAAACCGCGACTTTATATTTAGCTTTTTTTATTTTTTCCCAAATATATTTTTTAGAGATAGTAACCTCTTTTACTAAATCTCTGCCTATTAAGCCGGGAGATTCTTTTGCTTTTCGGATTAGGCTCTTCTGGTCTTGGCCTTCGGTAGATAAAACTGCCTTCAGCGCGCCTTTCTGCCGTATATGCAAAGTTAAATCCCGGGTATCTATGCCTTCAATTCCCACAACATTATTCTCTTTCAAGTATTGGCTTAAAGACGTTGTGCTCCTCCAGTTACTGGCTATTTTGCTGCATTCTTTAACCACAAACCCTTCCAGAAAAGGCCGGCGTGATTCCATATCTTCTTTATTTATCCCGTAGTTCCCGATTAAAGGGTAAGTCATGGCTACGATCTGGCCCTTATAAGACGGGTCAGTGAGTATCTCCTGGTAACCGGCCATACTGGTGTTAAACACAACCTCACCGTATCTTTCCCCGCTTGCGCCGAAAGATTCCCCTCTAAAAACCTTCCCGTCTTCTAAAGCTAAAATCGCATTCATAGTTTCAATACCTAAAATCCTGGGACCGTTTCTATTTTTCTCTGTAGTTGCCCAATTTATTGGGCCCGATAAATCGGGCAACTACAATACTTGAGTTAATGAGAAAAATAGAAACGGTCCCGTGTTTTTACACATTACACTTTTCTAATGCCGCCCGGATAAACTCCCTGAACAACGGCGCGGGCCGGTCTGGCTTGGAAATAAACTCCGGATGGAACTGCACGGCGATAAAGAAAGGGTGGCCTTTTAGCTCAATAATCTCCACCAGGTTCTTCTTAAGGAAAACTCCGCAAAACCTCATCCCCTTTTTCTCCAATAACTTCTTATATTTATTGTTAAATTCGTATCTATGGCGGTGGCGTTCATGAACTAATGCCTTGCCATATATTTTAAACGCCAGAGTCTTCTTTTTAATCTTGCAAGGATAACTGCCCAAACGCATTGTGCCGCCTAAATCTTTAATTTTCCTCTGCTGCGCTAATAAACTAATTACCGGATATTTTGTTTTAGGGCTAAACTCGGTAGAGTTGGCGCCTTTAAGGCCGCAGGCATTCCTGCTGAATTCAATCACCGCGCACTGCATGCCTAAACAAAGGCCTAAAAAAGGGATTTTATTTACCCTGGCAAATTTAATCGCCTTAATTTTGCCTTCAATCCCCCGATACCCGAAACCTCCCGGCACCAGGACCCCGGATACGCCTCTAAGAATCTGCTCCGCGCCATTTTTTTGGATCTCTTCTGAATCCACTTTTCTGATCTCTACTCTAGCGTCATTATAAATACCGGCATGGATTAAAGATTCGTAAATGGACTTGTAGGCATCCTGCAGAGCGGTATACTTGCCCACCAAAGCTATAACCACTTTATTTTTAGGCCCAAGCGCCTTTTTTACTACATTATCCTCCCAATCTTTTAAATCGGAAAATTTACAGATTAACTTAAAATGGCTCAAGATGATTTCATCCAGAATCTGATTTTTAAAAACCAAGGGTATCTGGTAAATCGAATCCACATCCCTGGCCTCAATCACCGCTTCCTTGCGCACATTACAAAATAGGGATATTTTCTCCTTCAGCTCATTGGATAAGGCCTTTTCAGTGCGGCAGATTAATATATCCGGCTGGATTCCGATTTCGCGTAATCTGCCTACGCTATGCTGCGTTGGCTTTGTTTTAATTTCTTCCGCGCACTTGATATAAGGGACAAGGGTCAGGTGGACATAAAGCGCGTTTTCCCTGCCTACATCTAAAGCGAACTGCCTGGCAGCCTCCAGAAACGGCAAACCTTCGATATCGCCTACTGTGCCGCCGATTTCCACGATAACGATATCAGCCCCTGAAACTTGCGCGACTTTCTTGATCCTCTCTTTTATTTCGTTAGTGATATGCGGAATTACCTGAATAGTATTGCCTAAATAATCACCGTGCCTCTCCTTAGAGATTACCGTGTTATAGACCTGCCCGGTAGTGACATTATTGAATTTGGTCATCTTAACATGGATAAACCTTTCGTAATGCCCCAGATCCAGGTCTGTTTCCGCGCCATCCTCGGTAACATAGACTTCCCCATGCTGATAAGGGTTCATCGTTCCGGGATCAACATTAATATAGGGATCCAGCTTCATCAGGGTCACTTTTAATCCCCGCGATTCCAGTATCTTGCCTATAGAAGCAGAGGTAATGCCTTTGCCTAAGCTTGATATTACCCCGCCGGTTACAAAAATGTATTTTGTCATAAATGAAGCCCTAACTTATGTCATCCCGAAACTTCGGGATGACATAAGTTATCTGGCTGAATTTATCCGCCGAATGCGCTAAAATTATGGGATTGAATTTTAGCGCGTTTATGAGGCGGGGTTAAAAATATAATAGCGTTTAAAGCCGATAGTCCGGCCCTAAACGCCATTGTTTTGTCTTCAGTAGTTCTTCCTTGAATTACCATTTATAAATATAGCATATTCCCCGCGTAAGTCAATCCCTTAAGAAGCAGAATCACGGGACCGTTCCTATTTTTTCCCGCTTGTATCGTAGCGGAGGTTTTCCCGAACTATATCAATAATATCTCGGGATCCCGCCCCAAGAATTTGACTAAGGACGGGAAAACCTCCGCTACAATACTTGCCCATATCCAATATTGTAGTTGCCAAATTTATCGGGCCTAAATAAATTGGGCAACTACAGAGAAAAATAGAAACGGCCACATTATTTTAAGAATTGGCCGATTGCCTGGGCAGCCTGCCTGCCTTCGTAAATTGCCCAAGCCACTAAAGATTGGCCGCGGCGCATATCGCCGCAGGAAAATACGCCCTTTTTAGCGGTGATAAAAAAATCACTAGTTTTCACGTTGCCTTTTGTATCAAACTCCACTTTTAACTCTTCCAGCAGGGTATTATTTTCCGGGCGCAGGAAACCTAAGGCCAAAATTACTAAATCTGCCTCTATCTGGAATTCAACGCCATCCTTTTGGCAAAGCAACTTTTTTATCCGTCCGTTTTCACCGATAAATTTCTTAGTCGAAACTGACCACTCCCTTAAGCCCCCCTCTTCGTGGCTGCTGGAAGTTTTTAAAATTAACGGGTAACTCGGCCAAGGGTATTCGCGGCTGCGGCATAGCGGAGGCTGAGGCATAATCTCTATCTGCATCAGGCCAATAGCGCCCTGCCGATGCGCCGTGCCTACGCAGTCTGCGCCTGTATCTCCGCCTCCGATTACCACTACCTTTTTGCCTTTGGCGCTGATAATTTCACTTTCAGACAAAACCTTGCCTGCCAAACGCCTATTTGACTGGGTCAAATATTCCATGGCAAAGTGTATTCCCTTTAATTGCCTGCCTTGGATATTTAAATCCCGTGGGACGCGGCAACCCGCGGCCAGCAATAGCGCGTCAAAATCCTTGCTTAATTTCCGCGCGGAGAAATCTATCCCCGCATTTACGCCCGGGGCAAATTCAATCCCTTCTTTTTTTAAAATCTCCAGGCGCCGGTCAATCACCCGTTTTTCCAGTTTAAAATCAGGGATTCCAAAACGCAATATTCCGCCGATTGCCTCATCTTTTTCAAAAACAACTACCTTGTGTCCTGCTTGATTCAGTTGGTCTGCGCAGGCAAGGCCCGCTGGCCCGGAACCGACAACCGCGATTTTTTTGCCGCTGCGTTTTTTCGCAGGCCGCGCGCTAATCAAGCCATGGCTAAACCCGTATTCAACCAGCGCTAATTCATTTTCCCTGATGGTTACCGGGTCGTCATTAATGCCTAAAACACAGGCGTATTCGCAAAGCGCCGGGCACAACCTCCCGGTGATCTCCGGAAAATTATTCCTGGCGCTGAGCAATTGTAATGCCTTCTGCCAGTGGCCGCGAAAAACCAAATCATTCCACTCCGGCATATAATTCCCCAGCGGACAGCCCCAATGGCAAAAAGGCGTTCCGCAATCCATACAGCGGGAAGATTGTTCTTGAAAAGATTCCTCGCTGCTTAGGAACGCTGCTTCGGAATAGTCTTTAACCCGCTCTTGCTTAGGACGGCAGCCTGAACTTTGGCGCTTAACTTTCAAAAAACCTCTTATATCTCCCATATTTACCTTTACTCGTGTCATTGCCAAGGAACGCAGAAGAGTGTGTCATTGCGAGTACATTCGCTTCGCTTTAGTGTAAACTCCGCGAAGCAATCTTATACAGTGTCATTGCGAGCCCCGAAGGGGCGAAGTAATCTTTTTTTTAGATTGCTTCGTCGCTTCGCTCCTCGCAATGACACACTCTACTGTGCTCCCTCACAATGACACACTCTACTTCGCTCTTCGCTTTTGACACATGAAGACTTATCCTTCTAAGTCCGGAGTTAATACTAACTCTTCTTCCGGCTCTAAGTTTTCTAAAACCCGCTTATATTCCAACGGCATTACTTTCACAAAATAATTTTTCTGGAAATCAAAATCATCCAATATCATCTTTGCTACTTGGCTATTGGTATAGCGGTAGTGTTTATCCAGCAGGCCGCGGATATCTTCCGCGTCCTGTCCGGACAACTCATCTAACTCCACCATTTCCAAATTACAAAATTGCTTAAAAGCCCCTCGCGGGTTAAAACAATAGGCAATGCCTCCGGACATACCGGCGGCAAAATTCCTGCCTGTTTGTCCGATTACCACAACCCTGCCGCCAGTCATATATTCACAACCATGGTCTCCTAATCCTTCTACCACAGCCAAGAGCCCGGAATTACGGATACAAAATCTTTCTCCGGCAACTCCGCGAATATAGGCCTCACCGGTAATTGCTCCGTAAAAAGCAGTGTTGCCGATAACAACGTTTTCTTCCGCTTTATAATCAACCAATCTATCAGGATAGATAATGATTTTACCGCCTGAGATACCCTTGCCTACATAATCATTAGCCATCCCCTCCAATTCAAAAGTTATTCCTTTGGCTAGCCAAGCGCCAAAACTTTGGCCGGCTACGCCTTTAAATTTACACTTAATCGTATCTTCAGGCAAGCCTTCTTCTCCATAAATTTTGCAGACTCTTCCGCTAAGCATGGCACCGGTAGCGCGGTTAGTATTATTAATCGGCAATTCTATGCTTACGGCTTGAGCCCTCTCTAAAGCAGGGCGGGCCTTAGCAATTAATTTTGTATCCAGCACTTGGCTTAAATTATTGCCTTGCGCTTTAGCTGCCCCTCGCGCGTAAGGGCCGGGCTGATAAAGCAGGCGCGAGAAATCAATCTCTTTTGCCTTCCAAGGCAGAATAACCTTATTTAATTCCAGTAAATCAGTGCGGCCGATCATCTCATCAAGCCTACGCAACCCAAGGCTGCTCATAATTTCCCGTAATTCCTCGGCGACAAATCTCAGGTAATTTTCAATATATTCCGGCTTGCCTCTGAACCTTTTGCGCAAGCATTCGTCCTGTGTGGCCACCCCTAAAGAACAGTTATTCAAATGGCAATGCCGCAGCATAACACAACCCAGAGTAATAAGAATAGCGGTGGCAAAACCAAATTCTTCAGCACCAAGCAGTGCGGCAATCGCCACATCTTGCCCGGTGCGCATCTGGCCATCAACCTGCAGGCGCACCCTGTTTCTTAAATCATTTAAAACTAAAGTCTGATGCGTTTCAGCCAAGCCCAATTCCCAAGGCAGGCCCGCGTGCCTGATTGAACTTAAAGGAGAAGCGCCTGTGCCGCCATCGCCTCCGGAAATCAAAATTTTATCAGCATGGCCTTTAGCCACTCCCGCGGCTATTGTGCCCACGCCGATTTCAGAAACTAATTTGACATTGATATCTGCGGCGGGATTAACATTTTTCAAATCAAAGATCAGCTCTGCTAAGTCTTCGATAGAATAAATATCATGGTGCGGAGGCGGGGAAATTAAAGTTACTCCCGGGGTAGTATAACGCGTTTTGGCGATGCCTATACTCACCTTATGCCCGGGAAGCTGCCCTCCTTCTCCGGGCTTTGCCCCTTGAGCGATCTTAATCTGGATTTCATCGGCATTAACCAGATAATTTGTGGTCACGCCGAATCTTCCGGAGGCAATTTGCTTTATCGCACTTCTTTTAGAATCGCCGTTAGCTAAAGCGGAAAATCTTTGCGGGTCTTCCCCTCCTTCTCCGGTATTAGACCTGGCGCCTATTCGGTTCATGGCAATGGCAATAGTTTCGTGCGCCTCTTTGCTGATAGAGCCAAAACTCATAGCGCCCGTAGTAAAACGGCTTAAGATCCGTTCAATTGGTTCGACTTCAGTAATGGGAATCGGCGGGCATTTTCTTCCCGCCTTCGGCGGGATCCCGCCCTGGCTCTTAAATGATGGGCGGGAAAACTGCAGCAGGCCGCGTAAAGTGCAGGGGTTTTTCTGCTGGCAATTAATCAGCCTGGCGAATTGCTGGTATTTTTTGTAGTCGGCGTTCCATGCCGCATCCTGCAAAACAGCGATAGTTTCCGGATTCCATAAATGAAACTCGCCGTCTTTCTTCCATTGATAAACTCCGCCGGTAGAAAGAATCCTGGGACCGTTTCTATTTTTCTCTGGAAAAATAGAAACGGTCCCATTGTTTTTTCCCGCATAGGCAGACTCATGCCTTAAGATTGCTTCCTGGGCGATAATCTCCAGGCCTATTCCGCCAATGCGTGAAACCGTGCCGGTGAAGCAGCGCTTGATTACATCTTGGTTTAGGCCGATAGCTTCAAAAATCTGCGCCCCGCGGTAACTGCGTAAAGTAGATATCCCCATCTTAGAAAGAATCTTTAAGATTCCTTTTTCCACTGCCTTGATATAATTATCCCTGGCCTGCGTTAAACCCAGATTGATTTCTTTTTCGGAAATTAAATATTCTAAAGCGGCATAAGCCAGATAGGGATTGATTGCATCCGCCCCATAGGCAAATATTAGCGCGAAGTGATGCACTTCTCTGGGCTCGCCACTCTCCAAGATGATGCCAACTTGCGTGCGCAAAGACTTGCTGATTAGATAATGATGCAGGCCAGACACCGCCAATAACGCCGGCAGGCTTGCGGCCTTTTCATTAACGCCGCGGTCGCTTAAAATAATAAAGCTGTACCCCTGGCTAATCGCTTTTTCTGCTTCCTGACAGATCCTCTCCAGGGCTTTTACAAAATTCTTCTTGCCGGCAACAGAGAAATTTATAGAAATTACTTTCGCGCGGAAACTATTTTTTCTAATAGCGCGTATTTTATCCAATTCCTCATTTGTCAATATTGGATTTTTCAGTTTGAGCTTATGGCTTTGCTGGGGAGTTTCCTCTAAAATGTTTTTTTCCGGCCCAATATAGCTTTCCAGGCTCATCACTAATTCTTCCCGGATCGGGTCAATCGCCGGATTAGTGACCTGGGCAAATAATTGCTTGAAGTAATTATACAGCGGCTGCGGCTCCTGCGACAACACTGCATACGGCGTATCATTGCCCATAGAGCCAATCGGCTCCTGAGCGGTTTCTGCCATTGGGGCGATGATTATTTTTAAGTCTTCGCGCGTATAGCCAAAGGCGTTTAGCTGGCTAAAAATATCAGGGTTCGGAGTACTGGGTACTGGGTACTGGGTACTGGGTACTGTTAAATGGCCTGCCTCGGGTAAGTCATCCAGTTCCACCATATTCTGCTTTAACCATAAGCCATAAGGCCTTTGTTTGGAAATTTCATCTTTTAGCTCATCATTTTCAATGATTCGGCCTGCTTGCGTATCAACATAGAAAATCTTACCCGGTTCAAGGCGGCCTGAACGCAGGATAGCTTCTGGTTTTATATCCAGCACCCCTGCCTCGGAGGCCATAACCACTAAATCATTTTTTGTAATCAGGTAACGGCAAGGGCGCAGGCCGTTTCTATCTAATGCCGCGCCGATATTTTTACCGTCGCTAAAAACAAGGGCTGCCGGCCCATCCCAGGGCTCCATCAGGCAGGCATGAAATTGATAGAAAGATTTGAGTTTTCCCTTGATCGATTTATTCTTTTCCCATGCTTCCGGCACAAGCATCATCAGGGCATGCGCAAGGCTCCTGCCGCTTAAAACCAATAACTCAAAAACATTATCCAGGCTGGCGGAATCACTGCCTCCGGGAGAGATAACCGGAAGAATTTCTTTTAAATCGCCGTTGAATAGGCTGTCTTCTAGTAATCCTTCGCGGGCAGCCATCCAGTTAATATTGCCCCTTAAGGTATTAATCTCTCCGTTATGCGCCAGAAACCTGAATGGCTGAGCCAGATCCCAGCTGGGGAAAGTATTGGTGGAATAACGCGAATGCACCAGGCACAGAGCGCTAATTAAGCTTTCATCTTTTAAGTCGAGAAAAAAATCCTCCAGCTGCTGCGGCATTAATAGTCCTTTATAGGAACAAGTGCGGCAGGAAAGATTGGTAATATAAAAACAGGCCTTTTCCTTTATCTCGGAGGCGCGGATAAGGTTTTCGATTTTTTTCCTGATAATAAAGAGCTTCTTTTCAAAAGCTAACTGCCCTTTAATACATGCGGCTTTAGCAATAAAAACCTGCTCCATTACCGGCTGGGTTTTTCTGGCCTGTTCTCCGATAGCGGAATTATCCACGGGCAGCAAACGCCAGCCTAAAAGCTCCTGGCCTTCTAATTCAATTACCTGAGAAAAGATTTTTTTGCAAAATTTACGCTCATTTGTATCCCGAGGCAAAAAAACCAACCCCGTGCCATATCCTCCTGATTCTGGCAAGGAAATTCTGCAGTCAATACAGGCCTCAACAAAAAATTCATGCGGGAGCTGAATTAAAATCCCTGCTCCGTCTCCGGTTTTAGGGTCAGCGCCGGTAGCCCCGCGATGCGCAAGAGCTTTGAGCACTTCCAGCCCCTGCCGGATAATCTGGTGGGATTGCCTGCCTTTGATGTCGCAGACAAAACCCACGCCGCAGCCGTCGTGTTCAAAACGCGGGTCATAAAGCCCGAATTCTTTTAACTTTTTTCGGTTAAACATATTTTTTATGGTAAAGGAAAGTGTAAGCTCCTAACCACTGTCCCGACAAAAAAGTCGGGATCCCGATTCTTACTATAAAAAGGTTGTATCGGGAAAAATCACAGAAAGTCATCGCCGAAGGCGATTTTCTTGTATTCCATGGGGTTAATCCCCAATTTTTTAATCTTGGCGCGGATAGTATTACGGTTTATCCCTAAAATTCTGGCGGCTTTTATTTGATTGCCCGCGGTGCGCTCCAGGGTATGCTCAATTAAAGGCTTTTCCAACTTAGCTAATATATACCTGTATAAATCAGCGCCATCTTCACGCTCTAAGAATTCTTCGTCGCTAATCAATAACTTAATCATTTTTTGCCTAAATTTTAAGCACGGCTAAGCATTTTTTTGCCCCGCGCTTAATCTGCGGAGCTAAAACCATGGGGCCGAATCTATTTTTATTGTAGTTGCCTGATTTATCAGGCTTCGGTTGATGCCAATAAATTGGGCAACTACAGGGGGTTTTCGTAACAGTTCAGCTCTCGGAAGCGTTCCGACGAGATGTGTCATTGCGAGCGATTTTTGCGAAGCAATCTTTTTTAGATTGCTTCGCCGCTGTCGCTCCTCGCAATGACAAAGTACTTCTAAACGCTGAACTGTTACGGGTTTTCAGTGATAGCTAATCAAATATCAAAATAAAGGTAGAACTCGTATGGATGCGGCCGCATACGCACAGCGTCAATCTCTCTTTTATATTTATACTCCAGCCAGACATCCAAAACGTCCTTAGTGAATACTCCCCCCTCTAAAAGGTACTGATGGTCGGCCTCCAGAGACTTTAAGGCGCGCCAAAGTGAACCCGGGACAGTCGGTATTTTCTTTAATTCCTCTTCGCTCATCTCAAAAAGATCCTTATCCATGGGTTCACCGGGGTCAATTTTATTTTTTATCCCGTCTAAACCTGCCATCAGCATAGCGCTAAAGGCAATATAACCGTTGCAGGAAGGGTCCGGCGGGCGAAACTCTATCCTTTTGGACTTAGGGCTGTCAGAATACATCGGGATCCTTACCGCCGCTGAACGGTTGCGCGCGGAGTAGACTAAATTTACCGGCGCCTCGTAACCCGGCACCAGCCTCTTGTAGGAATTAGTAGTTGGCGCGCAAAAGGCCATCAGGCTTTGCGCGTGTTTTAAAAGCCCTCCGATATAATATTTTCCCATCTGCGATAACAAGGCATATCCGTTTTTATCAAAGAAAAGGTTTACCCCGTTTTTCCAGAGGCTCTGATGACAGTGCATACCGGAGCCATTATCGCCAAATAAAGGCTTGGGCATAAATGTGGCAACCATGCCGTTTTTCTTGGCCATATTCTTGATAATATATTTGTAAAGCAGCAGGTTATCCGCCATTTTAGTGAGTTTATCGAATTTTATATCTATTTCGCACTGGCCGGCAGTAGCCACTTCATGATGGTGCACTTCGATATTGATACCCGCCTCCTTCATCTTTAAAATGATCCTGCTCCTTAGGTCTTGCAGCGAATCATGCGGCGGCACGGGAAAATAACCTTCCTTAAACCGGATCTTATAACCTAAATTAGGATTTTCATCCTTGCCGGTATTCCAATCAGCTTCATCGGAATCAATATAGTAATATCCGGAGTTTTCGGTCTGGTCAAAACGGATATTATTAAAGATAAAGAATTCCGCTTCCGGGCCGAAATAAACAGAATCCGCAATCCCGGAATCACTCAGGTATTTTTCTGCTTTCTTGGCGATGTAGCGCGGGTCACGGCTATATGGCTTACGGGTCAATGGGTCATAGATATCGCAGATAAGGCTTAAGGTAGGAACTTCGCAAACCGGGTCCACTATCGCCGTAGAAGGGTCAGGGATCATAATCATATCAGACTCCTGGATCTTCTGAAAACCGCGGATGGAGGAGCCGTCAAAGCCAATGCCGTCTACCCAGATAGAGCGCACAATATCATCCATTTCCAGTAATTCCGAAGCGGGAATAGAGAAATGCTGCCAAAGCCCCGGCAGGTCATTAAATTTTAGATCCACAATCTGGAGATTCTTTTCTTTAATCAGCTTTAAAACATCACGGGCGGCTAATTCATTAAAACTGCCGTTGACTAAAGGGTTTTTGGTCTTAATTCCTGAGGCTTCTTTGGTTTTTTTCTTCGGCATCTTATCCTCCATAGGTTGTGTTTTAGTTGTGTTTTCCCTCGCTAAATAATTTGAAAATTCCCTGAGCTTTATGGTAGAAATTTTCAAATAAGCTCGGGATTATTTCGGCCATACAACTTATGTTCGCTCGCTTTGCTCGCTCCATAAGTTGTGGCCTCAATAAAAAAAAGAGGCGTCCTTTACAAAGAACACCTCTGTTCAGTTAAAATTTAGCTAATCTGGTGCACTACAGCGTGCCTAAAAATTCATCACATTCTAACTATACAAGTAAAAACGGCCCTCTTTTGGTAACCTTATTTTTTGTTTTTTATCTTTATCGATACTGTCAAAAGTTCTATGAAGAATAAACATGGCAGGGGATTGAAGTATGAAAGATTCCCCTCCCCACAAGAGACTGTGCCATATGAGCATTCGATTTTTAAAAGTGGTGCGTCAAAACATAAAATTTTTCGTTTGCGACACCGCGTCCCATAATTATCGTCGTGGCAAAGAAAATGTGGAGAGAAAGTTTTTCAAATTTTCAAAAATACCCCATTTGGCACAGTCCCACAAGGGGAGGGGAATCTTTCATACTTCAATCCCCTGCCATGCTTATTCTTCATAGAACTTTTGACAGTATCCGCTCTGGTCGCCCCCCGCGCGGGGGTGTGGATTGAAACAAACAAAGTAGCGCTTGACCCCGTTTTATTAGTAGTGTATAATTTCTTTTTATGCGGCATTTTCCGCCGCGATTACCCTATGATTAAAGAGAAAATTATCAGCTGGATTAAACAGCAGGTGCGTTCCTGCGGTGCCAAAGGCATTGTCTTGGGCCTTTCCGGAGGTATCGATTCCGCGGTTTGCGCGGCACTGGCAAAAAAAGCAGTGGGGGCAAAAAGGCTGCTGGTTTTATTTCTTCCCTGCTTCAGCCACGCGCAAGACCTCGAAGACGCAATGCTGGTGGCAAAGAAACTTAAAATTAAAACTAAGACGGTTGACCTGACAGCTGTTTACAGCACTTTATTAAAGGCTTTACCGCAGGGCAATGCCCTGATCAGGGCAAATTTAAAGCCCAGGTTAAGGATGTCTACACTTTATTATTTCGCTAATAAATTTAATTACTTAGTCTGCGGCACAGGCAATAAATCCGAGCTGATGGTTGGGTATTTTACCAAATACGGCGACGGAGGAGCGGATATTCTACCGCTGGGGGGCCTTTATAAAATGCAAGTAGTGAAGTTAGCTCAAGGATTAGGTATCCCTAAAGAGATTATCGCTAAGCCGCCGGCTGCCGGCTTATGGCCCGGCCAGACCGATGAGGCAGAGATGGGTATCCGTTACGCCGAGCTGGATGATATCTTATGGCGCATGGAAAAAAATAAATCGCAGATTGCTTTAAGGGATAAGGTGAATAAAGTAAAGAAAATGTTGCGCGGATCGGAGCATAAGCGGCAAGGGCCCAAGATTTGTTACGTTTAAGGCAGTATATTTAAGGGAGGTAAGAGACATGGATGAGATACTGGAGATACTAGAAAATGACGCGCGCGCTTTGCCGGAAGAAATCGCTAAAATGCTGAAGAAAAAACCGCAGGCAATAAAAGAAGCGATAAAAAAGTTCGAAAAAGAAGGGATAATTTTAAAGTATAAGGCGGTAATTAACAAGGGCCTGATCAAGGATGTTGACTCCAGCGTGCGGGCATTAATTGAGGTAAATATCATCCCGCAGAAGGACTTAGGCTTCGATAAAATCGCCGAGCGGATATATTCATTTCCTGAAGTATCCAGCTGTTACCTGATTTCCGGCAGCTATGACTTGCTTTTGGTGGTTGAAGGAAAAGACCTGCAGAGCGTAGCCAGGTTTGTGGCTGAGAAATTAGCGCCCTTAGAAAATATCCGCGGCACTACCACGCACTTCTTGCTGAAGAAATATAAAGAGGACGGGGTCATATTGAAGCATAGGGAAGAGAATAAGAGGATAGCCATCTCGTATTAAATGTTCCCGCACCAAAATTAAAAAATATAGCGGGATCCCGCAAAGCGGGAAATGTGTAATGCAAAAAAATATGAAGACAATTATTTCTAAAAAAGTTGATGACATGCAGCCATCGGGGATCAGGGCATTTTTTGACCTGGTGCTGGGGATGAAAGAGGTAATCTCTCTTGGCGTAGGAGAGCCCGACTTTGTCACTCCCTGGCAGATCCGCGAAGCAGGGATTTATTCTCTGGAACAGGGTTTTACTTCCTATACCTCTAATAAAGGGCTGTATAAATTACGCTTAGGCCTTTCGCGGTATTTATCAGGCAAATGCGGCGTTGAGTATTGCCCGGATGAAGAAATCCTGATTACGGTGGGGGTAAGTGAGGCATTTGATTTAGCTCTGCGGGCAATGCTTAATCCTCTGGATGAGGTTTTAATCCCCGTGCCTTGCTATGTCTCTTACGGTCCGCTGGTGGAATTAGCCGGCGGCGTGCCGGTATATATTGATACCTGCGGCAGTAATTTTAAATTAACCCCGGCTGCAATAAAAAAGGCGATTAATAAGAAAACCAAGGCTTTGGTTTTGAATTATCCCTGTAACCCCACGGGAGTTTCTTATACTAAGAGCGAGCTGGAAGAATTCAAGAAAATCATTTTAGCAAATAATCTTATATGCATTGCTGATGAAGTCTATGATGAACTGACTTATGATTTCACGCATACGCCGTTTGTATCGCTGTCCGGAGCAAAAAAGAATACTCTTTACCTGAATGGGTTTTCTAAAAGTTTTGCTATGACCGGCTGGCGCGTAGGTTTTGCCTGCGGCCCCAAAGAAATCATCGCCGCGATGACCAAGGTCCATCAGTATACGATTATGTGCGTTTCCATTACTTCGCAAATGGCTGCTTGCGAGGCTTTAGCCAGCGGCAGGAAGGCAATCGAAGAAATGAAGCGCGAATATAAAAGAAGAAGGGAATTCGTCATCGACAGGTTGAATGGCTTAGGTTTAAGCTGCGCTATGCCGCAAGGGGCATTCTATGCTTTCCCTTCGATTAAAAGCAGCGGATTAACCTCGATAGAGTTCGCGCAAAAACTGTTGAAAGTTCAAAAAGTAGCGGTTGTTCCGGGCACTGCTTTTGGCAGCTGCGCGGAAGGTTTTTTGCGTATTTCCTATGCCTCAAGCATGGATAACTTAAAAGAGGCGTTGAATAGGATGGAAATATTTTTGAAAAATCAACGGAAATGTACCGCTTCGTATTCGCGGAAAAATTCTCTGCGATAATTTTTCCGCACTCGCGGTATTTCGCTAAATAAGAACTGGAGGTGCTCAAAATGATTAAGTTAAACCCGAAAAACAAACAGGATGTGATGAAGTTAGTAAAGAAATTTAAAGTCCGCTATATCCGTTTGTGGTTTACCGATGTCTTGGGGTTCTTAAAAGGGTTTACCATTACCGTTGATGAATTGCCGCGCGCCTTAGGAGACGGCATGGGTTTTGACGGTTCCTCCATCGAAGGCTTCGCGCGCATCGAAGAATCGGATATGATTGCCCGGCCGGATATCTCTACTTTTGCCATCCTGCCCTGGGAGTCGCAGGAACAGGCAGTAGCGCGGATGTTTTGCGATATTTATATGCCGGACGGCTCGCCTTTTGCCGGAGACCCGCGCTTTATCTTAAAAACAAATTTAGAGCGGGCCAAAAAAAAGGGTTTTACCTATTATGTCGGCCCGGAGCTGGAATATTTTTATTTTAATAACCCTAAAAACACCATTGTTTTGGACAAGGGAGGGTATTTTGATTTAACCCCGCTGGATGTCGCGCAGAACGTGCGCAATGAAACGGTTTCCGCCTTAGAAGGCCTGGGGATTATTGTGGAGTACAGCCATCATGAAGTAGCGTCCAGCCAGCATGAGATTGACTTGCGTTATTCGGATGCGCTTTCCATGGCGGATAATGTGATGACCTACCGGCTGGTAGCTAAAGAAATTGCCCAGGCAAAAGGGCTGCATGCTACTTTTATGCCTAAGCCGGTTTTTGGCATTAACGGCTCGGGTATGCATGTGCATCAATCATTATTTAAAGGCAGCAAAAACGCCTTCTTTGAAAAAAATGGCCAGTACCATCTTTCCAAAGTTGCTAAAGGTTTTATCGCCGGGCTGCTTAAGCACGCCCCGGAGATTACTTCGGTAACTAACCAGTGGATTAATTCCTTTAAGCGCCTCGTGCCCGGATACGAAGCTCCGGTGTATATCTGCTGGGCGCAGATGAACCGCTCGGCTTTGATCCGTGTTCCGATGTATAAGCCCGGTAAGGAAAAATCCACCCGTATTGAATACCGCGTGCCCGACCCGGCCTGCAACCCTTATTTAGCGTTTTCCGTGATGCTCGCCGCAGGTTTAGAGGGGATTGAAAAAGGTTACGCTTTAGCTGCGCCCTCAAACGATAATATTTATCACATGACCGGCGAAGGCAGGGAGAAGGCAAAAATTAACTCTTTGCCCGAGGACCTCTTAGAAGCGATCAAGCTTACGGAAAAGTCCGAATTGGTTAAGAAGGCATTAGGCGAAGCATTGTTTAATTTCTTTATCCGCAACAAAAAAATGGAATGGGATGAATATAAGGCGCAGGTTACCCAGTACGAGATTGATAAATACCTGCCGATACTGTAATTTCGCGTGTCATTGCGAGCGAAGCGAAGCAATCTTTTAATGGATTGCTTCGTCGCTTCGCTCCTCGCAATGACACTAGTTTTGATAGCTATACAATCGTTAAAAGATGGCCGCAAAGCAAAAAAATTATAAAATTTACCTCAAACAAATTGAGGCGATCTCCAAGGTTGCCAACCTGATTACCTCTGGTCTATATTTAGAAGAGCTCTTGCGCCTGATTGTGCAGGTTACTGCGGAAATCATGCATTCCAAGATTTCTTCGCTGATGCTCTTGGACCCGGAGAAAAAAGAATTAGTTATTCGGGCGACTCAATCGATCTCCGAAGAGTATAACAAAAAGCCCAATGTAAAATTAGGCGAAGGCATTGCCGGGATTGTTGCCCGAGATAATTTGCCGATATGCGTAGAAAATGTTAAAGAGGACAGCCGTTATCTTAACCGTGATATTGCCAAGAAAGAAGGTTTATGCTCCTTAGCCAGCGTGCCTTTGGCGGTTAAGGGCCGAGTAATCGGGGTTTTAAATTGTTACACTTCCAAAAAACATAAGTTTAGCAAGCCGGAATTAGATGTTCTAACTGTTCTGGCTAATCAGGCGGCAGTAGCGATTGAAAATGCCGAGCTGGATTTACGCGCGCGCAGCGCCGAAGAGGCCTTAACCATCCGTAAACTTGTGGAGCGCGCCAAAGAAATCCTTTCCCAGGAAGCAAATATCCTGCCTTCTGAGGCCTACCGTTTAATCCAAAAGCAAAGCATGGATTCCCGCAAGTCTATGCGCGAAGTTGCCGAGGCTATCATCATGGCTAAGGATATCAAAACCCAAAAATCGTAATTCCCCACCGTGTCATTGCGAGCGGCTCTTGCAGTGTCATTGCGGGTAACAGTTCAGCTATTGGAAGTGTTTGTGTCATTGCGAGGAGCGACAGCGACGAAGCAATCTTAAAAAAGGATTGCTTTGCCCCTTCGGGGCTCGCAATGACACCGGCGGATGCTTCTGAGAGCTGAACTGTTACCATTGCGGGCGATTTTTGCGAAGCAATCTTTTAGTATAATAGATTGCTTCGTCGGCCTTCGGCTTCCTCGCAATGACATTGATTTGGACAGCAATTGAATATTACTTTTGCTTGCTAAAGCCGGGTAATTTTGTTAAAATATAGCTTCTGAAAAACACCCCGCCATAAATGATTGGCGGGTGCGCCCTTTCTGGGCAGAGGGAGTTTTAAAATGATCGAACGCTACAGCCTTCCTGAGATGAACAATATCTGGCAGGAGGAGTTTAAGTTCCAGACTATGCTGGAGATCGAGCTCCTTGCTTTAGAGGCCCTCTCTAAGCAGAAGATTGTCCCCGCGCAGGCAGTAAAGCGAATCCGCAAAAAAGCCAAATTTAACCTAAAAGCTATAAAAAAGATTGAAGAGAAGACCCAGCACGATGTAGTGGCGTTTGTGAATAATGTCGGTTCCTCTATCGGCAAAGACGCCCAATACCTGCACATGGGCCTGACTTCTTCCGATGTTTTGGATACTACTTTAGGCGTGCAGCTAGTGGCCGCTTCGGATATTTTGATCGAAGATTTAAATGTTTTGCTTAAATCTCTGGCCGGGAAGGCAAAAAAATACAAAGATATGGCTTGCATTGGCCGCACCCACGGAGTGCACGCCGAACCGACTACCTTTGGCTTGAAATTAGCGTTGATGTATGACGAAACCCGGCGTAATCTAGCGCGCCTTAAGCTGGCCAAAGAAGAAATCGCAGTAGGGAAAATTTCCGGAGCAGTAGGCACCTATTCTAATATCGAGCCGGAAATAGAAGCATATATTTGTAGAAAATTAGGCTTAAAGCCGGCGAATATCTCTACTCAGATTATCCAGAGGGATATTTACGCGGTTTTTATGGCAAGGCTGGCGATTATCGGCTCAAGCTTAGAAAAATTCGCTACGGAAATCCGCCATCTGCAGAGGACAGAAGTCTTAGAGGCAGAAGAGCCGTTTGCTAAGGGGCAGAAAGGTTCCTCGGCCATGCCGCATAAAAGAAACCCGGTAATTTGCGAGCGCATCTGCGGTTTAGCGCGGCTTTTGCGCGGCAACGCAATTGCGGCGATGGAAAATATTGCCCTCTGGCATGAGCGCGATATATCGCATTCCTCGGTAGAGCGGGTGATTATTCCGGATTCTACTTTAGTTTTAGATTATATGCTGCATAAGATGATTCAGGTAATTAACGGCCTGGTGGTTTATCCGGAAAATATGTTGGCTAACCTTGTAAAAACCCGCGGTTTGATTTTTTCCCAGCGCGTGCTTTTAGCTTTAATGGATAAAGGCCTAAGCCGGATGAAGGCCTATGATTTGGTGCAGCGCGCGGCAATGAAGAGTTGGAAAGAATCAACGGACTTTAAGAAAAATTTACTGCAAGACAAGGAAGTTTTGCGGTATTTAGACAAAGCGGCACTGGATAAGATATTTAATCTGGATTATTACCTGCGCAACGTAAACAAGATTTTCCGGCGCGTTGGTTTGTAGAGTATCCCTTCCGAAACCTTCTAAATACTTATACCATGTTTTATAAAATCGAAATTAAAAATAAGCCCGGTATGCTTGACGCAGCAGGAGCCGGCATAAAGAAGGATATTTTTGACTTAGGGATAAAATCCGTGCGCCGGGTGAGTTTTATTCAGGTTTATACCCTTGAGGGCGATTTGGGCGAAGGCGAAGTGCAAAAAATTTGCCAAGAACTGCTTAGCGATAACATTATTCAGGATTATGCCGTCATTCTGCCATCCCGCCGCCCGATGGATTTACCGGGCCAATTTGTGGTTGAAGTGGCTTATAATCCCGGGGTAATGGACCCGGTTGAAGAATCAGCCTTAAAAGCTATCCGGGATTTAGGGATAACCACGGTTACTTCCGTCAGGACCGCGAAAAAATACCTGATTAGCGGCTCTTTAAGCGCGCCAGAACTCAAAACGATTGCCGAAAAGCTGCTTTATAATAAGTTGATACAACATGTTATTGATTCAAAAGCTACAAGCCAAAAGCCACTAGGTAATGAAACAGCAAATTACCAGTTTAAATTAACTACCGTAGAGCTGATTAAGCTCTCAGACAGCCAGCTGCTTAAGCTGAGTAAAGACGGGCAGCTATTTTTGAACCTTCAGGAGATGCGCCAGATTCAAGATTATTTTAAAACTATCGGCCGTAATCCCACTGATTGCGAATTAGAAACTATTGCCCAGACCTGGTCAGAACACTGTGCGCATAAAACATTCCGCGGCAGGATAGAGTATAAAGAAAAAATCCTAAATTCCAAATTCAAAACAAAGAAAATAAATAATCTTTTAAAATCTACGATAATGAGGGCCACCAAAGAGCTAAAGAAGCCTTGGTGCGTTTCGGTTTTTACAGATAATTCCGGGGTGATCCGTTTTGATGAAAAATATAATGTCTGTTTTAAGGTTGAAACGCATAACCATCCCTCGGCGCTGGAGCCTTTTGGCGGGGCAAATACCGGCATCGGCGGAGTAATCCGTGACTCCTTAGGCACCGGTTTAGGGGCAAAGCCGATTTTAAATACTGATGTATTTTGCTTTGCTCCCCCGGAATATCCTTTTAATAAATTACCGCAAGGAGCGCTTTCTCCCAAGCGGGTAATGAAAGGGGTAGTCTCGGGAGTACGCGACTATGGCAATAAAATGGGCCTCCCTACGGTAAACGGGGCAATACTTTTTGACGATGGCTTTGTAAGCAATCCTTTGGTCTACTGCGGCACAGCCGGGATTATGCCCAAAGAAAAATCTTTTAAAGCGGCTAGAGCAGGGGATCTAATTGTGGTAGCAGGCGGCAAGACCGGAAGGGACGGCATTCACGGGGCGACATTTTCCTCCGGTGAATTAACCCATGAGTCAGAAGTAATCTCTAGCGGCGCGGTGCAGATCGGCAATCCCATACAGGAAAAGAAGCTAGTGGATACTATTCTTGCTGCCCGCGATAAAAATTTATTCAGCGCTATCACGGATTGCGGGGCAGGGGGTTTATCCAGCGCGGTGGGGGAGATGGGTGAAGACTTGGGCGCTAAAGTAGATTTGGAAAAAGTTCCTTTAAAATACAGCGGCCTTTCTTATATGGAGATCTGGATTTCTGAATCGCAGGAGAGAATGGTGCTTTCTGTGCCACCGGAGAATATTCAGCCGTTATCGGAAGTTTTTCGCGGAGAAAACGTTGAGGCAGCGGTTATCGGCGAGTTCACCGATAATAAGCGGCTGATGCTTTATTATCAGGACAATTTAGTTTGCGATTTAGAGATGCGCTTTTTGCACCGCGGCCATCCGCAGATAGAGAAGAAGGCAGTTTATCTGCAGGAGAGGCATAAAGAGCCGGAATTTAACTGCCCGAAAGACATTTTGCCTGATTTGTTAAAATTATTGTCGCATTATGATATCTGCTCAAAGGAATGGGTTATCCGCCAATACGACCATGAGGTGCAAGGGGGTTCGGTTTTAAAACCGTTGGTCGGCATTGTTAATGACGGGCCGTCTGATGCGGCAGTAGTGAGGCCGGTATTAGATTCAAAAAAAGGCCTGGTTATTTCTAACGGAATAAATTTCCGCTTTGGCATGATTGATCCTTATTGGATGGCGGCAACTTGTATTGACGAGGCCCTGCGCCAGATTATCAGCGTAGGCGGCTCAATTAAGCAAACAGCGCTCTTGGATAATTTCTGCTGGGGCAATCCTGATAAGCCTGATAGATTAGGCGGTTTAGTCAGGGCCTCTTTTGGCTGTTATGATATTGCTAAGGGCTTTGGCGTACCTTTTATTTCCGGCAAAGACAGCCTATATAACGAATACGCCTTGAAAGATAAAACCATTGCTATTCCGGGCACACTTTTGATTTCCGCTATCAGCGTTATGGAGGATACCTCTAAAGCGGTTTCTATGTACGTAAAGAAATCTGGGGATTTGATCTACGTAGTAGGGCAGACTTATAATGAGCTCGGCGGCTCGCACTATTATTCTAATTTAGGGTTTCTTGGGAATCAGGTGCCTAAAGTGGATCCCCGCCGGGCGAAAAAAGCCTTTCAGGCTTTAAGCGCTGCAGCGGAAAATAATTTGATTAAGGCGATGCACGATTGCTCAGAAGGCGGAATCGCGGTGGCGGCTGCAGAGATGTCTTTCTCCGGAGCCTTGGGGATGAATATCTTCTTATCGGAAGTGCCATACCCGAATTCCGCCGCTCAAAGAAACGACTTTATACTATTCTCCGAATCAAATTCGCGTTTTATCGTAGAGGTGGAAAAGAAAAATCAGAAGAAATTCGAACGCCTGCTTAGGAGTGTTCCTTTCGGCTTAATCGGCTGCGTTTCAAAGGACAAAAATTTTAAAATCTACGGTTTAGACGGTAAAGTTTGCATTAGCGCAGAGATTAGCGAGTTAAAGAATGCATGGCAGAGTCCATTGCGATGGTGAATTACCCCGCCAAAAACGTGGCGGGGTCAAATTCGCATACGTTGTCGAAGGCTCATTTGAAAAGAAGCCTGGCAAAAGCCGTTAAGATGATACTGTCAAAAGTTTTATGAAGAATAAGCATGGCAGGGAATGGAAGTATGAAAGATTCCCCTCCCCTTGTGGGAGGGGTAAGGGGAGGGGTAGGTGAAAGACGCGCTAACATCTGCTGCCAGAAGGTTAAGAAGTAATTCTA
>Ga0265296_1001589_pt1 | contig 25550 bp, 21 predicted proteins | sample MunlanPumphouse1_FD_189073 | JGI IMG/M metagenome (GOLD analysis project Ga0265296, IMG submission 189073) | Groundwater microbial communities from a municipal landfill in Southern Ontario, Canada - Pumphouse #1 | ecosystem: Environmental > Aquatic > Deep subsurface > Groundwater | place... | reverse complement strand
ATTAATTCCGGCCGCGGCTAGTTCCGTCGCATACTTCCTGGTTGTTGCCAGTCGGACGGACGAATCCTGCAACAACTTATCCACGTTTTGAGACATGAGTCCTCCTTTTTTTGTTATTGTTTGCCACTATTTAAATAATCTTTCCTTTTCAACTAAGAAACCATCTTTAACTAAAATATTTCCTCCCTTTATCTTTCAGAATCTCTCCATGAATAAAATATTTCTTTCTTTTACCTTTTTGAATCTACCTTTGAGTAAAATATTTCCTCCCTTTTTTGCTCCGCAACCACCTTTGGATAAAATATTTCTCCCTTTGAGCATTTGGAATCTACCTTTGAGTAAAATATTTCTTCCCTTTTCGGATTGGTAACTCTCCTTGAGCAAAATATTTCTTCCCTTTACTATTCGGCAACTACCTTTGAATGAAATATTTCTTCCTTTTACTATTCAGCAACTACCTTTGAATGAAATATTTCTTCCCTTTGCTTAACGAAAACTTCCCTTGAATAAACTATTTCCTTCCGGGAATCAGTTAATTAAACCCGAACAGAAAATATTTCCTGTAAAATGGAATTGGCTCGTCAGGAAGGAAGATTTTTCCATCCATTTAGTATTCAGTAAATAATAAGCCATTATGTATTGAGTTTTTTCGCCGTATAAATAATTTGGATTGTGTTTTATTTTTGTTGGATGAAATCGGGGCAATTCTGCCTTTTTCTCTTCTCCCGAACATTTCTTCACATTCACCCGCAATGTCAAAGAACGGAAAAGCGATTCGTTTGTCAAAATCCTTTAAGAGAGTCTCAAAATCAAGTACGGGATTAATTTAAAGAGTGATTTCGTAATTGCAAGGAGTTATTTTAACCGCGGAGTACGCTGAGAACGCGGAGGAAGGTAAAGGCAGAGGTAAAGGGGAAACCAGTTTCCGGCTTGAGCGCCAGCGAAAGACTAAACTGGTTTTGATTTTTCCAGAACCGGAAAAAGAGGAAAGAAGATTTTTTAACTACGAATTACACGGATTTACCCTATGGAATAGACCTCTTTGCTAAAATTCTTCGTGTTTTTGTGTCTTCGTGGTAAGGTGATTTCGTAATTGTAAATATTTTAAACACAAAAGCACAAAGATTTCATCTTTGTAATCTGCGTAATCAGCGCAATCCGTTTAATCAGCAGTTCAGACATTTTCCACCACCTTTATCTCCTCCTCCGTCAACCCGTACATTGTCTGAACCATGATTTATAGGATTCCGGGATTACCACGATTAAAGAAATTGATTTCATACTGTTCACGATCTCAATCCTGTCCATCCTTTAATCCGAAAAATCCCGGTTCAGACATTTTCTCTCTTCCATCAACACAATGCTGAAAAAGTACCTTAATGCCTGAATGCCCGAATGACCAATGACAAATCCTCCCACCTCCTGCGGTCACTTTTCCGGCAGATTCATCACCATTTGCCATGCGGCGATTTCGATGGCTTTCGCCAGTGAGAGCGTTTCGGACTGAAACCGGACGTCTGTTTTTCTAAGTCCGTTGCGAATGACCTGATATGCGTCCTGTAACTGATTCAATTGGTCAGAGGCGTCGATCTTGAGTTTGATCCGTTTGGCTTTGAGTAATTTCCCTGTCCGGAAGTCGGATTTTTCCCGCAATTCCACATCAAGCACAACCAGCGCGGATTCTGCGCGTTCGGTTCGTTGATAATTCTTCAGAAACAGCGTATAATCTTCGCCGATTTCCAGCGCGCCCGCCCAGCGCGATTGCGCCAGGATCAGCGTCGTCGCCAGTTCGATCGGCAACAGATCGGCTTTATCGTTCAACGAAGTCTTGATATCGAAATAGATTCGGCCTTGAGCGGATGCGGTTGCCGTTAAAATTAGCATAACGCTCAGAAAGAGAAGTTTTGTGCAAATACGTCGAAACATATTATTTTCGAACGACGGCAAACTTGGCGACCGTCGCATCTCCTTCCGGTGTAAAAGCCAGGCAAAGGTAAATGCCGCTGGAAACCAGATGACCGCTCTCGTCCCTTCCATCCCAAAACGCCTGTTGCCCGGACACATTGCCGGCGCTCGCGGTTAATTTTCGGACGACCGTTCCGTCGAGTGTCATGATTTTTACCTCAGATTCCTGCAGGAGTTCGTCGATGACCATCGGTTTGGTACTGGGAATTTTAAACGGCGATGGAAATATTTTCAGCGCCTTGTATTGATTTCCGTAAGAGGCGTAAGGCGATTTGTAAATGGAAATTCCTTTGGTCGTCGCGAGATATGTCAATCCTCTCGGCGGATCGAAAGCGATATCGAGAATCGTATTACTGAGAATTTCAGAATTATTTGTCGTAAAGCCTTCGACATCGTTCAGCCAAACGCCGTCATGTGTGTAAACTTTCACACCACTACCGACAGTCGCGATCCATTTATTATTCAACCCATCGACACGGATGCGGCACTCCTTGGCAAACGGAATACTCGTCAGCACCGCCGATTCGATCCTGCCAAAATAAGCCGACGGGAAATTCGATGCGACGGTTGCATGTTGAATCCCGCCCGCATTCATGATCCACAATTCTTCCTCGTGATCGAATGCCAACTCAAATATGGAATTATTCGCCAGACCATTAGAAGTCGAAATCCAGTACCATTCGTCATCGCTTTTATCGCTTAGCGTTCCATTATAATCCAGGACGATGATTCCGCCATTTGATGGCGCAGTAGCGCTGGTCACTGCAAGAGCGCCGAACCAGACACGACCTTCCGAATCGAACTCGATGGCGGTGATATGATAGCTTAGATAATTATGTGACTCGGCGATCGAAAAATGATACCACTTATCATCCGGAGCAAGAACAGCAACGACGCTGTCATTCTGCGCGTATTGGTTGGCGATCCAGAGATTCTCGGATTTGTCGAGAGCGAGGCATGCAATTCCAAGATAACTATCGTTTCCGCCTCTTCCCGCAGACGCGGCTAATTTTCCGTTTGTAGTATCGTAAACGGTATAATTTGCGAGGTCATCCGGATTGAATCGTAGAAGTCCGCCGCCGCGTTCCGCGCTTAAATAGGCGCCGTACAGCGAAGCAAAAAAATCTCCATTACTCGGACGCTTGAGCAGTGTATAAATTCGTCCGCTCAGCGTATAGGAAATCGTATCGGCGACGAAATAATTCCAGTTGTCTTCCGAGTGATCGTGAATTTTAACGCCGTAATACTCTTTGTGAATGTTATACCAGCCTTTGTCGGTGTAAAAACTGATGCCGTTGTTCGTTCCGGCAACCAACTGGCCGTCATCATCCACAAAAAGCGTCGTGTAAATGTTATCCAACAGCGTGTTCGGTGTATAATATTTTCCTGCATCCGTATCGAAATGCCAGAGTCCTTTGGCGGCAGTTCCGCCCCACAAAGTGCCGTCGGAACTGGTAACGATTTTCAAAACGTCGTCCGAAGAAATCTGCATCCATGATTGATCGGAATTCAACCGAAAAACACCTGTGCTCGTCGAGGCAATCAGCCGCTCCTCAGAATCGACGGTTAGCGACCGAATTGTTCGGTTCAGCGTGTTATTGACGACCGATCGGTCGGCGACCCGGTAAATTATCGAGCCGCTATTAGCGACAATATTTTCTTTGTAAACGACAACGTTCGCAACATTGTAAGAACCATAGAAAGGCACGTTTTTCCAGACGGTGTCGGGTTTGAAATCCGTATGATTCAAATCGGTGTAAATCAATCCCGATCCGGTGGAAATCCAGAGTGAATCGTTGATGACGTTCAGCGCATTGATCGACGAAATTTCTTCCGGAAAATTGTTGTAAAAATCCATGTACTCATAGGAATCTCCGTCTTGTTTGAAGTGGAGAATTCCCCAATCGACGTTTTGCTGATACGCGGCGAATGCCTGATCCTCGTAAAAGACGACGGATGAAACGGATGTCAAATTCTCACGCAAAATAGTCTCATCGAAAATCTTTTCGACGGTTTTCGTTTCCGGATTCCAGATATTGATGGCGCCGTCCGGGGAACTCATGCCCAGCCATATCTTGCCGAATTTGTCTTCGGCGATGCAGGAAATATCGACCTTGCTCAGTCCGTCGGGCAAACCATAAACGTCGAATTGATCTTGATGTAAATCAAAGACCACCAAACCACCGCTGCTCGCGCCATATATCATTTCCTGCTTAGCAAGAATATCGTGAATGGTCAATAACGATGTGTAACTGCTCCATTCACCGACGACGGTCTGACCTGCCAGCCAAACCGGTAAGAGCAGGATCGTCAGAATTTTCAGACGACTCTTCATCATTTTTTCATTATTCGGATGGAGCCAATGAGATTCGCCATTTCGATCATATTCAGTGCGGCGTCCCAACCCTTATTTCCCGCTTTTGTACCGGCGCGTTCCAATGCCTGCTCGATATTTTCCGTCGTCAAAACGCCGAAAATGACCGGAACGTCCGATTCCATGGCGAGTTTGGCGATGCCTTTCGAGGCTTCGTTGGCGACCATCTCGAAATGCGTCGTCGCACCACGGATCACGGCGCCAAGACAGATGACGCCGTCGAAATTATTCGAGTTGGCGACTTCCCGTGCGATACGCGGAATTTCAAATGCGCCCGGCACCCAGAAAATGTGGATATTCTTTTCGTCCGCGCCGTGTCTTCTCAGGCAATCCAGCGCGCCTTCCAGCAGTTCCTTGGTGATCAGATCATTGAACCGGCTGGCGACGATCGCCACGCTCATTTTTTCGGCAGAGAGCACGCCTTCATGAATGTTTGCCATTTTTCCACCTATTCATTTTTTAAGATTAAATGTCCCATTTTGTCGCGTTTGGTCTTCAAATATTTTTCGTTGACCGGATTCGACGGAATTTCAATCGATACCCGCTCGACGACTTCGAGTCCGTAGCCCTGAAGACCAACTATTTTCTTCGGATTGTTCGTTAGTAACCGCATTTTTTTAATGCCGAGATCGGAAAGCATTTGCGCGCCCATTCCGTAATCCCGCAAATCGGGAAGAAAGCCGAGTTTGACGTTCGCCTCGACCGTATCCATCCCTTCTTCCTGTAATTTATAGGCGTCGATTTTGTGCCGCAGTCCGATGCCGCGTCCTTCCTGCCTCAAGTATAAAATCGCGCCGCGTCCCGCTTTGGCGATCATCACCATCGCTTTATGAAGTTGGTCGCCGCAATCGCATCGCAAAGATGTAAAAACGTCGCCCGTCAGACATTCCGAGTGAACTCTGACCAACACCGGTTCGTCTGTTTGAACATCGCCCATGACCAGCGCGACATGTTCTTTTTCGGTCACCTTATCCAGATAAATGATAACCCGGAAATCGCCGTAGTTCGTCGGAAGATCGGCTTCGGAAACGCGCTCGATGTACCGCTCGGTTTTCCGGCGATAATCGATGATGTCCGCGACGGTGATGATCTTCATGCCGTGACTTTTAGCCAGTCGATGAAGCGCCTCGCCTTTGGCCATGTTGCCGTCCTCGTCCATGATCTCGCACATGACGCTGACCGGCTGAAGTCCCGCGAGTTTTGTCAGATCGACCGATGCCTCGGTATGTCCGGCGCGGCGAAGAACGCCGCCTGAACGCGCGATGATCGGAAAAACATGGCCGGGTCGGCCGAGATCATCCGCTTTGGTGTTTGGATCGACGAGCGCGAGAATCGTCGCCGCCCGGTCGAACGCCGAGATGCCGGTCGTCGTTCCTTTTTTCAAATCCACGCTGACTGTGAACCGCGTATGGTGAAGAGCCGTATTGTCCTGAACCATCAGGCCGAGATCGAGTTCGCGAGCACGCTCCTGTGTCAGGCCGACGCAAAGCAAACCGCGAGCATATTTCGCCATGAAGTTGACGCTTTCCGGCGTCGCTTTTTCGGCGGCGAGAATAAAATCGCCTTCGTTCTCGCGGTTCTCGTCATCGACGACGATCACGAACTTCCCATTTTTGATATCTTCGACCGCTGACGGAACTGTATTAAACTTCATCAACGACGCTCCTTATAAATCAATTTCCAATCTCCAATTATCCCCCGCCAACGGCGGGGTTCAATTTCTCCCAAATCCCCATTCTTTGATCTTCTCCGGCGTGAGCGTACTTTTTCCGGGATTCAGAAAATTATCGACGTATTTCGCCATCAGATCGACTTCGATGTTGACGAAATCGCCGTTTTTTTTCGACGCAAGATTCGTCATTTTCAGCGTCGTCGGAATCAGCGCAACGGATACCAGAGCACCTTCCTTTTTGGCAATAGTCAGGCTGACGCCGTTAATGGCAATCGAGCCTTTTTCGACAATAAACCGGACGAATTCATCGGGAATTCTGATCGTCAGAATCGCCGACTCGCCCTGAAATTTCCATGAAACGATTTCCGCGATGCCATCAACGTGTCCCTGAACAAAATGCCCGCCGAATCTTCCGTTGGCCGCCATCGCACGTTCCAGATTCACACGGTTGCCGGTTTTGGCGATTCCAAGGGTTGTACGCTGAAGCGATTCCTGAACCGCCTGCGCCGAAAATCGATTCGTAGATAAATCGAGGACGGTAAGACAAACGCCGTCAAGGGCAATGCTGTCGCCGGTTTTCAGGTCGCCAGATACGATCCGGCAAGAAATGGAGAATGCTTTTCCTTCCGGATTTGGAATGATTCCGACGATTTCGCCGATTTCTTCGATCAAGCCGGTAAACATCAGACGAGTGTTCCTTTCAGAAAAATGTCTTCGCCGATCTTGACCGGCTCGTTCCATTTCAGTTGGATCGCTTCATCGAGCGATTTCATCAATCCGCTGAAAGCTATGATGCCGGTTCCGATGACTTTCGGTGCGACGAACACCTGTAATTCATCGATCAATCGTTCGGAAACAAGCGAGCCTGCGACCTGTCCGCCGCCTTCGCAGAAAATCGAGGTGATCCCAAAATCCGCCAGCGTAGTCAGTGCCGCTTTCAAATTGATCCAGCCAAGTTCGTTGCGTTCCGTTTGAATCACGTGAACGCCGAGCGCTTTCATTTGTTTGATTTTCTCGTCTTTTTCACTTGTCGAAACAACTAAAATAGTTCGCTGTTTGTATTCGTCCGACACTAATTTCATCCGAAACGGCATGTTCAAAACGTCGTCGAGAATCACGCGGTATGGAATAAATCCCATCCGATTTTCCGGTAAAAGCGACGGATCGTCTTTAAACACGGTTCCCATGCCGATCATCACGGCATCATATTTTAAGCGCTGTTCTTTGACATAAACACGCGATGGTTCGGAAGTGATCCATTGACTCTTGCCGGTGACGTCGGCAATGAATCCGTCCGCAGTCAATCCGAGTTTCAGTGTCACCCACGGCCTGTTTTTCCGGATCACGGAAAAAAAGCCGCGGTTGCATTCATTGGCTTGTTCCTCCAAAATACCAACCGACACCGGAATGCCGGCATTTTTCAGCGCGCGAATTCCTTCACCGTTGACTTTTGGATTCGGATCGATTGTGGCAACGACGACTTCGCGGATTCCGGATCGGACGATCGCCTCGACACACGGCGGTGTCTTTCCAAAATAGCAACACGGTTCGAGACTCACGTAAAGCGTCGAACCGGCGGCGTTTTCACCGGCGTTGCGAATGGCTTCGATTTCCGCATGCGGTGCCCCGAATAAATGATGATACCCTTCGCCAACGATTCGGTCTTCTTTGACGAGAACGGCGCCAACGACCGGATTCGGACTCGTCCATCCGCGTCCTTTTTCCGCCAATTCCAGCGCTCGTTTCATCCATTTTTCGTGCATCGACATAAAAAATCCCGATTCTCCCGGGACTTCTCTAAAAAATCTCTTCTTCCATCCGGACTCTTACCGTCGGCGCCCGAATTTCGCGGGCTCTGTCCCAGATTTTCAAGGACTCGCGGACTTTGACCGCCGGTCGGGACTTGCGCCCTGCCCCGAAGAGGTGATGTAAATTAATACATGCAATCTGGATATGCAAAAGATGTTGTTTGAATCGAATTTCCCAATCGATTTGAAATTCATCATCTCACGGCAGTTTTCCGGTTTTAATCTTTTGAAAAAAACCGCCGAAATAACTATATTTCCGCCGCTTTTTAACCATAGAGAATTCCATTCTGAAATGGTAGCCGCTTCCGGATTGCCGGGATTTCCCACTCCATCATAGACCTTCCGATCGGCTTAACGAACCGTTTAACTTGTTTTAGGAGAACCAATGAAGTACTATCGCAGAACGAAAAGAGGCATAGTCATTACCGAAGACCTCAATGAAATATTTTCAACCTGGCGCGTCGGCGAAAAATGGCTGTTCGTCGGTCCGCATGACGACGATATTATCCTCGGCAGTGGGCTTCTGCTTCAAGCCGCGCTCAGAAATAACGTCGAAGTTTTCGCATTAATCGCAACAGACGGACGCATGGGATATTGCAACACCGAACAGGAACACACGATCAGCGAAGTCCGCAAAAAAGAAACGCTGGATTCTTTCCGCATTTTAGGTCTGCCGGAAGAAAATATCTTCTTTGCCAACATTCCCGACTGCGATACGAATTCGTATATCGGCCGCCGGAAAGCCAAACCCGGCGATCCGGAGATCAAAGGGTACACCGGTCTGCAAAACGCATTTACATACTTTTTACGAAAAGTCAGTCCGACGCGCGTCTTCCTGCCGACAGGCGCCGACCTGCATCCCGATCACAAGATCATCTATCAGGAAATGCTCATTTCGCTCTTTCATGCTGGCGGCAACATCTGGCCGGAACTCGGTACCGCTTTGAAAACCGTTCCCTGGGCGTATGAATTTTCCGTTTATTGCGATTTCCCGACGCCTCCGACGATCAAAGTAGTCGCCGACGATCTGATTTTCCAGAAAAAACTTGAAGGCGTGCTGGCATACAAGTCACAGGAACAAATCGCTTCGCTCGTCGAAAATTTCAAGACCGGCGGACCGGTCGAGTTCTTCAAATCAGTCGATATGGCTTTCTATCATCCGGAAAATCATACCGCCGAGTTCTAACCGGCAACGATCGACACTTTACGGGAGACAATCCGATGAACGACGTCAGCACGATCAAACAGATTCAAAGTCCGGAAACGGGAAGCCGCATCCTCTATTGCGGCGACGACGATCTCGACCGGGCGGCGGTTTATCTTTCCTCGATTTTGTTCGATCAAAAGTATGCTTTCGATTACATTTCGTCAACATCCGCATTTCCCTGCAACATGGATTTGAACCGCTATCGGCTGATTATCCTCAGCGATTATCCACGTGCCAATTTCACGAACAGCCAGTTGTTTGAGATTTGTGAATGGGTCAATGCGGGCGGTTCGCTTCTGATGATCGGTGGATGGGAATCGTTCACCGGAATGAAACGCGAATATACCGATTCGCCGCTCGAAATGGTTCTGCCGGTGATACTTTCCCGAAACGATGACCGTGTAAATTATTCTCAGGGAATCGTCGTTCTGCCCGGCAAACCGAACCATCCGATCGTTCAGCCACTGGATTGGCAAAAGCCGGCGATCATCGGCGGTTTCAACCGGTTCGTCCCGAAAGAGGGAACCGAAATGATTCTCGCCGGGAAACGCATCCGGATCGAGAATCAATCGACGCTTTCGTTTACGGCGGATGTGGATAATATTCCACTTCTTGTCGTCGGAAAATCCGGAAACGGAAAAGTCGGCGCACTGGCGTTCGATCTGGCGCCGCACTGGGTCAGCGGATTCGTCGATTGGGGCGAAAGTCGGGTGCGCGTCGATTTCAACAATAATTTTATCGAAGTGGGAGACCAATATTATCAGTTCGTTTCGTCTCTCATTTCGTGGTTCATCTAAATGGAGGTTTTTACAATGAAAGGCAACGCTTTGGTTGCTCAGGCGGGCGGTCCGACGACGGTCATCAATTCCAGTCTGTCGGGAATTATCACGCAGTGCCTGAAAGAAAATAACATCGAAAACGTGTACGGCTGTCACTGGGGCATGCTGGGATTGATGAACGAAGATTTCGTCAACCTCGGCATGGAAGACAAAACGGTCATCGAAGGTTTGAAACGTACGCCTTCCAGCGCGCTCGGTTCTTCACGTTACAAACTGTCCGATAAAGACATGCCGAAAGTCCTCGAAATCCTGAAAAAGCACAACGTCCGTTATTTCTTCGGGATCGGCGGAAACGACACGATGCTCAATGTTTATCAGGTCGAAAAATATTGCCGCGACCACGGTTACGAACTTTACGGAATGGGCTGTCCGAAAACCGTCGATAACGACTTGTTCGGCACCGATCATACGCCCGGCTTTCCGACGGCGGCGCGGTTCGTCGCGCTTTCCGTTCTTCAGGCCGGAATTCTGGCGCGCGATATGCAAAAGGTCGATCAGTTCGTTATTTATCAGACGATCGGACGTGATGCCGGATGGCTGGCGGCTTCCGCATTCGCGATAAAATCTTCCGAATGCGATCCGCCGCATATCATTCTTTTGCCGGAAGTTCCGTTCGACGAAGAGAAATTCTTCGCAAGATTCGAGGAAACGTACCGGAAATTCGGCTTCGTTTCGATCATCTGCGGCGAAGGAATCGTCTATGCCGACGGCACGCCGGTTTCGGCTTCCAAGACCAAAGACAACTTCTCGAACGTCGAATTCGGAGCCATGGGAGGAACGTCCGCCGCGATGATGTTGCACCGGATGCTGACGAACAAATACGGCTACCGCGGAGAATTTCAGGTTCCGGAATCACTTCCCATGTGTTCGGCTGACCGCGCCGTCGAGAATGATATTGAAGAAGCGTTCCTGCTCGGTCAGGAAGCGGTCAAGTTTGCCGTCAATAAAACGTCCGGCCTCATGACAACCATCGAACGCACATCGAACACTCCTTACCGGATAAAGATCGGTACGATCCCGTTAAACAAAGTCGCCGCTAAGACCAAGCCGGTTCCCAAAGAATTCATCGCTGAAGACGGCATGATGATGACCGAATCGTTTACCGAATATATCAAACCGCTGATCGGCGAACTGCCGAATTACGTCAAATTGAATTTTTATCCCGTAAAATAACCGGTATTAGAATAGAAGTTTTCATGAATAATTGCGATACAAAGTACAGCCAGTTCGCTCTGGCGAAAGAAATGCTCGAAACCGCCGAAATTATCCGGAACTTCCGGACAAAAGACCTGAGTCCCGTCGTCGAGGCTTTGAAAAAAAGCAAGAAATTGTTTTTGACCGGCGAAGGTTCATCGCGGATTTTCCCGGCGAAGAACGCGATCGACATCGCGCAAAAAGCCAACCTTCCGCTGACCGTTTACACGCAGGGAAGTCGTCAATCTGCCGAATTCGAGTTGAAGGATTTCGTACTTTTCGGCGCATCCAACTCCGGAAAGACCAAAGAGGTCATCTCACTGTTCAAGACCAAATCCGCCACCGCGAAATTCGCCCTGACCGCCTATCGTGACACACCGCTTGAAGCGCTTAGCGAAGCCGGTTTCATTCTGGCGTGCGGAGCGGAAAATGCCGTCGCCGCCACGAAAAGCGTCATCGAGCAGGCGCTCTTCTATCATAAAATGCTGTTGAATTATCAAGGAAAAGATATTGATCAAATGACGTTGAGCCGGTTGGCTGATCTTTCTGCGGAAGTCCTCGAAATGCCGGTCGATCCGGAGATCACGGCAAAGATCGTCGCCGCGCCGATCATTTACTTCGCCGGAAGAAACGTCGGCGTCGCCGAAGAGGCTACGTTGAAAACCAACGAGATCACCCGCAAGAAATCGGCTTATCTCGAAGGCACTTACGCCGTTCACGGCATCGAAGAGGTTATGGACAAATCCGAGACGGTCATCGTCGTCGATCCTTATAAAGAGGAAGAAGAAAAATTTCAGGAAGTACTCGTCAAAGGCGTCGGCATGAATGTCATCGCCATCGCCTCGCGCGACACGATTTTCCCGACGATCAAAATCCCAACGCTGGAAGGTTTTGACAATTATCTGCAATTGCAGATGTGCTGGAACCTGTTGGTCGAAGTCGGGATCGCCGAAGGCATCAACCTCGACAAACCGGTTCGCGCCCGGAAAGTCGGCAACGAATTTTTAGGTTAATGAAAAAGGAAGGAAACAACGTGAAATACTACGTCGGAGTCGATTTTGGCGGCACCGAAATTAAAATCGGTGTCATCAACAACAAAGGACAGATTCTCCACAAAGACGCATTCGTCACGGATACGACGAAAAGCGGCGACCAGATCGTCGAACACATCGCCGACTGCGTCGAAAAGGTCATCGGACAATCCCACGTGCCGGCGACGGAAATTAAAGGCATCGGCATCGGCTCACCCGGTTTATTGAATCCCGAAACCGGCCAGCTGAAGATCGTCACTAACGTTCCGCAATTGAACGACATTTACTTCGCGGAAGGCATCGGAAAACGCTTCAATCTACCGTCATTTCTCGATAACGACGTGAACGCGATGGCGCTCGGCGAATTTTTCTATGGCGCCGGACAAGGCTACCAGGATATCATCGCACTGACACTCGGAACGGGCGTCGGCGGCGGAATCATTCTCGACGGCCAATTATATCGCGGAACGACTTACACCGCCGGCGAACTCGGACACATGTCGATCGACGCGAATGGTTTGTATTGCCCGTGCGGCAACTACGGCTGTCTCGAACGTTATATCGGACGTGACGGAATAATCACACGGTTTAAAATGTTCAAGAGCAAAGGCATCTCGACACGGATCGACGAATTTGCCGAAAATGGCGAGATCACGCCGAAAGCGATCGCAATGGCGGCTGGCGCAGGTGACGAATTGTCTATCGAAGTCCTCGCCGAAACCGGTAAAATTCTCGGCATCGCGCTCGCCAGTTTAACGAATATTTTAAATCCCGAAGTCTTTATCATCGGCGGCGGAATTGCCAACGCCGGCGACCTGATTCTGGGACCTGCGCGTCGCGAACTCATCAAACGCGCTTACACGATTCCGGCCAAGAAAGTCCAAGTTGTCCCGGCGAAGTTGAAAAACGACGCGGGAATCGTCGGCTCGGCATCCGTTGCCGTCGCCAAGTTATCTGAGTAATCCCGGGTTCGCTTTTATTTAATTCGCCTCCGGTCATTTCTCGTTTATCAGGGATATAGCCGGAGGCGATTTTCTTTTTGGCAAATGGTGGTTCCGGACAGGAAATATTTAAAAAAAGATAAATCACTCTTGCATTTTGGCCGTTTCGATTCATATATTCTAAACGTTACGAACAAGAAATTAACAGACTGAATGATTTTGGATTTACACGGAGAGAACGGTTTCAATCGCTGTCAAGAATCGCCCGAGTTAAAAATGTCAAAAACGACCTCGCACCATTGACGGTTCCAAGACGGGTGAAAACCGACAAGGAGAAGAATTGACATGAACCGCATCAAAATGATTGTCGGGTTATTTGTTTTGCTATGCCTTGCGGGCTGTGACGGGCTTGTCACGAAATTCGAATCGGAAGAGAAAGGAATTCTCTATAAGGCCGATCATTCCATCGATCCGCCGACATCCGCCGATACGCTCACGGTCATGACTTGGAACATCCGATTCGGTGCCCGAAGACTCGGTTGGTTCGGCGACGCCTGCGGCGACCGCGTCATCCTCAGCGAAGACGAAGTTATGCTCGGCTTGGAGGGAATCGCAAACAAGATTTGGGAACTCCAACCTGACATCTTATTCCTCGAAGAAGTTGACGTCGAATCCAAACGCACCGGATACATCGACCAGATGCAGTGGCTCTTGGACCACACCTATTTCAATTACGGCGCCTACGCTTCAATGTGGCAAGCGCAATACGTTCCTTCCGAAGGTCTGGGCAGGATCAATACCGGCAATGCGATTTTATCCCGATGGAAGATTACCGATGCCAAACGAATTCAATTGGCATTGCGCAGTGATCAGGATGCGCTGACGAAATATTTTTACCTTCGGCGAAATTTGTTGATCGCCAAAATCGCTATTCCCGGTCTGGACAACTTCTATGGCGCATGCATTCACGCCGAAGCATTTTCCACCGACGATACGAAAAAGAAACACGTCGAACAGTGCGTCGAGGAACTGACGAAAATTACCGACGACGACGGACTATTCATTCTGGGCGGTGATTTCAATCTCCTTCCTCCCGGTTCGGACTCGACGGATTTTTGCGATGAAGACGGATGCTCGGACGAACATTTTCACGGGAAAAATGACGATCCGCTTCACAAAGATGGCAGTAATTACACGCCGGAAATTACATGGCTCCAACCGATGTACGACAATTTTTCCTGCGCTGTTCCGCTTGCCGAGTTCCAGTCCGATCAACTTCACCATTTTACACACACGACGATCCATCCGGATGGTTACTGGAACCGAACGCTGGATTATCTCTTCGCTAACGTCGATTTTATCGCCGGTTCCGATTCGACGCATCAGGAAGCAATCCCGCTTTCCGATCACTGTCCGGTCACCGCAAAATGGAGGGTGTCGAAATGAGAATCATCAAATTATTCACTCTCCTGCTTCTCATCTGGTCTGCCGGTCAAAGTGAAAGCACGACTGCCGATGAATCCCTTTGGGCACGTGAATCGGCGTTTTTGCTCCAACGTGGCAGAATCGAGAAAGGCGTTTTCCAGCCGCTGACATACGGTTTTTCGGAAAATCTCGAATTCTCGACTCACGCACTGGCATTTTTTGTCATGCCGAATTTGACCGCCAAATGGTCGCATCAGAATGTCGGCGATTGGTATTTCGCATCGACACACGGATTAATTTATCCGACGCCTCTGCTTCGTCTGATTTCGCGGGAAGGCACAGGCGGGATCATTTCTCCGGAATTCGACATTCCTCACCTTTTCGGCATTTCGAACGGGATTCTCGTTTCCCGGCGATTTCAGTCCGAGTTGATCACGCTGAAAGCCGCAATCGATGTTGGGCTTAAGACAGGAAAATTGGACGAGCGAACGACCATCGATTTACCGCTGGTTTACCCGCGACTTCAGCCATTTTATACCGGTTGCGGGTTAAGGTTCGGATTCGACATCCGGCATCAATTCACCTCCAAAATCGATGTACTGACGGACGCGGATTGGTTCGTTTTCCCCGGATCCGACGAAGGATTCGCATGGGAACACAAAACACTCGTCGCCTATCACAGCCGAAGAAATCGGTTCAGTCTTGGTTACAAATTGGTTTACGGGGAATATCCGTTTGGAAAAGCGTGGCATTTGATCGCACCGATTTTCGACTATCAGCGGGCGTGGGGAAAATAGCGCGACCGGGTTATCGCCATTCCCTATTCGATGGCAATATCGATCATGTCCTGAAAATCTTCCATCTCACCGATTTTTTCACCCTTCGCATCGAACCGGATCAACTTCTATGTCTGGCTTTGTAAAACGAGAAATCTCTGCGCGCCAATGCCTGATAACGATTTAATGCGACGGATATACGAATATTTGTTGCCCAGAATCGGCTGTTCGGCGTAGTTCGCTTCGACATTCAAATAACCGGTTTCCCATTGCTCATCTGTGTATCGGTACGAGGCGTAATAACAATTTCCATTGGCCGGATTGATGCTGATGTCGCTAATGAAACGATCACGGAAATAGGTACAGCTTCGATTGCCTGCAGTACGGCCGCGGCCTTGCAATGGGACAAGGCTTTTCAGGCAATGGCCGATCCTTCCGGCCGTGCAGTGCGCTCGGTACACAAGGACAGCTATTAGACGACCCGGTAAAGAAAGCCAGGAACAAAATAGTTTGATCCGCAGGCGCGCACGAGTGCAGACAAGGGTGTAGATCCATTTACTCAGGATCTGATCTTTGGCGACCAGGACGCGGGTATGTTCTTTATTGCGTCCCGCCCCACCCCACTTTTGAAAGCTCAGACCGTTCAGACTTTCGGCAAATCCGCCAATTCCTGTAAGTTGGTTTTCAGGGCTGATTCTGAAAAACGGTTGTCTTCCATGTGATTGCTGAAAAAAGCGTCGTAGGCACTCATGTCGAAGTGACCATGCCCGCTGAAGTTGAACAGAATCGTCTTTATAACGCCTTCCGCATCGGCTTTTTTTGCCTCGTCAATGGTGGCTTTGATGGCGTGCGCGGTTTCAGGCGCCGGAATGATGCCTTCACTGCGGGCAAAAGTCACCGCGGCTTTGAAGACTTCGGTTTGCTGATAGGAACGGGCTTCAACCAGTCCTTCCTTGACCAGCAGACTAACCAGCGGCGAAGCGCCGTGATAACGTAAACCACCGGCATGGATTTTCGAAGGAATGAAATTATGGCCTAGAGTGTACATCGCCACCAGTGGCGTCAACATGCCGGTATCGCCGAAATCATAGGTGTAGAGGCCTCTGGTAAGCGACGGACAGGCGGTGGGTTCGACGGCAATAGCGCGCAGTTTGCGGCCAGCAATTTTATCCCGGATGAACGGGAAAGAGAGGCCGGCAAAATTACTCCCGCCACCGACACAACCAATGACTATGTCAGGATAATCGCTGACCATTGCCAATTGTTTTTGGGCTTCCTCACCGATGATAGTCTGATGCAGAAGGACATGGTTCAGGACACTGCCTAGCGAATATTTTGTGGATTTGTCAGCCGCGGCGATCTCGACCGCCTCGGAAATCGCGATTCCCAGACTGCCTGAACATTCCGGGTCTTTGGTAAGGATTGCCCGTCCGCAAGCGGTCTGGTTGCTTGGGCTGGGATGAATCCGGGCGCCCCAAGTTTCGATCATTGATTTACGATAGGGCTTACCGTCATAGCTGACGCGGACCATGAATACGAGACATTCCAAACCAAAGAAATTGCAGGCGAATGCCAGCGCACTGCCCCACTGGCCGGCGCCGGTTTCGGTCGTCAGTTTTTTAATGCCTTCCTTGTAATTGTAATAGGCCTGCGCGACAGCCGTGTTGGGTTTGTGACTGCCGGGCGGGCTGACGCTTTCGTTCTTGTAATAAATCTTCGAGTGCGTGCCGAGTACTTTTTCCAATTGCAAAGCTCGCACTAACGGCGTCGGTCTCCAGATACGGTAAATATCCAGCACCGGCTCCGGAATCGGAATGTACCGATCAGTACTGACTTCCTGCATAATGAGTGCCATGGGGAAGAGCGGTTCCAGGTCTGCGGGAGTGATTGGCTGAAGGGTTCCCGGATGCAGAACAGGCGGCAAAGCGACCGGTAGATCGGCCGCGATGTTGTACCAGGCTCGTGGCATTTCAGACTCGTTCAAGAGAATTTTACGTTGTTCCATTTTCGTTTCCTTTCTTTTTTATGTTCGATGTTGTCAATAAATAAAAAACCCGCCATTTTGGGCGGGTCTGTATAAATACGCGAATTGTCTGTACGCTTATCTCAGCATGTCACCGCCCGTAAGTTAAATTGCCACCACCACCAATTCGCGGTTGCTTGCAGAGCGGGTCTTATGAAACTGAGATCATTCATTTTGGGTGACTATTTAAGCACGTTTTATCAGAAATGCAAATGATTTTTCTCTGAAAATCAAAAATTGTCTTAATCCTTCAGAACTACGGAAAGGTTGTTTGCAAATTTTATGAATTTTACCCGTCAAGAACCGGTTCGTGTTAGTGGCAGGACTCCGGCCATTTCGCCGATTACGTTAACCAATTCAATTCCGGTCGGGATGACGATTTTGGCATTATTCTGGAGAGCAGACTCCGTCGCCTGGAGCTTGCGCAAAATCCAGACTATATTTCATCCGGTACGGCAGGTTTTTCTTTTTTATCAATCCGGTCGTCGCGGGGAATTTCCAGACCGGTTTACTTCCTTGTGCCGAGTCGAAATGCATCGAGGCCATCACCTGCCACCGGAATTGCTCGTACTGGACTTTATTTCTTCCGAAATAAAACTGTCCGTTTGTCGGTCTCGTCCAAATCATGAGCATCAACAGAACTAAAATTCTTATAATTCTCGTGTTTGTCTTTCCGAACGTCATTTTCAATATTTCATTTAGCCTCTTTAATTCATAAACCGCGGAGTTCCCCGCAGAATGCGGGGCGGAGGACATTTCATAATTTTATTATTTAAAAAATATTTGGTCTTGATTATGGCTCTAAGTTATTAATAAATAGCTAACCTCTGCGTTCTCAGCGTGCTGAATCCCGCCAACGGCGGTGGCTGCGGTGAATTATTCAGGTTAGATATTTCGGGTAAAATTTAAACCGGAAAGTGGAAAATCCACGATGATTTTCTTTGCCGGAAAAAACCAGTTACCGGCCTGAGGAACCTAAACTGGTTTTTCTGTTAACCTGAAACCTGTTTGACTCCGCTTCGCTCCGTTGAAAACAGGTTTTCTGGTTTTAAAATTCCCGTTCCCATTTTTCGTCGGATGTATTAGCTTAGCAGAACTTTTTGACGAAGGAGGACATCTTGAGCGGAATCCTGATGGTACTTGTATCAATTGCTGTGCTCGGCATCGCGTATCGTTATTTCGGAAATTTTTTATCGAAAACATTCAAAGCGAACGATGCGCGGCCGACGCCCGCACATGCGCAGTACGACGGAATCGATTACGTTCCTGCGAAGGCGCCCGTGCTGTTGGGTCATCACTTCGCGTCGATCGCCGGAGCCGGTCCGATCGTCGGGCCGATCATCGCATCGACGTTCGGATGGATACCGGTATTTTTATGGGCAATGCTCGGATCGATTTTCCTCGGCGGTCTGCACGATTATTCCGCTCTCATGGCTTCCATCCGGCACAAAGGGAAATCCATCGGCCAGATCATCGAAAAGAATATCGGCGTTCGCGGCGAACAACTGTTCCTCATCTTTTGCTGGTCAACTATCATTCTGGTCATCGCCGTTTTTATCAATATCGTCGCCGACACGTTCGTCAACACGCCGAGTTCCGGCACATCATCCATTTTCTTTCTATTTCTGGCGATTGCTTTCAGCATTTCAATTTACCGGTTAAAGACGCCGCTTTGGTTTGCGACAACTATTGGTGTGATTCTTCTCTTCAGCGGCGTCGTCATCGGCAATATTTTCCCGGCTTACGCCAGTAAAGAATTCTGGCAGTGGCTTTTGATTATCTACATTTTTATCGCGTCCGTCACTCCCGTCTGGATTCTTCTTCAACCGCGCGATTACCTGAATTCATTCCTTCTCTACGCGCTTATCGCAGGCGGTGTGATCGGCATTTTTTTCTTCAAACCGGAGATTAACCTCCCGGCTTTCACGACCTTTACGGTCAAGAATCTCGGTCCGATGGTTCCGCTCCTTTTCGTGACGATCGCCTGCGGCGCTATCAGCGGATTTCACGCTTTGGTCTCTTCCGGAACAACGTCCAAACAGATCAACAAGGAATCGGACGCGCGAATCATCGGTTATGGCGGAATGCTGATCGAGGGTTTGCTGGCGGTCGTCGCTCTCATCGCAGTCGGATCATTGACAAATTCCGAATTCGACGATTTCTACAGCGCTCAACTCTTCGTCCCGGCGTTCGCCGAAGGCATCGGACGTTTCATTCACGCGATTCCGGGATTGAATATTTCCATGGACACGGCACGCACATTCACATCTCTGGCGGTTTCGGCGTTCGCTCTGACATCGTTGGATACGGCGACACGATTGGCGCGCTACGCTTTTCAGGAATTTTTCGAAATGCCGGATAGAACGCCCGAACAACAGAACATTTTCGCTACCAACCGTTATCTGGCGACGTTCATTACAGTTTCGTTCGGCGCGGCATTGACGTTCAGCGGCAAATCCGGCGCGATCTGGCCGATCTTCGGAAGCGCCAACCAATTACTCGCGGCGCTCGCGCTATTAGCGGTTTCCGTTTGGTTGGCGAAAGAGCGCGGGAATTACCTGTTGACGCTCGTTCCGGCGGTTTTCATGTTGATCATTACCGTTATCGCGTTGCTGATGCTTTCCTGGAAGCATTTGGTCGTGGGTCAAAATTATTTGCTGGGAGTTACGGCGGTGGTTTTGCTGATTCTTTCCGGTGTGTTGACGACAGTCATCCTGAAATTCATCCGCAAAGAGACGCGCGCAGGGATGTAATCTCATCGATCTCAGTGTATCTAAAAATGGTTGCGTCGATCAATCTTCGCTGTGATGTTTGATCGACTTCCCTCTCACCATGAAAATCACGTCTTCACAGATGTTGGTCGAGAGGTCGGCGACACGTTCGAGTTTCCGGGAAATGTCCATCAGTTGCAGAGCGCGTTCGACGGTTGACGGATCTTTGGCCATGTAATTCGTCAGTTCGTTAATCACTTTGTCCCGCAAATCATCGACGACATTATCCCGCACGCAAACGGCTTTTGCTGTGACCGCGTCTTCGTTGATAAACGAGTTGATAGCGTCCTTGAGCATCCCGATCGCCTCCTGCGCCATCAGCGGAATATCGACCAACGGTTTGACCGCGGGACGCTCAATCAGGAACAACGCACTTTTACAGATATTGACCGCGCCGTCGCCAAGCCGCTCGAAGTCGTTGCTCATCTTCAGAATCATTAAAATCGTCCGCAATTCCCTCGCACGCGGCTGGAACTGAGCGATCGCTTTAATGCACTGTTCGTCCATCTGAAGATCGAAATCATTGGCGCGTTGTTCGTCTTTTTCCATGACCTCTTTCAGCATCATGGCGTCTTTCGTCAGCAGACCTTTGATACTCCGTTCGATCATGTTCTCTACGAGAGCGCCGTATTCGATGATGTCCCGTTTAAGTTCAGTAATTTTTTCGAATAGCATGGTAAATCCTGCCCTTCCTGATAATAATTGTTTGCTTCATGGTTTAACCAAATTTCCCTGATATGTATTCTTCCGTGCGTGAATCCTCCGGAACGGTAAATATCTTCTCCGTCGCCCCGAATTCGATCAACTCACCCAGATACAGGAACGCCGTGTTGTCCGACACGCGCGCCGCCTGTTGCATATTGTGCGTCACGATGACGATCGTGTATTTGTCTTTCAGTTTCTCGATCAATTCCTCGATGCGTTTCGTGGAAATCGGGTCGAGGCTCGCGCACGGTTCGTCAAACAGAATCACTTCCGGTTCGATGGACAAACACCGCGCGATGCAAAGCCGCTGTTGCTGACCGCCAGAAAGTCTCAGAGCGCTTTCGTCGAGCCGATCTTTGACTTCATCCCAGATAGCGGCTTCGGTGAGCGATTTCTCGACGCGTTCCTCGATGATGTCACGGTCTTTGACTCCGTTTACCTTCAATCCGAAGATCAGATTCTCGCGAATGGATTTCGGAAATGGATTCGGTTTCTGAAAGACCATTCCGACCTTTCGCCGGATTTCAACGATGTCCGTATCCGGCTCGTAAATATTGATATCGTCGAGAAGAATCTTCCCTTCCATGCGCGTGTTCGGAATCAAATCGTTCATCCGATTCAGCAGACGAATGAATGTCGATTTACCGCAACCGGAAGGCCCGATAATCGACGTCACACGGTTCTTATAGATGTTCATGCTGACGTCTTTTAACGTCTGTTTAGCGCCATAATAAAAGTCGATATGTTCGGCTTTCATTCGAATTGTATCAGACAAATTCGTATCTCCTTTGTCGTTGTCTTAGAAAGATGGCAAACCCGGAAATGATCAGAACGATCAGCATTAAAAGAAACGCGCAACCGTAAGCGATAAGCGTTTGCTGTTCCGGAAAGGTGCCTTCGGTCATCAAGGCGTAAATGTGATACGGCAGAGCCATCACCTCGTCAAAAATGGATTTCGGGTAGCCGCGCGTGTAAAAAGTCGCCGCCGTGAACATGATCGGCGCAGTTTCACCTGCGGCTCTGCCGACGCTTAAAATGACGCCGGTCAGAATTCCCGGTGAAGCCGTTGGCAAAACGATTTTCCGAATCGTCTGCCACTGCGTCGCGCCTAACGCCAACGATGCTTCGCGCAGAGATTGCGGAACCGCGAGGAGCGCTTCCTGCGCCGCCGAAATGATTCCCGGCAAAATCATGATGCCAAGCGTCAGACTGCCGGAAAGAATCGAAACGCCGAATCCGAAAAACTTCACAAAAACCGACAATCCGAACAACCCAAACACAACCGAGGGAACGCCCGCGAGATTGTTGATGCTCATCCGGATTACGTTGATGATGACGCTTTTCGGGCTGTATTCGCACAGATAGATCGCGCAGGCGATGCCGATCGGAAGCGCAAAGAGAATAGCGCCGACCGTCAGATATATCGTTCCAACCAAAGCAGGCGCGATTCCGCCCTGCGTCATTGCGCGCCGCGGAACCTGCGTGAGAAATTCCCAGCTCAACACTTTCAGCCCATTGACCGAGACGAAGTAAAGGATCAATCCGAGAGACATCAGCGCCAACAGCATCGCGAGATATAGAAATCCGAAACCGAAAAACTGCGTTAAATTCTTCCGCCTCATCGTCCCAACCCCAGTTTCAGTCGATAACGGCGACTAACGATCTCCGCGACAATATTAAATACGAACGTAATAAGGAACAGAATCAACCCGATGGCAAAGAGCGCATGATAATGCGGACTTCCCATCGCCGCTTCGCCCATTTCCGCGGCAATCGTCGAAGTCATCGGGCGAACGGGATCGAATATCGACGTCGGAATCATTGCCGCGCCGCCCGCTACCATCAATACGGTCATCGTTTCTCCGACGACGCGACTCATTCCCAGAATAATCGCCGTCGAAATTCCCGAACCGGCAGCCGGCAAGATGATCTGCGTCAGGGTTTGCCAGCGGTTCGCACCGACGGCATACGCGGCTTCGCGGAAGCTTTTCGGGACGTAATTCAAGGCGTCTTCCGCCAAACTGCAAACCGTCGGAACCGCCATGATCCCGAGAATCAGGCTCGCCGTAAACGCACAAAGTCCGGTCGAGAGATCGAACGTCCTTTGCAGATACGGCGCGACGATGATCATTCCGAAGAAACCATACACGATCGAAGGAATGCTCGCCAGCAGTTCGATGAGCGGTTTGAGAATCGCTTTCTGTCGTCTGCCTGCGATTTCATGAAGATATAAAGCGCTTCCCAAACCGATCGGAATGCAGATAATCATGGCGCCGAGTGTCACCCAAAGCGTGCCGAGTATCAGCGGCAGGATGCCGAATTCCGCAGGCTCGGACGTCGGATACCAAGACATTCCACCGATGAATTGCGTCAGACTGACGGTACTGAAAACCGGCAATCCTTCCGAAAAAAGGATGATGATAATTCCCAGCAGAAACAGAAGCGATGAGAATGCCATTCCCATAAAACCGTATTTGAACGCTTTTTCTGAAATTTTACTTCTCATTGCTTCTGTCTGATTTTGGGTGTATCATTTTTGATTCAGGACTATTTTAAACCGATATATCCGGCGGTCTCAACCAATTCCTGTCCTTCTTTGCTGAGAACGAAGTCGATGTATTTCTTGACCCACCCTTTCGGTTTTCCATTCGTGTACATGAACAGCGGACGAGAATAGGGATACTCTTTTGACAGGATCGTCGTTTTGGAACAGGTTATTCCATCGACGGTAATCAGTTTGATGCGCGGCGTAATGTAGCCGAAACCGATATAACCGATGGCGCCGGGCGTCGTTTCCACGGCGGTTTCAATCGCCTTGTTCGAGGCATTCAGTAAGGCGTCTTTCCTGACTTTTTCGTCGTTCAGCGCCAGTTTGCTGAATGCTTCATACGTGCCGCTTGCCGTATCACGGGAAAGCACGACGATTTTTCTATCCGCTCCGCCAATTTGTTTCCAGTTGGTAATTTTACCCGTGTAAATTTTCCGGATTTGGTCTTTGGTCAGATTCCGGATAGGATTCGACGGATGGATAACCATGGAAATTCCGTCCATCGCAATGACATGCGCTGTCGGATGAATACCGCGACTGACAGCATTTTTGATTTCAGAATCCTTCATCGAACGCGACGCAGTCGCAATGTCGCATGTTCCTTCGCTCAACGAGGCGATTCCAACGCCCGAACCGCCGCCCCGAATCGACAGCGTCACGTCCGGATTGAAATTCATAAACTCCTCGGCAGTGAACTGAGCGATCGGCAGAACCGTTGTCGAACCTGCGAGACGAACCTTTTCGCCGGCAAATCCTGCCAGCGCTATTGTCAAAACGATTAGTATTGTCGATAATGTCTTTTTCATTTTACACCTTCCATAAGTTAGAATTTAAATTGAAAATCAACTTGAACAATCTCTTCCGGAACGTGAGTTCCCGAAAGATTCTCAATCTTGTAATAATCAATGCCGAGAATGACATTTTTCATGAGTCCGTACTGAAAAACGACCTCGCTCCCGCCGATTCCCGTCATGCCGCCGTACGCATCGGAGTCGGGAAAAATATCCAGCCACGAATCTTTTTCCAGTTTGCGGTACGAATATTTGATCTGCCACTGATTCTTATCCTTGATCTTGTCGTATCCTCCGAAGAATCCGACTGCAAATCCGTTCTGCAAACTGTCGGCGGCTATATTTCGGTTATATTCGCAAAACAGTCCGATCGCCGGTAAAAGCACGTTGTACACTTGCAGGTCTCCGCCAACCGACACTGTCCGGTAATCGCCGGAAAGATGTTTGACTTTGCTTGCATCTTTGTAATACGTGTTGCTCCATTTGGCATGATCCAAAGTTGCGTCTTTCATTTGATTGAATTGATAATAGGTCGCTCCGACTGTAGCGGAATAGGAGCCTTCTTTCGCGAACAGAATTCCCGGCTGAACGAGGATCATCGAGGGATCCTTTTCATCCTTGATCTCATCGATGAAATAGTAACCGGTATTCAGGAATAAGTTTTTCCATTTCAATCCCGCCGCCAAGCCTTCGACTGTGATGTCGGTATCCCACAAATAATCGGAAGCCGTCCAGAACACCGAGGCGGCGCCGATTTTCCCGCCGGTAAGCGTTAACCACTTTGCGGCTGAATACTTGGCAAATGCGTAATCCAACATGATCGTTTTGGTTTCAAACGAATTTTCAAACGTCTGATTCGTCGAGCGGGGATCCGAACCGCCGGAAGCCAACCCGAATCCGACATTCAATCCGGTGGTTACTTCCGCTTCACCGCCCAAACGGAACCGATAGCGCGCGCGATTCCTGGCATCTCCGCCTTCACGCTGTTCCCACTGATCCCGAAGACGGAAATCGCCTTTCAGGTTGATCGTTTGAATCCATTTCGGAAGCGTCGATACTTCGGCTTTTGCTAATTGCGTCCGCATCTCTTCTTCTGACAGGATCAAAATTTCCTGAGCGCGTCCGGGCGAGATCACGCCTTTTTCCACCAATTCGTTTACCAACAAATCCAGTTCACCGGCGACGATCCCGGACGGTAGAATGCCAACCAGCATCAAAACGACCGATAACCAAATTGCTTTTTTCTTCACTTGAACCTCCTCTGAGTTTCTTCTTTCTTGTTAAACATCTTCTTTTTCACGCCAATATCTACACATTGAAAATGAAGAAGGAATCAGGAATCGGTTAATTTTTGGTTAAGATTTCAGTTTTGATGAGTAACGGAAACCGCGGAGAACGCTGAGGGCGCTGAGAAATTTTTGGATGGAGATTATTGCCACGAGATTTATCTCGTGGACAGGAATCCGAAAAACGAAATAGG
>Ga0265296_1001585_pt1 | contig 25598 bp, 18 predicted proteins | sample MunlanPumphouse1_FD_189073 | JGI IMG/M metagenome (GOLD analysis project Ga0265296, IMG submission 189073) | Groundwater microbial communities from a municipal landfill in Southern Ontario, Canada - Pumphouse #1 | ecosystem: Environmental > Aquatic > Deep subsurface > Groundwater | place... | reverse complement strand
CGGGTTGACTGGACAAACAGAGGGAAAAAACGCCTGCGGATTTTTGGCGGGACCAGCGGCAAAACCTTTGAATGCTATGTGCGGTCGCGGCACTTTATGCTGCGCGTGGCGGCCAAATTTTTGCGGCCGTTTTACCGATTTTTTTCCAGGACAAAAATACTCGCAAAGACCTGGCCCGCGGCCTTTTCACCAAAATTGGTTACGTATCATCACCACGGCATCAAAGAACAACAATTGCTGCTAGGCCCATTAGTGATTGGCCGCAAATTTGCCGGCAAAAAGTGGCGGATTAGGGCACCGTTTAAACTGTTGGTGGATGAGCAAAAACTGCTGGTGCCATAATGGATACGCCCGCAACCCTTGAACCGCAATTGGCAAAATTAAAAGCACTCCACGCCGAACTGCCGCTTTGTGGAAAAAGCAAAAACGCCTTATTGGATATGCCGCCCGAACAATTTAACTTTCTGTTAGCCTTGTTGAAAGATGAAAAACCAACCCCTCCCCCAATGTCTTCCGGCGATTGGGAGTACTGGCTAGCTTTGTTGGCTTCACACAACATCCTCCCCCTGCTTTACTGGAAAATTCGTTCCTACACCAAAAATGTTGGCCCCGGGCTCAACCCGGTAATCCGCTTCCCTCCCACCAAAGTAATGGAACTGCTGCAGCGCACCTATACTTTTGGCTGTATCCAAGCACTTAAGACCGAATCCATCTTAAAAAAAATTGTATCCGCATTTTCAAAAGCGGGCATAAATTATGCGGTATTAAAAGGGCTAGCTTATGCCTATCTGGTTTATCCTGATCCCGGCGTGCGGCCCGGCAGCGATATTGACGTTTTGGTTAACGAAGACCAGTATCTTGCCGCCCGCTCAGCACTGGACGCTCAAGGTTTCCGCTGCGGCAAAAAGGTTTTTGAAACCTTAAGGGCAATTGAAAACGAGGAATCATTTATTTGGGCCGCCGGCGGCCGAAACCTTCCGCCACTCGATTTGCACTGGCGCCTCCACTCTTATCCGGGAATGTTAAAAATGGTCCCGACCAAAGAATATCTAAAAAACTGCGTGCGGGTAGCAACCTCGTCTTTTTATTTTCAAACCCTATCCCCGGAGGACTCGCTTTTAAACGCCATCATCCACCTTTCCACCATTCACAATCAAGATTTACGCCTGATCTGGATATGCGACATCGCTGGCCTGGCCAAAAAAATCACCCAATTAAACCAATGGCCGGCTTTTATTGAAAAATGCGCCGCGGCCGGCACCCGCGTGGCTGCAGAAAAAATGCTAACGCTGGCCCTGCTCTGGACGGATTTTGTGCTTCCGGCAGAATTTGCAGATTTTAGCCGGTGGCCAACGCCTTCGGGCAGAGAAATTTCAGCTTGGGAAAACGTAACCCGGCGGCAAGAAAATTTACTACGCTGGTTTGCAGTGAGGTGGCCGAAAAATTTGAGCTGGCGGGAAAATGTAAAATTGTTTAGGCATGTGCTAAAAGAAAAGTGGCAGAGGCTAATTAAATAACCAATTTTGCTTCAACTCGCTAAGCCAACCGCATGCCCAAATCCAGTCCTCACCAAACAAGCCAGTTTAAAACCGGCGGCCTCCAGCTCTTCCTGAATTTCCTGCCGGGTAAAAACATGGCCAAAAAACATGTAAAACTCGTCTCCTAACTCAAGCGGGCTTTCACGCAACAACCAGCGCAATGTCCGCCCGACGTAAAAGATTACTGTATGCCTGAAAGAAACTTTTTCTGTCGGAAACACCCAAAACGACAGCAACAGCGGGGCATTTTCCTTTAGTTGCTCTCTCATCTTCTTGATAAATGCTATCCTTTTATTTCTCCCTTGGATTGACATATAGGCACCCCACCCCACCACCGCCCCATCATATATCTGGCCGGTAACCAAGCATTCGTCTCGTTGAGTCAACACAACCCTGGCCCGTAATCCTTCTTTTTCCAAAAAGCCATTTGCAAACGCTACCAGTTTAGGATTGCATTCAAAAGCATCTACCGCGCATCCTCTTTTTTCAAAAGCATAGGCCTCGCGCCCGCCTCCCACCGCCCCAATCAATATTTTATTGCACCCAACAAAATATTTATTAGCCATCTCTTCTTCCCATGCATAAAAGCCCTGTTTATTATATGTTTCTGTAGTGTATTTTTTCTCCCATCCAAAATAACGTTCATCAATAGAATGCAACTTATTTTTAGGAGAACTGCCAAGCCGGTAACCCGTCCGTATGGCCTTCAATACTTCCGGGATTTTTTGGCACAGAACCTGCCCTTTTCGAATTATTGATAAAAGAAAACCAAAATATCGATCAATTTGTATTAGCATTAACAACTTCCCTGGATTGCTCAAGCGTAAAAATTATTACAGACCGGGGCAACAAATGCAAATTTATTATTCACAAAAGTAAATACATATGGTACTATTATAAAAATATATATAAATATTTTATATATTCGCAACACAAGGAGGGTAATATGATTAACAAGAAACCTGCAAAATATGAAAAACCAGCGTTATTAGTTTTTTGTAGCACCAAAATGACCACTTTTGGGGACTGTGCAAGCGGGGGAACACCTGGGGCAGTCGCCTGCACTAGTGGAGGGACCGCATCCGGTACCTGCGCGCCAACCGGAACCGCCGTAAAATAAGAATTTGCAAAACGCCAATAAAACGTCCGCCGGTTTTTGTAAGCCCTATTACTTTGCATTAGGCGATAGCACAACTTTCCAGTTAACTGCGGCTAAACCCCTTAAAAAAATTCTGGCCGCTTTTGCCCGCGATTACAATTTATCCAAACCGCATCGGCCAGCCGCACACCAAGTCATCATCTTGCCGTGGCACAAAAGAAAAAAATTGCCGGCGGCTATCCTGCAACAATTAAACCTTCCGCGCACCGGCTGGAAAACCGCCAGCCATCCAACCGTTACTCCGGCAATACGTACATGGTCGCACGCAAAACAAGATACCGTTTTTTTTGCAATAAAAAATATCTCACCTTTAGACATTAGCTGGGTACTGCTACATATATTCGCACACGTTATCCGCGCCGGGGGATTCCCTCTTCACGCCGCCATGCTAACCAAAGACAAACACGCGGTTTTAATCTCCGCGCCGGGAAAAACCGGCAAGACCACCAGCTGTTTAAAAACCCGGCGCCCCTGGAAAGCCAGTTGCGACGATCAAGTTATTGTTTTCAAAAACAATGATCACTATTTTTCCTATCCGTTGCCTACCTTAACCGCATTGCCGAAAAAAGCCATTTTCCAAGGTAAAACTTGCCACCCCATGCGCTTGTCCGGCATATTCTTCCTTGAACAAGCAACAAAAGATTCTGTCACCCCTCTGCCCCCCAGCCAAGCTGCCGTTTTACTTTATCAACACATGCAGTTTTCCTCATCCGGCAAATCATTATTTGCTGTTTTCCGTTCCCGCCGACAGCTGGAAATAAAAAAGCTTGAAAATGCCAGCAAACTGGCTCAAACCATCCCCTGCTTTATTTTACGCGCAAAACTTAACGGGCATTTTCTGCAAATCATTGAAAAAGCTCTGCGCCGGCACCCTACCCCAGCCTCCGCAGCACAGGTCCCTCTGTTTATTGACTATAAACCCCATAATTGATAAGCTTTCAAATATGGGCCCTTAGCTCAAGGGCAGAGCACTCGGCTCATAACCGAATGGTTGTTGGTTCGAATCCATCAGGGCCCAATTTAATGAGGTGCAAATATGACGCAAAACGAAGAAAAAGTAACCGCCCAGGACCTGATCCAGCAGATTGACGAATTTGAAAAAACCATCTTAAAACTTAACGAAAACGTGGCGATTTTGAGAAAAAAACTGGCCGCAAAGCAGGCGCAATACGGCGATGACGTGAGCCAATGGCCGCAACAAAAGTAACCGTACACTCTGACGGCGCCGCGCGCGGCAACCCGGGGCCGGCAGGCATCGGCGTAGTCATTAAAAATGGCGCGCAAACCCTCCTTGAAATATCGGATTACATCGGTGAAACCACCAATAATATAGCCGAATACACAGCGCTGATCCGAGGGTTAAAAGCAACGTTAAAGCTGGGGCACAAAACCGCCGATTTTTATCTGGACAGCGAGCTTTTGGTAAAGCAAATCAAAGGCGAATACCGCGTAAAAAATGAAGGCCTGAAACCGCTGTTTTTGCAGGCGCAATCCCTAATCAAAAAATTCCATGCTTTTTCAATCCACCATACCCGCCGCGAAAATAACCAGGAAGCGGACGCGCTGGCAAACCAAGGAATTGATGCGCGATAATTTTAGCCGGCGGATGGCAAACTAGCCAGCACCTGGTCCAATTCTGTGCCGTGCTCCTCCATCCAAGATGGGTTCAACACCTCGATTAATCCCCTTGCGGACACAATTGCCTGATCCCAATTAATACTTTTTTCTATAAATTGGTCTTTCCAGCCGGACAAAATTTGGCGGGCTTGCTCCCGTACTGCCGGATCAACAGAAATTAGCAGGACATTGGTCAAATCTTCGGGGTCAAATAGGCCCGCGTCAGAAATATGCTGAAGCTGCTTAATTGCTTCGCGGTTGCGATCCAATAACATCAAGGGTGACACCGCGCGCCGCCGCGCCAGCGGGGCAAAAGGATAATCATGCACCAGGACTTCGGCTTCAGTCAGTGCGACTTCAGCCTTGGTTGCCTGCTCGCCCTCCGGCGCCAGGGACGCAAGTTTAGTTAAATAATAAACGCCCGCCGCACGGGCCTCAATTTCGTTATATTCAAACATAAGGTCATCCTTCAGGATCTCGGCTGCCGCCTGGGCTTCTGCGGCGGCTTGCTCTAACATGCTGATCGCGTCATCCCCCGCCCGTCGCGAATTTACATAAAGCAAAACCGAGCGGACATAATGCTCTTCTGCCGACAATAATTGATCATGCATGGATACAGTAGACGGTTTGTCCAAAGATAAATCCGGCAGGGAAGAAATTACTCCCAACGCCCCAGCCGCCAATGGCATATCCAGAACAGAAGCTTCGGCAGTAGCTGCAGCAACCGGATGTATGGTAGGTTTCGGCGCCGCCAGCAGACGACTATATTCAGCTAGAAAGCGCTCCGCTTTGTCGGCTGCGGCGACGGCGTTATCTCCATCCAAATACATGGCCATGACCGCAAAAATTTTTGCCTTGAACAAGGTGGCTTTAGGCTTGTTATCACTTTCTAGCAAGGCCATCGCCAGCTCAAATTGACCGCCATAAATATAAGCTTCCACCATCCAATAACCCATGTCCGCCACCCCAATAGACAATTTTGCCGCTGCCAGTCGTAGAGGCGGCAAGGCGGGATCCGCGAGGCTTTTCCTTGCTATTCTAATTATCTCTCGCATCAATGCCTGGGCACGGGAACCATTATGATTGACAACTTTATTAAGAATATCCAGCGCAACCGTATGCTGTCCCAACTCCAGTTGCATCATGGCCAGCATGCAGGTCGCCAGTGAGGCCTCCTCCGGGTCAATTCGGACAACTTCCCGGTAAAACGGTATTGACGCTTTAAAAAGATGCTTCCGCGCAAACATAAACCCGATGCTCTGGAGGTTTTGCAAGATCACCTGACGTTCAATCTGGATTTCACGCAAGGCATTCACGCCCAGTTGATGGGCCTCCACCATAGGACCAAGTTGGTCAAAAGCATTACTGATGGCTGAACAGACCTGCTGGATTCTTTCCATGACAGCAGATAAATCAAAACCTGCAATGGTTTCCTGTCGTTGCCGTGCGGCAAAATAATCGCGGATGCGGCTACCCAGGCTTGCCAGCCGGACCGCATTAGCGCGTAAACCCACCAAAGGATGGTCGGATAATGCCGCAGCCTCATCCAACGCGCGGTCGGACTCATCGTACCGACCAAGCTGAGAAAGGAAATTGGCTTGCTGGAGCCGCGCAACAATATTTCTGGGGTCTTTGGCAATGGCATCTTCCACAAAACGCAAACGAAAAGACGGCTCCTTGTCTGTTGCTCTAAATTGATCAGACAACATGCCAAACCATTCTGATTCAAGGTTTACCGGACTTGCATAATCAACATTAATGAACCGGAAAACCCGTGCAACCGCATCTCTGGTATCATCCCTTTCCCATAACACATCCGCAAAAAAGTCGTGGATGCGCTGCGCGCGCCGCATTTCCGGCGTTGTAGGGAAAATTGCATTTAATACGACTGTCCCTGGCAGGGTTGAAACCCTATCTTCACTTTGGGCTTCCCGCAGTAAATTACGTCGGATCCGATCCAGTAAAATTTCAAGGCTTCCTCCGCGTTGCAGCCCCGCCACAAACATCTCCACTAAAGCCGGCCGTAAATCTTCTTGCTCCCATAACTCAAATGCCAAGAGCGTCGCGTCTTCAGCCGTCTTGCTCTCAAGCAGAACGCGGCGCAAATCTGTCAGTGCCGCCCGTTGCGCTTCACCACCAGCACTAACCCGGCGTTTAATTCGAGAAAAAACATCTTCTTCTGTTACTGTCGATCCACTGGCTGCAGGCGTACCCTGCGATATTTCTCTTTCTATCCTTTTAGTTTCTGCTAATAAAAACCGGTTAACCTGATCCGCAGCAGGTCGTCCACACCTTGCTCTCACCAAATTAACCGCGGCATCGCGAATATCACCAGGCCTCAACCTCCGTGGAGCGCCCCCCCTGCCGGCAACAAATATTTCATTTCCATCTCTAATCATACTTTCAAGTCGCGCGCGTGTCCTATCAGAAACTAACGCCGCCAGCGCTGTTCTTCCGACGCTACCTCCCCCGTTCCGGGAAAAAGCTGCGTCTACCCTGGTTAACTCTTCTTGGGTTGCTGGTTCCCACGCATTGACTGCCAACCCAGGCATCCAATATGCCGCCGCTAGCGCCACGGATCGAACTTTAAACCCGCCACAATCCTCTTCATCCTGTTGGGGACCGGCAAAAACCCTCTGCAATAAAACATCCAATTCTCCCTGCCGTGTTTCCCCCTCACTCCACAACTCCGCCACCGTATGAAGAAACAATCCACGCTCTTCCATTATTGCATCTGTCAACCGAACCATTTCGCTCTCTACTAATGCCCCCACCCCATCCACCCCGACAACCCCCGCCGCCCTCAAATCCCCAACCATTTTGCGACAGGGAATAACGGCACTTAATCCCGGATCCGCCAGTTGCGCCCGCACGCGTTCTAAAAAAATCTCGACTAAAATCGGATCGGCAAACTGCGCTTCTCCCAGAGCAAACTGCCGCCTGATATCCGGCAGAAGAACATCTGCCCCCAGTAAACGAGTTGCCAAATCGGTCAGTAAGCGCCGGGTTTCTGTGACTGCGCCTGTTTCTGTTCCAGGTTTTTCTCTTTGCAATTGGCGCAAAAACGGCTGGATGGTTGCGGAAAGATCTCCGCCAAAATGTTCAATCCAGTATCCAAGATGCGCAGCGCGTTTTACCGGATCTGCCGCAACCTGGACACAGGCCTGCATTTCAGCATCGGCTTCAACCGCACGCAAAGCACCTGCCAGCGCCGGCTCTTCTGATATAAATTCAGAGATAGCCGGACGATGCTCTGCAATTTCAGGGAATTGCCCGATGGCATAAACCCGTTGAATTTCCACACTCACCACTACGGCCGCCACACGCCTGCCAGCTTCACGTTGATCTCTTTCCCAGCGGTCACCACTCCGGCGAAATACCTGATAAACTTCTTCGGCACTGGCGCCTGCCTCCGCTAAGGCGCGCGCCACCAACAGGCAAGTTTCCGGCACGCCAATCGTATTAACCTCAACTTGGTTTTGTGTACGTAAATGCGCGCGGTAAACCAGTTCATCTAAGCTTTCATTCCCCGCTTCCCCTTGCGGCCAAAATTCTCTCACCCTCCCTACAACCGTTTCCTCAGTAGTTAAAAACCTTTCCCAGGCGGCGTCAATATATCCAGTGACCGCCGCGTCAAATTCGTCAATTCCGGTAATCCCGCCGCTCTCAAGCGATGCCCTTAAACCCGCCACCTCCTCCCGCGCCGCCAACCCCCTTTGCGTGAACGCGTCTTCCATCCTGGCCTGTCTGGCACGCAAAACCAGCCGGTTCCCCACTGCGCGATCTTCTCCCAACGACAAAAGGTCACGGACTCTGGCGGGTGCAATATCCCCTTCCATCAATCCTCGGGCCACCCTTATCAAAAGCCCCTCAACCACGGCATCTGCTCCTCCCAATGTTTGCGCTTGAAGCAGTCCCCATAATGGCACACTGCGCTGGCCTAATGCCTTATTGACATTTTGAGCTAACGGCTGCTGGATTGATTCTGATCGAGGCCGCGGACGATTGCCTTCCAGCGCCATAACTTGGCCAACGGCATCTTGGACTATTGCATCATCTTGTAAAGCAAAAACTCTGCCTAATGCCCGGTGCACGGCAGCCGCACCAAAAACCCTTCCCACTTCTTCCACAAATGCCTCCGGCCGCTCAAAGCCCAGCGGGACACCTTCGACAAAATATATATCTGAAGCCACATCCACCAGGCCGCCCATCCATTCATCCGCCTGTAACTCTTCCACACCGCTATCCCGACCAACCGCCGCAACGGTTTCCAGTGGAACACCCCGCCGCAGCAGACGGGCCAACATTTTACGGAGGCTTGCGCCCAACCCTTCACGTGTATCTTCTCGGACAATAGTAAAAGCCGGTGCCAACTCACGAAGAATTGGTTCTGCAGTAACCGGCCGACCGGCGGCAAGCACCTGGACCGCCGCGCATTCAGCTTTCGCATAACATTCAACTGACAGCACATCGTTTATTTGATCCGGATCGGCATTGGGCGCCGCTTCCAGACCATGCCATCTTTCAAAAACAGGAACGGCCTCCTCCGCTCTCCCCAGCGCATGCAGACAAATGCCAATATTGCCAATCACTTCCTGGTCATTCGGCGTCATGGCATCCACGTCATTAAAGCAGGCCAGTGCGGCTTCAAGTGCTTTAGACATGCGCCTAAAGTGCCCTTGAGTATACAACGCGTTCACAAAATCCTGCCGATAATTTAATGCACTCGCGGGGTTAACTGCCAGTTCAACAAACTGCAGCATTGCATCATGCTGGCGCACCGTTCCTGGAGCTCCCTTATCACTGCCGAGTACAGCAAAACCCAATTCACGCAAAACCAAAGCATGCCCTTCACGTAGCCGGTCCGCCGCGCGTTGATATCCGCCTGGTTGATTAACTTCACCCTTCGTCTGCATGTCACTAACTCTATCTAAAGCAAATCCCGCTTGAACCAAAAACCTGATTTGCGATTTCGGCGCCGCGGCAAAGTCGCGTTGGGCGGAATCCTTTGCATCCTGGTGATAATTAATTACGCCTCGCTCCCAGTGCGCCAAATCGCACTTGTCGTCAATCTCCAGCGCGCGGCTAATTTCCGCTAAAGCCGCATCGCGTTTTCCCAAAATCCGCAAAAGGCGGCCCCGCTCGGCATAATGCTCGGCATAGAGTTGCCTTTCCTCTGTCATTGCCGTACGGCCCAAAAGCTTTGCCATCTGCTCCCGCATCCCAGCCGGGATCCCGCCTACCTGCAATGTCATAACCGCAAACCCGGTTGTGGCCAAGGCATCTGCTTCGGCCTGCCCAAGGTAAGCAACTAACATTTCTATAGCATTTGGATTCGCATCAATTGCCAATTCCCTGGCCCTTTGCAGCGGTTCACGCAATGCCGCCACTGCCAACGGGCGCTGGGTTGCGTTCATTTCAACCGCAGACCTGGCTGCGTCACGCAATAACACTTCACCGGCTGGAATAATAATTAAGGGAGCACGTACCCCGGCAGGAACACGCGGACCAGGGCGCCCAGGCGGGCCATCTAATCCATTGGTACGCCAGCCGGATCGCGGCAGACCTCCCGTCGTTGCCGTAACTCTGTCTAATAACTCTTTTCTGCTTCCCATATTCTTTCTCTCCCTTACGTTAATCCGCCACGTATGTTTCTTCTGCAAAAAGGCAGGAAAATTTCAGGAATTGAGGGGATTATTTTTCAGGCGTAAAACCCAATCACAAACACGCCGGCCAGCATGATGCCAATACCCACCAGGCGCGAAAACGCGTTTTTTTCTTTAAAAAACACCAAGCCCATTAAACTGCCAAACAATATGCTGGTGCGCTTCAGCGAAATGGCGTACGCAGCATAGGTCATAGAAACCGCGTTAAAATGCCCAATGATTGTCAACCCCAAGAAAATTGCGGCCAAGCAATAAAGCCCCAGCCGGCCCGGGTTTAAATTAAACTTTGATTGCCCGCTTTTTAGCCGAAAAAGCAGGAAGGGGGTCAAACCGAAAAATATTATCAACGGAAAAACCAGAGCAAAAAAGTTGGGATCGGACAAAATGATCATTTGTTTTCCCAGCACCACATTGATACCGTATATAAACGCCACCAAAAACATCCAGCGGCTGCCGGCCTCCCTGCCAATCGCCAGCCACGGAGCAAAAAAACCCTTTTTAACTTCATTAATGTTTAGCCAATAGCTGCCCAAAACCACTAAGGCCACCCCCGCCATCCCCAGCGCACTGATTTTTTCCCCCAAAATCAACCGCGAGGTTACAATAACAAAAACCGGGGTAAACGACAAAAACGGCAACGTCAGCGTCAGGGGGGATAATCGCAGGGCTTTCAAATACGCTAAAAAAGCAAATATTTCCAATGGGATCAATATCAGCGCCACTTGCCAAAAGCCGGCTTCAACCTGCAGCGGCCGGGTAAGAAATAATCCGATGAGCGATAAAGGCACAATAAATACAACCGATAACCAAGCTACAATAAATTCGTCGTCTTTTTGCAGTAAAAATTTTGACACCGCGTCACTACAGCCCGTGGCCAGCGCCGAAAGCAAAGCAAATAAAATCCAGGTCATAATGAGGGGTATTTTAACATATCACTGCAGTGCGCGTGGTTTATTCCTCTGACAACAATTTATCAATTGCATCATCCGTCAAGCTGGGGTCATGGCGTTTGGCAGATGCGCGGGCTTCCGCAAGAAAATCATCCCATCCTTTGCCTGTTCTCCTAAAAGCCAACCAAACTGCTTTTGCGCGGGAAGCAATGCCCGCATCAGCGCGATTCATTAAATTTATGATTGCTCCGCGGGCATCCACAAAGATACAAACCGTGCCCAGGATCAATCTTTCTAAATGCACCAGGGCTTCCGCGTCCGTTTCAATAGTATTTTGTCTAACCAGCGGCCACACCGCCAGGCCGCGCGCCATTGCCGCATAAGGGTACCGCTCAATAAAGCATCTGGCCGCCGCCAATTCTTCCGCTTCAAACTCCACCCGGCCTTCAGTCACTAACGCAGTTAACGCAACTACCAGAGAATAATGCGCAAAAATTGCATCCAGCTCTGACAAGAAATGTCCCGATAATTGCTCAATGGCTTCACGATAAATTGCCCGTGCCGCCTCTATTTCTCCGTTTGCGGCCATCAGCCGGGCTTGTGCCAGTTTCATTCTCCCTTCCAAGTCTGCTCTGACCGCCGTACTGTAGCTGGCTGCAGTATATCGACCTCTGACCTCGGCCAATTTATTGGCGGCGTCACCAAATCTCTTAACAAAAATATAAAAATGGATACGTGTTAGATGAAACGACAAGTGGTCTTTGCCTGCGTTTCGAGCGCGTGTAATAACGCCTTCTAAAAAATTTATGCCTCTGTCATCTGCCGCCAAACCATACATTACGGCTTCGGACCATAAAACATCCACGGCAAAAAGCGCTGCCTCTGCTTTGGGCCTTGCGCGCACCTTCATATCCCATCCATTCTTAAAAAGATCCAATAAAAAGTTCGCCGCCAGATCAAATTTTCCCTGCCGCATCAATGCATCACATCTAATCGCCAGCACACAATAGCCCGCCGCACTTATTGCTTTATGGTCTAAAACCGCCCAGGCGCGGTCACAATAATCAACGGCTGCCTCCAGCTGTCCCGCCAGGGACGCTAATAAGGCAATTTTGTACAATTCTTTTCGAACCGCATCCATCTGTCCGGCAACCATTGAACTTTGCGCCACAGCAGGAGAAAGAGCCGCGTGCGCTTGCAATAAATCTTCATAAGCTCGAGTATTTTCATCCAACCGGCCATTAATATCTGCAATCGTACTGGTCGGACGCTCAAGGGTTTGGTTATAATCCACCCCCGCTAACCCATTAACTAAAACCGTCAAACTGCCCGCAAAACGCAACAGCGGATCATTTTCTCCGGCAGCCATAACTTCAGCCACTATGGCCCGGGCCCGTTCAATATCTTGGGCCGCATAAAACAAGTTTGCCAATTCCAGCCGCGCCAAACCTCGAAGTTGTGTTTCATTTAATTCCAAATCTTTCGTCTGCACGACCTGATACTTTTTCGTCAGCAGGGGCTCGAGCACGCGACGCCACGCCTCATCCCTCCCCCAAAAAGCATCCAATAAAACCACCGCATTTCTGGACGGTTTCCCCTCCACCAATTTTGCCAGGCCATTTTCAACCGCGGCACGGGTTACTCCCGCCATATCTGCATCGCCGCTATTTAATGCGGTATCTACCAGGGCAGGAATATCCATCTCTGCACCTTCGGCCAGCTTAAGCGCTCGATTAAAAACTTCGTCGACCCGGCGCTCTTCTGCTTCACAAGCTTTCGCCAATTGGTCAATTTCTTGCTTTAATCCGCCAGCCAACCCTTTATCTTTAATCGTCGCTCCTTTAGCCGTTACGCGGGTAACCAATTCGGCGGCGGCTTTTCGGGCATCTTTTAACGTCCGTCCGGATTCACCTGGAGTCATCAATGTCCGGCGCGCACGGAGTAAAACAAAATTAGCTACGGCCTTTTCCAAAACTTCGGGAATTCTAGAAAATGCCTGGACAACTTGGTCATAACCTCGGGCTGTATCCTGCTCCATGGCATACACCCCAACCAATAGCTTTAGCGGCACTTCGCCCGCACAATCTAACAAAGTCGCCTGCTCCTCACCCTCTACTACCGGGCCAAATACCTGGCCAAAGGCTGCCAGGCGGACGCCGTGAGCTAAAAATGCCCGGGCCACATTTTTTAATGCAGAATAATGAACCTCGTCAACCCAGGTTTGCGCATCCGGGGATTGAACCATTGGCTTTCTGCTTATCAAAAGGGGGGCCAGTCCCATGACTGTTTCTAGCGGGGTAGTGTGACCAACTTCTTTCAGGCGGGCTTCGGCATAAAACACTCCGGCAAACCAAGCATCTTTCACTGTCGGCTGGCCGGCCTCATCTGCAACAAACAAAGCAAACGCCGCACGCGAAAAACCTGCATTTGCACCGAATCCTCCACTTTTTTCAACAGCATAGAAAACATCAAATATTTCTTGTGCATCATCAATGTCAGATCCCCTTAACGCTTCAACTGCCACCGCCAAATGAATCGGAAAATTGGCCTCCAGCGCGTCAATCCTCTCTTCGGCTGATCCTTCAATCCGCCGGCCAAACACTTCCGCAAACATTTGAAAAGTTATTCCGTTATCTAATAAAGTTCCCGCAATTTGTCGGACCGCCCAAGCAAAATATGGACGTAAATCCGGCTCTTCAGATATTAACCATTGTGACTTCAAAAAAAACGGGTCCAATGCCTGACTGATACTGCCCGCAGTTACCTCTGGACCATTAAATGTCTTCGCGCGCAATATCGCTTCTTTTAGTTCAGTCCGCCAAGCCAGTGACTCGGGAACAACCGCTTCTTCGCCGTAACTATCTAGCGCCCCGCGCGCTACGGCAAAATACCGCAAAGATTCTTCCGTTTCCCCGATTAAATCCAACAACAGCGCAAAATCCCTAAAAAGATGCCAGTTCACACATCCAGCCGCATCCAGTGCGGTGGCCGCCATTTGATAAGTTTCCCGGGCCGCAGCATAGGCATTCTGCTCTGTTTGAATTCCTCCCAATCTATATAAAAGATCAACGTAAGTTGCCACCCCGGCGCAGTGTTCGTCCGATTCTCCTGCAGATAATAATTCCAGTGCTTTGGCACGCGCTTTTCCAATTAGGCCCACATCAAAACCCTCCTCTGCGCCTAATGCTAAAAACGCACTGCGTTCAGCCGCGGCAATATCTGCTTTCGTTAACCGACGGTCTCCCCACCCCGCTATTGCCGCCCGAATTGGCCGGGCAAAGGCATCCGCTTCACACGGCAACAAAGCTGAACGAGTTAAAATCGACCCGCACCGCACCTCGTTTTGCCGTGCCAGTGGGCGCACCGCGGGTCTACGCAACTTTCCCCCGCTTGCTGGTAATTCAACCTTCGCTAATACAATAGCCATATGCTTATTTCGTAAATAATCCAAAAAAATTTCAATAAATGGTATAATAAATTTTGAGCAGGCCGGGTGACCGCTCGTCCCCCAAGTTATTTGGAGGTAGAGAGGAAAGTCCGGACTCCCAGGGCAAAGGTGGCCGCTAACGGCGGCCGTGTTTTAGGACATAGGGAAAGTGGCACAGAAAATATACAGCCAACCTCACCCCTAAAGGATGAGCGGCGATAGGTGAAAATGGGAGGTAAGAGCTCCCACATGACAGTCCCGAGAGGGACGGTGCGCCAAACCCCACCTGGAGCAAGGTCAAAATTGGAAAGCGCGGCCCGCGCGTCCTGCCTGTCGGCAGGCAGGTATGATCCTAAGTAGACCGCAAAGATTCTGGCAGTAATGTCAGAACAAGATAGATGGTCGCCACCTTCTGTATTTGGCGCGCAAGCGCCAGCTGCGGGGGCGTACAAAATCCGGCTTATAGGCCTGCTCAACTTTACAAATTAAAAGGGCATAACATGAAAAATCCCTTCGGCAGCAACCTGAAATTATTAATGTTTTTCATCCTTTTCCTGGCTCTCCCCTTTCCGCTTTTTGGCGCCGAAAATCCTGATGACAACCCCTGGAAATATGAACCAGAATATGAATCCATTGCCACCGAGCATTGTACGGTTACGCACGCCTTTAGGTCTCACGAACATGAAACTCGTACCGGCAACAATACTAACTATACTTATCAATCAGACACTTTCGATGAAGTAAAAGATGATCAGGGAGTTACCCTAGGGCTCTACAGCCGGGAAAACCAGAACCCCGATGGTTCAGAAGATATTTACCATGAATATACCTTTACCGATGAATACGGGCGGCCAATCAAAGTAACCGAATCCTGGGGATATGACAAAGATGGCAATATCGCTTACATGAACCCCCCGGAGGAAGTGCCTTTTGAGAAAGACGGCGGGCTGGCTTTTGACAGCGTTTCCAACCCGGGAACGCCAAACGAAACAACTGCTAACGTCATTTTAGGCGGCGATAAAATGAAAGTCGACCTGCCCCAAAACCAAAGTAAAATTTACGATTTAATCAATAACCAAATTTATCACATTGATTATCTGGCAAAAAGTTATCGCCTCTCTGACATCGACATTTGCGAGCAACTTGGGCTGTTGATCCAACCCTATCTAGGTTACTTCCAGCAAGTGCTGGAAATTTTAGGCAAGATCCCGGCGGATCAATCCGCCGGCAGTTCACTGCCAGCCGAAGCCAGTGCAAAGATTAAAGAAGCCCAGGCAACGGCAAAAAAAATATCCGCTCGCTTCAGCTTAAAACCGGAAGACATTAAAATTGATTTTACAAAGAAACTGGGGTTGGTAGACGGCAACCTGGTTGAACAAGTTTTACTCAAAGATCCAAACGGCAATATCCTCCAGGAAATTTGGCTGGCAAAGAGAATCATACCGCTGGGCTTTATGAATCGAGGCAAAATCTCTCAAGCAACCCGGGACCGGCTTTTTGCCGGAAATTTCCATTCGCCAGAGATGCGGCGCGCCTTCAGCCAGCTGGCGCTTAAAACCACCACCTTTTTATCCTCAACCGAAGTAATAGAAGTAAGAACCATCAAAAACGTTAAACGCACAAAAATTATGTCAGATGAATTCAAAATCCCGAAAGGTTACGTACAACTCCCACGCATTAATGTTAAAGAATTAGAGAAGTTATATAAAACCCTGCCGATGCCAGATCTACTCGTACCTTAGCGCTTCCACCGGCAGCATTTTGGAGGCGCGCCAGGCCGGCCATAGGCCAAAAATTACGCCCACCGCCACCGAGAAGAAAAACGCCAGCAAAATTGAGCGCAGGGTAATTAAGATGGCCCAGGAGGCAAAAGTAGAAACCGACCACGCAATCAGGCCCCCCACCAATATCCCCAGCAAGCCGCCCGAAACGCAAATCAATATTGCCTCCACCAAAAACTGTACCAGGATATCGCGGTTTTGCGCCCCTAAAGCTTTGCGTAAACCTATCTCATGCGTGCGCTCCATGACCATGACCAGCATGATATTCATGATGCCAATGCCGCCCACCAGCAAACTTACCGCCGCAATTGAGCCCAATAAAAGCCCCATTACCGCCATAGTTTCCATCGCCGCTTTTTGAATTTCGGCCATGTTGCGCACTTCAAAACTTTCGGTTTGGTCACTGCTTAACCGGTGCTGTTTAATCAGCGTTTGGGTTATTTCATCGGTCACGTCTGACATCACATCCAAATCTTTGGCCTGGATGTCAAAATAGCTGATATAGTCAACCCCAAACAAGCGGTACATGGCCGTGGTAACCGGGACAAATACTTGGTCGTCAACATTTTGGAAGCCAGAAACTCCGCGCTCGGGCATGACCCCAATCACTTCAAAATTTATGCGGTTGATACGCACCAGTTTACCCAGCGGGTTATCGTCGTTGAACAATTCTTTGGCCACCTGAAACCCCAACACCACCACTTTGTTGCGGCGGGCCATATCGCTTTCGGCAAAAAACCTTCCCTGGTCAGGATAAATGGAACGCACCACCTGGTAATTGGGGGAGGTGCCAATGGTAGTGGTATTCCAATTGTGGTTTTTATAAACCATCTGCACTTTGCTGTTGACGTAAGGCACCACATTTTTGACATCTTCAATTTTTTTCAGCGCGGCAAAATCATCAAAAGTAAACCGCGTCACACTCCCCGACCCCATCGAAATCCCCCCCGCCCGAAACGACGACCGCACCATCAGCAAATTGGTGCCCAAGGATGCCATACTCTGCTGAACCTGTTGTTTGGCGCCACTGCCCATGGCCAACATTGCAATCACCGCCGCCACACCAATCAAAACGCCTAAAATTGACAGGAATGAGCGCAGTTTGCTGTTTAATAACGACAACCAGGCCTCGTAAACATAATTTTTTAATTCTGATAACGTAAACCATTTGCGCCGACCGGACATTTGCAAGGTGGGCGCAGCAGTTTGTGCTGAAGGGATGGCGGCATGTCGGATATCATCCACCAGTTGGCCGTCGCGCAAGTGGATAACGCGCGTGGCCGATTTGGCCAGCTCGGCTTCGTGGGTAACCATGATGATGGTATTGCCCTGGCGGTTCAATTCTTGCAAGAGATTAATGATTTCGCGGGCCGATTTTGAATCCAGGTTGCCGGTGGGCTCGTCCGCCAAAATCACCAGCGGCTGGTTGGCAATGGCGCGGGCAACGGCAACCCGCTGCTGCTGCCCGCCCGATAACTGGTTGGGGCGATGGTGCAATCTGTTTTCCAAACCAATTTTTTTCAATAAGTCGAGCGCGCGTGTGTGATCGGCCGGGGAAACGCCGTCATCATAAATAAATGGTAAAAGCGTGTTTTCCAGGACGTTTAACTTGGGCAACAAATTAAACGACTGAAAAACAAACCCAAAAAAGCGGTTGCGCAGGATGGCATAGTTATTTTCGGGCAAGCGCGCGATATTTTTGCCCAGTAAAAAATAATCGCCCTGGTCGGCTTGGTCCAGCAGGCCCAAAACCGCCAGCAGGGTGGATTTACCCGATCCCGACGCGCCCATAATCGCCAAAAACTCGCCGGCCTCAATCTTCAGCGACACGTTATCCAACGCTTTGACCGGTACCGCGCCTTTGGCGGCATAAATTTTTGAAATACTTTGCAGTTCAATTAACGACATGTTATTTTTGGCGCTGGAAAAAGTTGGGCGGGCCCACCCGATGGGAAGATTCTAGATATTGTTTTACCATTGCCTTGGTTGGGATAATGACCTCATCCCCCGCGTTTACCCCTGAAACAATCTCAACCTTTTCGCTGGTTTCCAGGCCGATCTCGACCTGGACAGTTTTGGGATATTTTTCCCCGTTTTTCCAGATAAAAACATAGCTGGCGCCGCGCGACGATTTAACGGCCTGTGCCGGCAATAATAAAACATTTTCTTTTTGCTCCAGCAAAAAGTTTACGGTAGCGCTCATGCCCGAGCGGAAGACCGACGCATTCCCTTCCATCCGAATATCTACCTCATAAACCGTTACGTTATTAACCACCGTTGATTCGTAATCAATGTGGGAAACTTTGCCGCTAAACTTTTGAACTGGATAAGGATCCAAAACAATCTCGGCTTTTTGCCCCAGCCTAATTTGGCCAATATCACTCTCGTCAACTTCGGCGCGCACAATTAAATAATCTGCCATCACCAACAAAACATCCGTCGCTTGTACCGATTGCCCCGGTTCCACTGTCCGCTGGATAATAAACCCGTCCAAAGGAGCAATCACCGGCGCCGGGCGGTAAACTTCCTGCCAATGTTCCAGTTCATCTTTGCCCTTGGCGCGCGCCGCATCCAGCAGCGTGGCCCGCTCGGTTGAGCTTAAATAGGCCAAAATTTGACCCTTCTTAACTTTTTGCCCCTCCTCCATCAACATTTCTTCAACGCGCCCGGATACCTGTGGTTTAATTTCCAGGCGGTTGCGCGGCACCACTGTCCCGGTAGAAGAAAGCGAGGCCAAAAGATTACCGCGGGTAACTTTTACCCGCTCAACTTCGGTTTTATTGCCGCCACCAACACAACCCACTAACCCCAGCGCCAGAAAAATCAACGACAAAAATCCAACAACAAATGTCAAATGGAAGTGCTGCTTCGCGAAATTATTATAATGCGCTGTAGGCACACCATCATTTGTCATTTTTAATTTTTCATTTTTCATTTTATATACCCTCCATACGACTTATACCAAGCTGCTTCTGCCAAAAGCCAGCTTTGTTGCGATGTCAAAAGCGCACTCTCGGCATTAATAAACGTATTTTCAATGATATCCCAATCGTTATACGAAAGTAAACCGTTCAAATATTTGGCGCGGGCAATTTTGGCGCGCTCATCCGCGGCCGCCAGGGAAAACTTTTTGGCGCCGACGGATTCGGTCGCATTGCGAAAACTTTCAAATTTATTTTCAAGGTCATAGCGCAAGTCGTTTTTGGTTTGGGAAAAATCCTCGCGGGCCTGGTCAAGTTTTATGCCGTAAATGGCACGGTCCATAAAGTTGGTGCCGCCGGGAAAAAACGAATACGAAACCGTCAGGGCCACACTTGAATTATCGGAGGTTGTCGGCCAGGAAGAGCCGCTTTGCGAGTAATTGCCGCTCAAATAAACCGATGGCAAAAAACCGCTGATGGTGGCCTTGTGCGCAATATCCGCTAACTCTAATGTATAGTTTGCCTTGCGGTAATCGGGAGTTTGCTCAAGCAGGGCGTCAAAATCAACCAAAGCAACGTTTTTGGCTTCAAGGGACGCCGCGGCGCTATCCACTTCCATTTCCAAAAGCTGGCCCAGTTTTAGTTTGGCCAGAACTAAATCGCGTTTAGCAGACGAGAGATTATATTTTGCGTCACCTTCAGAGGCCTGGGTTTGCATGAGATTGCCAATGTCTTCGCGTCCGCTGTCGTAGCGCAAGCTGATCATGCGGCGGTTTTCCTGGCGCCGCTCCAATATTTTTTCGTTGAGCGCCACCCTTTCCTGCGCCGCCACCAAATTGACAAACGCTTCCCTCAAGTTGTAATAAACATCCGCCGTAGTACTGTCAAAGCCGGCAATATAATATTGTAAGTTGGCATAAGCGGATTGCACGCTGTAAAAGTTTTCAAAGCCGGTAAACAAATTCTGCGTGGCCGATAACCCCCACCGGTACGTAGTGGCCGCCGCCTGGGTGGTAGCCCCGGTGCCCGTCATGGAAAACGACGCCGACAAATTGGGCAGGTACCCGCTGAAAGAACGGTAATAAGAAAACTGGTAGGATTCTTTTTGGTACGCGGAGCTTTTCAACTCGTGGTTGACCTGCGGGGCACGGGTTAAAATGTCGCTCCAGGTTATGGCAAAAGCAGGCAGGGCGCACGTAAAGCATAGCCAAGCGCTTAATCCTAGCGCCAACTGCAACTGCCGGCGGAAAACAATCGACTGCTTTTTACAAAACATTATTTTTCTCTTGGTCCTCTTTTACCCGGTCCCTTAGCCAACATGGCTTTTAACTTTGCAACCTGGTCAGGCGACAAGTTTTTTCTGAACTCGACTAAAAACTGCGTGCGCATAAACTGCACCTCCGCGCGGTTGCGACTAATTTGATCAATGTATCCTTTTATTTTAACCAAATCAGGGCGGTCTTGCGACAACTCACTTTCCATTTTTTTGGATAGCTCCCGATCCTGCTGCATCCGGGTTTTGGCTTTTTTCTCAACCTCCTTGATGCCGGTAGCAAACAGTTGGCGCTGTTCGGGCGTCAATTTTAGTTCATCGCTTAACTTTTCGGCAATTTTTTCAGGGTTGGGATGGCCACCCTTCCACAGGTTGCCGCCCATTTTACCCGGCGGAAAACTAAACCCAGACAAAAACAACACACCGATCAAACCCAAGACACAAACCCCAATCATCCTGTAACTCTTTCTCATATTTTTACCTCCTTCTTATTTTCCTTATCCTTGGCCCGACCATCAGTCCGCCCGGACATATTCCATTACAACACTTTCAGAACCGCCGCCATTGGCGTTAATGTAAGCCATTAAATTATTGGCGCCGGGCGCATTGCCAGAAAAAATCCCATAGCCAAAAACCAGGCCCAAGCATAAAAACGCGGCTGCCATTCCCCACCCCAGCCGCCAAACGGGGCGCGGCGATCGATGGATATTTTGCATCAGGCGGGCATACATAGAGTCATAATCGGCCGGGGCACGGGTATGTTTTATGGTATTGATCAGCTCCTGGTATTTATCCATTTTGCAACAACTCCTTCCGGATAATTTCCTTGGCACGGGACAAGTTTGATTTTACAGTTCCCAGCGGAATTTTTAATAAATCACTGATTTCAGCTAATGCGCGCTCTTCAATTTCAGCTAAGATTAAAACCATCTGCTGCAATGGATTAAGTTTGGCCAATAGCTTAAATTCGGCGTCGGGGCTTTCCGGACTTTCCGGGAAGACCACCTCCTCCACCAGCCTAAGCTGACCTAACCACTGCGCCAAACTTTGCCCGCGGCGCTGTTTCTTTAAAAAGTTAAGCGCCGTATTTACCGTAACCTTATAAATCCAGGTGCCAAGCGCAGCAGTTTCCTTAAAACTTCCCAAACCGCGATGAATCGCCAGAAAAACTTCCTGGAACAGGTCTTCACGGTCGTGCTGGATATAAACGTATTTACAAACCATACCCCAAACTTGCTCCTTGTAGTGGATATAGATTTCGTCAAAAGATAGTTTATGCATGTTCAACTATTATATTAGACAACACTCGCGGGGGAAAGGTTCCTTTATCGTTCCCGCATTATTCCAGCTGCCACATACAAGCTATTTCAAGACAGGTTATTTCAAAAAAAAATGAAATTATTCATCAAAACTACCGAAAATAATATATGGTTGAGTTATCTATTAGGCAACAAGCTGGGCAAATAATTCGCGCCAGTCGTCTGGCGCGGTCTGCCGTATGGGCACAGCTTGCTTCATCCGGAAAAATTGCAGTGCCCATCTCAAGAGAAGATGCGCTGGCTAAAATAGCAGCCGTAGCGCAACCCAATTTGCCCCAGCCAGCCTGGGTAACGGTAGTTGGTTGTTCGGGCGCAGGAAAAACATTTTTCAGCCATCAAGCAGTAGACTTTTTGCTTCAACGGGGGATAAAAACCCCAAGCAATGCGCGAATCATTCATTCTGACGATTGGTTACTAGCGGTTTCTCCTTGTCACGTAAAAGTTTTACGCAGTACTTTCGATGTTCAGCGTTTTAGTGCTGACGTCGAATCCTTGTTTTATGGAAAAGCAATAATGAAGCCATTATTTGATTATACCGGGTCTTTGCGCCGATCCGAATATTATGGAAGACTTGATCTCCAACAAACCGTACTTATTGAAACCAGAAGATTTTGTCCTGTCCCATTGTTGGCAGAAGAATTATCCATTCAGCAAAGGCGCAAGGTGTTACCAGAAGAAGTTTTTGTAGATGTTGCAACCAGGGGAATTTTTGAAAGAGTTACGCCCCGCCCTGGACAAATTTATATTTTTGAAGGCACAGAAATTCTGACATATTCGCGCTTAGCATCACAAGTTAACTTAAAGCTGTTTTTAGATGCTCCTTTTAAAGAAAGGTGCCAACGGAACACGCGGCGGCATACCAACGGGGAAAGAAGAATCAATCTCTCTCCTAAAAAACAGCAACAACTATATCGCTACCAAAAAATATTCCACGGGTTGCAGCGGATTTTTCATCTGCTAACTACAGATTATAGAGTGGTCGACTAACCTTCAAACGACCCCCGTTTATTCAGCATGATGCCCAAAAGGATCAACGCCAAACTAACCGAGACAATTGTGGCTCGAATTGCGATCGGGTAATCTTTGAGCACCAGCGGCGCAATTAAGATAGCCACCAGGTTCATGACTTTGATCAACGGGTTCAGTGCCGGTCCGGCCGTATCTTTAAACGGATCTCCCACGGTATCACCAATAACCGCCGCCTTGTGGCAGTCACTACCCTTACAATGTTCTTCTCCTAAGTGCCCCATCTCAATAGCTTTCTTGGCGTTATCCCAAATGGCGCCGGCATTGGACAAAAGCACCGCTAAAAGCTGTCCCACCAATATGGCGCCGGCCAAAAACCCACCCAACGCCGCCACCCCAAACGAGAAAGCCACCGCTACCGGCGAAAAAACCGCCAGCAGTGCCGGGCCAATCAATTCTTTTTGCGCAGCCGTGGTTACAATATCCACACACTTAAAATATTCGGGTTTGTTTTTGCCTTCCATGATTCCCGGAATTTCGCGAAATTGCCGGCGCACTTCTTCCACCACCAGCATGGCCGCCTTACCCACCGCCTTGATCAAAAACGCCGAAAAGAGGAACGCCACGCCGCCGCCCAACAGCAACCCGATAAACACTTCGGGCACGTTGATTTGGATGCCGGTAGCCGTCAGGCCGCCTTCTTCAACAAACGATTTAAACAGTGCGATAGCCGCAATTACCGCCGTGGCAATGGCAAAACCCTTGGTCAACGCCTTGGTGGTGTTGCCCACTGCATCCAGCTTGGTAACAATTTGTTCGGCACGGCTGCCTTTGCCGCGGTACGTCCCAGACATTTCAAAAATGCCGTTAGCGTTATCGGAAATTGGCCCGTAAGTGTCCATGGCCAGAATAAAACCGGTAGTGGTCAAAAGACCCAGACCCGCCAAAGCAATGCCGTAGGCAGAAAGCGCGACGTTGCCGCCAAAGACCATCATCGAAGCACAGATGGTGGCCGCAATCGCTAGAATGGACCAGAAAGATGACTCCTGCGCCAAGCCAAACCCGGTTAAAATCATGGTAGCGGCTCCGGTGCGTGAAGCATGGGAAGTTTGCCGGACCGGTTTGTGCGAAGTGTGCGCAAAATAGTTAGTCAGCATTTCAATAATGATTGCCAAAACAATACCGGTAAATGTCGCCATCGAAAAACGCCAATCCGGCAAGCCGGTATTGGGATCTTTGAGATAAAAATAATTGATCGTCACAAAACCCACGATAGACGAAATGGCCGCGACCCAGAAACCAAAATTGATGGGTTTCATCGGGTCGCCGATTTCTTCGTTTTCTTTGGTGTCTTTGCCGCGCACCGCCCAGGTGCCCAGGATGGAGGCAAACACGCCCACCGCCCTCACCAGCAACGGGTACATAATCAGTTTTAATGCCATCAGTGACGCCAGCGCGCCGTACGCGGCCTGGAAACTTTTATCCATCAAAGTTGCCGCACCCAAAATGATGGCCGCTACCAAAGTAACTTCATAACTTTCAAAAACATCGGCCGCCATACCCGCGCAGTCACCCACGTTGTCTCCCACGTTATCGGCAATAACGGCCGCGTTGCGCGGATCGTCTTCCGGGATATTTTGTTCAATTTTTCCCACCAGGTCGGCACCAACATCCGCCGCTTTGGTATAAATACCGCCGCCAATACGCATAAACAACGCCACCAAACATCCGCCAAAACCAAACCCCACCAAAACCTTCATGGCATTTTCCTTAAACACCATAAAAATTAGGGTGGCGCCTAAAAGTCCCAGGCCAACCGTAAACATACCCGAAACCGTCCCGGCTTGAAACGCAATCTCAAGGGCTTTTTTAAAGCTGGAGAGCGCCGCATTGGCCACGCGCACGTTGGCCCGAACCGCCAAGCTCATGCCCACATAGCCCGCCCCGGCCGAAGCGCAGGACCCCAGCAAAAATGCAATGGCAATCCCCAGCGGCAAAACACTGCCCGCGGGAAAAACCGGAATATACAAAAAGTATAAGGCCACGGAAATCAAAGCAATGAAAATTGCCATTACTTTGAACTGCCGCGCCAGATATGCGGCCGAACCCTCCTGGATGGCCTTGGCCACGGCGACCATTTCGGGCGACCCTTGCGGAGCACGCAGGACCTTCCACGCCAGGTAGATACCATATAATAAGGCAATCACAGCAGAACCGAGCACAAACCAGAGTAAATTGGTCTCGATGGGACGCAGGGCCGGCAGAATAATTGAAGCTTCAGTCATTTTTTTCTCCTTTCAAAATTATAAAATAAACACACTGCAACAAAAAAATGCGGGAAAAAGAAATTATATCAGGTTTAGGAAAAAAATCATCAGGAATTTTTCTGCGCCACAATTGCCAGAAATAATGGAATTTCTTCGCGGGATTGGTTTTCTGGTTTTGCAAATTTACCGGGCTGGCTTTGGCGGTTTGAGGCCCACTCTTCAAGTTGGGTCACCGCAAAACCACTTTGGTTAAACGCAGAAAAGTAATCACCCAACGGATGGTGAAACGTCCAGGTGTGGATTTCGGGCGCGGCTCCCGGGTGCATTTTAATGGGGATTTGCAGCGGTGAGAGGTAGCGGTCAATCCGGCGGTAGCGCAATTTGCGTTTTTCATCAACCCCCCACCCACTTTGCCGCGGGATGCGAAAACAGGGATGATTTAACACCAACAGCAATTTCCCGCCGGGCTTTAAAACCCGGGCGGCAGAACCCACCACCGCCGCCATCGGATCCATATTTTGGATTGCCAAAATTGAAACTGCGGCATCAAAATAGTGGTCGGGAATTTTGTCGAGGCGCGTCGCATCCCCTACCAGATAATTGATTTTTAATTTTTGCGGAGTGCGCTGATTGGCAAGAGTTATCAATTTTGTTGAGGCATCAATTCCGGTCACGTTGGCTCCGCAATCCGCCATCAGGCGGCAAAACGCTCCCTGCCCGCACCCGATATCCAATATCTTTTCGCCGGGCTTGGGCAATAACAATTTTAACGTG
>Ga0265296_1001584_pt1 | contig 25598 bp, 21 predicted proteins | sample MunlanPumphouse1_FD_189073 | JGI IMG/M metagenome (GOLD analysis project Ga0265296, IMG submission 189073) | Groundwater microbial communities from a municipal landfill in Southern Ontario, Canada - Pumphouse #1 | ecosystem: Environmental > Aquatic > Deep subsurface > Groundwater | place... | reverse complement strand
GTCTGAACAAGCAATGGAGAAGAATATCATGATCGAAAAGTTATCAGATAAGTTCAATGGCTTGAAGATTGGAACAAAAATCCTGATCATCTGCCTTATCCTTGTCATAGTCCCAACCCTCGTGTTAGGAATCGTGGCATACGTAACGGCGAGCAACGCGATTAACAGCCAGCTCGATATGACCCTGAATACACAGGTAACCGATTTTCGGGGAATGACTTCGAATTCGTATGATCTCTCCAAATCCAAACTGAACGGGGACTTAAACTTATTAAGGAGCAGGTTCGCTGTTTCAGGAACCCCGGCGATCGTTGATGGAAAGATTGCCTATGGGGGTCAGATCATTAACGATAATTTCGGAGTTGTTGACTCCATAGAAAAAGATATGGATGTTAAAGCTACCGTCTTCCAGAAGATTGGCGATAAAGCGATCCGGGTCTCAACCAATGTTGTTGGCGCAGATGGGAAACGTGCCATTGGTACACAGGTTTCAGATGCCGTTTACGATGCAGTCATCAATAAAGGACAAACATATTACGGTTCTGCGGTTGTTGTCGGAAAGCCGTACGTAGCGGCATATGAACCAATCAAGAACTCGAATGGCGATATCATAGGTATCCTCTTTGTCGGAGTTCCTGAAGATGTAGTCTATGGCCCGCTAAAACAAGAAATGATTAATACAAAAATCGGAGCGAATGGATACGTGTATGTATTCGATAGCAAGGGCACTGTAATCACTCACCCATCACTTGCAGCAGGATCCAGCGTAGCAGATTTACCCTTTATCAAGCAAATGCTCCAGAACAAGGATAATGTAAAGACCAGCACCGCTCACATGTCTTACGTCTACGAAGGAAAGGATGCTCTTGCGTATTACACGTATTTCGCCCCAATGGACTGGTTCATCGCTACACGTGTTAATCCCGCTGATTTCAGCGGGCCGATTGATGGACTGAGAAACGCCATCATCCTCATCCTTATCATCAGTATTGGAGCCGGAGCAGCGATTGCAACACTGTTTGGTAAATCAATTGCCCGGAGAATGGGAGACCTTGTCAGCCTTGGCAGGAGGGTCATGGATGGGGATATCTCAGGTGCTGCAAAGGACATTGACTCAAACGCCAGAATGGTAAGTGGTGGCGATGAAATAGGTCAGGTTTCTGAAGCGTTCAGCGGCGTGGTCAATAACATCCAGCAGTTCAGTAATGACATAACAACGCTCAGCAATGCTGCCATTGAAGGGCGGCTTGATTCACGGGGCGATTCCAGTAAATTCAAAGGGGAATATGCTGCCATGATCAATGGGCTCAATAAAACTCTTGATTCAGTCATAGGCCCCCTGAATGTCGCTGCCGAATATGTTGACAAAATTTCCAAAGGAGATATGCCAAAGAAGATCACCGACAACTACAACGGGGATTTCAACGAGATCAAGAATAACTTAAACAACTGTATCGATAACATCAACGCTCTCACTGCTGATGCCTATATGCTTGCAGATGCGGCGATTGAAGGCAAGCTAAACATCCGTGCCGATACGGGAAAACACCAAGGAGATTATAAGAAAATTATTGAAGGTGTCAATAATTCCATCGAACGCCTTGTAGGGTTAATCGACGAAATGCCGGTCCCCTGTATGATCATTGATAAAAATTACAAGATACAGTTTATGAATAAGGCAGGAACCCGGCTTGGCGGCACCACCCTTGACGGACTTTTAAAAGAAAAAGCCTATTGCCACACACATTTCCGAACGGGAGATTGTAAAACCGAGCGGTGCGCCAGCTGCCTTGCAATGAAAACCGGGAATAATGCGCAGGGAACCACGGATGCCCGGCCAGGGAAAAACATACTTGATATCTCGTACCAGTCAATCCCCCTCCGGGACAAAAAAGGCGATATTATCGGCGCCTTTGAACTGTTAAACGATCAGACTGAAGTAAAGACAAAAGAGAGGCAGGCTGTTGAAGCAGAGAAACAAGCCACAAATGCAGGAAGACTTTCGTCAAAGATTGTCGCATACCAGACCGGAGAGACCAATAAACTCACCATCGCTCTGGATAAACTTGCTGTAGGAGACTTAACCATAGATCTTGCTCAGGCTCCCGGGGATGAAGAGACTGCCCAAGTACATGCAACATTTGCCCAGATCTACAAATCACTGGGCCAATGTACGAAGGCGATAAACAATCTCATCACAGATACAAATCAGCTTTCAACTGCCGCTGTGCAGGGAAAACTAAACACACGGGCAGATACGAGCAAGCACAACGGCGACTACAAGAAGATCGTAGAAGGTGTCAACCAGACACTCGACTCGGTCATCGAACCGGTCAACGAAGCTCTTCGGGTCTCAAAGGGGTATGCAACACAGGACTTCACTACCCGTGTCGATCCGAACCTCAAAGTCCCCGGCGACTGGTTAGCCTTCAAAGAAGCCCTGAACAATATCGGTGTAGCTGTGTCTGATGCAATGACCAACATCAGTGCACAGGTGACCGATCTGGCAGCAGGAGCCGAAGAAGCCAATGCCAGTGTTGAGGAAGTCACTGCGGGTGCGGGACAGGTTGCAAGAAACACAAGCGCAGTCAGTGTCAATGTCGAGAAATCGATGTCCGGTATCGACCAGGTGCAAAAGGCCATGGAAGATCTCTCCCGCACTATCCAGGAAGTCGCGACCCGTGCGGATATGACCGCGAAACTCGTACAGGACACGACCCTCTACAGCAAGGAGGGAATGGATTTAGCCCAGAAGACTGAGGACGGTATGCAGGGCATCACCAAGTCTTCAAATGATGTCAATGTCATCATCCTCGAGATCAAGGGACAGATGGACAAAATCAGCGAGATCGTCAACCTGATCACCGATCTTGCGAACCAGACGAACCTGCTCGCCCTTAACGCAGCTATTGAAGCAGCTCGTGCCGGAGATGCAGGACGCGGATTTGCTGTCGTTGCAACTGAAGTCAAGTCGCTCGCGGTCGAGTCACGGGCTTCTGCCGAAAAGATCGCTGACATGATTAACAGTCTCCAGCAGCAGACCAACAGCGCTGTAGATGCGGTCACTTCAGCTAACACCGGGGTCAAACAGGGTAGCGAAGCATTGAAAGATACGCTGGCCAGCTTCTCCAAGATCGTTACATCGATTGATCAGATCAGCAAGAACATCAGTGATGTTGCTGCCGCTGCTGAAGAGCAGGCTGCATCTGTCGAGGAAGTGACTGCCAGTGTCAATGAAGTCGGCGGACTGATGCAGAGTACATCAAAGGAATCCACTGATGCTGCTGCGGCTAGCGAGGAATCGGCTGCCGCAATTGACCAGATCTCAAAGGTTATCGGTAATGTGAACAATATTGTCGATAAAGTGACCAAAGAAGTCTCGAAGTTCAAGTGCTGAACCGGGGGATATTGATATGGCAAAATCTACAAAGCCAACTGAAGAAGGGAAGGTCTCATCCCCTTCCGTCACCCCGGCCAAAGAGTCGATTGACAAAAACCAGTCTATTAAAGAGTCTAAGGCAGGAAAGCATGAAAAAGGGATGCTGCAGGTCGTTGAGTTTCTGCTCGGTAATGAGCGGTATGCTGTCGATCTCTTCGATGTAAAGGAAGTGGTGGAATACACGACTATCACAAAACTCCCCAACAGCGCATCTTACATGAAAGGCATCATTGATCTCCGGGGCGAGATTACAACTATCGTTGATTTAAAAGACCGCCTCCACATCCCATCAACTGCCGAGACGAAGGATGAGAACAGCAGAATCATCGTCCTTGACGAGAAGATCACCCGAGCTAAAACCGGGATCATGGTCGATGATGTCCTGTCTGTATCCACTTTCGATCTGAGTGATATCGACAAGACATCCGCTTCGGACAATCAGGAAGATACTGCCATTCTCGGTATCATCAAAAAGAAAGTCAAGGACAAGGACCACGAACGAAATGAACTCATCATCTGGATCGATATCAAGTACCTCCTCAAGGATATCAGCTAAAGAATGATAATTACCTGAAAATTGAAAGGAAATTAGTTCTTAAAAATAAGTTAAGTGAATATGATCCTGAAGAGGGAAGTCCCTCTTTTTCTAAAAAAACAGATAAAACGGCTTTTTCTTTGCACGAACTGCTTAGCGATGATGTTCCGTATTGCATTCACTTAATGCGAGTTTCCGGTGTTTTTTCGCATCCGTGTAATCCGGGTTCAGAGCAAGTGCCCGGTCAAACGAGGCAACCGCTTCAGCAAACCGGCCGAGCTTACGTAGTGCACAGCCACGACTATACCATGTCACAATATAATCTGACTTAATAGCAAGCGCTTTATCGTACGAGCTGAGAGATTCTGAATATCGTCCAAGATCAGTTAACAGGGATCCACGAAGCACCCATAACATATCGTTACCAGGTTCAAGGGTGAGTGCCTTGTCAAACAATGCTATCGCTTTTTCGAGATCTCCGAGTTTGGCAAAATCAGCACCCTTATTGAAATTCTTCTCAGCCCGGTCCAGCATGCATGATAATCGGTTGTTTATGACATTAGCATTGTGGTTATTCCTGTGGCATATCAAAAGGAATAAACTTGGCATCAGTACCAGAATAATAATATTATCGCAATTATCAACAGTGCTGCCATCAGAGCCACGGCTTTTTAATCATCACGGATAATTCAGAATCGTACGTGAAAACAGAGGAGCCACACCATCTCTTTTTTATATCGCAGGCACAGATCACTCATTATGTCACCAAGACAATCCGCTCCAAAAGACAAGCGAGATACATCAACTCTCGTAAAAGCAGGCCCGGGTCAGGATCGGGATCGCCAGCTGGAAGATGCCCGGCATCACCCCATTGCCCGACCACTCCCTCACCCGGAACATAAGCCGATAAAAAAGCCCGTGCTCCCGAAAAAACATACACCACATTCCCATCCCCATGGCGATGAATTACCCCCACACACGAACCCCCCAAGCCCCATCAAACCGGCAAAAAAGATCACTAAGACCGGGGCAAAGAAATAACATCTTTTTTGATGAATCTTTCATCTTATCGTAATAATTCCCTAAATGGCATTTTCCTCCCGCAAATCAAACCACTGATTTCCGTACTCACTCAATAAAATGACCAGACCCTATGACCGGAATTACCGTTTCTCTTGTAACAATGAAACTACAAACACCCATACGATCGTTTATCTCATCAGCGTGACAATCGATACGAACAGCGAGCCATTTCTATGTCAGCCACCCAGTATTTTCCCATACCGTTAGAACTTCTCACACTTACCTGCGAAACGATCAACAGGCGCGTTGGCCAGCTGCCATTCATGCTGGATGGATGTTCAGTCACACAAGACCGTATAAGTGTGTCCATTGAATGCCTCAATGCCGAGTTTTCAAAAACACTTTCCATCACGACAAAACAAACTGCTGATAATAGAGTTTCAGAAGGACTTGACCGGTGTCTTGAGCAACGTTTGAACCTTAAAGCGAGTGAACCCTGTGCTGCCGTAATAGCCGGTGTACTCTGCAGCGCAGGAATCGCCGAGAAGACCGAAGTCCTCGACCGAGTATCACACGCGCGGTACAGGGGAGTCCGGCTGTTACCCCCATGGACGTGGCATAGTGCATCAGCTCCGGTATCTTCCCTTTCCGCTGTCGGGGTGGGAACAGAAATCAACACTTCTTCCGAGCCGTGGATGAGTCTCTGCCCGGTCTGCCGGACAGGTATCTTAAACCGGGTTGTCGGAAAGCAATTGTATGGCATTCCTCATACCGATTATTATATCGAATGTACTCATTGCGGGGCAAAATTCATCTCTGAAAAAGATAAGTTCTGCCTTGTTTCCATAGCAACAATCCGCGATCCTGCCTGGAAACACAACCTGACCAAGTCCTTTTCGCCCGAATCATGGATGGAGATCGCGCGCGCCAGTGGCACGGGAACACCAAAGCGCGCAAGTATGCCGTCGTCTCACCGCTCATGTCTTGCTTCCCCGTCCAGTGCCCCACACAGTTCCCCGCCTCGTAATCCCATTGTTTCTGTTATGCTGAAAACCGGTACACTTCTCTCAATGAAAGACGGTTCTTTGGGGGTTCCAGTACTTGATAAGATTTTGTATTTCAAACCGGTAAAACTGATTTTTTCGGGGGGATTGAAAGAGGATGTCTTTGAAAAAGAGCAGAAGGCTTTGAAAGATGTCATCAACTCTCCATCATATTCACATCTCAAAGCAAAAACAGAAGAGAAGTATTCAAACTATATTCCACTTCGCCTCGGGCTCTTTCTCTGGGAGAGGAAAGAGAAGCACGATCCATTTTACCGGGAATTCCTCAATCCATGGGGCGATGAAAAATATGGTACATTCATGGTGGAAGATAGTGACCTGTCCCGCAGGAAAGGGGTATACCTTGTCGTAATAGACGGCAAAGCAACGCATGCCGGACATTGTCATGAATCTTTTAAAAAGACACTGACCCAAGAGTTCAGCCGGATTACTGCGGGAGATTGTTACCTCGATCGTGACGGTACCCGATGCAGGATCAATGCATTGCTCTGTTCGCAGAGAAAAACATCGTCCATATACCTCCATGCGATCGACAACGAAGAGGAACGGATACGAATTGTGGATGCACTTATGAATAATCCGCCCGCTCTACCTGACAAAACGAATCCATGAATCCCGCGATGCCGATCATAGAATTTTTCATATGGGATGTAAACATTATAGTTATCTACTCTGGATACCGATCAAGGAGATCATAAATGAAGTGCCCTCACTGTGGGATGAATATACGCGATAATATTGTGGAGTGTGGCTATTGTGGCGGCAAGATACCGCACAGCTCCGGGAAATCTTCTGCACCGGGAGGAAAGACTATCCAAAAAGAAAGTTCTGTAAAAAAAGACACAAAATCCACAAAACCTCATGATGAAGAGATAGAAACCGAAGACGAAGAAGGAGGACTATCGCCCTATCTGCAGCCGGGTGAACAGGTCCAGATCGGATCTCTCAATGTATCCGTTAAAAAATTCTTTTTCCATGCATATCTTACCGACAGGCGTATTTTTTTAATTGATACACAGGAGAAAAAACTCAAAGTAACCGCAAAAGATGTTGCAAGGGATACAATAACGGACTGCATCAGCGAGTTTTCCGAGAATTCTGATCCTGTTCTTGTCCTGTCTATACAGTCTCCTGACGATGAGATAAAAACAATGAAGATCGTATTTGTCCAAAATGGCATGGACCGGACAACCGAGATCGATGAGTGGCTCTCGCTCCTGCAAGATAAGAGACCTCATAAGAGGTCATCTAAGAAAAAGGCCGAAGAACCTATCCAGCAGGATGAAGAACCGACATTTGCTGCTCCTGTAGAAAAACCCGTACAGCGACATGGGCTGCACCCTACAAAAAAGCCGGCCAAGGATCATGAAAAGCAACCTCCGGTTAAACGACTTCTCTCGATCTATAAAGTGCCCGAGGAAGAGAAAGAACCAGAGCCCGTAGAAGAAGAAATCCCACGGCGTTCACCCGTCCGACAGCAGGAGCCGGTGAAAAATCAGATCTCGATTAAGGGATATGATCGCGAGATTCCCCCAACTGATAATGAGGATAGTAAACCTACGAAAAAACCAGAAATACAATCGGCAATGAAAGTTGCCATGAAAAGTGCGATGCAGCCGCTCAAACAATCCCCATCGCACCCGGTGAGAAGAGTTACAGCAGAACCCATGCGCCGCCAGCCGGTTGCCGAACCCGAACACCCCCCGTTTGTTGAAATTCTTCCAGAAGAGCAACCGGAGACTCATGAAAAACCGGCGCGAGATGAAGAAACCATAAATCCCCAGTTCTGCCATAACTGCGGCAAAAAAATCCCTCACAGCGCAAACTTCTGCCCGGGGTGCGGAACCAAACTTTCAGCTCACAAAACAGAGCATAAAACCGGAGAAGCGCACACATCTCCAAAATCAACAGCGCACACTCAGCCAACCCAGCAGAGAAAAGTTCCAAAAATCACGGTATCTAATGTTGAAGAGGATGATGAAGATGAGCACGATGTTGCACCAGCACCGGTAAAACCCCCGGTAAAAAAGACACCCCCGGGCAGTGAGATGACGATTCTCCACAAGTTCTTGAGACGATAAAGCGCTAAATCAACAATCCATTGAATTTTTCTTGTTTTTTCCAATCATTCTTGAATATATCATAATGATTATATCCCCAAAACCAGCTGAATTTTTCTTAACCATATCCAGAATAATTCCTCTGTACTACAATTCATCCATACCGGTAATTTCTCTCGTTTTTTCTTATCAGTGGATTCCTACCTTCAAACTAATAACAGCAGGAATTAAGTCGTTTCCTGTCAAAATTCAATTTATTAAAGCATGTTTTCCATTACTCCCAATCATTTTTTGGCACCAGAAGAAAACGGTTATATCACCACCAGTCCCAGTTTATTAGTACGAAGTTTTACGAGGACATCGATGAAGAGAAATATCCAGATTGAAGCATTGGACCAGATCCCCCTTGAAAAGCAGCGGATTGAACTTGTTGAACGCAAATGCCTTGGCCACCCCGACAGCCTTGCGGACGGTATTGCCGAGTCAATCAGCCGGGCACTCTGCAAAACCTACCTCGAAGAATTTGGGGTAGTTCTGCACCACAACACCGACCAGGGTGAAGTGGTGGCGGGAGAGTCCCGCCCGAAATTCGGCGGCGGCAAGATGATTCGCCCGATCTATGTTCTTATAGACGGACGGGCAACCAAAGAATTTAATGGCGTCAAGATTCCCGCCGATTCAGTAGCCGTAGAAGCTGCACATACCTACCTCCACAAGATTCTCCCTGAACTGAATCTTAACCGGGATCTGATGGTTGACTGTCGTCTCGGGACCGGTTCTACCGATCTCCGGGATGTCTTCAAACCCTCGCAGGGGAAAACCCCACGCTCAAACGACACATCCTTTGGTGTCGGCCATGCACCATTCTCTGAAGTTGAGACTATCATTAAAAACTCGGCAGAATATATCGATGTCAAACTCCGGAAAAAATATCCCGCTATCGGACAGGATATCAAGATCATGGGGCTGCGTGACGGTAACACCATCACGCTCACGATCGCCTGCGCCATTGTGGACAAATATTGTGCAGACATCAAGGAATATAAGGAATATATGGTATTGCTTAATGAAGAGATCGTCAAGATCGCAAAGAAGAGCACTAAGCGTAAGGTTGTTGTCCACGTAAACACTGCTGACGATATAAAGAAAGAGAGCGTCTTCCTGACAGTGACTGGTACCTCGGCAGAAATGGGTGACGACGGTTCAGTCGGTCGCGGTAACCGCTGTAATGGCCTGATCACCCCCAACCGCCCGATGAGCATGGAGGCCACGAGCGGCAAGAACCCGATCAACCACATTGGCAAGATCTATAACCTGCTCTCTACCCAGATTGCAACAGAGTGTGTTAAAAAGGTGGATGGTATTGACGAGATGTACGTCCGGCTTCTCTCGCAGATCGGTCACCCCATCGATCAGCCGCTCGTTGCGAGCGTGCAGGTGCTGCCGCAGTGTGGCATCAAACTCAAGGACATCAACGGTGAGATCCTTTCGATCGTGGATGAGAAACTCGCAACGGTTACCCATGTCACCGAGGCAGTCATCCGTGGTGAACTCAAGACATTCTGATCACTACAGGAAAGACCGTGAAAGCAGTTACACCAAAAAAAACAATAAAGGCCGGGAAAAAAACCGGAACCTCCACTCCTTTTTCCGACATTGTGCGTCTTGCAATCCCTAATAAAGGCAGGATTGCAGAGCCGATCATGGAACTAGTGGAAAAGAGCGGGCTTCACCTTGCAGAAACCGGAGAACGACGTCTCATCACGCGTACTCTTGATCCTCACGTCGAGATCCTGTTCGCCCGGCCCATTGATATTCCGGAATACGTAGCTACAGGTGCAGCGGATTTGGGCATCACCGGCCACGACATGGTCATCGAGCGAGAGTCCGATGTCGAAGAGCTCCTCGATCTCCAGTCCGGGAAGGGAAAACTCGTGCTTGCGGTCCGTGATGATTCATCCATTATCTCAGTTAAGCAGCTTGCAGGAAAGAAGGTAGCCACTGAATTTCCCGTCATCACCCGCACGTACTTCGAGCAGCAGAAGGTCAAGGTCAATGTGGTACTGGTGGGTGGTGCCTGCGAAGCAACCCCACATCTCGGGATAGCGGATGCAATCATTGATCTGACGAGCTCGGGCACTACGCTCAGGACCAACCGGCTCCGGGTGATCGATGATGTGCTCCAGACATCAACGTTCCTGATCGCAAACAAAGAATCGCTCCGGACCAAGAAAGAGAAGATCGATGAGATCCATCTCGCACTGGAGAGCGTAATCCGGGCCCGCGGCCAATGCTACCTGATGATGAATGTGAAACGTTCTTCGCTCGAAGCAGTGAAACGTGTGCTGCCCGGTCTCTCGGGGCCGACGGTCATGGATGTTGCCTCAAGTGAAGATTTGGCCGCTGTGCATGCTGTCGTGAATGAGGAACGTGTTTATTCACTCATCAACGCGCTGCGGCGTGCCGGTGCAAAAGATATCCTTGTGATGGCGATCCAACGGATGATCCGCTGATCTTTTATGAAAATATTTCCCGCTGTTGACATCCTTGGAGGCAAGTGTGTCCAGCTGGTGCAGGGAAAGCGGGAGAGTGCAACGGCATATGGCGATCCGCTTGCCTGTGCAACCCGCTGGCTCGATCAGGGTGCCGATGCCCTCCATGTTGTAAATCTTGACGGGGCTTTCGGGAGTTCAAAACAAAATGCTGAGCTGATCTCCGAACTGATAATTAAAACCGGAGTCGAGATCGAGTTAGGAGGCGGAATCCGTTCAGTTGAGGACGCGGCACACTGGCTGGATACCGGTGTATCACGGATTATCATCTCAACGCTCGCCACCCAGAAACCAGAGTGTATCCGGATTCTTGCCGATGAGTATGGCAGCGGACGGGTGATGGCGGGAGTTGATGCCAAAGACAACCAGATTGCTGTGCATGGCTGGCAGGAAACTGCTGGGGACTATCTCGACTGGACCTCCCGGTTCGAGGAATTAGGTGCGGGTTTTCTGCTCTACACAAACGTGGATGTGGAAGGATTACAGCAGGGAGTCCGTTTCGAGCCGGTGAAACGGCTGATCGATCACACACGCCTTCCCGTGGTTGTTGCCGGGGGGGTATCCGCACGAGCAGATGTTGCCGGGCTAAAGGAGATTGGGGCGTTCGGGGCGGTGCTCGGCTCTGCCCTGTACAGCGGGAAGATTGGACTGAAAGAGGCACTTGAGGAGAGTCAATGAGAATTGTAGAAGTGAAGCGGGAAACAAAAGAAACGAAGATTGCAATTAGGCTCAACCCCGATGGCACCGGGAAGATCACCGTCGATAGTGGGGTCCCATTCTTTGATCATATGCTCAACGCAATGGCGAGGCACGGTGGATTCGATCTCACCTGTTCTGCCAAAGGCGATCTTGGGGTGGACTGTCACCACACAATTGAGGATATTGGTATCGTACTCGGGGATGCCGTGAAGCAGGTGATGGGTGACGGTAAGGGAATAAAGCGTTTCGCCCACGCGATCATTCCCATGGATGAATCAATATCTACCGTAGTACTTGACTGCGGGGGCAGGGGATACCTGGTATTTACCGGGACTTTTGGCAGCAGGACAATTAACAATATACCTGCAGACATCTTCGAGCATTTCTTCTACAGCCTGTGCAACCGTGCTGGTATTACTGCACATATCGCATTTTCCGGAAAAAATGATCACCACCAGTGTGAAGCAATGTTCAAGGCATTTGGTATTGCACTTGGGGAGGCACTGTCCATGAGCGGGGACAAGAAGGTAGTAAGGAGCACTAAGGGGAAGTTCTGATAAATCAGATGAACTTTTGCATCCATACTGTATCGAAAACTACTCCATTTTTAATACCAACTTTTACAAATCTGCCACATTCAGTAAACCCGTGTTTTTCATGGAAGCGGATGCTTCTCTCATTGAGGGACGAGATACTGGCAAGAATAGTTGCAATCTGCTGTGTTTTTCCAGCGGTTTCAAGATAATTGAGCATCTGTGATCCCAGTCCTTTACCTGTAAGATCCGGCCGGATAAAATACGTGATCTCTGCTGTATGGCGGAATGCCGGCATCGGATTGTGGGCGCGGAGCAAACCGAAACCCGCAACAGAGCCGTCAGGTGTTTTTGAGATTACCGAAGGGTAATTCCTGCAGGATTCAAGGAAGATAGAAAAATAATCATAGGGAACTTTCTGTTCCGGATATGCTGCAAAAGACTGCTCGACATAGTAGTTGAAGAGATCAATGACCTCATTGCCATCTGCAGGGTTAAGTGGTGAGAACGTGAAGGATTTCATGATAATCAATCGTTAAAAATCGGAAAATATGCAAAAAACAGGAACGGGATACGATAATGCGAGAAAAAGAGAGTTAATCTAGGACTTTGATGCCAGATCAACGTCTTCTTTCTTGATCGTCTTTCTGCCTGCGTGCTCGGCAAGCTTGTTGGCTTCCTTGGTGAGCGATGCGATGTATTTCTCAGCCCTGACAACAAGTGCTTCTGCGGCATCGCTTCCCACGCGTTCGGCTCCGTTCTTCTTTGCAATCCTTACAACTGCTGCGATTGGTAAATCGGTCATGTTTCTTACCTCAAAACAAATTCCAATTGATATATATAAAAACTTTCCGGAGAAATGGCCCAAATTATCCTGCAATACGGTTTTAAGAGGCATCCCATTTAGCAAAGTAAAATCGGGCTTCAGAATTTCGCAGAATAATTTTTATTTCTTTTAAAATGGTTTTTTTGACAAACAAAAGAGAATTAATAGGTTTAAATTATTCCAACAAAGATGCTGCGAGCAATAGCGCATTGGCATAATTTGGTGAGGCGCGCGAACTATCCACGAAAATTCTGCTGATATTTACTACGGGCGCGCCATGCCCGAACCCGCCACCTAGTAAAACGAGTGTCCTGAAGATCAGATTGCCCGAAATGCCATCCGGTGCAATAATCAACCCGCAGGTCTCAACGGCATCCTCAATCAGGATCTCGCAGTGGGTGGCATCACCCAACCGGGCAACCCGTTCGGCATCGACCATACTCGCATCCACGTTTGGGTGCCTTCCAATGTCACCGAGCCGACCCCCTGATAGGACACCCACTTTTTCCGGCATGCCAAATTTTCTTGCAATGATCCTGCCTTTTTTGATCAGATCGAGTTTCTCTTCAATGGTCCACCCTTCATCCACACCAACCGGGGCGAGAAGGAATTTTTTCCCGGACACCGTTTCAAGCAACGCAATACGTTCCAGATGATCCACACCGGCTGCCTTTTTTAATATTTTTAATGTAACGTTGGCAGGCAGGGTACCCCGCACGGCTGCATCAATCCTGCCTGCCATCAGATCGTCAATCAGTGCATGTTCCGGGTGTGCAGACTCAGCAACACTCACACCGGTTCCAGCAGATTTCCTGTCAACAACTCCCGGGTTGCAATAACAGATGATTTCAAATTTCCCGCTCACGCAGTTTGCGCTGTCTATAACCTTCTCCGGATCTTCAGCGATCCCGATACCGATACGTTTTACCGGCCCGGGCATGCCACATCCTCTTCGGACAGGTGCATAATACCGTTATTGATGAAATCAAAGACCTGCGTATCCTTTCCCTCGTACCGGATCCGCAATTCGCGTGTTGCATTTACCGTACCGATCTCATGAGCCATCATCCCCACACTGGCAAAGAGCCGGATTAGTTCCTGCACATGCACCTTGTTTGCCGTCAGGATAAAGCCCATTCCCGGGTACATACGGACCCACTGTTCAAATGTTAAATTATTTTCCGAGAGGTTTGGCTTTGGAATCAGGCCAAGATCGATCTCGGCACCCTTTCCACTCACTTCGAGCAGCATTCCCAGCGTTCCGATGATACCGGGGTTGCTGATATCTTTTCCTGCGGTCACCAGATGTTTACTGCCGATATGCTCCATCAAAGATATCTGGGCACGGACTTCTGCAGCAGATTTCATAGTGACTGAGTCCCAGTTGAGTGCACATGACGGGTGGACCCGGCCTGTGATATCAATAGCCGCAACAACACTGTCTCCTTCCTGTGCAGTGTGGCTGTAAATAACAGAATCCAGCCGGGCGGATCCTAGAATCGAGACATCGATAACACTGTATGGGGCATCGGGATGCAGGTGACCACCAACAATCGGAACCCCGAACTGTGCGGAGGCATCGTGCATACCCTTTACTACCTGTTCCTGAACGGTGGTCTTGGCGATTGAGAAAATATCTACCATTGCAATCGGGTGACCACCCATAGCTGCGATATCGTGAATATTAACCAGTACCGAGCAGTATCCCGCCCAGTAAGGATCGGCTTCCATCAGCCGGCTCCAGATACCATCAGCTGCAAGCAGCAGCGCTTCGCCATTGTGTTCTATAACTGCGGCATCCTCACCAAATGAGGCTACCACGTGCGGGGCATCGATTTTCAATGCCCGGACCATCTCTCCGATGGCATGCTTGCGCCGGACACCCTCATATTCCCGGACTACTTTTGCAATTGTCTCTGTTGAGCAGTTGTGGGTCACGGCATCACCTGAATTCAACTTAAAAAATATTGCTTACATCCTCATTTCGTTTCATCAGAGATAATTTATTTGATATACAGTCAACGTGTCTGTATGGACTGGGCAGAGAAATATCGCCCCACTCATTTACAGGATATTGTCGGTAATGCAACGGCAGTCCGACAGATTGCGGAGTGGGCGAAGAACTGGACGAGGAAATCCAAACCTCTCCTAATCTACGGAAAGCCCGGTATCGGCAAGACGTCAAGTGCGTACGCGCTGGCAAATGATATGAACTGGGAGTCCATCGAGCTCAACGCAAGCGACACGCGAACAGCCGGGGTCATCGAGCGCATTGCCGGCGCCGGAAGCCAGACTGCGAGCCTGATGGGAGCCACGCGGAAGCTAATCGTGCTTGATGAAGCTGACAACCTGCAGGGTACAGCTGACCGGGGCGGTGCCAAAGCAATCATCGAATGTATCAAACAAGCCCAGCAACCGATCATCCTGATTGCAAATGACCTCTATGGGCTCTCCCCCGAACTACGGGCACGGTGCGAACCAGTTCAGTTCAAGGCAGTTCCTGCGCGGTCGATTGCCCCACGGCTCAAATATCTCTGTTCAGCAGAGAAGATTAACTGCAGCGAAACTGCGATTCATGCAATCGCCGATAGCGCAGAGGGTGATATCCGGTCTGCGGTCAATATGCTCTATGCTTCGGCAATCGGAAGGGACACTATAAACGATGCCCAGGTGCACACGTCCCAGAAAGATGAACGGGTATCCATCTTCTCGCTCATTTCAGCCCTGTTTGCAAAAACTTCTGATGAGGAACTGTTGCGCCTCTCCTATGACGTGGATGACACTCCGGAGACAATAGAACAGTGGGTGGAAGGAAATATTAGCCAGATCTCTGACCCGACAGCTGTCGCGCGGGCATACCAGCACCTGTCGCGGGCAGATGAATATCTTGGCAACACCTACCGAAGGCAGTTCCATACACTCTGGCGTTATGCAACGGCGGTGATGCTGCTGGGAGTTGCTGATGCAGCCGGTGGGAAAGGTATCCATGCAAGGATCATGCCCCCTGAGCGATGGCAGAAGATGTCGACAGCAAAAAAGCAAAAGGCAATCAGGATTGCCCTGCTCAATAAAATAGCCGGGGGTATGCACGTCCCGCAGAGTACCCTGCGTGAAGAGTACCTGAGCACTCTCTCACTGCTGATCGAAAACGACCCGGCTGGATATACCCGTGAGATGATGCTGGATGCAGATCAGCTCAATTTCTTTTTAAATGACCGTGCGCGGGCATCAGAGATCGTAAAGGCAATCGAAAAAGAAGAGAAGGAAAAAATAAAAGAACTGGAAAAAGTCAAGGAACCCAGGAAAAAGTCAAAAAAGGAACAGTTGCCAAAACCCGAACTTCTCCCTGATGCACAACCTGCCAAAGAACCAGAACCAACACCGGTTATATCCCATGAACCGGAAGAAAAGAAATCTCCGCCACGGACTCAGTCAACCCTGTTTGACGGTTTCTGACGTAAATGATACCGGTGAAGGAGCACACCGCAATCGATAATCTCCCCGCCATTTTCATAGGATTCGAAACCAAGGTGGTACACGATCAAATCAGCATTGATCCGCCGTGCCAATTCGATCATGGGAGGGATCATCTCTGGTGCAGGGCGAATCGAGTAAATGACCTCTGCACCTGTGTACAGCGAATAATCCGGTGAAAAAATATCATCCTGCGAAAATGGCAGACTACTGGAAATCCCAAACGGATTTACATCAGTACAACGGACAAGCGCTCCAACACAGCTGACGATTTTTGCAGCCTCCTCATTCCTGCCGATTCCGACTTCAATGGCGCGGGCATAGTGAGAGGCGATATACTTCCCAATGCACGTTTCAATATGTTTATAGTCACCCATTCCAACAGAATATAGCGATGCATGTCCATATTTTTTGGGATGCCCAGTCACCGGCCGGGCTCCAGATGCCTGTTTCCCGGAAAATTTCTGCTATACTAGGTGTGCCCACAACCGTTTCTGATAATCATGTGCGCATGATGGGGTATGTGACAGAGCGCCGGCAGATCGATGCGCAGGCGCTCCTTGACAGCATCCAGACTTATAAGCACCGGCACGGGATTGAGGATCCGATCCTGCTGGTTGTTCACCAGGACCTGTTTAAAAACGGCAGCAGTTTTGTTTTCGGACTTGCCCGTGAATCCATGGGTGTTGCGGTGGTATCATCGGCTCGTCTGGGAAATGAATATTACGGGCTTCCCGGCAGTGACGACGATCTGATGGATCGCATTGTTAAGGAGGGGGCACACGAGATCGGACACCTGCTGGGTCTCGGACACTGTAACAACCGGGAATGTGTGATGTTCAGGCCTGACACTCTTGATGAACTTGACCGCAAGAAAAAACAGCTCTGCTCCTCTTGTTACGAACAGATGGCTGCACATCTGATTACAACAAAATAATGTTTTATCTGTTGAGTACCTGGCAATCCTGTTACGCATGTAATCTGCTAATGCAGGGCTGTTCACTTTGTTTTCCTGTTTGCTCCAATAACGAAAGTGCAAAAAGGTTCACTTAATAATGATACACATCTCCATCAGGATTACAGCAAAACGGATATTCCGGAAGAGAAGAAGAGTGGATTATCCATCCAGATGCGTGGATGATGACCCAAATGACGCGTTGCTCAGTAATCACTGATCCAATATCTATCTGGCACGATGCACCGGGCCACCCAGAATGCCAGAGCCGGCTTGATACAGTATTATCAGCACTTCCTCCGGATCTTTCCGTCTATTCTGCAACACCCGCATCCCATCAGGATGTTGAACGAATTCATGACCCCCATTATCTTCGCTGGCTCGAGCAACAGTGTGCTCGTACGCTTTCGGTCAGTTACCTTGATCGGGAAACGTATGTCACTCCACGTTCATATGATGCGGCCTTGTATGCAGCGGGTGCCGCAGTTGCTGCATCTGAACGGGCGATAGATGGGGAACACAGCCTCTCGCTTATGCGGCCACCCGGCCACCATGCAGAGAATGCCCGTGCAATGGGGTTCTGTCTGCTCAACAATGCCGCAATTGCTGCAATGCATGCACTTGAGCGTGTTGACAGGGTTGCTATCGTTGACTGGGACGTTCACCACGGAAACGGTACACAGCACGCATTTTATAGCACTGATCGCGTACTCTACTGCTCGGTCCACCAGAACGGAATTTTCCCGTATTCCGGGAATGTTGGAGAAACAGGGGCCGGGGCAGGACGAGGATACAACATCAACGCACCGCTTGCTGCCGGAGCAACCATAGGCGATTACCAGCTCATATTTTCTGAAATCTTCTGTCCTGCAATCCAGCGGTACCGCCCGGATCTTGTCATTGTTTCGGCAGGACAGGATATCCTTGCTGATGATCCATTGGGCTGGATGAATATCCAGCCAAAGGATTTCAAGGTCCTGACCCGGCTTATCCTGAATGCATCTGACGGAGCGATCGCACTGGTTCTGGAAGGAGGATACGGTCCATCCCATGGCGAAGCGGTAAGGTACATTCTCTCTGCCATGAAAAACGATGATATAATTTCCGGGCCGGATAAACCACCAGCACTTCCGACAACACGGGCACTGGTATCACTGCTCAAAAAATATCATGGATTATCCTGATTTTTAAGAAACAGGAATGATATCGATCTCCATCTCGCTGATCTTCTGGTACACTTTTTTCATCTTGATGATTGGCCAGAGCTCGTAAAGCATCACAGTTATAGGTTCCCACATGGCAGCCCAACCCATAATCAGGAGAGCGTCAGCAAAGATCTGTGCAGCCAGCTGATTACTCAGGTGGGAAACCATCTGCCTTGCGAAAAGAGCGATGGTCAGGAACGAAAGACCAATAATCATCGTACTCCTGCCATGCCGGAAATGCGAACGGAATTTGCGATCTGCACCCATGACCCGATACTCGAAATGATGCTGGATGGCAGGTCCAATCTTCTGGGCCTGCTCGCTTTCTGCCAGTTCTTTTGGCAGGTAAATTATAATTTTAAACTTCGTATTAACAGGGAAATCCTTGACCGTATCGATAATGTAGTGCTCTGCGGCACTATCAAGTTCCTTTTCGTGGAATGGGGCAGGATCGAACGAGTTGAAAAGCTGCATAATCGATGAGAGTTTGATCTCGATCAGGATCATACCATCCACTTTTTTGTAGAGTGATTCGATATCGGCCATATGCACGTACTTATGATTTGGTGGTGCTTGAGAATCAATAAACCTGTCTTTATCGTTCGATTTTTCACAGAGTGATTGCGCTGGTTAAATAACCAAAATAATTAAAAAAAGATTTGTCCCACCAAAAAAAGGCGAAGACCAAAAAATTATTTCTATCTGGTAAAAATCATTCTTTTTCTTTAACGTACTGGATCCCATCAGGTTCCTTGTAATCGGTTTTGATCACAATAGTATTGGATATCCGGTTAAAGACCCGTAGTTTTGTATTGGGCATTGCAAACCATCCGATGAGACAGTCAAGCGGCAGGAGGAAGGCCTTTCCGATACTCTCGATAGCTGCAATGCCATAGTGGATCTTAGTTCCGTCGCGGTTGACTATTTTTAAGTTCATAACCATCTTGCCGATGGACTGCCCTCTGAATCCCTCCATTACGGTCCAGTATAAAAAGAAGAAAACCGTCTCAAAACCTATTGCAAAGATCTCCCAGTGCCCGTAATCCCATAGCAAGGGGAGTCTCCAGAAAGGTTCGAAGATCCCGCGAACGATATTTAAAAAGAGTATGATAAGGATTACATCCACAAGCCAGGCCCAGAACCTGGTACTCCACTTAGCAAGATGAAGGGTTCTTTCAGGAACCGGGCTGATACATATTGGTTCCGGAGCCATATTCTCATCAGACATAATACTGAGCTATGCGCTACGTGAACGAATGAAGTTTACTCTCTTTTTTATACAGGCCGATAAGATAGACACCTGAATAAAGAAGAAACTATTTCTGTCCCCGGCAATGAATCAGATTAAGGTATTTTTACGGAGTGAATACGCACAATGACCGATGCAGTAATCACTGAATATGCAGGAACTCGCAGAAATGATAAGATATCCCGCTTCTACCAGTATGGCAACGGGGGTGTGCGGGTACTTGACGGGACAAAGAAGGTAAAAAGAGTCTACCGCTTTGATCCGGCCACGGATATGATGACCGAATGTGATCCCACGAGTCCGGACCGGATTTTACGACGTTTTGTCTTTGACCGTATGGGCATGCTTGAGGAGACCTTCTCCAAAGGGAGCCGTCCGCGAACATTTCGTTACGAGCAAGGCGGCCAGTTGATTGTCGTTCGCGAAGGGGGAGATTACGGACAGGTGGGAAAAACATTCACATTCGAGGAGAGCGGGATCGCTGAAACCGGGTGGGGGCGTAATGGCGAGATTGAGCGGGTTTTTATTTTCGAACCCGGTAACGACACGATCACAGAAAGGGTAGGAGGGTGGTTTGGAGATGTTGAACGAACCATTTTTTTCAAGGGTATCAATGCCTCGCTCTTCCGTGAGCCTGAGGCATTCCTGCAGTTTCTTATGTTCACTGAATGGAGTGCCAGAGATCGGGATGAGGTCATTCAGGAACAGGTAGCAAAGATCCGGAGCGGGAGTAATGCAGGATCCAGCCGGAGCCCATACGCTTATACAGGTCAGCGACATGCTTCCGCGGATACCGGGATGCCGAGTGGACGTGACGCAGTCTCGCGTAATCCGGCACAGCGGCAGGATGCAGGTATTGATTTCATATCTGACAGTGACACCTCCGGTCAGGATATCCCGCGTGGGCTTGTCCCCCCATCCAGGCAAAGCCGCAATATCTCCTTTGAGGAACGCCTGCATCCTAATCAAGCGGCTGCCCCGCGTTTTTCTGCGGGAAAAAGTGTTGAGATTCCCATCCAGGAACGTTTTGAAAAGGCCCGCAGTGAGCGTGAGCCACTCGCAAAAGGAAGGAGTGTTGAGATTCCTCTTCAGGAACGTTTCGAGAGTGCACGCAGTGAACGGGAGAAACTCTCAAAAGGAAAGAGTGCCGAGATCTCTCTTGACGAACGTTTCGGGAGTGCACATAGTGAACGCGAACCGCTCTCAATGGGAAAGAGTGTTGAGATCCCCCTTGAGGAACGTTTCAAGAGTGCACGTAAGGAACGGGAAAAACTCTCAAAAGGAAAGAGTGCTGATATCCCGTACAGTGAACGCAAGGCCGGCAAGGATCGCTGAATTTTTTACCGAAATATTGCATAGACGGGCAGGGTTAGAGACCTTGCTCGTGCCTTGGGTTTTGATGCTGGTGAAAAGCAGGCACATCTCATTTTAAAGTTGCATTAAAAAGGGATACTATTTCTAAACTTTATTGATCGCAGCGGAGCTTTCCCGCTTTACCGATATTTTCGAGATCATATTCATCGATCATGATAGTTACAAGTTTTTTTCCAGTCCCAGCGTTAAGCAGAGCGTATCGGTGAATTCGCGTACGATCCTGCACTTCTGTTCGGTTGATGCACGTTTCTTCAGTTTAAGAAAAAAAAACGGGTATGTGTTCACCATCGTTCCGGTAATGTTAGATTCAGTAGTAGTTATTTAGACAGAACGCAGTTTCTCCCCAAACCATGGAATGATATCCTTTTTCCGGGACATCATACCTGCCAACTGGACAGGTTGCATTTTTAATCCCAGTTTTGTTAAGAGATTGCTATCAGCAGAAGAGAAGAGCTCGCTTCCGTTCTCAATGACGCTGGTAAACAATCCCAGGTAAACGTCAACGCCCTGCTGGACACGCAGTCTTGCAAGCTCCTGCTGAATCTCATCTGTGTGTGCCTGCGGATATACAAATGAGGGGACCATGACTTGGGAAATAATCACCTTTTTTCCAAAAAGCTCGTAGCGTTTCGTATCCCGGACAAGAAGATCTTCCATGGTTGCTCCCTCAAGATTCATGCCACGCTCCAACAGTTTTGTTCCAAAGGACACCGGGTCAAGACCGGTAATCCCTGCGAGATACGACACCATTTTGTGATCTTCAGGAGTTGTTGTGGACATTTTCAGGATCAAGGTGTCGGAGAGGATACCGGCTAGGAGGATCCCGGCAATTGCGGTTGTGGGTGTGACACCACTGTCAGCAAATTTTTTGGTGATTATTGTTGAGGTTGAACCAACCGGGTCATTGAGAAACCTGACCGGTTTTAATGTGGAGATAGCCCCGAGCCGGTGGTGGTCGATGATCTCGATAATATCTGCAGTATCGATTCCCTCCACCGCTTGCGCAAATTCGTTGTGGTCAAGGAGTATGACCGGTTTATGCACATCGTCAAGGAGCGTTGTCCTAGTAACAATACCCCGGAGTGTCCCGTCTTTTTCTACAACACATGCGGAACGGAACTTGGACGAGTACACGATCTGTTTTGCATGTGCGAGCGTATCATCGAGCGAAAGGCGGGGGATGTCAGTTTCCATCACCATACCTGCCGGGAGGGAGAGGTTGATCATGGTTCCGATACCGAACGCATCGAGATCGGTTGCCAGCAGGGAGACGCCCTTTTCCCGTGCATCCTTTATGACTTGTTCGCTCACGGGTGCCTTATCTGCGATGATGAGTGCCGCGATGCCCGAGGCAATCAGCGCACGCTGCATTGGCTCGTTATCTCCTGCCACGGCGATATCCTTGATTGTCAGTTTTTTTGCGCTGACCGCAGGTGCATCGATCGCAATCGACACACGGCCCTGAAGGATTTCTGTCGCTCTTACTACCACTCGTGCACTGATAATCCGGGCAAGAGTGTAAAGAGGAAGAGGTGTGATCGCGAGCTCCCCGATTTTTAGCCGTTGGACATAAGCCTGTGCAAGCCCGTGCTCTCCTACAATTCCCAACAGTCTCCCCTCTGCATCGGTGACAGGCACGTTCCTTATATCGTGAGTATCCATGAGCGCAGCGACATCAACGGTCGGCACATCGTGTGTCACGCTGATCCGGTGGATCGCAAGGTCAGAGACGCGGGGCTCTATGCTATCAATAAGGACCGGGGGTTTGATCCCGAGCGTCTCAAGCGCAAAACACGTCTCTGCATTCAGTTCACCACACCGGGCAGGAATGTATTTTCCCGGTTCAGTGTGGTTTAAAAACGCTGCATATCCCGTCACGCTCGCGATGGAGTCCGTATCCGGCTGCCGGTGACCGATGATTATCACTTTTTTCACTGAACTCCCCCAATTATTCGATCCTTTTCACTAGTATTGCGAGATGGTGAATAATTAATGTCGCTCACTATCCATGTGAAAAAAAACTTTCCTGAACAATTCTATGGACTTTTGATTACCAGCGGATATTATGTCGTCTGGTGTTTGATGAGATGATAATGCATAAGAGAATTCTTCAGCGAGTTTCCGGTCCCTGTATCACTTTCATGCCCCAACCCTCAGCCTGATAAGCTCCTGTGCCGATTCGTACAGCACACGAATGAAGAATATCATTATCAAAGGTGCCCGCCAGCACAATCTTAAGAATGTCAGCGTGGAGATTCCACGCGACAAACTCGTTGTTATAACCGGAGTCTCCGGCTCCGGTAAATCAACACTCGCATTCGATACACTCTACGCGGAGGGACAACGGCGCTATGTGGAGTCACTCTCTACCTACGCCCGCCAGTTTCTTGGCATGATGCACAAGCCGGACGTGGACAGCATCGAAGGACTGTCACCCGCAATATCGATCGAACAGAAGACCACGAGCAAGAACCCCCGCAGTACTGTCGGGACGACCACCGAAATCTACGATTATCTCCGGCTCTTCTTCGCCCGTATCGGGACACCCTATTGTCCCGAACATAACATCCCGATTGCATCCCAGACACCCGACCGGATCGCTGACCAGATCGCAGCAGAACACCCGGGTATGGTTACCATCCTTTCACCGGTAGTCCGACAGAAGAAAGGGACCTACCAGCAGTTATTGAAAGATCTGAACAAGGAAGGATATGCACGAGTACGGGTAAACGGGACGATCATCCGTACTGATGAAGAAATCAGCCTTGACCGGTACAAGAAGCAGGATATCGAGATCGTGATTGACCGGCTCGCATCAACCGATCGCTCCCGTCTTGTTGAAGCAGTTGAGAACGCACTCAAAAAATCCGAGGGCCTTATATTTGTTTCCGGGGAGGATGAAAAAGAGTCCACATACTCCTCACTCATGGCCTGCCCGGTCTGTGGGCTTGCCTTTGAAGAACTCCAGCCCCGCATGTTCTCGTTCAACAGCCCGTTTGGTGCCTGCGAGGACTGCCATGGCCTTGGGGTTAAGATGGAGTTCGACCCGGACCTGATCATTCCGGACAAGTCCCGCTGTATTGCTGATGGTGCCGTTGCCCCTTACCGGAACCCGATGGACGGATTCCGGGGGCAGTACCTCGCCACTGTTGCAAAACACTTCGGGTTTGATGTTTTAACCCCGATTAAGGATCTCACCGAAAGGCAATACAACGCCCTGATGTTCGGTTCACCGGAACGGATGCATTTCGCCATGAGCATGAAGAACGGGGATGCCCAATGGTCCCATAACGGGGAATGGGAGGGTCTCCTTCCACAGACCGCCCGGTTATATTCACAGACCCAGTCCGAGTGGCGGAAGCGTGAACTGGAAGGTTATATGCGGATCTTTGACTGTCCGGCGTGTAAAGGCCAGCGGCTTAAAGATAAAGTACTTGCGGTCAGGATTAACGGAAAATCCATCATCGATGTCACAGATCTCTCCATCAGTAACAGCATTACGTTCTTCAATTCTCTCAAACTTACTGAAAAGCAGAATGAGATTGCCCGCCAGATCATCAAGGAGATCCGTTCCCGTATTGAATTTTTAGAAAAGGTTGGGCTGGGATATCTCACACTCTCCCGCAATGCCGGTACCCTGTCCGGCGGGGAAGCCCAGCGGATACGACTTGCCACCCAGATCGGTTCGAACCTGATGGGCGTGCTCTACGTACTCGATGAACCTTCCATAGGGCTGCACCAGCGGGATAACCGGAAACTGATTGAAACATTGCGGACTCTCCGTGATCTCGGTAACACCGTGATCATTGTGGAGCATGACGAGGATATGATTCGTTCGGCCGATCACCTTATTGACATGGGGCCGGGTGCGGGTCTCCACGGCGGGGAAATCATTGCGGAAGGAACGCCACAAAAGATACAGAAAAACAAGAAGTCCTTAACCGGTCAGTATCTTGATGGTATAAAAAAGATCGATATTCCGACAAAACGCCGTACTTCGGATAAATTCATCACGGTGAAGGGATGCCGGGAGAACAACTTAAAGAAGATCGATGCGAAGTTCCCCATTGGCCTGCTTACGGTCATCACCGGGGTCTCGGGCAGCGGGAAGTCTACTCTCGTGTACGAAACGCTCTATAAGGGAATGATGCAGATCCTGAATGAGTCACGGGATCAGCCGGGCCTCCACGATCGAATCGTGTTTGATGCAGAAATTGACAAGGTAATCGTGATCGATCAGTCCCCTATTGGAAAAACACCCCGATCCAACCCGGCCACCTACACAAAAGTCTTTGACGAGATCCGGACGGTCTTTGCTGAGACTAAAGAAGCCAAGATGAGAGGATACAAACCCGGCCGGTTCTCGTTTAACATCCGCGGCGGGCGGTGTGAGGCGTGCGAGGGTGACGGACTTATCCGTATTGAGATGAACTTCCTGCCCGATGTCTATATCGAGTGCGAGGAGTGCAAAGGCAAGCGGTACAACCGCGAGACGCTTGAGGTGAAGTACAAGGGTAAATCAATTGCTGACGTGCTGGATATGAGCGTCGAAGAAGCACTCGCCCTCTTTACCAATATCCCTACGATCCGGACCAAGCTTGAGACACTCT
>Ga0265296_1001583_pt1 | contig 25607 bp, 23 predicted proteins | sample MunlanPumphouse1_FD_189073 | JGI IMG/M metagenome (GOLD analysis project Ga0265296, IMG submission 189073) | Groundwater microbial communities from a municipal landfill in Southern Ontario, Canada - Pumphouse #1 | ecosystem: Environmental > Aquatic > Deep subsurface > Groundwater | place... | reverse complement strand
TAGATTTTTAGCGATTTTATGCAGAAGAACTGTCAAATTGATATTCCGATTCAAGATTTGGCTGAGAGAAAACAAAGCCTCTGAATAATCATACTTGTCCTTGAAAAAAATCCGATCAGTCAGGCGCATAAAATATTGCTCGATTTTCGGCAGAGAATACGAACCGAATAAAACCGTAATAAAGGCCACTGCAATTATTTCGGTATTTGTTATTTGCTGAAAAATAAACCCGGAAGCAAATAGCAAAATAAAATATACTCCGGAAATCAAAGAAAAAACCAACGAATAAACCAAACTGCGCTGGATGACGATTTTTATGTCTAAAAAATTGTATCGAGAAATAATATAAAATAAAAACCCCGAAAATATCAACGAAAAAGCCGGACCAAGACCATTTAATATATACACGCCAAAAAATACAGGTAAAACCGAATTAGCTAAAAAAGATATTGTCAAGGATAAAAAATAACCCCAAAAAAGATACTTGATTTGAACGCTGATTTTTTTATCGTTCTTAAATTCCTTTCTTTTTCTATTCAAAACCAACAAGGGGAAAACAAAAATAATAAAAACAAAAATAGAATAATAAGGGGTAAAAAATCCGCTATCCAAAACAGTATAACCGTAATTATTGATTTCGATATTCAAAAAAAGCGAATCAGGCACAAAACAAATCGTTATCGCCAGAATGCTCAACGCGACTATTATTTTTTTGGCCAAATTAAAAATAACTTTTCCGACAGGAAAAGCGTCAATAAAAAAAATCTGAGATACAGCTATAATGATTGGGAAAACAAAAATAAATCTTTCGATTAGCAAATTTGAAAACCACAAATTCAACAATATGCAAAAAGCCCAGCCCCAAACACCAACAATATTCAAGGCTAAAAATTTATTAATGACCTGCTTGAAGTTTTTCGTTATCAAAATCAATAAATACAGATCAAAACAAAGCGTAAGCACTAATATTATTTTTGTTATTGTAAGCATAATGCAAATACAAAAAACGGGGCAATCGCTGGATTGCCCCTTCTCGTTTAATTTTTAATCGGCACCACAACTCCATGATTTTTATAGTTGTTTCTAATTTCAAATGAACCTCTCGCGGCCTGCTCAATAGAAATCCCAAAACTTTCAGGATTTCTTGATAAAAAAATTTTCCAATCATTTAAAAATTTCTCATCTTTTCCGCTTAAATCCGGTTTTCCTATTTCAATCGGCTTGATATTTAAAATATCAGCCAATTTCCGCATTTTGTTCGGTACGGTGAAAATTGCGTATTCTATATCTGATTGACAACAATGTATTATACACTCCGCTATCAAAAATAACATCAATTTCGGCTCTTTGCCAGAAACAACCCTTGTTCCAATTTCACCAAAAAGCTTTCTGTCACTCGCTTTTCCGCCTGAAACGTGCCGCAATAAATCAAATTTAAAATATGTTTCGGCTAGCAGTGGGTTTCTCTCATCACCTCTGGTAAAGCCGATGCACCCTGTAATCAGATCGGCTTTTTTCGAATAAACAAAAAACGAAGGAAATTCCGTCAAATCAACATTAAGCTTATTTTTATACGCCTGTTTTGCGTATCTACATACCGATTCATACCCATACTTCTGTTTATCAGAATAGCATATTTCAGTAAATTGTGCATATCTATTACTCATACCTCACCTCCCAGCCCCCTTATTATTATTTTTCAGCAACAATCATTATTGCCTGATCTGCGTACACTTTTTCGTCTTTTAGAATTTTAAAACCCTCCAAGCAGACAAGCTGTGTAAGATCAGCTGATGATAAAAAATGAAATTTTTTTTGTTGTGAAATTTCACGATTTATCTTTGCAACCGCCATCATTTTGCCTCTTATTCTTTCGTCGCTTATAACTCTATTTAATAATTCTATCCCCTTTTCTTCACTAAAATTCATGCCGAGCCACGGCCCATCTTCTCCGTTATCAAGACAATGTTTTTTAATTATCATGCCGTTTTCATAGCCTTTTTTTGGATTGACCAAAATCAATCGCCCTCCTTTTTTTATAACCCTTGAATATTCAGCTAACACTTCAAGCGGATTTTCAACTGAATACAAAGTGTTTATGCTAACAACTTGATCAAAAAACCAATCTTCGTCAAAAGGCAGTTTTGAATTTAAATCGTGCTTAAGAAACAAAAAATTTTCTTCTGGATTTTTTTTCTCTGCCACTTTTAGCATTTCATCGGAATTATCAAGCCCTGTAACGACATAACCACGGCTCTTTTCTCCCGCCTTTAACCAATAAGAAAAATTTCCCGTTCCGCAGGCAACATCCAAAACCAACGGATTACTGAATGCCGGAAGCAATTCATTAATTACACTTGTAAATAAATCCTGATAAGGTCTCAACTGATTCAAAACATCATAGTTTTCTGCATACTCATTCCAAATACCTTCAAGCCTTTTTGTTTCCATTGCCCTGCCCTCCTTTTTTTGTTTATAAATTTTCAAAGACCAAAAAACACCCTCCGCGCCATACATTTAAGTATAAAGAATTGATGATAAATATATTATAAAAATATTATAAAATTTTTATAAAAAAAAGATAAAATTATTTATACGATATTTGCTTTTTTGTTAGCCTAATTATGAAATATTAAAAATATTTATCTACAATTTTTTTAAAAGCATGCCAGCCTGTGTATAATTTTTTTTTACAAATTGGACACGAATGAAATTAACAGTGGTGGAGAACCCGCCTGCTCCGACGGCAGACACATACTGAAATTCCTTAAACATAAAAAATACCTGTTTGTGAAAAACAGGTATTTTTTGTTTTTGTTATTGTTTCACCAAGGGTAATAATACCCTAAAAACCGCTCCGCCCTCTTCGGCATTTGTGCATAAAATATGACCTCCGTTGTCTTCGATGATTGTTTTGCATGAAGCCAAGCCAATTCCCGTACTTCCCTTTGTCGAGAACCCGATTTCAAATATTTTCGATTTAATATTATTTGGTACTCCTTTTCCTTGATCTCGAACCCCAATAATCACGTGAGTCAAGGTTTTTTTCGTACTGATCTGAACAGGTTCCTTGGAGCCCATTGCTTCACTGCCATTTTTTACAAGATTTATGATCACGCGGGCAAAATCATGCTTATCGATTTTTACTGTGCAATCGCTAGCCTCAGTCTTGATTTCGACCGGCCACATTCGCGGCCAAGAAAATTTACTTATAAACGTATCGATCAGGAACTCTTCTGCGACTGATTTCATACTAGGATTAGAAATTCTACTGATTAAATTTCCCGCCCTTTGTGAAGATTCAGCGATATTTCCAATGGAATCAGCAATCTGATAAAGCTTTCTATTCACTTTTTGCGAAACGATACCATCTTCTTCTTCCTTAAGCTCATCAATAATTTCTTTGATATCGCCGCTAGCCAAATCTGAGTGCCCCTGAATAATCCATAGAATATTATTAAGATCATGCGCCAAAGGCGCGGCTCTTGCCACCATTCTTTCGCTTTTTTCTTTTTCCTCCAATTGTTTTTTCATCACTTTAATCATCTGCAGAGCTTTTTCCAACTTCTCTTCGCTTTTTGCGTCCCGCAAAGAATATACTGAAAAACTTTGGCCGTTTCCGGCCGATTTCCTGGCAATCGCAAAGCATTTATTTTCATCTCCATTCACCACTTGAAATCTATATTCAGCACTCTCCTCGCCTTGATTGCCAAAAAGATCGCCTAGCTTCTCGGTATTTTCATTGCCGATCTTTTCAAAAAAATCCTTTTTTGAAAAATTTCTTGGAATATCAAGAACCTTGCAAAAAGCCTTGTTACCCCAAAAAACTCCTTGATCGTCTATCATTATCGGCGGCGACAAGTCAATAATTTCCTTTAAATTCATACCTCTTTCGTCTGTAGCCATATTTACTCCTCCTTTTTTTATTTTATTATCAAAGAACGATAATGGTTAGCTAATCCCTTTTAAAACCCCCTTTTTAAAAAGGATTTTTTGCTGTTGCAAGCATAACATACAGGGCATTAAAATAACCTAAAAAAAAGATAAAATTTTTCTAAAATAAAAAATCGCTTTCGCGATTCATTATTTTGTCTAATATTAAACATTATTACACTAATCTCAAAAAACCCAAAACAACTTTTTTTCTTTTTTTAAAAAAAACCATTTTTATTTCAATAATATTTTCCATCAATGATACATCAAACATCTTACATCTTAAATCATACATCTTACATTCTACAAATCCGATACCCCCGTCCGCTCACGGTTTGGATTAATTTTTTCTGTTCCGACAGATCAACCTTGCGGCGCAAACTGGCGATATGCGATTCGATCGTATTGGAAAATGGATCGATGCTCATATCCCAAACATGCTCCATAATCATAGAGCGCGACAGCACTATATCTTGATTTTTTAAAAGATACTCCAACAGCGCAAATTCTTTTCGCGTCAAATAAATCTCTTTCTTTCCGCGCTTGACTTTGTGCCGCTTCAGATCCACAACCAAATTATCAAGATGCAAAACATCTTCCTCGATATTCTTTGGCCGCCGCAAAAGCGCTTTCAAGCGGGCGATCAGTTCATCAAAAGAAAAAGGCTTGGTTAAATAATCGTCCGCGCCGGCATTCAGAAGGTCAACCTTAGTGGTCGTAGCCGAAGCCACGGAGAGCATCAATATCGGCACTTTGTTCTCGTCTTCGCGGATCTTGAGGCATAGCTCCAGACCAGTTATCTTTGGCATCATATTATCCATTATAATCGCATCATATTCGTTGACGCGCGAAAGATACAGGCCTCTTTCACCGTCTTCGGCAATGTCAACAGCATAACATTGCGCCTCCAAAGTCCTTTTCAAATAATCGCGGATATCTTTTTCGTCTTCTACTACTAATATGCGCATAATATTATTTTTTCATTAAAATCTGTTAATAAGCTCTTACGAACATAATAGCATATTTCCAGCAAAAAACAATAAAACAGCGGCTCAATTTCGCCGCTGTTTGCCTGATATAAAAAAATTAATTTTCCCTCCTTTCTCCCTCTTTGCTCCTCCATTGATTTTGACTTCTCGGCTCCGATCGGACTTCGACCGGGCACTCTAGTATCTTCTCCCATAATTCCTCCGTATTTTTACTGAAAAACGCTTTCATCTTTTTACAGGGAGGATTAACCTTGAACTTTTTCACTTCCATAAATTTCTCCTTAAAAAAATTTATTTCAAATGAAAAACCTTTTTAATTAAAAACCACATCAACTAACAAAGGCCTGCTTAGCAGCAGACGAATTAACAACGAAGCTTAAAAATCCAGAATCAAATGAATTGCACTTATCGCAATTCCATTGACTCTCTTCGGTGAATTCATGAATAAAAATATTCACGCATTCATAAAAATGAACACATGACTTATTCATAATGCCACAACCCGGTTGAGGATTTAGCCTGCCTATTCCTTTTTCCATGTTTCACTCCTCCTTTTTTTATTAAATTGTTTGAGAACTATTTAATTATATATTATATGATTTTATTTAAAATTGCAAGGGCTGAAATGGAAATGGAAAGCCGATTACAGATAAGTTATTTTTCAAAATCTTTGTCAATTAATTTGCCAAAAAAATTTTCTAATCCATTTATCATTTTAATGGCAGAGTCAATACTAAGCCATTCATCGTCCTGATGGATATTTCCTCCTTCAGGATACTGAAGCCAAGTTGGCACTTTCAATAGGCTGAAATGACGCGCATCACTTGCGCCATGCTCCGGAATTAATTTAATTTTTTTACCAGTTTCAGCACTCATTATTTTTACATATTGTCTTATTAATTGATGCTTTTCGTCGCCATTCAATAATTCGCCATGATGAATTTTTAGAATGTTCGCCTTATTAGAGATTATTTTCTTTATTTTTTTTAACAAATCAGTAAATTCATATTGCTCTGTAAAACGTATGTCTAGCCCTAATTCAGCTTCTGCCGGAACCTGATTAATAGATTGACCGCCCCATAAACGCCCTAAATTCACAGTTGGGTGCCAATGGTTCTTTATTTTTAAACGATCAAAAATAAACAATTTTTCGATTTCTTTATAAAGCGAGTATGCATTGATTACCGCATTACTGCCAAGCCATGGATATGCCCCATGTGCAGAATGGCCCTTCACCGATAAAAGCAAATGAATTATCCCTTTTTCCTTAACTACTACTTGTTTATCGCTTCCGCCATCAGGAATAAATATTGCACCCACATCATTAAATAGGCCTGATTTTGTCAAGCGACAAGCTCCATCCGCTCCACCAATTTCTTCGTCTGTATTTATCATTAATTCAAAATTCGGATAATTTTTCTTATTTTTTATTTTTTCTAAGAACAACATCAACATTGCCAAACACCCCTTGTTATCCAAAACACCACGCCCAATCAATCGTCTATTTTTAATCTTAACGCAAAACGATTTATCCGGCGCCGCAACAACATCAAGATGAGCGACTAATAACACTTTCTTTTTAATGTCGCCGGGCACCTTCACAAGCAAAGAAGGATTATTTGCATGCGGAAACAACCTAGTTTTAAAACCTTTTTTAAGAAACCAAGCATTAACCATCTCTAAAGCTGCCTTTTTCTCAGCATAATTTTCAGAAACCGTCTTAAATGCGACTAATTTTTTTATTAATGAAATAAGCTCTTTCTCCATATCAATATAATAATAACAAAAAATAAAAAAAGGGGGAAGCTTTAATTCCCCCTCTTAATCTAATATTCTGACACCCTAAGCCAAAAATTCGCTTAAAGCGTCTTCGCTTTTTTTATAATTTTCCTCCTTTCCTACGTAGAGAAACGCCCCCTTGCCGTCTCCCACTGCTAATGGTCCCCAATTTATCAATGCCCAACCTTCTTTCTTTTTGGGATCAAATTCCAACGCGCCAAGATCAAGCTGGCTTAAACTTTTTAGCGACGTTTTGTAGCTTTTCATTGCCCAAAAATCAGCGCCTAGTTTTTTAGCCGCTACATACGGATAACTGGCGCCGGTATAGCGCGGATTGCATTCAATGACGTAATACCGACCTTGATAAAAAGCAGTATCAAATGAAAACCAGCCGCGCATTCCTTGTCTTGCCATTTCAACCGCAATTGGATGCGTTACTGAACTTGGCCGATATGGCATTGATGATCCGCCCCAATTTCCGGCATGAATAGAACCTTCCAAAAAATTACAGCATTCCGTAATATACATGGAATGGCCGTCTTGTCCGATAAAATACTGCACGGATGGAAAAACTGCTTCATCAAGATACTCTTGGATCTGAAAAGGAAGACTGTCATTCAGCTTTTCGATTTCAAACATTAGCTCTTCCTTATTGTGGCAGATAACCACGCCTAATCCGGAAACCGACTCAGATATTTTCAAAACGCACGGATATTGATAATTATCCAATCTGCTCAATTCTATGTCGGTCTTGCAATCAAAAATATCAGTTTGAGGCGTAACCACTTGCAGGCGCTGTGCCAGTTGAATCAATTTATTTTTTTGATTCATTTGTTTTGTAATGATTAAACGCCTAAAGTCCGGCCGAACTCTGTTCGCACTTTCGCCGAAAAAAAATGTTGAAAGCTCAAGTTCCGGATGACTTTTAGCTACATTAAAGTCATCATTCCATATGACATTGTCTGTGCATTCAATCCCTATCCTGCGATAATGTTCCATCATCCAGCTCCACCCTATTTGCATATCGGAATGCAACTGGATAATATCCTCAGGATTAGTTATGCATAATGCCCGCCCCGGATACAAAAATACACCAAGAATTTTTGCCAATTCCTCTTCATGATTACACTCTCGCATATCATGATTGACGACCGAAGCCAACTTCGGCGCACCATCTGTCATATGATGATTGCATACCATGCCAATTGTGCCGGGCTGGGTTACGTTATGATTACAAATGCTCCCAATTTCACCGTCAGTCCTATGATTTGTCATTTTCATCTTCCTCTCCTTAATTTTTAATTTTTAAAAGAACATCCCCCTCCCCAAAAACAAAAACCGGCCTTTTCGTAAGACCGGCTTTTGTTTTTGGAGTATGTGATTTACTTAAGTATTACTCGAAACGCAAAAACCGGTCTTCCTAAAGAAGCCGTAAAAGTTAAAATAAAACCAGTTTTTGCTATTTATAATCATAAATATATGATAGCACAAAATGCCAAAAAGTCAATATCTAATATATTGGCTAACATAAAACGTTTTTGACAAAAATAATTTTTTGCGCTATATTTATTTACAGCTTATTAACAATCACAAAAATCCATGATCAATTCCCTGCAAGACGCAGGGGTTGGGGTTGATCAGCCTGTTAAATCAGGCAGGGTGATTCTTGCACAAGTAAGAATCCGGAGTAAAATTCTTCGTTAACAAAAAAATCGATAATCTTTTTTTAAAAAGACGTCGATAAAGCGCTCCGCGCTATTGCGGAGAAATAAGGTGGCACCGCGGCGATTAATAATCCTCGTCCTTATATTCATATATTTTTATATGAATATAAGGACGAGGATTTTTTTGTTAACAAAAACAAAAGGAGAAAAAAATGAAAGAAAAAAAACAAACAGAAATCTGCCCGAAATGCGGACAGCCGATTGAAATAAAAATCGGCACCGGCTTTGGCGGCAAAGAAACCAAAAAATGCGGATGCAAGGATCCCTTTGCATCCGGAACAAGAGTCGGCTTTGGAAATTCATGACAGGAGGAGAAAATGGCAAAAAGAAAAAAATGTAAAACGCACGGCATAACGCTCAGATCGGGCCGATCAAAAACCGGACAAGCAATAAATCTTTGTCCAAAGTGCGAAAAAAGAAGAAAACAAACTAAAAAAACAGGAGAAAAATAATCCTACACCCCAAAAAGGATCAGCATAACTGATCCTTTTTTATTAATAGTTCTTCGGATAATACTGAAGAATTAAATATTTATGGTTCTTGAAATATTGCTATGGGTAAATTTTTTTGAAATTCTTTAACCATGAATTTTTGTCATCCCGAGCGAAGCCGCCGTGCCTGCCGGCAGGCAGGAGGGATCTTTAATATATTAAAACTTGCACCAAGCCTTGCCATCTTTAAATCAATAAGATTCCTAATTTTTTCAAAGATATTTATTCCTGCCGTATTAACATATTATAGATCCCTCGACTCGTCGCGGACTCGCTCGGGATGACAAAAATTAGGATTTATTGAAATTTACGAGCAGAATTATCCAGAAAACATTTCTCATAATGCTACCAGACTTGCATTTTTTATTTGCATCGCGGCAAGCGAATGTGCTAATATAATCTATAATTATGACCCCTTATTAATAAATACAAAATTTATGAGCTTTATCGAAGATCCAAATTTCGGCGCCATGCAACCAGAACACGAAAAAACGGCAGAAAAAATCGAACTAACATCCGAGGAACTTAAAACGATAGAAGGATCCGGCACGCCTAGCAAGGCAAGCGAAAAAAGAATAGCCGCAATAGCCGAAGAACTGAAAAACAATCCTGATAAAATTACCGAAATAACGGCTAAGCTGTATAATGAAAAATTCTACGACCAGCGCGGCGTCTTTAAAGGCAAAAATACCCCGAATAAAGATTTTATCAAAGAAAAAATCAGAGAGTTGATAAATGAAAAAAATAATAATTTCTGCCGCATATCGATTGATGTAGAGGGATTAAAAACCATTAACGACATAGTTGACAAAGAAAAAGGCGATATTTATCTGAGTGAAGTATATGCCGCCGCCGAAAGAGCGGTAGCCGCTATCAAACAACAAATAAGAGATAATCAGATGGATCCCGATGAACTGGAATTCAAAGTTTCGGCCGAAGGCGGCGATGAATTCGGCATTCTGATCGTAGGCAAAGAAAAAAGCCCGATCAATCTGGAAACAACGCAAATTACAATGTCGAAAAATGAGCAAGAACTGCCTATCCCGCAAGTCTTGTCTTATTATTTCAATGACGAATTAAACGAAATAGACTACACTAAATTCATTACTAACGAAGATATTATTAAAAAAAACGAATCAGAAATCGTTAAAAACCTTGAAAAAGACCAAAACTTAATCAAAGACGCAACAAATATCAACGACGAACTTATTAAAGAGATTATTGATAAATATTCTTCAGAAATAAAAGAAAAATTTGGCGAAAATCCACCCACCAAATTAGATACTGAATTTCAAAACTTTCTTAAAGAATTAATCATAAAAAAATCTCATCAAAAAATAGAAAAAATAAAAGATGAATTCAAGGATTATAAATTTTTTGCCTCTGCTTCAGCCGGATATTTGAATATGGGCAGTAATTGGGCAAAAGAAAATGCAGATGAAATAAAAAATAAGACCCAGGAAGTAATAAATAAAAATAGAACAGCGCACGAGAAAAATCCAGATACAACAAAATTATTAACCGAAAAAGAAGCGGAAGAAATAGCATTACTCTCAGTATTTTTCTCTGTAGCTGACGAAAAAATGAAAGAGAATAAGGACAACTTCAAAGCAGATTTGCGCAGATCAGGAGCGGTCGATAAAACTATTTTTCAAAACCTTTTTACTCATCTTAAATTATTAGCCAGAAATGATGACATGAAAAAGCTGGAAGAAGAAAATCAAAAAGTCAAAAATGAATCCGAAGAAAAGGACAAAATAATAGAAGAACAGGGCAAGGAGTTAAAAGAAGCTTTGGAAAAGATAAAACAATTGGAAGAAGAATTATCTCAAAAACAATAAATACCAGAACGCGCATTTGCAATGTCATTGCGAGGAGCCGCGCAACGAAGCAATCCCGTACTATAAGAAACAAACCGTATAACGTATTTCTTAAATGGAACGGGATTGACACGCCCCTTTGGGGCTCGCAATGGCACTTTAAACAAGTAGTTATGACAATAAAAAAGACGCATCTTAAGCGTCTTTTTTTACTTTTCGAATATCTTAATCTCAAATTAATTCTCGCTTCATTCCAGATTAACCCAACCATGTTTTAATGATAATGGCTATCATAAAAATAAAAAATCGCTCATTTAATATATTTAGGAGGAAAATATGCCTTACACCAAAAAAGAACTAAAGCTGTTTGATAATGCTCACAGAAAAGTTGATTTGATTGGAAAATTATTCTTATATAACCTGGAAAAACCGGAAAAAAGAAATATCGGCGGGTTGAGTGAAATCCTTGAACTGGGAGAAAAAGGAATATTCTTGAAAACATGCGAAGAAATCGATAAAGAATATTGGGACGAAATCAAACTGCGCATCCTAACTTATGAAGCAGAAAACAATAAGGCCGCTTGAATATGAAAGCGGCTCCAAATAAAAGTGCCATGTAAAAGAAACAGCATGGCACTTTAATTTTTTACAAGTTAGTCCCGAAGGGAACTAACGGTGGCGGGGAACTTGCCTGCCGGCAGGCAGATATTGAAATTCCTTAACCATAAAACGGTTTAGTAATTTATTTAAAAAAACAAAAAATTCCTTGCAATAAAAGACTAATCTGCTATAATTAAAAAGAAAATAAGTTTTCAAAAAGATTTAAATCATGCTAAAGGTACAAAAACACGGAGTAATTCTCCGGCCAACCAAAAACCTGTTTGAAAGCAAATGCGTTTTTAATCCCGGCATCCATCAAGATGGTGAAAATGTGCATGTTGTTTATCGCGCTTTGGATCAAAACTTCATGTCCTGTTTCGGCTATGCCCGCTTGAACGGCCCGATTAAAGTTGTCGAGCGCCGGCAAGAACCTTTTGCCGAACCGAAATACGCTTACGAAAAAAAAGGCATCGAAGATCCGCGCATCACGAAAATCGGCGAAACATTTTACATATCATACGTCGCGCACGATGGTAAAAACGCGGTCATCGCTTATATGTATGGCAAGGATCTTTTCAATCTGAAAAGAGGCGGCATCATCAGCCCGCTCATGAGCTACCGCAAAGCCAGCAAGCTCTTCCAATTCTCCAAGATCAAAGACAGCTATTATTTCTTTTCCAGTTTTTATGAAAAATATGCCGGCAAAAACGTTCTAATCTGGGAAAAAGACGGAGTTTTTTTTCCGGAAAAAATCCGCGGCAAATTCGCACTGCTCCACCGCATCTTGCCGGATATCCAAATCTCGCGCGCAGATAGTTTCAGACTGTACAAAGACAAGAATTTCTGGCACAACCAGGTCCACCATATCGGCAAGCATGTCGTTTTGGAGGGCCGTCACGGCTGGGAGGCGCGCCATATCGGCGCCGGCGCTCCGCCGATCAAGACCAAGGCCGGCTGGCTTATCGTCTATCACGGCGTGGAACAAAAAAACAAAGGACGCATCTATTCGGCCGGCGCCGCACTGCTCAATCTGCGCGACCCCAAAAAAGTGATTGGCCGCCTGCCTTATCCGCTTTTCAGCCCCGAAGAAAAATACGAGCGCGAAGGCTTTGTCAACGATGTCGTCTTCCCGACCGGAACCGCCCGGTTCAAGGACCAACTCTATATCTATTACGGCACATCCGATTCCTTCATTGCTGTTGCCAGCGTCAATCTTGAAAGCTTAATCAAAGAAATATTAGACAATAAGGAGGAATGATCTTGTTTTATCACTCTTCGCTTTATTACTGCAAAAATGAAAAACCCCAGCATACTCTACGTCGCCAGCTTTCCGCCGCGCGAATGCGGCATTGCCACATTCACCCTGGATCTCACCAGCTCTATGGATAAAGAATTCAATCCGGAAATCAAAAGCCGAATAATGGCGATCAACGACAACGGAACTTCTTATTACAACTATCCGCGCAAAGTCGGCTTTCAGCTCTACGAAAGCAAGATGGAAGACTATCTCAACCTGGCGCACGAGATCAACCGCACCCGCGAAATCAAGCTGGTCAACATCCAGCACGAATACGGCTTATTCGGCGGCGACTGGGGCGACTACATATTGCCTTTCTTGGAGCTATTGAAAAAACCGGTCGTCGTCACTTTTCATACCGTCCTCCCCGAACCGGACGAAAGGCTTTTGAAAATTACTCAGGAAATCGCGGACAAAGCCGATGCGGTCGTAGTAATGACCAAAACCATGGCGGGGTTTTTGGAAGAAATATACGGAGTGAAGAAAAATAAAATATTCGTTATCCCGCACGGCATCCAAAATATCGCTTACCCGTCAAAATCCAAAACTAAAAAAGCGCTCGGACTAGAAGGAAAGCTTGTGCTCTCGTCATTCGGAATGATCAACCGCGACAAAGGCTATGAATACGCGATCGCCGCATTGCCGGAAGTAGTTAAAAAAAATCCCAAAGTCATTTATCTGATTTTAGGCGCTACTCACCCCAATATCCGCAAACAAGAAGGCGAGATTTATCGCAACAAGCTGAAAAAATTAGTTGAAAAGCTGGAACTGCAAGAATATGTAAAATTTTACGACAAATACATGACTTTACAGGAAAAAGTCGATTATTTAAAAGCTACAGACGTATATATTTCCCCGACCTTAAACCCCCTGCAAACTTCCTCCGGTACCGTTTCAGACGCCCTCTCTTGCGCTTGTCCAGTTGTGGCCACGCCCAATTATTATAACAAAGACGTGCTGGACAACGGACGCGGACGCTTTGTCCGCTTCCGAAATTCAAAAGACATCACAAAAGCTTTGAATGAGCTTTTATCCGACCGCAAAATGCGAAAAGAGATGCAAAAAAACGCATATTTTTATTCCCGCCACATGACTTGGCAGAATGTCGCAATCTCATACTTCAAAGTTTTTAACCGCCTAGCCAAGATCGTTCCCAAGGACCAAGGCAAATTGCCTCCCGTAAGCTTAAGCCACATACGCAACATGACCGACGGCTTCGGTATGATCCAATTCGCCCAGCACACCAAGCCTGATATCCATTCCGGCTATTGCTTGGATGATAACGCCCGCATACTCTTGGCCTGCTCCATGCGCTACAAAAACAAGAAACGGCCCGACATCCTTAAGATGATGGAAAAATACTGCAGCTTTGTTAAATATTCCCAAAAAGAAAACGGAAAATTTTGGAATTTTATTTCCTACAAACAGACTTTCATCGACGACGTAGAAAGCGAAGATACTTTCGGCCGCACGATTTGGGTTTTAGGCTATCTGATCAGCCAAAAACACATTCCTAAACATTTAAAAGAAGAAGCGAAAACTATTTTTAACAAAGCGAAAAATTGGATTACCGACTTGCGTTCTTTCCGCGCAATATCATTCGCGATTATCGGCCTCGCCTTGATGGAAAAGAACGAAACAAAAAAGCAGATCAGAGACAAAATAATAATCTTAAGCGACAAACTGGTCGCCGGCTACAAAAAACAGCAAGTCATAAGCGACGGCATCGACTGGCGCTGGTTCGAGGATTGCCTCACCTATTCCAACTTCAAATTATCGGAAGCGATGTTCCGGTCTCATGCGGCCACAGGCAAAGAAGAATATTTGGAGATTGCGCGCGAATCGATCGGTTTTCTTGCAAAAATATCTTTTGAAAACAACGATTATTTTTCGCCAATCGGGCAGGACGGCTGGTATTTCCGCGGCGGCAAGCGCGCCTATTTCGACCAACAGCCAGAAGATACGTCTTCGGCAGTTGAGGCTTTGGCCGCGGCTTTTGAAGTAAGCGGGGAAGAAAAATTCAAGAAATTGGCAAAAAGCGCTTTCCTTTGGTTCTTGGGCAAAAACCATCTTGGACAAATGGTTTATGACGAAGCGACCGGCGGCTGTTTTGACGGTATGGGAAAATTCTCGCTCAATTTCAACCAAGGCGCGGAGTCAACCATCTCTTATCTTCTGGCCCGCCTCACGATCGAAGATCTTTTTTAAACCCATAACGAATAATCAAAATGAAAATATTCAAGCATCTTTATCATAAATACAAATGCCAAGCTATAATCAAAAAACACGCGGACTACAAACGAGAAAAATATGAAGACCGGAATGTTTTGGAAAACATTATCTTCCCTTATGTTTTGGCAAATTTTAATCCGAAAACGATTCTCGATATCGGCCGCGAAGATTACCAGGGATTCTACAATGAATTCTTTGAAGGGCGCGAACTCTGGACTCTGGATTATAATCCCGAACACAAAGAATACGGCATGCCAGGGCATCACATCGCAGATAATGCAGAAAATGTTAAAAAACATTTCAAAAACAGCTATTTTGATTTCATTCTCCTAAACGGCGTTATCGGCTGGGGGCTTAATGATATTAATAAAATCGAAAAAACAATTGCCGACATTATCGATTTAATGAAGCCGAACGGGATCTTGATTATCGGCTGGAATAATTTCGAGGATATTCCGGTAATTGATCCAAAAACGATCAAAGCTTTGGACAGATTAAAACCGCTGGTTTTTCCGCCCTTAAAAAGCGCCCGGTTCGAATGCGTCAATGGAAAGCATACTTATAATTTCTATAATAAAACCTGACAACATATGTCTTCAAAAGAAACCGCCTACAAAAAAGCCATCGAAGTGCTTACTGCCTGCGCCAAATCCGAAGGCTTTCACGCCTCCGGACTTAAAGGCGGCTATGAGGCGCTTTGGTCGCGCGATTCGATGATAACGTCGTTCGGCGCGAGCCTGATCGAAAATAAATTCAAGGCAACGATTGCGCGCAGTCTGCGGCTCTTGGCAAAATGGCAGACCGAAAACGGCCAAATCCCAAATTGCGTCGGCTCTTACAATCTTGACCGCCGTTCGAACAAAACCTACAACACGATCGATTCATCTCTATGGTTTATTATCGGCTCCTACATTTTTGCGGAAGCCTATTCTTCGCACGGGCTTTTCAACGAACACAAAAATGCGATCGCCCGCACTCTTGTTTGGCTCAAGCACCAGGATCCGAACGAAGACGGACTACTCTCGCAACTGCCTACCATGGACTGGCAGGACGCTTTTCCGCATAAATACGGCAATACAATCAATACTCAGGCCCTGTATTATTTTGTTCTAAAGCTCACCGGCCGCGAAATGCAGGCCGAACATCTAAAAAAAGTCGTCAACGGCGACATCGAAGCCTATTTAAAAATATATGACAAAAAACTAGGCTACTATCTGCCCTGGAACTGGAAAAACCACGACGGCGACCGCGAACAGGAAGAGTGGTTCGATTCACTTGGAAACATTTTGGCGATCCTTTCCGGACTGGCCAAAAAAGAAATCGCCTTAAGTATTTTAAAACACATCAAAAAAGAAAAAATCAACGAGCCATTCGCCCTAAAAGCGATCTGGCCGCCGATCAAGCCGGGCGACAAAGAATGGCACTCCTATTTTGACAAATGCGATGCGCGCACGCCTTATGAATACTTGAACGGCGGCGTCTGGCCCTTTATCGGCGGATTCTACGTTGCCGCACTGGTAAAAATGAAGCAATACAAAGAAGCGGAAAAAGAGCTTGATAAATTAGCCAAGGCGTTAATGCAAGGCTTTGACCCTTCCACGCGCTGGAAAAAACGCGCTTCGCAGGAATACGAATTCAACGAATGGCTACATGGCAAAACCGGCAAGCCCCTGGGCGAACCATACCAAGCCTGGAGCGCAGGAAATTTTATCTATGCCTATCATTGTTTGAAAAATAAAAAAGCGATTTATTTTGAATAAAAACCAAGCCGCGAAATTCGCGGCTTTTTTTATCACAACTTATCTTTTCCACCGCAAATACGCCTCCATAAACCCCGTTAAATCGCCGTCCAAAACTTTGTCGATTTCCTGGGTTTCGTGCTGTGTGCGATGATCCTTGACCATCTTGTAAGGTTGCATGACATAAGAGCGGATCTGCTTGCCCCATTCGGCCTTTTGCGCCTCTCCGCGGAGCTTCAGCTCCTCGGCCTCGCGCTCTTCTTCGCGCTGTTTGAAAAGCTTGGCTTTCAATATCTTCATGGCATTTTCCCTGTTCTGGAATTGACTGCGCTCATTTTGGCAGGCCACGACGATTCCGGTCGGAATATGGCGGATGCGCACCGCCGAATCGGTCGTGTTCACGCTCTGCCCGCCCGGTCCGGACGAACGGAAGACATCGATCTTCAAGTCCTTTTCAGTGATTTCGATATCAGCCGAATCCGGCAACTCCGGAATCACCTCAACCAAGGCAAAGGAGGTATGGCGCATCGCCTCGGAGTCGAACGGCGATATGCGCACCAGGCGGTGCACGCCTGACTCGCTTTTCAAATACCCGTATGCCCAGCGGCCTTTGATGTTGTAGGTTGCACTCTTGATGCCGGCCTCATTGGCAACTGTCCGGTCGATGACTTCCGCTTTCCATTTCATCTTCTCGGCAAAGCGCAAGAACATACGCTCCAAAATTTGCGTCCAGTCCTGCGCATCCACACCGCCGGTACCGGCATGAAGCGAGATGATCGCATTGCTCTCATCGTATTTTCCGGAAAACATCAGATAAAAATCCAGACGCTCAAAATCGGTTTTTAATTTTTCATATTGCTCATTCGCCTCTGCTTCAAGCGAGTCATCTTTTATCTCCGCTGACTCGGACACAAGCTCGGCTAGCGAGCTGATTTCCGCAAGCAAGCCATCCCATTCGACCGCCTCTTTCTCAAGCTCATCCGCCCGCTGGCTTACTGCAACCGCTTTCTCCCGCTCGTCCCAAAAACCGGGCTTGCTCATCAAGCCCTTTAATTCCCGAGCTTCGGTTTTTTTCCCGTCAATGTCAAGAATCTGCATAGACTTTATCACTCGTCCGCGTAATTCTTCTAAATTTTTTAATAAGCTATCCAACATAATAAAACAATTAAATTTTCAAATGAGATACTGTCACATACTGCTTTTGCAAATAAGACTTATAAATGCAAGCCAATTTATTTCCACTTCTCATCCAAAAGCGCCCGCACGACCGCCCTGTCATCCCAGGGGATTTTTTCGCCGCCTGCGGAGCAGATTGCTTGCTCACTGCCCTTGCCCGTAATCAAAACTATATCATTCTTTTGCGCCAGCGAAAGCGCCTTTTGAATCGCCTGGCGGCGGTCGAGAATCTTAAACAGGTCTTTGTTGTTTTTTTTACCGGCCTGTTCCGCGCCCAAAGCAACCTGATCGATGATTATTTCCGGATCGTCGTCATACGGATCCTCATTGGTTACGATCACATATGCGGCATGCGTGCCGGCCAGTTTTCCCAATACCGGGCGCCGCGCAATATCGCGTCCGCCGCCGGTTGATCCGAGAACATGGATTATTTTCTCGTGCGGAATATGCTTGAGTGCGCCATACAGCTTTTCAACGGCGTTCTGCTCAAAAGCATAATCGACAACCACGGTAAAATCCTGTCCTTCTTCGATCTTCTCCATGCGGCCGTCTATGCCTTTGATCTTTTCCAATCCGGCCTTGATTGCCGGCATTTCCAGTCCGAGCGAAAGGCCGGTACAAACCGCATTCATGGCATTAGCCGCGTTAAATTCGCCCAAAAGGCCAAGATGCACGACATGCCCGTTCACGCTGAAATCCGTGCCTTTGCCACTCGCCGCAATAGCCCCATATCCGATAGTCTCGAGATCTTTAATGCCCCAGACATGCTTGTTTTGCTCATAAGCAATCTTCCTTATTGAATGAAAACCAAGAAAATAGTTGGCGTGTTCGTCATCGCCGTTCACGATTATGGTCTTCTCGATCTGCCTTAAGCCGATCTTCTTAAATCCGGATTCCGAGCGCACTATTCCGCCGCTTTCATCCGCGCGCTTTGTTTTACAATTTTGAAGATGCGCAAAAAGACGGCCCTTGGCTTCTTTGTATTTTTCAAAACTGCCGTGCGCGTCTATATGCTCCGGATAAAGGCCGGTAAAAACCAAAATGTCATAATTGATAAAACGATGGCGGTATTGCATAACGCCCTCGGATGTCGTTTCGATTACGGCATAGCGGCAGCCGTTTTTTACCATCCGCGCCAACATCTTCTGTGTAAAAAAACGGCCGATCATCGTCATCTTTTTGTCATTCAGCCATTCCTTCTCACCGTCATTAAAGGCGGCCGTTGAAGTGAAGCCGGTTTTCAGCCCGGCTTCTTCCAGCATCTTTGCAATCAAATAAACGCTGGTAGTTTTGCCGCCGGTGCCGGTTACGCCGATTACAACCAAATCCTCGCTCGGGTTGCGATAAACCAAAGCCGAGAACCAAGCCATCAAAAAATGATAAGCGGGCTGAAGCGCCTTAAAAACTTTTTTCGGAATCAATTTTTTTATTCGGTATATTATGCTCATATTTTTCTCCGTATTATTCTTAATAATTTATATATTCCATACTTGCTTGTGTTAAAAATCAAATCAAAAGTTCCGGGATATTCGATTTCTTTTCCGCCAAAGCCTTTTTTAAAGCGCGTCACGCCCGGCCACTTTTCTTCATCAATGCCGTAAAAATCGTAATAAGAACATTTTCGTTCTTTGGCAAACTTAATCGAATGCCACTGCAAGGCATATGTTGCCATCAAGTTTCGATTAGAGCTGGACGAAGCGCCATGAATGTAGGTCGCCGTATCGCCGAAAAAAGAAAGGATATTCGCGGCAATCAACTTATCTTGATAAAACGCGCCGACAAGACGTATAAATTCCACAGCCAGCATCTTGCGATAATGCTCTTTGTTGTGCAAGCGGAATCCGTCGCGCTTGCTTGTTTCAAGCATCAACAGCCAAAATTGCTCGAACAGGTCATTATCCTTGTTGTTCACTATCTTTACTGACACGCCGTTCCGTTCAGCTAATCGGATATTATAACGCGTCTTGGAATGCATCTGTTTCAGAATATCCTCTTCCAAACCCGTAATGTCAAGAATTAAAGTTTTCTTAGGCTGGACATCAAGGGATTTACGAATGTCGATTTTTGCCGCGCCTGCCGGTAGGCAGGATTTTCGATTTTCATATGTCAGCGGATCAAATCGCAAAAAAACGCATTTTTCTTTTTCTGCGATTTTTTTAATTTCAAAAAATATATCTGAAATCTGAAATCTGAAATCTGAAATTACGCGTGGCGCATAAAAATATCCATACCCTAAAAATAATTTTTTCCGAAAAAAAGTCAAAACGCTAATTAATTCTTTTTTGGAGTTTTCCATAGCCAGGTGAAAAGTTTCATTGCCGGTCTTTTCCTGAAATTCACCCCAATCCCAAGATTGCAAAAACTGATTATTCGCACTTTTCAGCAATAATTCATTATATTCTTCTTTACTTATTTGGTTTATTCTACAAGCATTTGACATTTTTTTGATATTTGCTAATATGGCTATATATTGTTAAAAAATATAAACAAAAACAGGATAATCCTGGAAAGGAGGTTTTTGTGTAAAAAGTTTTTTGCGTATTCGTGTGATTGCGTAAACAGTTTAAATTTTTTGAAGGGGGGTGTATATTTCTTTTTCTTAGTCTTTCACCAAGGTGAAAGTAGGGGGAAAAGACCATTGAATTTTTTTCCTGCTAGCCCATTTATTAGGCTAGCAGGTTTTTATTTTTCAACCTTTTATCAAGCGCAAAGCCGCTCTTATTCTTTCGCCGCTGTCTTTGATCGATTGGTCAATCATGCGCAAGGCATCACGCGCTTCAAATAGGGAATACCCCAAAGACATCAGCGCTTCCAGCTCGTCGCCGCCGGCACTCGCGCTTGCGCCGAATGCATCGTCTGCGCCTTGCACGGTTTGCCTGATCTTGTCGCGCAAATCCAGCACCACGCGCTCTGCAGTTTTTTTGCCGATTCCGGAAACATTCAAGAGCAAGGAAGAGTCGCCGCGCGCGATCGAATCCTTGATTTCGCCGACTCCCGCCGCACTCAATACGGCCAAAGCCGATTTCGGCCCGATGCCGCTGATCGTCAAAAGCAGTTCGAACAGCTCTAATTGCTCATAGGATTTGAAGCCGAACAGGCTGTGTGCATCTTCACGGATATGCTGATGGATATGCAATTCGACACCCTGCCCGATCGCCATTTCAAAAAGAAGATTCTCGGGCGCAAACACCCGATATCCGACATCGCGCACATCAATAATCACAAAACTCTTATGCTTATCCAAAATTTTTCCTCGCAAAAATGATATCATGCTATTGTATTTCTAAATATTAATTTATGGTTAAGGAATTTCAATACCTTTTTTTTCATTGTCATTCCCGCCTCCATCCCTAAACTTTCCTCCTCACCACGCTAAATTCTTCCACTACGCCTTCCGCTTCAAGCAGAACCTCCGCTCCTTGTCCGCCATGAGCTGAGCTTACATTAGCGCCATTTTTCGCATCCCAAAGCTTTTCCACCTTCATTTTTATTATATCATACTTTGGTTTAACAATCTCTATCTCATCACCAATCTTAATTGAATTATGCACTTTAATACAAATCACATTTTTAAAACCAAAATTCGACACTCGCCGCTCGTCACTCGATACTCGAAATTCGCCACTCGACACTCGAAATTCGCCACTCGACACTCGAAATTCGCCACTCGACACTCGAAATTCGCCACTCGGCATTCGAAACTCGCCATTCGGCATTCGAAACTCGCCATTCGACATTCGAAACTCGCCGTTCGCCAAGACTTGCCCGCAAAATTCCCATTCGCTTTTCTCATGCGCACTTGCCAAATTCTGTCCGGCTTTCCCCTCTAGCAAAAAACCCGTCGTATATCCGCGATGCACCAATTTTTTTTCCAATTCCCCATATAAAAAATCAATCTCGTCCTGAACGATTTTTGTATTCTTTTTGTCAATCAGCTCAATAGCTCGCGCATAAATTCCGGCAACAAGCGCTTGATAATAGACGCTCTTGGCCCGCCCTTCGATTTTAAAACTGGATATCCCGGCTTCTTTCAGCTGTTTTATATATTTGATCAAACACAAATCCTTGGAATTCAAAATATACGACCCGTGTTCTTCTTCAACAACTTCAAATTCATCCCCCCTTTCGCTTCTAAGCCCCAATTCTGAAAATAAAAAAGATTTATTTTCAACAACTTCATTCAACATTCGACATTCGCCGCTCGCCGCTCGCCGCTCGCCGCTCGGCATTCGACATTCGCCATTCAGCACTTGATCATATTTCCATCGGCACGGCTGGACGCAATCGCCCAGATTCGCACTCCGTTCCGCGTAATAAGCTGACAAAAAACAGCGACCCGAATACGCCATGCACATTGCGCCATGCACGAAATATTCCAATTCTAAACCAGGAACACGCGTATGTATTTCGCGGATTTCTTCCAACGTCGTTTCCCTGCCAAGAATAACGCGCTTGACGCCTTGCGCTTGCCAAAACTCAGCGGCGCGCCAATTTGTGCAATTCGCCTGCGTGGAAAGATGAATCTCTGCCTCCGGCCAGATTTCTTTTGTAATTGCGATTATTCCCGGATCGGAAATGATTAAAGCGTCAACTTTAATTTTTTTCAATTTTTTAATATGTGCTGGCAACTTTTCCAAATGCCGGTTATGCGCAAAAACATTTATGGTGATATAGATTTTTTTTCCTTCTTTATGGCAAAAATCAGCGGCTTCGGCGATTTTTTCCAAATCAAAATCATTAATCCGCGTCCGCAATGAAAAATCCGGAATCCCGGCATATACCGCGTCCGCCCCAAAAGCAAGAGCCGTCTTCATTTTTTCCAAATTTCCGGCCGGCGCCAATAATTCAATTTTCTTTGATTTTAACATATTATAATATGATTATAACCCCATTTTTCCAATAAATCAAACAAAAAAAAGAATCCCTTTTCAGGAAAACTTTTTTTATAATAATGGTTCTTGCGATACAGATTCTTCGATTCCGCGAAGTTTATCCCGTTTATTCAGGACTACGCTCGGGATGACAAAGTTCTTGATATTATAATTTCTAATCACCCGGCAATTAACCGCGTTACTTCCCCAAAACTACCTTTATCTTCGCCACGATCTCCTCGGTCGTAAAATGCGCTTTAACAAGATAATCGTTAGCGCCCATATCCTTGGCTTTTTTGATATCATCTTCCTGCCCTAGATTGGAAAGCATAATCACCGGCACTTTTGCGATTTTTTCATCACTACTGGCGCGAATTTGGCTTAAGACTTGGAAGCCGTCGATCGCCGGCAAAATAATGTCAAGCAGGACGATATCCGGCTTAATCGCGTTTGCGCCGTCAATCGCTTGACTGCCATCGATCGCTTCATAAACGGTATAGCCTTCTTTTGTGAGTTTTTTGCTAGATATTTCCCGCAAGAACGAATCATCTTCAACCAAAAGAACATTGACCCCAAGCTTCATCGCCTTCGGATCTTCGTGTGGAATCATTACTTGCGCTTTTGCCTCATCTTCCATGGCTATCCCCCCGTTTCCAAGACAGGCCTGGACTTTCTTTAAAACGTCCAGCGGACTGAATTCGGTCTTGATCAAATGATCGACCGCGCCAAGCTTCTTGGTCTTCTCGATCTCCACCGGCTGGCCGGAATTGGAAATAATAATCACCGGAATCTTAATATTATTCTGGTTCATTTTTTCCAACACTTCATAGCCGTCCATTTTCGGCATAACAATATCCAAAAGGATCAGATCCGGATGCGTTTCAACAATTTTTTTATACCCTTCCTCGCCGTCATAAGCCGCTTCGACGATAAAATCTTCTTTCTGCAATTTTGTCACCAATAAATCGATCAAAGAGCGTTCGTCTTCGATAATCAAAATCTTGATTTCACTGTTTTTTACTTCTGCCATATTTTTTATTTATAGTTAATGATTTACAATTTATCACGCATCCCTTCTCAAAGGAATCGTGAACACGAACTCTGTCCCGATACCCTCTTCGCTGTGAAAAGTGATTTCTCCGCCATGCTTGCGGACGACATTCTTGACGATAAATAATCCCAATCCGGATCCTTCGGTCTGCATGCGAATGACATTGTCTGCCCGGAAAAATTTGGAAAATAGCTTTTCTTTGTCTTTTTCCGGAATGCCGACGCCGTTATCTTTGATGCGGACTTTCAAAAATTCCCTCCCCAGCTCCAAGGAAACTTCGATTTTACCAAACTCCGGAGTATATTTTACCGCGTTTTCCAAAAGATTCTGCAAAACCAAGTTCATCTTGCTGCGATCAAAATATATTTTAGGCATATCATCCGGCTTGTTCAGGGTGTATTTGATATTTTTTTCTTTTATCCGGTTTTCCAAACTTTCCATCACAATGCCCAAAACCTCCAAAAAGTCATCCTGAACGAAGGCATAGCCAAAACGCCCCTCTTCGATCCGGGAAACATTAAGCATGTCGTTCACCAAACCGATAATCCTTTCATTGCTTTGGTAGCCCTTGAACAGCATCTTCTTCTGCTCTTCGTTCATCTCTCCCAAATCACCGTCCAAAATCATCTTTATTATCCACTTGACCGCCGATAAAGGCGTTCGCAACTGATGGGCCGCGATTGAAATAAAATCCGATTTCAGCTTATCAATCATTTTTTCGCGCGTCAAGTTGTAAAAAATCTTCATGATGCCGAGATGGTCATGCCGCGAATCGGAAACATCGGCGCTGATCACTTTGAAAGTAAGGTCTTGGTTGGCAAAATTAAGTGAAAGTTCTTCTTCGTTAGGGCCTGTCTTGAGTTCTTTTCCGCCTTTAACGGAAAAATCACGTTTGATAATTGAACGGAAATTTTCCATAGAATAGTTGTTGGCGTCCGACACTGATTTGCCTATATCCGCATCGATAAAACCAAGCATCTGCCTAGCCGGAGGATTAACCAAATCCAATTTCCCTTCCTTGTCGATAACAATGATCGGATCAACAAAATTTGCGATAATCGCCTCGGTCTTTTCTTTTTCTTTTTCCGCCGCCTTGCGCGCCGCCTGCAGATCATGAAATGCGCGAAACAAAGATTTTTCCGAATTTTCCAGCTCTTTGATTTTTTTATTCAACTGATTATTGACGCTAGTGATAAGGCGGTCGTGCTTAGCTAATTTAATTGAATCTTCGCCAATTTTTTCAACCTCTATTTCTTCAGCCCTTTTTTCCTCTAGCAAACGCATTGCGCGCACTACAAAGCGCTGTTCGCGGCGAAACAGCATTTTGGAGCTATAACCGGAGACTACGGCGATTACCAGGTAAAAATTCGAAGTAATCAGGATTTTCACAAAAGAAAAAGTCGCTTGGCGCAAAGCGTATATCTCGGCCGCGGAAAAGTTTTTCGGCTTTGTCATAAAAGCCAATACCGAATTGAAATACTCAAGCACATAAAGCCCGTTAACCAAAGCGGCGGAGATCAACGCGGTCGCGATCGCGCCTCGAACGCCAAAAATGATCGAAGCGGAGATAATCGGCAAAAAAAAGAAAACACTCGCCACCGGCTTGTCGCCGATCAAATAAAAGACAAAAGTGAATATCACCAATTCTAAAACAATTTGCCAGACGCTTAATAATTTCAATTTCTCTAATGAACCTGATTTTTTAATTTCAGAAAGATATCGATAAAGATAAGCGTTACTTACCAAAAAGGCCAAAATCAAAACTCCGATATAAAAAAAAGTAGAACGCAGATAAAAAATACTGAGAAGCGAATTGCCTAATATGCCGATCAAAAAAACCGCAATCATATAAAACCAGCGGGTCGCAATGATCCATTCGTTTATTTCCAATTTTCGATCATAATT
>Ga0265296_1001582_pt1 | contig 25636 bp, 16 predicted proteins | sample MunlanPumphouse1_FD_189073 | JGI IMG/M metagenome (GOLD analysis project Ga0265296, IMG submission 189073) | Groundwater microbial communities from a municipal landfill in Southern Ontario, Canada - Pumphouse #1 | ecosystem: Environmental > Aquatic > Deep subsurface > Groundwater | place... | reverse complement strand
CCAATTGATTATGAAAGCTTAACTAAAGTCGGCTCAATCATGGGTTCAGGCGGAATGATAGTGATGGATGAAAATACCTGTATGATAGATATTGCAAGATATTTTACAAACTTCCTTCAGGAAGAATCCTGCGGAAAATGCTCAACATGCAGAGAGGGCACCCAGCAGATGAACGATATACTTACAAAAATCACACAGGGAAAAGGAAAAATTGAAGATGTGGAATTACTTCAGGAACTTGGGCTTGTTATCAAAGATGCTTCTATGTGCGGGCTCGGACAAACAGCTTCTAATCCTGTTCTTGCTACTATTCGCTATTTCATTAATGAATATGAAGAGCATATAAAAAAGAAAAAATGTGAAGCCGGAGTATGTAAAGAAATCGTCTCTTCACTTTGTCAATATACTTGCCCGATAGATACTGAGGCATCTGTATACATTGCTCTTATTGCTCACGGGAAATATGAAGAAGCCCTTAAAATAATAAAGAAAGATAACCCTCTTGCATCCACACTTTGCCGTATATGCAACCATCCCTGCGAATCAAAGTGCAAAGCAGGGCAGGGAGGCGAACCTATTGCCATCAGAAATTTGAAAAGGTTTGTTACTGATTATGGTTTGAAGAAAAACCTGATGACCAAGGTTAAATTCTTACAAAAATCCAATGGTATTAAGGTAGCCATTATTGGTTCCGGACCAGCAGGATTAACTTGCGGATTTTACCTTGCCCAGATGGGATATGATATTACCATTTTCGAAAAAGAATCTGTCGCCGGTGGTATGTTGGCATTAGGTATTCCTGAATACAGGCTGCCGCGTGAAATATTAAATTCAGATATTAATTATATCAAAAGCACCGGTGTTAATATAAAAACAAATTCTGCATTTGGCAAAGATTTTACTATTGATGAATTATTCAGCCAGGGGTTTAAAGCTATTTTCATCGCCACAGGAGCTTATAAATCATTAAACATAGGTATTCCAAATGAAGATATTAAAGGTGTTATTCCGGGTATAAAATTGCTGAAAGAAATTAACCTCGGAAAAGCAGTAGAAATTGGGAAGAAAGTGGGTATTATCGGTGGTGGTAACTCTGCTGTTGATGCAGCAAGAAGTGTATTACGCTTAGGAAAAGCTGAAAGCGTTACCATCTTTTATCGAAGAACTATTGATGAAATGCCTGCTCATAAAGAAGAAGTAAAAGACGCCTTAGAGGAAAGAATTAAAATTGAATTTCTAACCGCACCAAATAAATTAATTGCTGAGAACGGACAACTTCATGCCTGCGAATTTATCAAAATGAAAATGGGTGATATTGATGAATCTGGCAGAAAAAGACCTACACCTATTGCAGGAACAGAATATAAAGTAGAACTTGACACATTAATTATTTCTATTAGTGAATCTCCGGATACATCTTTCTTAAATAAAGAAAAAATTGAGTTGTCAAAACGGGAAACTATTGTAGTTAACCATGAAACTTTTGAAACCAAACGGTATGGTGTATTTGCAGGAGGCGATGTAGTAACAGGACCAAACACAGTGGTGGATGCTGTTGCTTCAGGAAAAATTGCCGCACAGTCTATTAATCAGTACCTGAACGGAGAAGAAATAAAGAGAGAGTATAAATTAACCAGACCTTCCGTGTACATTGAACCTATTGAATTATCCACAGAAGAAGCAGAAGAATTATTAACCGCCAAGCGACCTGAATCTAAGCAATTATCAGCAAAAATAAGGAAAGCCAACTTCAAGGAAGTGGAGTCGGTATTAAGTGAAAAACAAGCCATACAAGAAGCAAAAAGATGCCTGCGATGTGAACTGGAAACTGAAGACGGAAAACAATTTATAAAAGAATTAAAAGAGGGTATAAAAGAAAAACAGGAGGTATAATATCATGTCTAAAATAACTATTGACGGAATAAGTATTGAACCTCAAAAAGGTTGGACAATATTAGAAACAGCGAGATTTCTGGGATTAGAAATACCTACATTATGTTACAACGAAGGTCTCACTCCCTGGGGTGGTTGCCGTTTATGTGTTGTTGAAATAGGCGAAGGCAATAATGCAAAACTAGTTACATCTTGTACTTATCCTGCAGAAGACGGGCTTAAAATCCGTACAGCTTCAAAACGGGTTATCAGGGCAAGAAAAATGATACTTGAATTACTGATTGCCCGATGCCCCACATCAAAAATATTACAGGATTTAGCTGCAAAAATCGGACTGCAACATGTCAGATTTACTCCGAAATGGGACAAGTGTATCTATTGCGGATTATGCGTAAGGATGTGTGAAGAACAAATGGTAGCCAGTGCTATCGGTTTCTCAAACAGAGGTAATAAACTTAAAATTAACACCCCTTTTGATATTAATTCTGATGAATGCAGACGATGTGGCGGATGCATATACATCTGTCCAGCCTGTACATTGAGGTGTGAAGGTGCAAACCCGCAAACCGTACTCTGTGGACGATGTGAAAATTCACTTCAACCTACGTGTATTGAAGTAAATGACAATTATAACTGCTGGATGGGATTGAAAGGGGACTGCGGAACATGTGTAGTTGTGGATAAAAAAGAAATTAAATAATATAATAATTTTAAAATAATAAGGAGAAATAAATTATGAGTTTAACAAAAGTAAATGCCACAGCGGCAACTTTGACCAAAAACAGGACAGAAGGTTCTGTAGTTCCAACCAGTGGTATGTGTGTAACCTGCGTTGACGGTTGCATTGGAATGTGCGAAATTGGCAAATCGGCTTATCGCGGACACGAAGTGTTATATCCGCAACCATTTGGAATAATAACTTGTGCCGGAGAAAAAAAATTCCCGGTTGATTATTCTCACTTTAATATTTTAAGTGGAGTTGTAGGCGCCCATGGTATTGATGCAGACAGCGATAAAGCTATTTTCCCGAATGTTAACCTCGAAGTTAAATTCGGTCATGATAATGGTATAAAATTCAAGTTACCATTTATGATACCTGGTATTGGGTCAACTAATGTAGCAAAAAATAACTGGGAAGGACTTGCCATTGGTACTGCATTAGCCGGTACAGGATTGACCATCGGCGAAAATGTGGTAGGTATGGATCCGGAAGCTGTCATTAAAAACGGAAAGGTGGTTGATACAGTTGACCTGAAACGCAGAGTTAAACTTTTTACGGATCATCAGATAGATGGATATGGGGCAATCATTGTTCAGGCAAATGTTGAAGATACCCGTTTAGGCAATCAGGAATACGCCATTAAAGAACTTGGAGTACAATGTGTAGAATTAAAATGGGGACAGGGAGCAAAAAATATCGGCGGTGAAGTAAAAATAAAAGACCTGAAAAAAGCCCAATTACTCCAGGAACGTGGTTATATTGTATTACCAAATCCAACAGATCCTCATATAATAAAAGCTTTTGAAAGCGGCGCATTTACCGAATTTGAACGCCATTCAAGAGTAGGTATGGTTACAGAAGAAGGCTTCGCAAAACGAATTGAAGAACTACGTAAAGCAGGTGCAAAATATATATTCCTGAAAACCGGTGCTTATGGTCCTGCTGACTTAGCAAGAGCTGTTAAATATGCTTCAAAATATAAACTGGATCTTCTCACTGTTGACGGCGCCGGCGGAGGAACAGGCATGAGCCCGTGGAGAATGATGAATGAATGGGGTGTTCCGCCTGTTGAATTACATACTTTAACTTATCGCTATGTCAAGCAACTGGCAGATAAAGGCGAATACTTTCCTGCAATAGAATTTGCCGGCGGATTTACCTTTGAAGATCAAATTTTCAAAGGACTTGCCTTAGGCGCACCTTATGTCAAACTAATAGGCATGGCAAGAGGTCCTATTGCTGCTGCTATGGTAGGTAAAACAATCGGTAATGCTGTAAAGAGTAATCAGATACCGGTTTATGTAGAACGATTCGGTGCTTCCATAGACCAGATATTCGTTACCGCTAATGAATTACGTAATAAACTTGGAAATAATGAGTTTGAGCAAATACCAACCGGTGCTATCGGTTTATATACTTATTATGAACGTCTTGCACAGGGCTTAAGACAACTAATGGCCGGTACGAGAAAATTCGCTTTATCTTATGTCTCCAGAAATGATATTGCTTCCTTAACAAAAGAAGCAAGCGAAGTCAGCGGTATTCCATATATTATGGACTATCAAAAAGAAGAAGCACAGAAGATACTTATGTCAAATTAATTAGTGCTTGTATATAATGTTCAATATTTTGAATATCGATTAACGAATGATGATTCCTGCCTGCCGGTAGGCAAGGTTAGAAGTAACTGAAAATCTGAAATCGTTAATCCTTGTTTTAAAATCAGTATCTATGATTTTATGAACAAACTCTAATTAACCTTGACAAGCCCCTGTACACTACGTTACATGGCAGGAACAACCACAGACATTGTTATATACAGATGAAAAAGAATATATTAACAAAACACGAAGAATACTCAAAAGACGGTGTATTACTGATAGAGGGACAATATGATGATGATGAACGAAAGACTGGTATTTGGTATGAATATTATAAGACCGGAAAATTAGCCGCTGAGTTCCGATACAAAAACGGAATATTAAATGGGACTTACAAATCTTATCACGAAAATGGTATGATCTGGTGTTTGGGAAACTACCTTAATGATAAAAAAGAAGGGAAATTTGAAGTGTATAATCCGGACGGGAAAATTATTTTACTGTGCGAGTACAACAATGATAAAATAATAAATCAGGAATCACTATAGAGGAATTGTTATTTCCGTATAATTTATACCAAAAACTCTAAATAAAATGGTTAACTTATGAATTTGACAAACGAAAGAAGACACGCAACAAATGTGGCTAATTTCAGATTTGTAATTTCATACGTTACTTGTTACGGCATATCTTACAATCCCACTAAGGACCCAATAAAACTGCCTGCATTGAATACACTTTTCACCAATGCAAAAAATAGTTTAACAGCAGTTTATACGACTCTTGCATTATTCGACAACGCAACCAATGCAAGAGAAATTGCTTTCGCTCCATTGAGCAAATTAGTTGCAAGAATTTTAAATGCACTTGATAGCGCCGATGCAAGCCGGCAAGTGGTAAAAGACGCAAAAATAATTACCGGGAAAATACAAGGCAGAAGAGCCACGCTCAACTCTTCGGAGCCGGTTAATATTTCTGCTTCCCAAATAAGTTTTGATAATCGCATTGAAAATTTCAGCAAACTAATAACCCTTTTAAAAAGCGAGCCACTCTATGCTCCCAATGAAACGGATCTGAAACTACCCTCACTAAATACTTTGCTCGTTTTGTTAAAAATCGCCAATACTGCAATAGTGAATGCCACAACCCAATTAGGCAATGCAAGGATTAACAGAAATAAAATCCTGTACAATGCCGGTACCGGTCTTTATAATATACAATTAGAGGTAAAGAAATATATCAAATCTGTTTTTGGTGCAACAAGCCCCGAATACTGGCAGGTAAGAGGAATAAAATTCACAAAGCCGAGATAACTTAAAAAAAAGTACCTAAAAAGACAGAGTTCCATCCAAATTATGTTTGCTTCCATGCGAACGAATGATGTAAAATAAATTTGTACATTTGTGTAAACTTTATTACGGGTGAATTAACGTGCTTCTGAACGCACGGTAGCAAACTATAGATCAATGGATGATTTAATATTTCAAAGGGAAGATATAAGGCATGAAGAAATCCGGCGAATTCTTTTTGAAAAGAAAGAACGTCTCAGGGAATTAAATGCGATTAACCAGGCATCAGCCATTCTCAAGGGAAATAAACCCATTGAGGATATGCTGCAGGAAATATGCTCCATACTGCCTGACGCATGGCAGTATCCTAAACATACAACTGCACGGATAAAATACAACAATAAAGAATACATTACTTCCAATTTTAAAGAGACAAAATGGGTACAACGCAGGATGTTTGAAACTAATGATGATAAGGAAGGTGTAATTGAAATATATTATCTGAAAAAGTGTCCCGCTATGGATGAAGGCCCTTTCACAAAAGAAGAAAGGCGCCTCATTAATAACATGGCGGTACTTATTTCCGGATACATGAATACCCTTCTTGGTAAAAACCTTCTAAAAGTTGCACAAATACAGGATAATGTCCGGCAGCCGGAGAAGCAACAACAGCATCCCTCAGGCATGAGCATGCAGCTCTTGCAGAAGTTTCTGAACAAACATAATTCCGACAGGGATATATACCACGATCTGATGCCTTATAAGGTCAGGGAAATTCTTCTTGTTGCCAGTTTATACGATTCATATATAATTGAAAAAGAAGGACGGTTTTTTGAACAGATTTCCGGAGAATATTACCAGTTGAATCTTTCTTCTGTGCCGAGAATAACAAGCATTTCCTCGCCCGAAGAAGCTCTTGAAAAACTGCAGTTCCATCATTATGATCTTGTTATTTTAATGATGGGACTCAACAAGAATACACCTGTTCAACTCAGTGAGATTATCAGGCAGATATACCCTAACATACCGATACTTCTGCTTTTGAATAACGACAGCGATGCAGGAACTTTTGAAAACAGGAAATTAACCAGTATTGATAAAATTTTTGTGTGGAACGGCGACAGCAAGGTGTTCCTTGCTATGGTCAAGTACATAGAAGATTTGATGAATATCGATAATGATACAAAAATTGGTTTAGTGAGGGTGATTTTATTGGTGGAAGATTCTGCCCGGTATTATTCCCGTTTTCTCCCGATTCTCTATTCTATTGTTATTGAACAAACTCAACGCCTGATTGAAGAAGTCAATAACGACAGCTTTTACAAGATTCTTCGAATGAGGGCGCGGCCAAAGATTGTGCTGGTTTCAAGCTACGAAGAAGCCCTTGAATACTTTGATAAATATAGAGAATACCTGCTTTGTGTTATTACAGATGTGAAATATGCGAAAGATGGGATCCTGGATGAAACTGCAGGTTTAAAACTTACGGAATATGTAAAAAATGAAATATCCGATCTTCCTGTTCTTTTTCAATCGTCGGAGTCAGAAAATGCTGCGAATGCTCGCAGGCTTAAAGCTACCTTTGTAAACAAAAATTCCGATACTCTTTTACAGGACATAAAAAGTTTTATCAGTTATTACCTCGGATTTGGAAACTTTATATACCGCGACAGTGAAGGCAAAGGGGAAATTGCAGTAGCCCATTCGATGAAAGAATTTGAAACCCATCTGAAGACAATTCCTGAAGAATCCATTTTGTTCCATGCTAAACGGAACCATTTCTCCAATTGGTTCATGGCAAGGGGAGAGATACAACTGTCGAAAAAAATTAAACCTGTAAAAGTAAGCGACTTTAAAAACCCCCATGAATTGCGTTTGTACATACTGGATGTAATTCAGCAATGTATGTATGAAAAAAACAAAGGCAAAGTCGTACATTTTGATGAATCGGCAATACTTGACGAAACAACTATTGTAAGCCTTGCAACAGGCTCATTAGGAGGAAAAGGACGCGGACTTGCATTCATAAGTACCTTGATATATAATTTCGACTTTTCTCAACTGATACCCGATATAAATGTGCGCACTCCGATCACTTCTATCATAGGCACAGATGAATTTGAATACTTTATCGAAAGCAATAAGCTGCGTGATAAGATATACAATGAAAGGGATTACGATAAAATCAAAAGAAAATTTGCAGAAGCAAAACTGACCGAAACACTGGTTGAAAAATTGAAAAGGTATTTAAAAATTGTTCATTATCCTTTAGCTATCCGTTCATCCGGTCTTTTCGAAGATTCGCTTATGCAGCCGTTTGCAGGAATTTTCGATACTTTTCTGTTGCCAAATAACCATCCTGAAATTGAAGTTCGTCTCGAACAAATGATGACTGCAATTAAATTGGTATTTGCATCAATTTTTTCACCAACAGCAAAAGCCTATTTTGAAGCAATTAATTACAAAATAGAAGAAGAAAAAATGGCGGTGATCATACAGGAATTAGTAGGTTCGGCGTATGAAGAAACTTTTTATCCGCACATCAGCGGTGTGGCGCAATCCTACAATTATTATCCGGTTTCATACATGAAGCCTGACGACGGATTTGCGATATTAGCTGTTGGACTTGGGAAATATGTGGCAGAAGGAGAAAAAACATACCGTTACTGTCCGGAATATCCGAATCTGGAAATTTATTCGGCCCCCGATATGTATAAAAATTCACAGCTCCATTTTTATGCAGTAAACATGAAGCTGAAAAATTTCAATCTTCTTGAAGGGGAAGATGCAAGCCTTGTAAAACTTGATATTGATGTGGCAGAAAAGCATGGAACATTGAAGCATTGCTGTTCAGTATATGATCTTACTGACGAAAGGATCATTCCAGGTATCACTACTCCTGGTCCGCGCATTGTAAATTTTGCAAACATCATCAAGCATAAATATATACCTCTTTCAAAAACCATACAACTAATTTTGAATGTAATGGAAGAAGCTATGGGGGCACCTGTCGAAATTGAGTTTGCTGTTGATCTGAACAAGGATAAAAATGGGAATGCATCATTTTATCTGCTGCAGATAAAGCCTCTTATCAAGAATGTATTCGAAAATGAAATAAATATTGGTGAGATCGACTATAGCAAATTGCTTCTTTATTCTGAAATGGGAATGGGTAACGGTATTCTGGAAGAACTAAACGATGTGATTTTTGTGGATGTTAAGAAGTTTGATAAGCTCAAGACTGAAAAAATGCGCGATGAAATCGAACAACTTAACATTGAAATGATAAAATCTAAACGGAAATATATACTTATTGGGCCTGGCAGATGGGGAACCCGCGACAGGTTTATCGGAATTCCTGTAGCATGGTCGCAGATATCCAATGCCAGGATCATTGTAGAGGTCAGTATTGAAGATTTTCCGCTCAATGCTTCATTAGGATCTCACTTCTTCCATAATGTAATTTCTATGAATATAGGCTACTTCTCAGTAAAATATAACTCACTGATTGATTACATCAATTGGGATATACTGAACCAACAAGAAGTAATATCCGAAACAAAATATTTCAAGCATGTCAGATTCAAAGATCCTTTAAAGGTTATTATGGACGGTAAAAAGAGAGCTTCACTTATTTATTATAATGCAAAATGATTTTATTATAATCCTCTTTGCCATTCCTCCCGAAGTCCTGCCGTTTCAGGATTATTGATAGCATTATCAATTTGATTTATGAATTGTTGTTTGTCGCGGGATAATATGCCGCTTAAAACAAGGTAGTTTGAAGCATGATTACTTCTGAAAATTGTAGATTTTAAATCCGAATAAGAAATAAAAGTTTTCATTTCTTTCAGAAGGTCGGTGATGTTCATAGGAATGAAACTATCATTAAATTTTTTTTTAAAATGCTCTGTTCCAAATGGAAAACTTAGTACCAGAGCAGAAGCAAATTCAGGTTGAATTTTATTTAATATTTTTGCTGAATTAATAGCATGTTGATTGCTGTATTCCATTCCTCCTAATCCGTTAATAATAATTACAGAAAGTTTGATCCCTGCTTCTTTGGCTTTCAAAAGCCCGTCAACAGTCGAATTGTACGTTTCGCCTTTGTTGATCTTTAACAACAATTTATCATCGCCCGATTCAATTCCAACATATATAAGATTCAATCCTGCTTCGCGTAATGCTTTTAATTCTTCCAAAGATTTTGAAAGAACATCTCTTGGCAATGCATAAGTTGATATTCTCCTCACTTTTGGAAAAGCGGTATTGATAGCAGAAAGAATAGGAAGCATTTTTTTTGTTCCCAATATCATGGGATTTCCGTCAGCTAAAAATATTTTACGAATACCATGTAATGTTTTTACAGCAGAATGAATATCCTTAATAATTTCTTCTTCATTTCTTATTTTAAATGATTTGGAAGAGTACATTTCGCAGAAGGCGCATTTGTTCCACGAACATCCATACGTAACTTGTAATATCAATGATTCAGCTTCGCTTGGAGGGCGGAACAAGGGCTCATCGTACTTAACAGGAAAATAATTAAATAACATGTAATTGTGTAAAACCGCTCGCTACTTCGCGTAACTTACAGCTCGTGTTTCCCTGATAACGGTAATTTTGATCTGTCCAGGGTAGATCATTTCAGTTTGGATCTTCTTCGACAGATCATAAGCAAGATCGGTTGCTTCCTGATCGTTGATCTTTTCAGCGCCCACGATTACGCGTAGCTCTCGTCCTGCCTGTATGGCATAAGTTTTTACAACACCAGGGTATGAGAGTGCAAGTTGTTCGAGGTCCTGCAACCGCTTTATGTATGCTTCCACTACTTCACGGCGTGCTCCGGGGCGTGCTCCTGAAATGGCATCACATACCTGCACGATAGGCGATATCAAACTAAGCATTTCCACTTCATCGTGATGGGCGCCGATAGCATTGCATATCTCTGGGTTTTCCTTAAATTTTTCGGCCAGCTTCATACCTAATACAGCATGTGGCAGTTCAGGTTCATTGTCGGGCACTTTACCAATATCATGCAATAGCCCTGCCCGTTTGGCTATTTTGGGGTTCAATCCAAGTTCTACAGCCATTGTGGAACAAAGATTAGCCACTTCCTTGCTGTGCTGAAGTAAATTTTGTCCGTAAGATGAACGATACTTCATTTTTCCAATCAGGCGAATGAGTTCGTGGTGCATACCTTGAATACCAAGGTCGATGGTAACACGCTTGCCAAGCTCTACAATCTCCTGTTCGATTTGTTTCTTTGTTTTGGCCACTATTTCTTCAATACGTGCAGGGTGGATACGTCCGTCGGTTACTAATTTATGCAGCGACAAGCGGGCAATTTCCCTACGCAATGGGTCAAAACCAGAAAGAAGAATGGCATCAGGAGTATCATCAACAATGATTTCAATCCCGGTGGCAGCTTCAAGCGCCCTGATATTACGTCCTTCACGCCCAATAATGCGCCCTTTCATTTCGTCATTTTCAATGTTGAATACTGACACCGAATTTTCAACTGCATGTTCAGTGGCTGTGCGCTGTATGGTTTCGATAACAATCTTTTTTGCATCCCTGTTAGCCGTTATTTTGGCTTCGTCCATCGTGTCCTTAATAAATATAAGCGCTTCTGCTTTTACCTCAGTTTTGAGCGATTCTGCCAACTGTGCCTTAGCTTCGGATACTGAAAGACCGGATATCACTTCTAATTGCTCTACGTGCTGTTTATGCGCTTTTCCAAGGTCTATTTGTTTCTTATTAACCAGATCAAGCTGAATAGTAAGATTTTCCTTCAGTGTGCTTTGTTCTTTCTGCTTACGTTGAACATCTTCCATTTTTTGCATCAGGCTCGCTTCCTTTTGTTTGATCCTGTTCTCTGTTGCATTGATGGCATTGGTTTTTTCGTTAATTAGTTTTTCGTGCTCTGCTTTCAATTGCAGAAACTTTTCTTTTGCTTGCAGTATCTTGTCTCTTTTGATGACCTCTGCTTCTGCCTGAGCTTCTTTAATGATATGCTGGCTCTTTCTCTCAATGGATTTTTTTATAAGGGTGCTTGTAAAAAGAAAACCTACCAGCAAAGAAACTACTGCAGTAATGATAATTGTTAGAATGTCCATGTTCTGTCCCATTTCTCTGTTTCTTTACGTTACAATTTTTTGTTTATCGAACAACCCCTGATATGCGAGGTCATACTGTAATTTTGTCCCGAGTACTCGGGAGAATTTTATCATGGAATTTGTGTTCAACCATGACAATTTTCCTGATCATTCGAATAGAATTTAAAATAAAAAACCCGCAATAAATTCAAATTAGTTTAGTAAAAACCTCAGAAAAGACAGGTATAGAGCTGCCTGATTTTTCAAACGTCCACTGTCCGAATGATCGGAACCCCGGTTGTCCGGAGGTGAGGCCTGTTTTAGAAACCATAAACGTGGCTCTAATTAAATTAATGTTAAGTTTACAAACTTGTGTTTGAATTATTGCGGGTATGTCTTTCGACAGTATTCAAAGAACGTTCAAGCTTTATTTAAACAATCTGTCAGTAATTTGTCCGTTTCAGTCAGTTTCTCAATAATCCGATCATCATTTATCTTTGCACTATTCTCATAATTAATTGCATAAGTAGCAAACTGCATGGCTGTCATCGCCAGCAAATCTTGTTTGTCTTTATATGCATAAGTATCAGCATAAGCTTTGATCTTTTCGTTTATTGTTTTTACTGCCTTTCTAACAGTTTCTTCTTCCCCTGTTTCTATTTTTAATCTATAGGGTCTGTCTGCAATTGTAACTGTAATTGAAAGTACCGGCATCGGTTTATTTTGTTTCTACTTGTTTAAAAGAGCTATGCATTTGTCAATTTCCCGCACAAGTTCATTAATTTTTAACTTAGGCTGGTACGTATCTTTTCCGTACTCTAAAGTTTTTGTAATTTTTTGAACTTTTATCTTTTCTTCTAAATTTTTAATTATACTTTTTTGTTCTTCAATTATTTGGTGTAAACTATGAATATCTTTTTTTTGTTTTTGAGTTTCTGCAAAAGTTTCATTTTGCAAATTTACTACTTTTTTTACTTTGTATTCAAGTTCAGATACAATTATTGATACTTTATCCATAAGAAAATGGAAAAATTATAATGTTACAAAGCTAATAAACATAAAGACAGATTGCAATACTTTTAAGCTTTTTTATGAAAAACATATTCACATTTTTACAAAACGTGCTTAAATACAGACAGATAAGATTAAAATAAAAAACCCTTCCGATTCCGAAAGGGTTTTTTGAAAAAATAATGATTTTGATTATTCAACGATCATTTTATTAGTAACAGTATTGTTACCGGCTTTTACAGTATAAAAATAAACACCGGATGAAAATTTTCCTGATTCAACAATAAGAGTATAGTTGCCTACAGAAAGATTTCCGTAAGCATGACTGAATACTTGCTGTCCCATCATGTTCGTAACAATCAGATCAACATTCTGAGTTTGGCTAAGAGTTAAATCAACATAAGAATAATTACTTGAGGGGTTAGGATAGTTTTGTCCAATGTATATTCCGTTATTAGTTACTTCTTCAATCCCTACGTCAGTGTTATATAGATTGCATTTCTGATCATTTATATAATTTATTTCATTCTGGATAGCTGTTTTCACGCATAGTTGATAGGACGGCATTGATGGTGGCAAATACGTTGCCGTAAAAGTATAATCAATCGAATCACCATGAGCAAGTAAGCCCGTCCATGTTTCAGTAACAGGCGCACCACCAGTAACAATATAAACAACCGGTATCGAAGTCAAACTACTATCGCCAAAATTTTTAATTGTAGCACTTACCGTTTGGGCTGTGTCAATGAATGTCATCGGTCCAGTTGGTAATATAATTTTTGTAATACCGGCATCAATTGCAACGGAAGTATAATAAAGTCCGCACTTCTGATCATTTGATGTAACAGTATCGTTCGGTAATGTCGTTTTTACGCATAATTGATAGGATGACATTGAAGGAGGCAGGTATGTTGTTGTAAAGGTGTAATTAGCAGAATTACCAGCAGTAAGTATGCCCGTCCATGTTTCAGTAACAGGGGTACCCCCATTAACAATATAATCAACCGGTATCGAAGTCAAACTACTATCGCCAAAATTTTTAATTATAGCGCTTACGGTTACCGGTACACCAATGTTTGTCATTACTACAGGTGAAATGATTGTTTTAATACCCGCATCGTAAGGAGTACTTGGTTCCTTCCATCTCATGTAATAAATATTATTGGTGCTATATGGGTCTTCATCACCTCTGACAGCTAAACCCGGTTCAGCATCAGCCTGATAAATAACATATAAATTTTTATCCTGAACGGCAAGTGATCCGAAAACACATTCGTCATAATCATGCACGATATCAGAATTAAGGTCAACAGTAACAGTATCCCAGGTAATACCACCATCATTGGATTTCGTAAACATAATGTGCCTGTAAAGTTGTTCATTCGGATTGGCGCCTGAAAGTGTTTTGGTTTCCATGCAGGAGGAGTAGGTTACATAAACGTTGTTGCCATCTATAGCAATCTGTGGCATGGAAGACAGTGAAAGTTGATAATTTCCGAAAGGAAATTGATCGGTTCCTACTGCCGGGAATTCGATCGTATCACTTCCGTTCCAGTCCAGCATATAACCGATCAAATTACCGGCTGCAAATAATGCTGCATCATCGTTTAAAAGTGTAGTGTCCCACTGAGGCATTCCTTCTTTCCAGTATAATAAACCATCTGTATAAGGATACCAGGAATAAGTGTCATCGGCATAGTCATCATCAGAAACTCTCATTCTTCCAACAACTACGTTTGCTTTGCCATTATCATCCAATGCAATAGCCACAGAACCATCAACGGTAGCCATAATCGGAGTAGGGGCTGCAGCAGGTGTTGGAAAATCAAATACTGTAATTTTACTCCATGTATCACCACCATCAGTAGATTTCATAATAAAAAAATCAGCCCACCACTCTCCAACAACAAATGCTATCGTATCACCTTTAGGTAAAGCCCATGCATATCCATCGCCTCCGAAACCTTTATTATTAAAATCAACAACTGTTGCAGAGTCCATACCAGGAAGAATGAGTGGTGCGTCCCAGCTAGTTCCACCGTCGGTGGATCTGATATATACTAATGCTAACTGAAGTCCTTCATAAGTATAAACGGCCGGAGATACAGCCTGGTCAGTACAGGCAATAATATGTATAGTGTTGCCGGAAGTAATTGCTCTAGGCCAAAGCAATGCTGTTGTACCGCCTGAAGTTGTTGGTCCAACCAAAACAGATTCAGCCCATGTTCCAGTGCCTTTCGTTGCGCGTGATGTTATCTGAAGTCCGGTAGATCCATTATGTGAAACTACAAGTTCGCCTGCACCAAGTGGGCAGTAAGAAGGCCAACCATTACGGACAGTTTCAATCCTGGCTGTCGGTTGAGCTCCCCATGTTGCCCCGTCAAAATAGTTGTAGCCGGTTCCCCTGTCAGAAAAAGCAGCATCGAGTTGTCCATATGTAAAAGTAGCCCCGATGGTGCCATCCGGATGTACAAATAATCTGTTTTGAACCGACGTGTTTGTCTGAAGGTCATATCTTGTAGTCCCGATAATGGTTTCTGAAACGGCAAGGGCATTTTGGGTCTTTGAAATAGAATTGCCGGTAACTTTATGAGCGACTTTGTTTGGCTGAGGCGCAACATACGGATTTTCCACTGCAATTGGGCTTATGGGTAGATCAACAGCGCCCTGCATTCTGATCGCAGTTTGGTTTTTTAAATGAGCAGGGATGATTCCCATGTTTTTCTGAGCAAATAATGAGGATATTCCCACCCCCAATACTAATGTGATTAGTAAGATTTTTTTCATTTTAATTTGGTTTTAGTTTAAAAAATAAATGGTTTTTTTTATAACAAGATGCAAAGTTAATAAATAAATTTAAAATCAAATTAAAAATTTAATAAAAAAATTACCTAAATTTATTCATAGCGCTGTTTGTCTTTCTTTATAAATAAAATCAATTCTTTGTAATAAGAATTTACATCTCTCCATTTAGGCAGCAAGTCAAAAATGCTGCATTTTGCCCTGCGCGAAAATAGAAAGGCAATAATGATAGCGGTTACACTGTAATAAATTGAGGTTGTAATGCCGGCGCCAATGATTCCATAAACCGGTATCAGAAGCAGTCCGCAGGCAATGGTTACAATAAGTCCTGCCAGCATTACAAACGCAGTGATGTGGTACTTCCCTGTACCTGAAAAATAATGTCCTGCTAAAAAGGTGATATTAAAAATGAGCACGCCGGGTGCAAGTGTCCACATCACTTGGTTAATACTTCCGAATTCACGTCCAAATATAAAAATATAAAAACCAGAGGGCAGAAGTATCAAGGGGATTAGTACGATAAAAGTAAGGAACAGGCTGATTTTGATTAGGTTTATGGTGAGCTTTTGTGAATAAGAATCATTCTCCGAATTTACGATGCGGGAATATTGAACCAGCGTAATACTTGAACTGATAAGCCATACCGACTCAATAAGTGAAACTCCGTTCGAATAAATGCCTACATCTTTTGCTCCATTGAAATATTCGATGAAATAATAACTGCCGCGAAAGCTGAGCATGTGGGCTATGTTTCCGATCTGGTTCCATATTCCATATTTGGCAAGTCCTTTAAGTGCATCACGAAAACTATTGTCCTGTTTGGCTGCATTTTTATTTTTCAGAAAAGGAACAATAAAATAAAAACTCAAAATAAAACTTACGCCAAAACTGAAATACAGGGCTTTTATATACGACAGTATTTCAGGTTTACCCAAGAAATAAAAATATATTATTAGTGTGCCGATGATCAAAGCAGCCTGCAGCAAACTGATATAATTGTTTGTTTTTATGCGCTCTTTGCCTAACAGGATAGACTGATTTATGGATGCAAATGAATTAATTGCAGTGAGCAGAGTTACATGTAAAATATATTCTGTGTTGATGATGTTTATACTTTTCATCAGAACAAAAAATACTGCGCTCACAAATATCGACCAGATGTAGGAAGGAATAATCAGACATGATAAAGGATACCTTGGTACAAGATAAACAATTGATGGTCCTCCGATTAAATTCGAAAAAATAAGTATTAGTACAATAGTAGTGATAATAATTCCCTGCTCTCCCTTTCCTGTTGCCCCAAGGTATTGTGAAATAGCAATGGCAATAAAAAGGTTGATTATGGCTGTAAGCAGCCTGGCGCTGAACGTATTTATTATTTTTTTTAACAAGTCCTTATCGGTTTAGTATTTCTGAGTAAACATCCAGAAATTTTTTACCTACGCTTTCATAACTGAAATTATTTAAGGCATATTCGTGCAGAAATTTTTTATCATAAGTGTCTGCATTATCAAGCATTTTGTTAACTGCATGTAAAAGGGCTTCTTCATCTTTTTGTTTAATAATAATACCATGTTTGTCGGTAAGATGTTCGCTGATGCCTCCCACATCTGTTGAAATAACAGGTAATCCGCAGGAATAAGCCTCAACAATAACACATGGAAGATTTTCATAATTGCTGAACAATAACAGGAAATCTGACTGCTGCATCATTTTTGCTACTTCATCCGTTTTTTTTTCGCCGTGAAAAAATACATGCCTGTTAAGCAGTGTCATGTTTTCTGCTTGAACGATAAAGGGTTCCTGGTTCCCATCGCTGATAAAATGCAGCGAAAAATCCTGTCTTATCTCCGAAAGTTTTTTTATCACTCTCAGTATGCCCGAAATATTCTTATGCGCATCAACAAACGATGAAATATGCAGTATCTTTTTAATAGAAGTATTTTTTTTCTGAACTATCGAAAACAATGTAGTGTTAACAACATTAGGCAAAACCCTGTAATTCCCTCTAAATCCTAATGCTATCATAGCATTTTTCAGATCTTCGGACACCGGTAGAACCATTGATGCCTTTTTAACAATTCTTTTTGAAAAATATTTTTGGACGAATCCGATTTTTGTATGAGTTTCCGGCTGATAGCCTGTCCAATTTTCTGTAATTACAAAAGGAATTTTTTTGAACGTATTTAAAAAACAAAACACCAGCCCTACAGGGAATAATATGTTCGCATGAACTATATCAGGAGCGCCTTGTTGTTCTGTGATCATTTTAATGCCCTTGCTGTATGCATTCAAATACCTGCAAAAACGAATCAATATATTACCGCTCTTTTTACAATAAATATATATGGTTTTTATGGAGTTTATTTCCTCAGACAAAATTTCCGGATTTTTATCATGTAAATTATCATCAAAACAAACGTGTAAAACTGTTACATCAGCATAAAGCGAAACAGCTTCGGCATGCTTCTGAACAAAATTTCCCAGTGTTGGTCTAACCCTGTTCGGATACCAGCTGGAAATAAAAAGCACTTTGATTTTTATATTATTTTCCAAAAAAATGTTTTGTGATATAAATTACAAATTTAGTTTTATTTAACTGATGTTACGCAAACATAATAAATGAATACAAAATTTAGAGGTCAGGCAGAGCCGTCCTTCTTTCGGGACGAGTCCCTGCCTGCCGTAACGGCAGTTCAGGCAGGGAAGCCCGACCAATACATAGTCACTCTTCGACACAGCCGCTTCCTCATAAGCCCACGCAATGGCTGGCTCTGAGTGACACTAATAAAAAAATAATATATGCGCAACGGTTATTTAAGAAAGTGTTTGTTTTTTTACCGGAATTTTTCTAAATTTGCATCCGTTAATAAACGGTGGATGTAGCTCAGCTGGTTAGAGCATCAGATTGTGGTTCTGAGGGTCGTGGGTTCGAGCCCCATCTTCCACCCATGATTATTAAGCGTCATTTGACGCTTTTTTATTTGCTTAAAATTTTTATTTCAATTCGCCTGTTTCGCTTTTGGCCTTCTGCTGTGGTGTTATCGGCTATGGGATTGATCGAACCATAACCTGCATAAGTCATTCTGGCAGCTTCAATTCCTTTTGCTACAAAGTAATCATATACTGCTTTGGCTCGTTTCTCAGAAATGATTTTATTGGTTGTTGTGTTGCCTGTATTGTCAGTAAATCCATTTATTTCAATCTTCATATTTACATTATTCTTCATTACCACAACCATACTGTCAAGTTGAGGATATGCGATTTCCTTTATCGTTGATTGCCCTGCGTCAAATTTAACCTTATTCATAATAACAGCTTGGGTGGCAACTTTAGCGGTGCCGGTTGATTCTATTTTGTACGACAATTTAAAGGTGTCATATGTCATCTTCAGGTATTTGTCCTGTGCAAAGTATGCGAGGATCGGCTCCAGATCCTGTGGTTTCATGTAACCTTGAACAGACGTAACCATCTGCATCTTTTCATCAAGGAATGTCATAGAAGGGTACGACATCCTGCCTTTAAGCAATGAACTTGCCAATTGGTGCGGTGAGCGGAAACCGGTGGGATTTGGGTTTACAAAAGTGTAATTATTAAAAATGATTGTATCTTTTCTTTCTGCATTAAACTTGACGGCGATAAAATATTTATTCATTAAACGTATGATAGTCGTGTCGCTGAATGTGGTTTTGTCAAGCTGTTTGCACCAGCCGCACCAGTCGGTATATAAATCAATAAAAACTTTTTTCGGACTTTCTTTGTTTAACGCTACAGCTTCTTCAAAACTGTGCCATTTGATCTTTTCAACGACGGTATTCTGAGAAAATAAACGTGGTCCGATGAAAGTGGAAAGTACCAGAATCGCCGTATATTTTATAAGTTTTATCATAAATAAGTTTTACTTTTTTTCGTTCAAAAAACATCAATGCTTATACTATTCCATGCATCATCTTCACTAATCTCTTAGACATTAAAAGTATTATAATTCCAAGTAATGCGACAAAAGAAGCGATGCTGACAAAAATTGTCATAGTCCCGAAACGTTCAACAAACTGTACCATGAAACCTGCCAGGAAATTAGCTAAAAAGATACTAAAAAACCATGTTCCCATAAACAAGGTGGCCATTCTCACAGGCGCTAATTTTGAAACCATCGATAGCCCTATAGGTGAAACACAAAGTTCTCCAATAGTATGAAACAAATATGTCATTACTAAGAAAATTAAACTTGCTTTAACAGTTGTGTCCGAATTATCTCCCCCCCGCTGCAGAACAGCTCCTATCATAAAAAGGAAACCAAGTCCAAGGACAATCATTCCAAGCCCCATTTTTACCGGTATTGAAGGATTTTTGCCTTTTTTTGTGAGGTACAACCATAATGCTGAAAAAGGGATTCCGAAAATTAAAATCAGGAAAGGATTAATTGACTGAAACCATTCGGTAGGTATTTCCCAGCCACAAATTTTTCTATTTATGAAATCTTTAGCATAAAGATTAAATGTACCACCCGCCTGTTCAAAACCCATCCAGAAGAATGTTACAAAAAATATCACAATAAAGATTACTCCAATTCTGTTTTTTTCTTGTTTTGTTAATGGTATCTTTTCAACTTTGTTTTTGATATTTTGCTTGTGTATTGCATGTTTCCCTAAATCTCCTAAATATTTTTGCCCTACTGAAATGTACGCGATTAAGCCTAACATCATACCAAATCCGGCAGTCATAAAGCCGTATTGATATGCCTTTTCATTTAGTAATCCAATAATTATCGGAGCCAGAAAGGCGCCACCATTAAAAAGAGTATAAAAGATAGTATAAGCGCTATCTTTTCTTTTATCTCCTTGCTCATACAGATCACCAACCATAGAAGATGCAGATGGCTTAAAAAATCCATTTCCAATCGCTAATAAAGTCAAACCTGTAAAAAATAAACCTTTCCCCTGATCTAATGCAAGGGTGAAAAGTCCGAACATAATAAGGAAACCACCAATTAAGATGGAACGTCTTTTCCCCAGGTATCTATCGGCGATAAAGCCTCCTGGCAGGGATAAAAAATAACACATCCCTGTAAAGATTCCATAAATAATACCTGCAGTACCCCTGTCGATGCCCAATCCTCCAAGATGCGAATCTTTATTTGCAGGGTTAAGTATATCATTTGCCATATAAAGAATAAGGAATGCCCGCATTCCATAATAACTGAACCTTTCCCAGATTGCTACAAAAGAAATTAAGTATAATCCTTTGGGATGTTTAAGTTTTATTTGTTGTTCCATATCGTTGATTTTTTTTGCTAAAGTATTAATTTTATTAATGTTTTATAAAAAATATTTTTTTAGTTTACCGTTAAATACGGAGATATCTTTTCATAAATTTTATCAGTTATCAGGGCAGATTTTTTAATATCGGAAACGCTTGCAAATTTGCCATGTACATTCCTTATGTTAATAATGGAAAGCGCAATATTGTATCCTATGTATGGGTGCGGTTTAAGTTCTTCAAACGACGCGGTATTAATGTTTATTGTGGTGATCAGAAAGGAATTTACCGAAACATAACTTATAAACCCTGCATAGCGGGAGCTATCCATCCCGTTTACTTCCATGAGCTGTTCTTTTTTATAAAATCCGCCTAATTTGTTGCGCCAGACGAGAATTTTTTTTGCATACCAGTAACCAATTCCTTTTAGCTTTTTAAGATCGGTAGTATCGGCTGAATTCAATTCAATGATTTCTGTATTCTTATCATTTATGTATATTACCTTTTCTTTTTTATCAAAAGCCTTATTTTTATCAGGAATTGAAATGTATGGTTCAAGTACAGTATAATCACTTTCTGTTATTCCGTAAATTTTTTTCAGGTCTTCTTTTTTAAAGAATTTGCCGCCTTTTGCTTCAAAATTTTTTATGATCTTGATTTGCTTATCACTTAATCCCATTTCTTTCCATTTTTCTGCAGGAAGATTATTGGGATTAAAATTGAAGGGATGCAGCATATTTTCAGCAACAGAACGATTAACATTATTATAGTCGAATTCTTTGTACTTAAAACTGTCCTTGTTTTCTTCCGTCGTTTCCTTCAGTGATCTTTCAAACTTTGCGATGTCTTTCCTGAAAGCAGAAAAATCAACATTCTCTTTTTGAATAAACACGGGTATTACATAAGGAGCAATAATGATGATCACCAGCATAAGCAACAGTATAAGTAAGCCGTTGCGTTCTCTTTTGTTGAATGAAAAATAATCTTTGAAAAATTGCTTCAATTGGATACTTTTATATTTCGCAATAGTTTTACAAAGGTAAATTTATTATAAAATATCCGGTATTTTTTTCGATGAGATATTTTTTATAATATTGTAAAGAAATTTAGATGGGTTTATCAATTTCGTAAAAATGGCAAAACGATTATTTATTACTAAGTCTATTCCACGGCTGATGGAAGAAACAGCCGATGATGGTCATGGACTTAAAAGAACCCTGACAGCGGTAAGCCTTATCGCGCTTGGAATTGGAGCTATTATAGGTGCAGGTTTATTTGTTCGTACTGCTGCTGCTGCTGCCAACAATGCAGGTCCATCAGTTACAATCGGCTTTATTATCGCGGGAATTGGTTGCACTTTTGCAGGCTTATGTTATGCGGAATTTGCATCAATGATTCCAATTTCAGGGAGCGCATATACCTATTCTTATGCGACTATGGGCGAAATGGTGGCATGGATTATCGGATGGGATCTTGTTCTGGAGTATGCTCTTGGCGCCGCCACAGTGAGCATTGCATGGAGCGAATATTTAAACAAATTATTAGGATATTTCGATTTACGAATCCCGTATGAATTAAGCCATTCACCGTTTGAAGCGCTTCGGAATAGCGGTGGCGAAATTATAGCGCATGGTATAATTAATATTCCTGCACTGTTTATCGTATTTCTACTTACACTTCTTCTGATAAGAGGAGCGAAGGAATCTTCTTTGGTCAATGCGATCATCGTTGTTACTAAGGTTACGATTGTAATACTGTTTATCGTTTTTGGCTGGTCGTTTATCAATCCTGCAAATCACACACCTCTAATTCCTGAAGCAACTACTTTTGTAGATGATCAGGGCGTACCGCATAATTTTGGCGGAATATTAGGAATACTTGGCGCTGCCGGAGTCGTATTCTTTGCTTTCATAGGCTTTGATGCCGTATCTACGGCTGCCCAGGAAACTAAAAATCCGAAGAAAGCAATGCCCATAGGCATTCTCGGCTCATTAGCAATATGCACGATATTGTATATTTTATTTTCATATGTACTCACAGGTGTTGCCAGTATTAATGATTTCAGAACAGCAGGAAAAGAAGCTTCTGTAACTTATGCCATTCAAACTTACATGACAGGATACGGATGGCTTGCAAAACTTGTTACTGTGGCTATTCTCGCAGGATTTTCTTCTGTTATTCTGGTGATGCTGTACGGACAATCGCGCGTATTTTATTCCATGAGCAGGGACGGATTAGTGCCAAAAATATTTTCCGATGTCCATAAAAAATACCGCACTCCTTATAAATCAAATATGCTGTTTTTCCTGTTTGTAGGCGTTTTTGCATGCTTTGTTCCTCAGGATATTGTTGGCGATATGACAAGCATAGGTACATTGTTTGCATTTATTCTGGTATGTGCGGGAGTGTGGATTATGAGAGTGAAAAGCCCTGAACTGCAAAGACAGTTCAAGACACCGTTTGTACCATTAATACCCATTCTTGGAATAATTGTTTGCGGAGCTATGGTCTTCGGGCTTGGCTGGGCTAACTGGATGAGATTGCTCGCATGGATGCTTATCGGATTTGTATTTTACTTTACTTATGGAATCCGAAAAAGTAAACTCAATAAAGAACTAAATGATAAAAACCTCAAATAAAACTTCTATGAAAAATCGACTGCTATCATTAATCGCAATTGTTTCCATATTATTTGCTAATAGCATATATGGCCAAAATTTCGTTGACGTTACAAAAAGTAACAATGGACAAACCATCAATCTTTCCACTGATCAGGTATTAGAAGTAAAACTGCCAAGAATTTCATCAGCCGGATATATTTGGTGCGAATCAATTACTTCTACTGATAAAACAATCCAGCAATCAATTGCACAGATTGGAAACGGTGATTTCATACCTGATGCCGGTTCAGGAACATTTATAAATAAAAAAGGCAGAATGGTTGGCCAGTCTGGCACTCAAATTTTAAGGTATGTTGGCGCTTCGCAAGGAACTACTGTACTTACGTTAGAGTTAAGGCGTCCGTGGGAAAAGAATAACCCGGCTATTGATAATTATACTATCACCGTAGTATCAGGTGGAAAATATACAGGAAACTATACACCTACCGTGAAAGAAAAGCCTAAGCATATAACTTCAACACCAAAATCAGTTCCTTCCAAATGGGATTGGCGTTCACAATGCACACCTATAGGAGACCAACAGCAGTGCGGAGATTGCTGGGCTTTTGCCGGAGTCGGAGTTTTAGAATGCAATATTAAAATAACCGATAGCGTTACCAGGGATATTTCGGAAGCATACCTGACAAATTGTGATACTGCGTATTTTGGCTGTAATGGCGGGGGTTGTCCACTCGATTATTGGTTAGCGCCCAAAGGCGCTGTTTATGAATCTGATTATCCATGGACAACTTCATTAGGAAATGGAACTACCGGAACATGCGGAGGACCTTTCACATATCATGAAACAATTAAAAGTTACGCCTACGTTCCAGGCGAAAATGCTAATGATATACCGCCTGATGCCAATATGAAAGATGCCATATACAATTATGGACCAATTTGGGTTGGTGTTGCTGCAAGCAATGCATGGAGCAGTTATACAGGTGGAATATTTACTGAAAGTGATACATCTGTAGATCACGCCGTTGTGCTTGTTGGATGGGTTGATAGCGCTGCGGTTTCCGGCGGAGGGTACTGGATTTTAAGAAATTCATGGGGTGCAAGCTGGGGTATTAATGGATATATGTATATCTCTTATGGTAGTGACGCTGTTGGAACTTATGCAGCTTACATTGTATATAAAGGTAAGGATAATGATTTCCAGATGTTGGATATTACATACCCCTTAACCAATTGTGGATATACGAATGTTGAATATATTTCTGCACAGATAAAATACAATGGAGACAGTGTTGTGATTCCCGCAGGAGATACTTTACCCGTTGCATATAGAGCGGATGGCGGTGCAATTAAAAATGATACTATTATTCTGCTTAACCCTATGAGCGGTGGTGATACACTTGATTTTACTTTTCATTCAACAGCCGATTTTTCTGCACTTGGAATTCATACCATTAGTTGCCGGGTAAAATATAAGAACGATACACTAGCACTTAATGACAGCATAAATGGATATACGTTCGAAAATAAAATGCAACAGAACATTGATGTCGGAGTATGCAAAATAAACGGTCCCGTTTCGACTTGTCATATGACCAATGCTGAGCCGGTAGATATTGATGTGAAATTCTATGGCTGTGATTCATTAGCCTCCGGTGAAACCATAGTGCTTGCATACAGCGTGAATGGCGGATATCCAGTAAGAGATACAATTCAAATACCTTATACAATCATGCCGAATGGGACGTTTAATCATGTGTTCACTAATACTAATACTGCCGACCTTTCTGCTCCCGGTAGTTATACAATTGTTGCATGGACTGAATATAACCCGGATACATTGCATGCAAACGATATGTTCTGCGGGTATGTGGTTAAAAACCCTTCAAATATTGGATTTGACACAATTGGTTTTGAAGAACCTGATATAAATAGTTTGATCCTGATCGAGACCGCTCATTATTCACATGCATGGGTTTCCGCCACTGCACATAATACAGGAACTAAAGGATTACAGATGACCGGAGGTAATTTTATGGATTATATAGATATTATTCAAATTCCCATTACCTGGAATAATGATGAATTTCTTTCTGCAAAAGCAAATTTTTGTGTTGATGCCACGGGTTGGGCGTCTGCCAACATGCGCTTCGATCTGAAACAGACCAATGGAGGAGATCTTTATACACAGTATCAAGGACCCGGTGATTACACCAAAGCAAGTAACCTGAGGATACTTGTAAATGGTGTTCAGATAGGTGGTACATACAACCCAACTGATACACATAACGATCCGTGGGTAACACATTTTATCAACATTGATTCAATGGCAGGAAAACAA
>Ga0265296_1001580_pt1 | contig 25654 bp, 21 predicted proteins | sample MunlanPumphouse1_FD_189073 | JGI IMG/M metagenome (GOLD analysis project Ga0265296, IMG submission 189073) | Groundwater microbial communities from a municipal landfill in Southern Ontario, Canada - Pumphouse #1 | ecosystem: Environmental > Aquatic > Deep subsurface > Groundwater | place... | reverse complement strand
GGTCGCGGCTCTCGGCGTCCGACACGAGCACCATCACGTGGGCGTTGTCGCCGGGTGCGGGCGGATGCTTGCGCTGCTTGCCGCCCTCGGCGGCGGTGAACTCGACCGCCTCCTTCATCGCGGCGACCTCGACCTGGACATCGCCCTCGGTCGTGGTCCCGAGCTTGACCGAGGCCATGTCGCCGTCGCCGTGCCCGCCGTGGGCGTCGCCTTCGGCCGTGTCGGAGCCGTGCTCGGCGTGATCGTCAGCGGCCTCGTCACGGTGCCCGGCGTGATCGCCGGCGTCCGGGGTGGTCGCGGTCTGGGCCGCCGGCGTGGTGCTGCCGGACGCCTCGACGTTCGGCGCGTCGTCGTCGGAGCCGCAGGCGGTCAGCAGCAGGGTGGTCGCGACGCAGAGCGCGACCGGAATCGGAGCGGTGAAGCGGTACATGATGGTCCTTGGGACGCAGTGATCTGAGGATCCGGACGCCGGAGGGCATCGACGGACCACGGGGTCCGAGCGCCGAAGGGCGCCGACGGACCGAGCGAGGAGGAGCTCTAAATCACTGCGGGCGGTGGCCGAACGGCCAGCGCGTAGGCGAGCGTGATGCCCACCGGACGAACGATGTCGCTGAGGACGGGGCGCGCGATCCGCCCCGGGGCGCGGACCGGACGGGCCCGCATCCGGCGCGAGCGGGCCCGGGCCAGCTGCTCCTCGCCGGGGAACAACCCGGCAGCGAGGAAGGCCAGCAGCACCAGCGCCGGCGCCAGCAGCAGCGCGACCGACGGCGACGCCAGCGCGACGCCGCCGAGCAGGGCCACGACCGCGAGCGCGCCGAGCACGGCGCGCAATCCCGGACGTTGGTGGCCCAGCCGCATCGCGGCCGAACAGTAGCGGACGTTCCACGACCCGCCGCTCTCGCCCCGGACGGAGCCCCACCCCGCCGGGCCCGATGCCGACCCTTCCGGCTACGCTTGCCGGAGATGTTCCGTTCCCGGTACATCCCGGTGCTGCTCGCTGCGGCCCTGCTCGCCGTCGCGCTGCTCGCGGCCCCCGAGCTCGTCGTGCCCGGCGCGCTCTCCTGCGCGCCCGCGCTGGTCCTGCTCGGCTGCCTCTGGCTCGGCCGGTTCCCCGGACACGAGCGGCTGGTCCGCTGGATCACGCGCCGTCGCCGGCCCCGCCGCTCGCTCGGCGGCATTCTGACGCCCACGGTCGCCGCGGCCCCGGTCCGCTGCCCACGCGGCGGCCGATTGCTCGGCTCGCAGCTGGCCGTCCGCCCGCCGCCGCTGACGGTCGTCCCGGCCGTCTGACGCTCGACACCCCAGACCGCCGCGGCGCGCTGATCCCAGCGCCCTGACCGCTCCGGACGTCCCCGCCCGGAGCCGCACCCGTGCGGGTGCCCGACCCTTCCCGGTTCGGCGATCCGATTCGCCGGCCCGACCGTCAGGACCGTTCCCATGCCCTTCGTCCTCGGCAGTACCTGGCCAGCCCAGCTGGCCGTCGTGGTTCCCATCGTCGCCGCCTACGCGGCGGTCTTCCTGATGCTGCTCCGCAACGCGCGCCGGGCTCCCGGCGGATCGCGGATCGGCTGGCGTCACTTCGTCCCGTTCACCGCCGGGGTGCTGGTGGTGCTCGTCGCCGCGACGCCCCCGTTGTCGTCCCAGGCGGACAGCTCGCTGGTCGCGCACATGCTCCAGCACGTGCTGATCGCCGACCTGGCGGGCGCGCTGATCGTGCTCGGTCTGCGTGCCCCGCTGCTCTCGCTCGGCCTGCCCCGGGCCGTCCTCCGGGCGATCGCCCCCGGCGGCCGCTGGGGCACGGTCGTGCAGCGGATGACCAACCCGTGGTTCGCGATCGGCCTGTTCGCATTCATGCAGTGGACCTGGGCCGTCCCCGCGCTGCTCGAGGCGACCGCAACCAGTTCGGTGCTGCACCTGCTGCAGCACGCGCTGCTGTTCTACTCCGGCCTGCTGCTGTGGTGGGTGATCATCGACCCGCTCGGCCACCGACGCCACCGCCCGGGCATGCACCGGGTCGCGCTGGTCGGCCTGTCGCGGCTGGCGACCGTCGCGGTCTGCCTGCCGCTGACGTTCCTCGACCGCGAGATGTACCCGAAGTACGCTGCCGCGGCGGTCGAGCGTGGACTCGACCCCGTCACGCAACAGCAGCTCGCGGGTGCCGCGATGTGCCTGCTCGAGATCATCATCTTCGGCATCGCCTTCGGGGCGGTGCTGATCGACGCGCTGCGCCGCGAGGAACGGCACGAGCGGGTCCGCCAGCGCGCCGCCGGACGAACCTGAGCGGGCTCGGGCGGGTCGACGGACGTCCGTCGACTCGCCCGTCCCGGTGGTCCTCAGCGACGCCCGTCGACCGCGGGCCAGCGCACGTCCAACCGCGACGGCTTCGGCCCCGACCGGGTCAGCCGCGTGGCCTCGTCGGCCCCGAGTCGCGGGGCGAGCACCAGGAACGCGACCGAGCCGGCGACGTCGTCGATGCCGACCGCGTCGTCGCCGACGGTCAGGCGCCGGGCGCCGAGCTCCCACAGGCTGCCGACCGCGCCGGCCGCCCACGACGGCGCGTCCGGCCCCTCCTCGGTCCCGGGCGCGCCGTGCTCGATCGCCGTCACCAACCGGTCCCGTAGGTCGCGACGGGCCTCGTTGACCCGCAGGCTGTCCTCGACCGGATCGACGAGGCACCGCCAGGCCCGCTGCGGATCGGCCTCGATCGCGGCCAGGAAGACCCCGATCACCGTCGTCACGCGGCCGGCCCACCCCCCGGCCACCTCGGCCGTACGCTCGTCGATCAGCCGCGCGAACTGCGCGAGCGCCTGCTCGACGGTGACGGCGAGGTATTCCTCCCGCCGCGGGATCCGGGTGTCAGGGGTGGGAACGACGGTCGTCATCGGGTCACCGCGCCGCCTTCGCGGGCTTGACCGTGACCGTGCGGGTCACGACCCGGGCCGTGCCCTGCTTCGGGGCGTACCGCACCCGGAGTCGCACCTTCACCGCGCTGCCCCGCGCGAGCGAGCGCACGCTCGCCCGGTTCAACCGGGCCGAGACCGTCGCGGTGTCCGCGGCGCGGATCGTGCGCTTGGCCGTCGCGACTCCCGATCCGCTCACCTGCAGCGAGCCCGGACCGATCCCGACCACCCGGACGCTGACGCGCTGCCGGGTGGCGGTGGTGCCCTCGACGCCGAAGCGGCACCCCGGCGCCGTCGCACGGAACTGCGCGTCGTGCTCGCCGCCGGTGTGCCCCGCGTAGCCCACGCGGGTCGTTTTCTGCTGCGCGCAGACGCCGTTCGCCGTCTGCAGCACCGCACCCGCGCCCGACTTCAGGCTGATCCGCACCCGGGACACGGGAGCATCCGGGATGCCGCTGAACGTCGCCACCAGCAGCTGCGGGCGCGACGAGGTCACCGACGAGGTGGCCCGCAGGTCCAACGGCACGCCCTGACCGTCGAGCTTGATGTACAGCCCCGGCAGGGTCGCGATCGTCCGACCGTTCGCCGTGCGCTCACCACGCACGAAGTAGATCGGGCCCTTCAACGGCTCGTGCAGAGCCGGCGTCTCCGCCTCGGCCCAGCCGATCCGCGTGCTCTCCGGGCAGGCACGCGCCGCCGCCTGCGCCGGCTCGCACAGTGCACCGGGCTTGTTCGAGTTGGTCGTATTCAGCGCCAGGCTGGGCGGCAGCGTGACCTGGACCTGCTGCAGCCCGGACTCGCCGAACGCCTGGGTCAGCTCCGCCTCGATCCCGGGCGCCCCCTTCTTCCCCAGCTGCTTCGCGCCGCCGGTGATCGCCATCGTCAGCGACGGCTTCAACGGCACCCGATCGCACCCCTGCGCCTGGTAGTGCACCGCCGGGGTGGCCTGCGCCCCCGCGTTGCTGGTCAGGGCGCCGGTGATCCGCATCGGCCGGCAGCTCGTCGGGTTGAAGATGAACCCCGGCCGATCCAGGGTGATCGCCACGCGCTGCAGGTGCAGCGGCACGCCGCCCACGATCGTCGGCAACGGGTCCGACAGCGCGACGGCGCGCGCCACGTTCGCGTCGACCATCAGCCGTGCGCGCACCACCACGGTACCGAGATCGAACGGACCGGCCTGGGCCGGGACCACGATCGACAGGCTGAACGGTGCGCCGCGGTACGGCCCCGAGAGATACACCTGACCGTCGAGCGCGTACGGAGCGGACCCGGTGCCCGCGGCGACCGTGGTCGATCCGATTTGCGACGCCGCGGCACAGGTGCCGGCCGCGGCCTGCGCCTCGGCGCAGAGCGGGACGCTGCCCAGCGCCCCCAGCAGTCCCGACGGCAGCTCGAGGCCGATCCGCGAGAGATCCTGCTGGCCGTCCGCGCGCTCGACCGCCATCGTGAACGGCGAGAACTGCCGGGCGAGCGGGTTGAGGGTGCCGGCGGACAGGCGGGGGCTGAAGCCCTGCGTACCGCAGCCCTGGTCGATCGCGAAGGTCGACCGATCGCCGGCGGTCGCGCCGGACCATCCGGTCGCCGCGAGCTCGGCGGTCCGCTCGCCGCAGGTCATCGGGTTGACCAGCGCGGCCCGCTCGCCGCCGTCCAACCGCAGCGACAGCTTCGAGAACGGCAGCTGCGGGTTGTCGGCGAACGTCGTCGTCAGCTGCCCGGTCCGCGGGTCGGCCTTGACCTGTCCGCGCAGCTTGATCCGCACACCCGACTCGGGGTCGTGCGCAACCAGGAACATCCGGTACATCTCGCCGGACGCGGGATCCTGCGACTGCTGGTCGCCCATGTAGACCGTTCCGGTCAGCGGGTCGGACAGCAGCGGCGAATCGATCCGCACGTCGCCGATCCGGCTGGCCGACGGACACGACTCCGCGCCCGCCTGGCCCTCACCGAGCTGCGCGTCGGTACAGACGTCGAGCCCCCGCGCCCGGCCTGGCGAGATCGCCACGCCCTCGGGCAGGGTGACCGTCGCGTCGCGCACCTGCGACGTGGTCAGGTCGTCCGGACCCTCGTTCTGGGGAACCTCCAGATCGATCGCGTAGCCCGACGGCTGACCGGCCACCGGCGAATCCGGCGTCACGCTCAGCGTCGGTGCGAACGGCAGCTGGTCGCAGCCCGTGAGGCCCTCGCTGATCCGCGGCGTCGCGGTCAGGGTGCGCTCCGGCTGCTGCCACGAGCTGATCGCGATCGACGCGTCGAGCGGGGCGCCGCAACGGGTCGGCGCCCAGATGAACGGCAACCGCGGACCGGCGCCGGGCCCACCGTAGAGGCGGCCCATCGTGGTGAACAGCGGCCCCGGCCCGTTGTGGTCCGCCGGCACGCCCCAGAGCGTCAGCGACTGGCCCCAGATCATCGCCGAGGTCGCGACGCCGTCGACGTTGGAGACCAGCCGGTAGCCGCCGTCGGGCGTGACCCGGACGTCGATCACGACCGAGATGTTGATGATCCAGAAGCCGAGCCGGGCGGCGACGCCCTTCGGGGCCGGCAGCCGGTGCACCAGCATCGGCGGGAGCGGCAGTCCGCCCGGAGACGGCATCGGTGACTGCGCCAGCTTGAGGGACGCCTCGCCGACCGCGGTCTCGAGCGGGCAGGTCAGGGTGTCCCGCGCCGTGCCCTCGCAGATCGGGGTTGCGTTGAGGCTGCCGATGATGCCCGGCGGGATCTCGACCTCGACGTCCTTCAGCGACTCGGACGGAACGACGTTCCCGTTGTCGTCCGGTTCCGAGGGGGTCAGGTCGAAGGCGACCCGCAGGTCGGGGTGCGCTCCGGCCTGCGACTGCGGATCGCCGGTTGCGTCCAGCAACTCGACCGCGGCCGAACCGGGGATGAAGCCGAACTCGGCGGCGCCGGCGGACGCCGGGGCCACGACGCCGACGGTCGCGAGGGCCGCGAGCAGCCAGCGCCCACGGCCGGATCGGGAGGTGGTCGTCGCGCGCATCAGGAGCCCTTCTTCGTCGTCCGCACCGTCAACGCCGTTCGCACGCTCTGCGCGTCGCCGCGCTCCGGCGTCAGGCGCACCCGCAGGTTCAGGCGCAGCCGCCCTCGGCGTTCGACCGTCCGTCGACCGAGGGTGCTCAGCCGGACCTGCACCGTGTACGTGCCGGCGCGCTTGGCCGTGCGGCTCGCCTGCCGCACGCCGGAACCGCTGATCCGCAGCTCGCCGGCGACCGGCGTGCGTACGCGGATCCGAACGACGGACCCGTTTGCCCGCCGACTGACGACGCTCGGCTTGGGCGCGGGCGGGGTCTTCGGCCGAACCGGCGGCACCGCGCCGCGACTCATCGGGACGGGCAGCAGACTGCCCGGCACGATCCCCGGCCGCGGGCCGCCGAGGTCCAGCGGAGCGGGCGGCGTGCAGTCTGCGCAGACCGGGTCGGGCGGGAAGCCGCCGCCACGACGGTAGCTGTAGAGGTCGGGCACGGGCGCATCGTCGTCCTGCGGCAGCAGCGACTGCCGGGTGATCACGAAGACGTCGGTGCCCTGCGGCGAGACGCCGACGAAGCGGGCGTCTCCCTGCGCGGACCCGGCGACCATCAACCGCACCTGACCCTCGTGGTACTCGTAGACGCTCGCCGGACCCTCGGGGGCGGCCGACGTCAGCGCCGCGGTGCTCATGAAGTAGAACCGTCCGTCGGTGGTGAAGCTGCTGGTCCGCGCGTTGCCGGCGGGGGCCGGGGATGCCGTGTCGCGCGTACCGAAGCTGGCCGTCCCCCCGGACGACGCGCCCGGCCGGCAGGAGACGCAGGTCAGCGTGCCCTCCGCGCCCTTCGCGGCGTCGTAGAGGTACATCTGCTGTCCGCTGTGGCCGTCGATCCCGCTGTCGCTGAGGAACGCGAACCGCTCCCCGTCCGGCGACAGCGTCGCGGTGCCGTTGCCGACGTCGAAGTTCCCGACGTCCGTCGCGACCTCGCGCGGCTCGCCGTCCTCGAACACCATCAGGTTGTTCAACCCCGAGCTGTTCTCCACGTAGTAGAGCCGCTCGAGATCCGGGGCGACGCCCATCTCGGACATGGCGGCCGGAACCGCCCCCTGGTACTCGAGCGCGTCGGTGGCGACGTCGTAGCGGTAGATCCCGGATCCCGTCGTGGGAGCGTCGTCCGTGAGCGGCGTGCCGCAGGCCAGCAGGATCCCGCCGCCGTCCGCCGTCATGCCGAGGAACCGGTCGGCGCTGTCGCACGCGGTACCGACCGGATCGCCCGCCCTCCGCGAGCGGTTGACGACCACGGTGCTCGCGTTCGGTCGCAGCGCATCGCGGCGCAGGTACAGCACAGGCTGGGGGTTCCCGAAGGCGTCGGCCGGGTTGAACGCGACGGTCTGGCCGTCGTCGCTCATCGCGGTCGCCGCGCGCAGTGGGCGGTTGACCTCGCCCGCGGGCCGGGCACCGGGCAGCGCCACGTTGCCGGGACCGAAGCCGATCTCCACGGTCCGCTCACCGTCGCGGACGTAGAGGCGCTGGTTGTTGTCGCCCCCCGACCCGAGCAGCAGCAGGCGCTGGCCGTCCGGCGACACCGCACCCACGTTGGCGTCGCGGAGCTCGCCGTCGGGGGCCAGGACGTCTCCGGACAGCCAGTCGACGGCGCCGTGCGGACCCACGCGGTAGACGTTCCGGGCGTCGCCACCCGGACGGAACGCGCCCGGTACGAACGGATAGCTCGTGATCTCGATCAACGAGTCGAGCTGCGTGTCCGCCGTGACGAAATCTGCGGTGTTCAGCGACGAGGGAATCCGATCGGCGTTCGGCCGCGGCTGCATCCCGAGGGTCTCCCAGCCGGTGGCCCCGCGCCGGGCCCGGTAGAAGGTGGGACCCGGGTTGTTCTGCACGTCCGCGAACGGACCCAGCGACTGCATGATCACGCCGCCGTCCTCGTTCCCGGCGACCTGGAGCACGTGGTCGACCGGCTGACCGCCCTTGTCGACCGGCGACACCATCTCCAGCACGCGGTCGCTCGGCGGCGCGGCCGGGGTTGGGCGCGAGTCGATCGGGACCGCGGCCGACGCCGGGCCGGCGTGCGCGGCGGCCAAGGTGCCCGCCAGCAACATGCTGGTCCCCGTCGCCAGCATGCGGCGTCGCGACGCACGCACGGCGCGCCCTGCGCCCCCTGAGGGCGACTCGTTCCTGATCTTCACGTGCTTCTCCCTGGTTGCCCGGCGGCCCGCGCGGTACTCATCCGCCGACGAGCTACGCGTTGTGTGCGAACCGCATGAAGCGCAACCGTAGAGCGCGAACAGTACAGCTGTCAACTGAGAAGGTAAGTGGGAACTCCGTTGAGAGACACGGGCGCAAACACGCACGCGGTACACCTGCGCCGGCGTACGTACCGGTCGCGGCCGAACGCGCCCTCCAGAGCTCGTCGGCGGCGGCTTCCCCACGCGTGGGACCGGCCGACGACGGGGTAATCATCGATCTCCGCAGATGGCGTCGCGAGCCCTCGTCCGCTCTCGGCCCGCCGGGTGGCCGTCCCGGCCGGCCGCCACCGGACCGAAGAACCGCTCCCGTCGCGTACCATGCCTACGTGCTCCGCCGACTATCCCTGGCGATCCTTGCCGTGACGCTGCTCGCGTCCGGCCCGTTCTCCGGTGCCGCTGCGGCGAGCGGGGATTCGGCGCCGCAACTCCCGCCGACCGCCCCGCTGACGGCGACCGCCAACCCCGGCGCGCTGCCCACGCTCGAGTGGTCGCTACGCGGATCGAGCGACCAGATCAACGTGCTGCCGAACCTGCAGTGCGACCTCGGTCCGGACCGGCCCGGGTCGTACCTCGACGCCGGCGACCCCTGCCTCTGGGTGGTCGACCACCTGGCCCCGCTGCCCGGCGGAACCCCCGCCGGCTGCGCCGCCGCGCGTGAGCCGGGGGTCGGCGGACCCGCCTCCTACGCCTCGTGGCGTTGCGACATGCGCCAGTTCCGCGACGTGGTGATCCGCGCCGCGCAGAACGCCAACGATCGCTCGTTCGTGATGTTCAACACCCAGGCGACCGGCGGCTCGGGCCGCTGCGCGACGATCCCGATCACGGTCCTGCTCGGCAGCGGCACCGGGGAGCTCCAGGCCGCCGACGGCTGCGCCCAGACGATCCGCTGCGAGACCGTCTACCGCGGCGTGGTCAAGGCCGATCCGCTCGACACGGTGACCGGCTGCACCACGCCGCCGCCCGGTTCGCCGCCGGGGTCCGGAGGGAGCGGTTCCGGTGGAGGCGGAGGAACCGGAGCGGGTGGCGGTGGCGGCGGCCGCGGCGAAGGCGGTCTCGGTGGTGGCGGCGGGTCGAGCGTTCCGCCCGCGCCTGGCGGCGGCACCAAGACCGGCAGCGGCTCCGGCACCAAGACGAAGCCCGAGCGCACCGGGCGCGCGTGCCCCGGGGCGTCGAGCGGCCGCAAGGGCAACAGCCCGCTCTACTCGGTCTACATCAAGGCCCAGGGCAAGCGCGGGATGAAGATCTACGTCCACATGCGCCGCGCGGTGCCGATCACCGTCGACGTGCGGATGCGCCGCAGCGGTGGCGCGAAGGTCGTCCGCTGGGTCTCGCGCTGCGCCAAGAAGGGCAACAACGTGATCACCCTGCCCAACGCCACGGGCGGGGCCCAGAGCCGGCGCAACTACCGCGTGATCGTCAAGTCGCCCAACAGCACCTACCCGCTCCGCTCGAGCTGGGAAGCGCTGCCGCGGCGGTAGTCCGTCCCCGCCGCGGGGAGAGGCCCGCCTCAACTCCTGCTGATGTGGATTCGGCCCGTCGGTGGGGCGAGATCCGCATCAGCTCGCGCAGCTCAGGGGAAGACCACGACCTGCCGCACGCCCTCGCCGGCGGCGAGTCGCTCGAAGCCCTCGTTGACCTGGTCGGGCGCCAGCCGGTGGCTGAGCAGGCGGTCGACCGGCAGACGACCGGCGCGGTAGAGCGCGACGAACCGCGGGATGTCGCGCTGCGGCACGCACGAGCCCAGGTACGAGCCGCGGATCGTCCGTTCCTCGGCGGTGATCGTGACCGCGGGGATCTGCAGCTGCGCCGACGGGTCGGGCAGTCCGACGGTCGTGGTCTGCCCCGCGCGCCGGGTCGCCGCGTAGGCCTGGGCCAGCACCGCCGCACTGCCGACGGTCTCGATCGCGTGGTGGACCCCGCCGCCGGTCGCTGCGCGGACCGCCGCGGCCACGTCGACCCCGTCGTCGGCCGCGATCACCGTCGTCGCGCCGAGCTCGCGGGCCAGGGCCAGCTTCTCCGACACCCGGTCGACGGCCACGATCGGCTGGGCGCCCGCCGCCACCGCGCCGAGCAGCGCGGCCAGGCCGACCCCGCCGAGGCCGAAGATCGCCACGCTCTCGCCCGGCGTGACCCGCGCCGCGTTGACGACCGCGCCGACCCCGGTCAGCACCGCGCAGCCGAACAGCGCGGCGATCTCCCACGGCAGCTCCGGGTCGATCGGCACCACCGAGCGGGTCGAGACCACGACGTGCTCGCTGAACGCCGAGACGCCGAGGTGGTGATGGACCTCCTCGGACGGAACCTTCGCCCCGGACGCGCCCTTCGCGTCGGCGCCGAGGCCCGCCGCGGTCCCGGATCCGTCCGTCCCCGCCGTCGCCGACCCGCCGATCGTCCGCAGCCGTCGGCCACCCGCGAGCAGCTCGCCCGCGCCGTTCGCGGCGGCCCCCGGACCGCAGAGCGCGGGTCGACCCTCGGCGCAGAACTCGCACGACCCGCAGGTCGGCACGAAGGTCAGCACCACGTGCTCGCCGATCCGGCGGTCGGTCACGCCCGGTCCGACGGCGACGATCTCGCCGGCCGCCTCGTGTCCGATCGCCATCGGCGTCGGGCGCAGGCGGGACCCGTTGATCGTCGACAGGTCCGAGTGGCAGAGCCCGGCGGCGCGGACCTTGACCCGAACCTCTCCGGGACCGGGGTCCGCCAGCTCGAGCGACTCCCAGCGCAGCGGCTGGCTGGCCGAGTACGGACGGGCGAGTCCGGCCTGACGCAGGACCGCGGACTGGATCTTCATGCGGGGACCTCCGGGTGAACGGCGGCGACGGTCGTGGTTCGACGGCCGTCGAAGACCGCCGCCGTACCGGCAAGGCGGGTCACGACGTGCCCTCGGGCGGTGCGACGAGCAGCCGTTGCAGCGCATCCCGCAGCTGCCCCTCGATCGGCGTCGACTTCCGGGTCTCGCGGTCGACGAAGACGTGGACGAACCAGCCGGTGGCGATCGGATCGGCCTGTCCCTCGCGGAACAGCCCGATCTCGTAGCGGACGCTCGACCGCCCGAGCTTGCCGACCCGCAGCCCGGCGTCGACGGTCTCGGGGAACGCGACCGAGGCGCGGTACGTGCAGTGCGACTCGGCGCAGAGCCCGATCGTCTCGCCCCCGTGGATGTCGAGCCCGCCCTCGTCGATCAGCCAGGCGTTGATCACGGTGTCGAAGAACGCGTAGTACTCGACGTTGTTGACGTGCCCGTAGATGTCGTTGTCGGCCCACCGCGTCCCGATCGCCCGGAAGTGGCCGTAGTCGTCGCGGGTCTCGACCGTGCTCGCCATGGCGGCAGCTTACGGCGCTACCGGCGGTTGCGTTGCCGGCCGCCCCCGGTAGACAGGTCGACTCGCTCGGTAACCGGACTACTCCCCGAGCCGCTTGATTGCCGCGTCATACCGCGGAAGCTCCTCGTTCAGCACGTCGTTCACGCACCCCACGCCGCCAACCGGTCCAGCCCTTCGCGCAGGACGGCCGAGTCGGCCGCGTACGAGAGCCGGACCCAGTGGGTGCCGTCGACCGCGTCGAAGTCGGTGCCCGGGGTCAGGGCGACGCCGGTCTCGGCCAGCAGGCGGCGGCACCAGGCCGCGCTGTCCGGTTCGCCTGCGGCGCGGATCCGCTCGGTGACGTCGGCGTAGAGGTAGAACGCGCCGTCCGCCGGGGCCGTCGTCCCCCAGCCCAGGGCGGGCAGCCGATCGAGCAGCAGCGCCCGGTGCCTGCGGTAGACCGCGGCAGCTGCCTCGGCCTCGGCGTACGAGCGCTCGGTGAACGCCGCGATCGCCGCGTGCTGCGACAGGGTCGGCGGGCAGAGCGCCAGGTTGCCGGCGAGCGCGTCGACCGCGCCGACCAGGCCCTCCGGCAACAACGCCCAGCCGAGCCGCCAGCCGGTCATCCCCCAGTACTTCGAGAACGACGAGACGACCGTGGCGTCGTCGTCGAACGACCAGGCGCACGCCTGCTCGCGGGTCCCCGCCGTGACCCCGTGGTAGATCTCGTCGCTGACCAGGTGCGTGCCGTGCTCGGCGCACCAGCCGCTGAGCGCTTCCAGCTCGGTCGCGTCGACCATCGTCCCGGTCGGGTTGGCGGGCGACGCCAGCACCAGTCCGGCCAGCGGACCGTGCTCGGCGACGGCCGCGTCGAGCAGGTCCGGGGTCGGCTGGTAGCGCTCCTCGGGACCGCAGGCGATCTCGACCACCTCGCAGCCGAGCGCGCTCAGGATGTTGCGGTAGGCCGGGTAGCCCGGTCGGGCGAGGGCCACGCGGTCGCCGGCCTCGAACGCCGCCAGGAAGGTCAGCACGAACGCGCCGGAAGACCCGGTGGTGATCGCGACGCGCTCGGGGTCGACGTCCAGGTCGTACCAGCGGCCGTAGTGCTCGGCGACCGCCTGCCGCAGCGGAAACAGGCCCAGCGACGAGGTGTAGCCCAACGACGCGCCGTCGGTCAGCAGCGTCGTCGCGCGCTCGCGCACGTCGGTCGGGGCGCCGCCGCCGGGCTCGCCCGCGCAGAGCGAGAAGACCTCGGCTCCGGCGTCGCGTCGCCGCTGGACCGCGTCGATGATCTCCATCACCGCGAACGGTGCAACGGCGGAACGAGCGGACGGGCGCACCCGTCCATAGTGGCGGACACTAGAACGCCCCGGCGTACGACAGACCGAAGAGCAGCGCCACGACCGAGATCAGCGGGACGAGGACGACGCGGTGCAGGTCGGCCAGCCGCGGGCGGGCGAGCAGCCAGGTCCAGCCGCCGGTGACCAGCGCCATCGAGGCGATCGACGCCGGCGCGAAGACCAGCAGTGCGGCGAGCGCCTCGCCGCGGGACGGCAGCAGCGACAGCACCAGCAGGACGACCGCCCCGGTCCCCGCGAGTCCGTGCACCACGCCGACCACGAAGGCCGTGCGCGCGGTACGCACCGGACCGCGCTCGACGGCGCGCGACGAGCGCATCGACCGCACCCACCGCAACAGCGCCACCGTCGCGACCAGCACGATCATCACGCCGACGGCCCGCTCCAGCCAGGTCCCGAGCGTCTCCGGAACCTCCGCGCGGAACCACAGCAGCGGGATCCCGATCACCAGCATCGTCGCGGCGTGGCCGCTGCCCCACGCGGCCCCCAGTCCGATCGCCCGACGCCGGTCCGCGGGGTCCTCGGTCGCGAGCGGCGCGACCGCGGCGAGGTGGTCCGGATCGGTCGCGTGGCGCAGCCCCAGCAGCAGCGCCACGAGCAACACGATCGGGAACGCCGCGCCGTCGGCGAGCCCCGTCAGTTGGTGATCGAGATGTTCCACAGCACCGGTCCTCGTCCGCTCGTCGGGTGGTCCGCCGGATCCTACGCGCGAGTAGCCGGTGCGTCCGACGCGTGGATGTCCAAGCTGACGCGGCTCGACTTGTACATCGGCGCGTTTTGGGAACGCGTGGCGAACCTAGAATCCGCAGCGCCGGGCGGTCGAAAGGCCGTCCGGCACCTCTCCCCTTCCGACTCCGACGACGACCGCCATGCGCCTCAGCCCCCGCGAGCAGGAGAAGCTGCTGATCCACGTCGCCGCCGACGTCGCGCGACGGCGTCGCGAGCGCGGCCTGCGCCTCAACCACCCCGAGGCGATCGCGCTGATCACCGCCGAGCTGCTGGAGGGCGCCCGCGACGGTCGGACCGTCTCCGACCTGATGGCGTTCGGCAAGCGGATCCTCTCGGCCGAGGACGTGCTCGACGGGGTCGGCGCGATGATCCCCGAGGTCCAGGTCGAGGCGACGTTCCCCGACGGCACCAAGCTCGTCACCGTCCACGACCCGATCGTCTGAGGACTTCCGCATGCGCCGCTCTGCCGTTCCGACCGCCCGCTCGCGACGGCTTCCGCGGGGCGCCCGATGAACGGCACGACGACCGACGGCGGCGGTCCAGTCGTCCCCGGCGAGCTGCTGCCCGCGGACGGCGAGATCGCCCTGCGCCCCGGCGTCCCCCGCACGGCGCTGCGCGTGGTCTCGACCGCCGACCGCCCGGTCCAGGTCGGCAGCCACTTCCACGTCTTCGAGGCCAACCGCGCGCTGCGCTTCGACCGCGCCGCCGCCTACGGGATGCGACTGGCGATCCCCGCCGGCACCGCCGTCCGCTTCGAGCCCGGCGAGGTACGCGAGGTCGCGCTGATCCCGATCGGCGGGCGTCGGATCGTCCACGGGTTCTCCGGACTCGTAGAAGGTCCACTCGACGCCCCCGGTGCGCGTGCCCGGGCGATCGCGCTGATGCGGGACGCGGGCTTCCTCGACACGGCCGCGCCGCCGACCGAAGGGACCGACGCGTCCGCTGGCCCCGACACCACGCTCGAGGAGACCCCGTGAGCCACGACGCCTCGGGGACACCAGGCCACCGCCCCGAACCGACCCCGGAGAAGACCCCGTGAGCGATGCGCTGTCCCGCCGCCGGTACGCCACGATGTACGGCCCGACCGTCGGCGACCGCCTACGACTCGCCGACACCGCGCTGACGATCCGGGTCGAGCGCGACCTGACGCTGGCCGGCGAGGAGGCGGTCTTCGGCGGCGGCAAGTCGCTGCGCGACGGGATGGGCCAGGGCACCGCGACCAGCGCGGAGGGTGCCATGGACACGGTGATCACCAACGTCGTGATCGTCGACCACTGGGGGATCGTCAAGGCCGACGTCGGCCTGCGCGGCGGACGGATCGCGGGGATCGGCAAGGCCGGCAATCCCGACACGATGGACGGGGTGACGCTGCCGGTCGGCGGAGCGACCGAGGTGATCGCGGGCGAGGGCCGGATCCTGACCGCGGGCGGGATCGACAGCCACATCCACTGGATCTCGCCGCAGCAGGCCAACGAGGCGATCGCCTCCGGCGTCACGACGATGATCGGCGGCGGCACCGGGCCGGCGTCGGGCACCAAGGCGACCACCTGCACGCCCGGCGTCTGGCACGTCCACCGGATGCTGCTCCAGACGATCGACCTGCCGGTCAACGTCGGGCTGCTCGGCAAGGGCAACGTGTCCGCCCCCGGGCCGATCGAGGAGCAGGTCCGCGCCGGGGTCTGCGGGCTCAAACTGCACGAGGACTGGGGCACGACGCCGCGCGCGATCGACGTCTGCCTCGGCGTCGCCGACGCGCTGGACGTCCAGGTCGCGATCCACACCGACACGCTGAACGAGGCGGGGTTCGTCGAGGACACGCTGGAGGCGATCGGCGGGCGCACGATCCACACCTTCCACACCGAGGGCGCGGGCGGCGGACATGCGCCGGACATCGTGCGGCTGGCGGGCGAGCCGCACGTGCTGCCGTCGTCGACCAACCCGACGCGGCCCTACACCCGCAACACGCTCGAGGAGCACCTCGACATGCTGATGGTCTGCCACCACCTCAGCCGGGACATCCCCGAGGACGTGGCGTTCGCCGAGTCGCGGATCCGCGGCGAGACGATCGGCGCCGAGGACGTGCTGCACGACCTCGGCGTGCTCTCGATGATGAGCTCCGACTCGCAGGCGATGGGCCGCGTCGGCGAGGTCTGGACCCGCAACTGGCAGACCGCCCACAAGATGCGCGAGCAGCGGGGACCGTTCGAAGGGGACGGCTGGGGGCCGCTGGGCGACGGCGATCGAGCGGCGGCCGCGGCCGTTCCGGACGCGGGAGACTGGGCCACGCGCGCCGCCGCCGGCGAGTCCGTCGAGCGCGGCGACAACGAGCGGGTCAAGCGCTACGTCGCCAAGGTCACGATCAACCCCGCGATCACGCACGGGATGTGCGACGAGATCGGATCGGTCGAGGTCGGCAAGCTCGCCGACCTGGTGCTCTGGGAGCCGGCGTTCTTCGGGGTCAAGCCCGAGCTGGTGATCAAGGGCGGATCGATCGGCTGGGCCCAGATGGGCGACCCCAACGCCTCGATCCCGACCCCTGAGCCGGTGATGATGCGGCCGATGTTCGGGGCGCTGGGCAAGGGGCCGCGCGAGACCTGCCTGACCTTCCTGTCGCAGGCGGCGATCGACGACGGCGTGCCCGAGGCGATCGGCCTCGACCGTGCGTTCGCCGCGGTCCGCGGGACGCGCGCGGTGACCAAGGCCGACATGGTCCGCAACGACGCGACCCCGACGATCGAGGTCGACCCCGAGACCTACGTCGTCACCGTCGACGGCGAGCGCGCCTACAGCGAGCCCGCCGAGACGCTGCCGATGACCCAGCGCTACTTCCTGTTCTGAGGGCGCGGCCCCGTCGTGGGGAGCGCCAACGGCGACCGGTCGGCGTTCTGCCCCCAGGGGACGGCGAACGGCGACCGGTCGGCATTCGGCGGCGGGCGAATCGTGGGCCCGCCCGCACGGGAGCAGTTGACCGGCCACTGCCCGGTGAACTGCTCCCGTCGGCCCACTCAGATCGCCAACAACTTCCCCATCGCCGCCTCGTCCATGTCGGCGGTCTTGCCGCTGGCGACGACGTGGCCGGCCTCGAGCACCAGGTAGTCGTCGGCCATCCGCAGCGCCATCTCGACGTACTGCTCGGCGATCAGCAGGCCGATCCCGTCGCGGTCGCGCAGGGCCAGGATCGACTCCTCGATCTCGGCCACGATCGACGGCTGGATGCCCTCGGTCGGCTCGTCGAGCAGCAGCAGCCGCGGCTTGGTCAGGAGCGCCCGGGCGATCGCCAGCTGCTGACGCTGGCCGCCGGAGAGGAACGCGACCGGGCGCTTCATCAGCGGCACCAGCCGCGGGAACAGGTCGAGCACCTCGTCGATGTCGGACCGGCGGCCGCCCTTGCGGGCCTCCTGCACGACCCGCAGGTTCTCGGCGACCGACATCCCGCCGAAGCCCGAGCGTTCCTGCGGGGCGTAGCCGATCCCCGCGCCGACGCGGTCCCACGGGCTCATCCCGGTCACGTCGCGATCGTCGATCGTCACGCTCCCCGACCGCACCGGCAGCACCCCCATGATCGCGTTCATCAGCGACGTCTTGCCCGCGCCGTTGCGGCCGAGCACGCAGGTGCTGCCGCCCTCGGCAAAGGCCATCGACGCCCCGAACAGCACCTGGGTCCGACCGTGCGCGACGTCCAGGTTGGTCGCGGTCAGCTTCATGACGTCGGCTCCTCGTTCGTCGGTTCGGTCGTGGTCGATCGGTCGTGGTCGCTCGGCCCCTCGACCGACCCGACCCCACCGCCGGACGCGGCGCCCCCGCGCGACACGCTGTTGCGGTCGTCGCGGGCGCGGCCGATGTAGACCTCTTGCACCGTCGCGTCGGCCTGGACCTCGGCGACCGTGGCGTCGGCCTTCAGCACCTTGCCCTCGTGCAGGACGGTCACGCGGTCGGCGAACCGCCGCATGAAGTCCATGTCGTGCTCGACCACCAGCACCGTGCAGTCCTTCGCGACGTAGCGGACCAGGTCGCCGGTGCGGGTCCGCTCGTCCGGGCTCATCCCGGCGACCGGCTCGTCGAGCAGCAGCAACCGGGGCTTCTGGGTCAGCAGCATGCCGATCTCCAGCCACTGCTTCTGCCCGTGGGCAAGCGCCCCGGCCGGACGGTCCGCGACATCGGCCAGACCCGTCACCTCAAGCGCTTCCAAGACCTCGGGCCGGATCCCGCGCGGCTGCCGCAGCAGCCGGCGCAACCCCAGCTTGAAGCTCGCCGCGATGTCGAGGTTCTGCTGGACCGTCAGCGCCTCGAAGACGGTCGCCGCCTGGAACGAGCGCCCGACCCCGCGGTGGACGATCTGGTGCTCCTTCAGCCGCGTCAGCTCCTCGTCGTCGAACAGCACCGAGCCGCTGGTCGGCTTCGTCAGCCCGGTGATGATGTCGACCAGCGTGGTCTTGCCGGCCCCGTTGGGACCGATCAGGAAGTGGACCTCGCCCTGCCGCGCGTCAAGGTCGACGTCGGTCAGCGCGTGGAAGCCGCCGAAGCTGACCCCCAGCCCGCGGATCCGCAGGATCGGCCACGGCATCGTGGCGTCGCGCGTCGAGCGCGCCCCGCTCGGCGGCACGGCCGGCGTGTCGGTGGTGACGGTCATGCGATCTCCTCCGCGGTCGTCGTGGTCGGTCGGTCCCGGTCGGTGCGCCGACCGGACCAGGGCCAGCGCTGCTGCTTCAGCCACTCCCCGGCGCCGGCCAGGCCGCGGGGCGCGAACGCCACCACCAGCACGAACAGCAGCCCCTGGGCGTAGAGCCAGCCGGACGGGAAGCTCTCCGACAGCTCGGTCTTGGCCAGGTTGACGAGCAGCGCGCCCGCCACCGCGCCGACCAGCGAGATCCGTCCGCCGACGGCGACCCAGATCAGCATCTCGATCGACGGCACGACCCCGAGCGAGGTCGGCGAGATGATCCCGACCACCGGGACGAACAGCGCCCCGGCGATCCCGGCCATCCCGGCCGCCGCGGCGAACGCCACGACCTTGACCGTCGTCGGGCTGTAGCCGAGGAACCGCACGCGGTCCTCGCCGTCGCGGACCGCAACCAGCAGCTGGCCGTAGCGGCTGCGGACCAGCTGCCGGGCCAACAGGAAGATCACCCCGAGCGTGACCACGACGATCAGGTAGAGCGTCTTCTGGTCCCCGGGGTCGCCCAGGTCGAGGCCGAAGAACGTCATCACCGTCAGCCCGTTGGTGCCGCCGGTGTAGGACTGCTGGCCGATCAGCAGGATCACGAAGGCCGCGGCCAGCGCCTGGGTCAGGATCGCGAAGTACGGACCGCGGATCCGGCTGCGGAAGATCAGCAGGCCGAGGATCGTCGCGACCAGGACCGGCAGCGCGACCACCATCACCAGCGTGAAGACCGGCGAGCGGAACGGCTCCCACAGTCCGGGCAGGTCGGCCGCCCCGGTCAGCGTCATGAACATCGGCTGCTGACCCTCGGGCGTCTCGGCGAGCTGCAGGTGCATCGCCATCACGTAACCGCCGAGGCCGAAGAACAGCCCCTGGCCGAGCACGAGCATCCCGCCGCGGCCCCAGGCCAGGGCGATCCCGACGGCGACGATCGCGAAGACCAGGTACTTGGCCAGCAGGTCGAGCCGGAAGCTCGTCAGCATCGCCGGCGCGACCACGATCAGCAGGAACGCGACGACGATGAACGCGACCCGCGACGGGAGCTGCTCGCGGGGGCCGATCAGGCGGGCGAGCAGCGTCGGGCGGGCCGGGGTGGTGTCGGTGGCGGTGCTCATGCGAGCCCCCTCGTTTCCTGGGCGACGATGCCCTGCGGACGGACCTGGAGGAACGCCACGATGCAGACGAAGACGATCACCTTGGCCAGGCTGGCCTCGGTCCAGAACTCGACGAGCGAGTTGATCAGTCCGAGCGCCAGCGCCGCGATCACCGCGCCGCGGAGCTTGCCGAGCCCGCCGGCGACGACGACCAGGAAGGCGTCGATGATGTAGTTGGTGCCGAGCGTCGGCCCGACCGATCCGAGCTGCGTGATCGCCACGCCGGCGACCCCCGCCAGTCCGGACCCGAGGAAGAACGTGCGCCGGTCGACCCCGGCGGTGCGGATCCCGCTGGCGGCCGCGAGCTGCCGGTTCTGCATCACCGCGCGCATCCGGCGGCCCTGCTTCATCCGGCTGACGACGAACCACGCTCCGGCGGTGGCGACGAGCGCGAGCGCCATGATGAACAGCCGGTTGTAGGCGACGGCGATCCCGAACAGCTCGGTGCCGCCGTTGAGCCAGCTCGGGCTCTTGACCTCGACGTTCTGGGCGCCGAAGATGTCGCGCGCCGCCTGCTGCAGGATCAGGGCGACGCCCCAGGTGACGAGCAGGGTGTCGAGTGGTCGCCCGTAGAGGCGCTTGATCAGCAGGAACTCGAGCGCGAGGCCCATCAGGCCCGCGACGATCAGCGCGGCGGGCAGCGACAGCAGGAACGCCGTCGTCACCGCCTGGTCGCCCAGCAGCTGCTGGATCACGTAGGTGGTGTAGGCGCCGGCCATGATGAACTCGCCGTGCGCCATGTTGATGACGCCCATCTGGCCGAACGTGAAGGTCAGGCCGAGGGCGACGAGCAGCAGGATCGAGCCGATGCTCAGGCCGACGAAGATCTGGGAGAGGAACTGGTCCACGGGAGCTCTTTTCGGGTCGCGCGCTTCGTCCGACCGAAGACGACGCCGCCCCCGTCCGCCCCACCGATTGCCGGTGGGGCGGACGGGGCGATGCCGGTCCGAGTCGGGGGGAAGAGTGGGTCCGTGGGTCCGCCTAGAGCCCCTTGGCCCAGGGGTAGGACTCCAGGAACGGATCGGGCTTGATCGGCCCGTCGGACTCCCAGACGGTGTCGATCAGGCCCTCCTCGTTGATCACGCCGATCCGCGCGGTCTTGTAGATGTGCTGGTTGTCGCCGTCGATCGTGACCTTGCCCTCGGGGGCCTCCAGCACGAGGCCCTTCGACGCGGCCTTGACCTTCTCGGGGTCCGTCGAACCGGCCTTCTCGACCGCGGCGGCCCAGAGCTTCACGCCCACGTACCCGGCTTCGATCGGATCGTCGGTCACCCGCTTCTCGCCGTACTTCGCCTTGTACGCCTTGACGAACTCCTCGTTCGCCGCGCCCGGGGTCGTCTGGTAGTAGTTCCAGGCCACGATCTGGCCCTTGACCTTGTCCGCGCCGATCCCGCGGACCTCGTCCTCGGCGATCGAGACCGAGACCACCGGCAGCTTCGACGCCGGCAGGCCCGCGCCCTCGAGCTGCTTGAAGAAGGCGACGTTCGAGTCGCCGTTGAGCGTGTTGAAGACCGCGTCGGGGTTGGCCGCCTTGACCTTGTTGACGATCGTCGAGAACTCGGTCGAGCCGAGCGGGGCGTACTCCTCGCCCAGCACCTCGACGCCGTTGGCCTTGGCCCAGGCCTTGATCTCCTTGTTCGCGGTCCGCGGGAAGACGTAGTCGGAGCCGACCAGGTAGAGCGACTTGGTCTTCTTCTCGTCCTTGAGGTACTCGAGCGCCGGCAGGATCTGCTGGTTGGTCGTCGCTCCGGTGTAGAAGATGTACGGCGAGGCCTCGAGGCCCTCGTACTGGACCGGGTAGTAGAGCAGCGACTTGTTGCGCTCGAAGACCGGCAGCATCGCCTTACGGCTCGCCGACGTCCAGCCGCCGAAGGTCGCGGCGACCTTGTCCTGCGAGATCAGCTTCTGGGCCTTCTCGGCGAACGTCGGCCAGTCGGACGCACCGTCCTCCGTGATCGGCTCGATCTGCTTCCCGAGCACGCCGCCGGCGGCGTTGATCTCCTCGATCGCGAGCAGCTCGGAGTCCTTCACCGAGACCTCGCTGATCGCCATCGTGCCACTGAGCGAGTGGAGGATGCCGACCTTGATCGTGCCGCCGTCACCGCTGGCGGACGCGTTGGTCGTCGATTCGTCGTCGCCCCCGCAGCCGGTCGCCATCAGGGCGGTGGTGACGCAGAGTAGGCCGGTGGCGATCCAGGTTCGTGCGTTGCGTTGCGGTCGTGGTGACACGACGCCTCCCAGGGTTCGGCGGCCGGAGCGATCCGACCGGCGTTGACGGTCAGACCAGGTTGTCGCGGCCCGCGCGGCCCGCCGTGCGCCCACTGGACGAGGTCGACCGTCCCCGCTGTCGGCTTCGGTGACGCTCACCTCACCCCGCGCGCTGCTAGCGGCCGCGAGGGGTGAGCCCGGTCGCCCGCGCTCACCCTCCGGGGCCGCGCCTCACCCGGGGTGAGCGGCCCCGTCGTCCGCCGGGACGACCGCCCGGGTCGCCGTCTCGACCGCGGTCAGCAGCAGGTCCCCCGGACCGGCCGCGGTCAGCTCGTCGCCCGCGTCCTCGACGGCCCGTTGCAGTCGCAGCGCCGCGTCGGCGACCCCGCCCGCGCCGACCATCCGGCTGGCGCCGACGATCTGGTGGGCGATCCGCCGCAGCTGCTCGCCGTCGCCCGCGTCGTAGGCCCTGCGGGCGCGCGCCAGGTCGTCGTGCATCGACGCGCCGTAGGTTCGCAGCAGCGTCGCCTCCTGCTCGGGGTCGCCGCCGGTGATCTCGTCGAGGATCGCGCGATCGATCGCGGTCGACGACCCGGCGTCAGTCGGGGTCGTGATCCACTCGACGTGCGGCAGCCAGCGCCGCAGCGTCGCGGCGAGCACCGCGATCGGCGCCGGCTTGGTCACCAGGTCGTCCATCCCGGCGGCCCGGCAGCGGGCCTCCTCGCCGTGGACGGCGCTGGCGGTCAGGGCGACGATCGGCACCCGCTCGCGCCCCGCGGTCCGCTCCTCCTCGGCCCGCCACTCGCGGACCAGCTCGTAGCCGTCGCGGTCGGGCAGCTGGACGTCGCTGAGCACCAGGCCGTAGCGCTCCTCGCGCAGCCGGGCGAGCGCCTCGTCGGCGTCGCTCGCGACGTCGGTGACGAAGCCGATCGTCTCGAGCTGCTGCCGCAGCACCGCACGGTTGACGGGATGGTCCTCGACCAGCAGCAGCAGGCTGCGGTCGCTGCGCGCCTGCTCGCGGGTCGGCAGCCGGCGACGGGCGGTCAACGTCCCGTGCCCGCGGTGGGACGAGAGCTCGCCCTCGACCCCCGCGACGACGGGCAGCGTCAGCGCGACGCGCATCGCGGTGCCCTCGCCGAGCGTGCTGACCATCGCGATCGTGCCGCCGAGCGCCTCGGTCAGCTGCCGGGCGATCACCAGGCCCAGCCCGGTGCCGTCGGTCCGCGCACGGACCTGGGCGAACGGCGCGAACAGCCGTTCTTGGTCCTCGGGCGCCACCCCGATGCCGGTGTCGGTGACGACGAACTCGACCCGCTGCGTCCCCTCGTTCGCGTCCGTATCGACGTCGTCCGGGCCGACCACCCGCACCGCCAGCTCGACCTCCCCGCCCGGCGTGTACTTGATCGCGTTGCTGATCAGGTTGCCGAGCACCTGGCGCAGCCGATCGGGATCGGTCCGGTGCACGGGGGCGAGCTCCGGATCGATCCGGGTCCGCAGCCGCACGCCCTTGGCCGACGCGGTGTGGCGGTACTGCGCGGCCAGCTCCTCGGTCATCCGCCCGAGCGCGACCGGTCCCGGAGCCAGCTCCAGGTGGCCCGACTCGATCTTCGAGAAGTCGAGCACGTCGCCGATCACCGCCAGCAGCGTCGACGCCGAGCGCAGCGCCACGTCGACCAGTTCGCGCTGACGGCCGTTCAGGTCGTCCAGCGCCAGCACCTCGAGCGTGCCCGTGACCGCGACCAGCGGGGTCCGCAACTCGTGCGAGACCATCGCCAGGAAGGCCGACTTCGCCCGGTCGGCGCTCTCGGCCTCCTCCCGCGCGCGCAGCAGCTCGCCCTCCAGGGTCTTGTGGTCGGTGACGTCGCCGACGTAGCCGTAGAGGTCGCCGGACCCGTCGGGCTGCGGACGCGCGATCGCCTGCGCCCGCATCCACTTGACCGTGCCGTCGGTCGACGCGATCCGGTACTCGTGCTGCCACGCGCCGCCGTTCCGCGCGGCCCGCAGGATCGAGTCGAGCCAGGCTCCGCGGTCCCCGGCCAGCACCGCCCGCGAGACCGCCGCGAACTCGACCTCGCCGTCGGTCCCGTGGATCGAGGCGTCGCGCGACGCGAACCGCACCGCGACCGCGCCGTCCGCCCCGACGTGGAACTGGAACACCGCTCCCGGGACGCGATCGGCGATCGTCCGCAGCCGGGCCTGGGCGTCGCGGGCCTCGCGCTCGGCCCGCGCCCGGGCCACCAGGTCACGCTGGACCGCGACCGCCATCTCGTCGAAGTCGCCCGCCAGCTGGCGCAGCTCGCGCACGCCCTCGGGCGTCGCCCGCTGGGTCCAGTCGCCCTCGCGGATCCCCCGCGCCACGCGGGCGAGCCGTCCGAGCGGCCGGACGACGGCACGCGCCGAGTAGCCGAGCACCACCGCGAACGCCAGCACCAGCAGCCCGAGCAGCCCGCCCTGGGCGACCAGCAGCCGGTTGGTCCGGGCCTGCAGCGCGTCGGCGCGCTCCCCGGTGCGGCGGTCGACCAGGCCCGTGAACCGCTCGATCGCCTCCATGATCTGGTCCTTGGCGCGGTGGTACTCGTCGTCGATCAGCCGCGCGTAGTCCGCGGCCACGTCCTGCACGTACTCGTCGTCGACCCCGCGCGCGATCCGCGGCGCGGTGTGGGCCATCACCTCCCGCTCGATCACCGCCAGCTGGTTGGACGCCCGCAGCGACGCGTTGAGCGCCCGGAACTCCTGCGGCGCGAAGTCCGCCTGGCGCATCAGCTCCGGCAGCGAGACCGGCGGTCCGACGGCCACCCGCGACCGTCCGCGGGCCAGCACCCGGTCCCAGAACGACGAGTCGTAGGCGACCGGGCGGGGCGCCTCGCCGGCCCGGATCGCGAGGATCTGCTCGTAGTAGGCGCGGTACCGCTCCTGGCCGGTCGACACGTACAGCCGGACCATCCGCGTCAGGTCGTTCGAGGTCTGCCGCATCTGGTCGGCCAGCCGGAACGAGGTCATCCGGGCGGTCTCGGCCTGCGTGCGGTCGTTGGCGGTCCGGACCTGGAGCACGGTGACCGCCACCAGCGCGAGCGCCAGCACGATCACCAGGCCGAGCAGCCCGCCGAGCGCCTGGCGGATCGACGGCGGATCGACGGGACGCCGACGGAATCGGCCGGGCCGCCCGACCCGCCCGATCGTGGCCCGCCCGTCCACGTCGCTCACGTCAGGACCGCGAGCAGCCGCCGCGCGGTCAGCGGCTTGGCGATCGTCCCGCGCAGCCGCAGCCCGGCGTCCCGCGCCGCGCGCTCGGCGTCGACCAGGCGCTCGCCCTCCAGCCCCGAGACGATCACGACGTCGGCGGTCACCTGCCGCACCCCCAGCTCCCGCAGGAAGGCGACCCCGTCGATCCCCGGCATGTCGAGGTCGCAGAGCACCACGTCGGGGCGGGCCCCGGCCGCGACCAGCGCCAGCGCCCCGGCCCCGTCGGCCGCCTCGAGCAGCACGGTGGCGCCGAGGGTCGCGAGGATCTCCAGCATCGTCCGACGCTGGAAGTCGTGGTCCTCGACGACCAGGACGGTGCGGTCGCAGAGCGGCATCAGGCGGTTCCTCGTTCGGGGGATCGGCGTCGCGCGTCACCCAGCAGGCCGAGCTCCCGGCCGCGTCCGACGGCCTCCTGACGGGAGCCGACGCCGAGCTTCGCGTAGAGCGTCCGGGCGTGGGTCTTGACGGTGTTGTGGGAGATCCGCAGCCCGTCGGCGACGTCGCGCAGGCTGCCCGACCCGGCCAGCGCCCGCAGCACGTCGAGCTCCCGGTCGCTGAGCTCGTCCGGCTCGGCGGAGCGCGCACGCGGACCGTCGGAGAGCGCCGCGAGCGCCGTCCGCAGGCTCCCGGGATCGGCGGCGTCCGCGAGCTGGGCCTGCGCCTCGGCGACCGCCCGGCGGCGGCCGTCGTGGTCCCCGACCGCCCCGCAGGCGCGGGCCTGCTCGACCAGGACCGCCGGCACCATCAGCGACGGGTCGCGTTCCCCCGAGGCCTGCCGCAGCCCGATCCGGCAGATCTCGACGGCGTCGTCGGCGTCGCCGTGGGCCAGCGCCAGCCGGGCGCGGGCGCAGACCACGGG
>Ga0265296_1001579_pt1 | contig 25709 bp, 18 predicted proteins | sample MunlanPumphouse1_FD_189073 | JGI IMG/M metagenome (GOLD analysis project Ga0265296, IMG submission 189073) | Groundwater microbial communities from a municipal landfill in Southern Ontario, Canada - Pumphouse #1 | ecosystem: Environmental > Aquatic > Deep subsurface > Groundwater | place... | reverse complement strand
CTCCGCGATAACCGTGATCCGCGCGTAATCGCGCTGCCTGAGCGCCGAGGCATCGTTCACGATCCCTCTCTCGAGACATCGAGCCTGGAGCCGGAGACTCTCCTTGAGCATGCGTTCCCTGATCCCCCCGTCGGCGAGAAGCTCGATCGACTCGTTCCGGAGCTCGGGAGCGATCTCCTTCATCCTCTTCACCCGCTCACGGACGGAGACGCCGCTCCTTCCGGCGACGGCGCCGATCTTCCCGAACAGATCGGCGAGATCTCCCGGCAGGCGGTTCGCCGTTCCGTCGTCCCGGACGAAGACGGGCGGCACCGCGACGGCGGCCCGCGCGCGCGCGAGCTCGAGATCGTGATCGCTCAGGGGAACGACGAACGAAAAGGGAGCGACGATGTCGATATCGGCGATGCTCCCTTCCTCGAAGCGGACGCTTTTCTTTTTCTGCGTGGGAGGGAAGAGAACGAGCGAGAGGGCGAGGAACGCGGCACTATAGAGGAGCGGCAGCCGCAGCAATCTATCGAAGCGCGGGAGCGGCACACGGAACTTGTGCGCCGCCTCCAGGTCCGGCGTCTCTCCCTTTCCGACGCCATTCGGGTTTCGGCTCGTCATTCGATCTTCTCCGGCGGCGGGTCGGAACCCCCCGCTCTCTCCACCGCGGGCTCCTGGGCCGCGGGGACGCGCTCGGCCCTCGCCACGAGCGCTGCGCTCTTCGCGCTGAACGCCCGGATGATCCGTCTGACGAGCCAGTGCCGCACGACATCCTCCTCGCCGAATGTCGTGAACGCGATCCCCTCGACCCCGTCGAGGATCTCGCGCGCGGCGACGAGCCCCGATTGACCGGGATCGGCAAGATCGATCTGGGTCACGTCGCCGGTCACGATCGCCTTCGAGCTTTCGCCGAGCCTCGTGAGGAACATCTTCATCTGTCCGATCGTGCAGTTCTGCGCTTCGTCGAGGATCGCAAAGGAACCGTTGAGCGTCCGGCCGCGCATGTATGCAAGGGGCGCGATCTCGAGGGCTCCCGACTCGAGCATCTTCTGCACTCGCTCCTGGCCGATCATGTCCCGGAACGCGTCGAAGATGGGGCGCAGGTACGGTTCGATCTTCTCCTGCATATCCCCCGGCAGGAATCCGAGGTTCTCCCCCGCCTCGACGACGGGGCGCGAGATAAAGATGCGCTCGATCTCGCCGTTCTTGAGCGCGGCCAGCGCGCAGGCGATCGCGAGGTACGTCTTCCCCGTGCCGGCGGGACCGATTGCGAACACGATGTCATGACTCCGGATCGCGTCGACGTATTCCTTCTGCCGGACGCTCCGCGGAACGACGCTTCGGCGCTTCACGGGGGAATAGTATACGATCGCGTCGTCGAGCGCGCCGATCTTCTCCCCCTCCGCCTTTCCTCCCCGGATCACGGTGAGGACGTCCCCCTCGGTAACGCTCCGGCCGGACCCGGCGATCTCGATGAGCTTCTCGAGCACGTGCGTGAGCTGCTCGATCGTCCGCGGAGAGCCCGCGATGATGATCTCGTCGCCGCGCACAACCACGTTTTCGTCGAAATGCTCCTCGATCAGCCGCAGGTTCCGGTCCTCAACGCCGAGAAGCCTGATCGGATCGATGCCGGCTATCGAGACGATCCGCCTTTTGAAATCCCGTTTCACCATGCCCCCTAAACGCAGAACTCTTGGCTTCCCGCCGAGGAAGCCAAGAGTTCATGAATCATCGCTCATTTACGAGCCCGCGTTCACTGAATGGTATCCTGCCTCGGGATCACGAGCTCCTGGCTCGGAAAGATGAGATCCGGATCCTTGATGCTGCCCCTGTTCGCCTCGTAGATAAGAGTCCATTTTCGGTAATCGCCGTAGATCTCCCAGTACCCGGCAATCTTCCCCAGCCATTCGTCCTGGTTGACCTTGTACGCATAGGGATATTCGCGCGGGATCGTGAGCTCCCATCCCGCGAGAACCCAATCGGGATCCTCTATGAGCTCCTTGTTACTTCTCCAGATGCGCGGCCACTTGAGCGGATCCTTGTAGATTTCCTCGCGAGATGCGAGCGTCCAGAGACACTCCCCGTACTGGAGCTTCCAGCTTTTCGGAAGCTGAGAAAGCGTCTGGAGCTGCATCGTGAGCTCATCGATCTCGGCGGAGTACGCCGTGTAAGCCTTCTCGGCCTCGCGGAGTTCCCGGGTGAGGATCTTTATTCTGTCCTTGTTCCGGGTGAGGGCCGTTTCCGCGTTCTTGGCTCGATCGTTGAGCGCCTGGAGCTCGGCCGCGAGCGCCTTGCAGTACGCTTCCTTGTCCTTTTTCGAAAGCTTCTTGTACTCGGTGTCTTCGTAATATTCGCCCTTCGCGATATCGACAGGTCTCGGTCGGTAGCTGCTGCAGCCGGCGGCGAGAGCGAGAACCACTCCGGTGGCTAGCACAAACCCTGTTCTCCTGGTCACCATAATCATTGCACGCTCCTTGCGGGGTTCCCCTGCTACTCCCTGCCGCTCCCTTTCTTGAGATCGCGAACTTTCTGTTTGAGATCCTCCGGTTTATTCTTTACCTGTTCGATTTCGCTCTTCTTCTGATTGAGCTTCTTCTCGAGATCAGCGACGCCCTTTGCCGTCTCCGCCGCCTCCTGCTCGTACGTTTCGGCGTCGAGCCGCGTTTCATCGAGCGTCACGAGGCTGGTCCCGCACGACTGCGCCTTTCCGCACCCTCCCGACAGGAGCGCTGCTGCAAGGAGGATGGAAAACGGCACTAGCACCATCCCGCGTAATTTCATAACTCGCATTCCTCCTTATGCTTAGAAATCATATGCTTCTTCTTACGTTAATAACGCTTCCGCCCAAAGTCAAGCAAAAAGCCGATAAAAATGACCGCTCCGGCCGCCGCATGCGCGTCACCGGGGCTTCGAGCCTTCCGGCAGCACCCGTATGTGAAGATCCTCGAGGAGCTGTCCCTCCACTTCCGAAGGAGCCCCCTCCATGAGGGAAGTCGCGCTCTGCGTTTTAGGAAATGCGATGAAATCGCGGATCGTCGTGCCTCCGAACATGATCATCGCGATCCGATCGAGCCCGAGGGCGATACCGCCGTGCGGGGGCGCTCCGTATTGAAATGCTTCAAGCAGGAATCCGAATTTGCGACTGGCCTCTTCGGGGGAAATGCCGATGATGGCGAAGAGCCGTTCCTGCAGCTCCCGGTGGTGGACCCGGATGCTTCCCGAACCGAGCTCGGTCCCGTTGCAGACGAGATCGTAGAGGTGCCCCCGAACCTTGCCGGGATCGCTCGCGAGCAGAGGCAGGTCCTCCTCGAAAGGCATCGAGAAAATATGGTGGGTGGCTTCCCATCCTCCCGCATCGGAAGGGAGGAAGAGGGGGAATCGATTCACCCACAGGAACCGGTGGCCTTCGTCGCCGGCGAGAAGATATTTCCGCCCCAGATGGAGCCTGAGCTCTCCGAGCGCCTTCCCCACCGCGGTTTCGTCGCCGCCGACGAGAAGGATGAGACCCGGCGCGGCGTCGAGACCGAACGTCGACCTGAGCATCGCGACATTCGCCGCGGTGAGAAATTTCGAAATGGAGGATGAGACGCCCGACGCATCGAGCTTGATCCAGACGAGCCCACCCGCTCCGGAAGCCTTGACGAGCGTTTCGAGATCCGCAATCTCGCGCCTCGAGAAGGCGGCGCCTTTTTCGAGCGAAATGCCCCGCACCGTCCCGCCGCGCTCGAGGATCGACCGGAAAACCGCGAATTCGCACTCCCGAAATACCGCTCCGCAGTCTCGGATTTCGAGCCCGAACCGAACGTCGGGCTTGTCGCTTCCGTAGAGGCTCTTCGCCTCGGCATAATCGATGCGCGGAAACGGGATCGGAATCTCGACGCCGAGAACGCGCGAGAACATCTCGTGCATCAGCCGCTCGACGACGGAGAAGATGTCTTCCTCCGTAACGAAGCTCATCTCGATGTCGATCTGCGTATGCTCGGGCTGCCGGTCCGCGCGCAGATCCTCGTCCCTGAGGCAGCGGGCGAGCTGGAAATAGCGATCGAACCCGGATACCATGAGAATCTGTTTGTAGAGCTGCGGGCTTTGCGGAAGCGCGTAGAATTTGCCCGGCTGGAGCCTGCTCGGCACGAGGTAGTCGCGCGCGCCTTCGGGAGTGCGCCGCACGAGCATCGGCGTCTCGATCTCGAGAAATCCCTCCTCCGAGAGAAACTCCCGCGCCGACCGCGCGAGCCGGTGCCTCATCTCGAGGTTCCGCTGGAGCGGGTCCCGGCGAAGGTCGAGGTATCGGTACCTCAGGCGCAGATCGTCGTTCGCCTGGACGTCGGTCGTCACGGCAAACGGAGGGACCTCGCTCCGGTTGAAAACGGCGATCCGGGACGCGACGATTTCAATCTCCCCCGTTTTCATATGCGGGTTCACCATGTCGTTCGGACGCATCCGCACCGTCCCGGCGCAGGCGATGACGTCCTCCGCGCGAAGGGATTTGAAGAGCGCCTGGAGACCCTCCGTGTCCCGCTCGGTGACGAGCTGCACGATTCCGGTGCGATCCCAGAGATCGAGGAAGGTGAGGTATCCGAGCTCCCGCACCCGCTTCACCCAGCCGGCGAGGATGACGTCTTTCCCCTCGTCCCGCGCGCTGACATCTCCGCAGCGATGGGTGCGCTTCCACGAGGCGCCGAAATGATCGATCGAGCGCTCATTCATACGTCCGCTCCAATTCACCTGCGACCGCCGCGGCGAGAGCGCCGGCTTGGACCGGACGCTGCTCGCCCGTTTTCATGTTCTTGAGCGCAACCGAGCCGGATTCGATCTCCGAGAGGCCGATGATCACGGCGAGCGGGGCGAGCTCGTCGGAAGCCGCTTTGAGCTGTTTCTTGAGGCTCCGCTCCGAGAGATCGACGAGCACGGAGCGCCCCTGCGCGCGAAGCTCCCGGGCGATGCACAGCGCGCGGGCATTGAAGGACTCGTCGAGAACGACAACAAAGACGTCCGTGTGCCGCTCGCGACGCGCGGCGGCGACCCGGGCGGGAAGGACTTCCATGAGGCGCTCCATTCCCGCCGAGAAACCGACGGCGGGAATCGACGGCCCGCCGCAATCCTCCGCGAGGCCGTCGTAGCGCCCTCCTCCGCAGAGCGCGTTCTGAGCTCCGAGCGAGGGATGAAGAATCTCGAAGGCTGTTTTCGTGTAATAATCGAGGCCGCGGACAAGGAGCGGATCGAGCGCATACCGGATGCCCATCTCGCCGAGCATCCCCTGAAGCTTCACGAAATGGTCGCGGCAATCGGCGCAGAGGTGATCGGTGATCCTCGGGAGCCGCTCCTTCACCGGACTGCACTCCTTGCAGTCGAATATCCTCAGGGGATTCGTCACCGTCCGCTCGAGACAGGCCGCGCAGAGCTCCCCCTTGAGCCCTTCGAGGTTCGCCGCGAGAACCGTCTTGAACGCGGGCCGGCACGCGGGACAGCCGACGCTGTTGAGCCGCACCTCGAGCTGCGGCAGTCCGAGCTCGCGGTAGAGGCCGAGGCTCGTTTCGATGATCTCGGCGTCGATCGCGGGCCCCTTCGATCCCAGCGCTTCGGCTCCGATCTGGTGGAACTGCCGGTATCTCCCGGCCTGCGGCCGGTCGTACCGGAACATGGGACCGGCGTAGCAGTACCGCGCGATGCCCCCTGCCCGGTAGAGACCGTTCTCCAGGTACGCGCGCATCACGGACGCGGTGTTCTCCGGCCGAAGCGTGAGACTCCGCCCCTTTCGGTCGGGGAAGGTGTACATCTCCTTCGTCACGATGTCGGTCGCCTCCCCCACCGTTCGCACGAAAAGCTCGGTGGACTCGAAGATCGGCGTTCGTATCTCGCGGTAGCCGCAGTTCCGGAGATATCCGGCGAGCGCGAGCTCGACGACGCTCCAGTCCTCCATCCGCTCTCCGAAGAAATCGTTCGTGCCCCTCGGCCGTGTGTATTTCATACCTTCTCCAAACGCCTGGCGAGCGCCCGGTAGCGTCTCATACCGATCAGAGCTCCGGTCATGATGCCCGCCATATCGGCGGTCCAGTCCCAGATATTGGAATCGCGACCGGGGATATACGTCTGGTGATACTCGTCGACGCTCGCGATCACGAGCCCGGTCGCGAGAACGATGAGCCAGGCCGGAAATCCCATGCGCCACCGTTCGCCGCGAACCCCGCGATAGAAAAGAAAGGCGAGGATCAGGTATTCAATATAATGAGCAACCTTGTCCGATCCCCGCGGCATACCGAACGGATCCCCCGACAGCCGGGGAATCGACGACCCCACAAAAATGAGGACCACCCAGACGAAAAAAGGGAGCCATTGTTTCAGGGTTTTCGATTGCACCGTATTTCCCTCGTTTCCAACTCGGCGAGCGCCGCCGCGGAGAACGTTCTAATATATGGTCCTCGTATGCTCCGGTCAACCGCGGAGCCTCGCCGTCATCGCACGGAATCCCGGCGAATGACTCCGGCTCCCGCTTCGGGAGCGCCGGCCGCCGCGGGCGGAATCATCGTGTGGAGCTCCCTGATGAGCTCGAGATCGTTCTTCCGGGGCGCATAGAAACCGGCGATTCCGAGCGCGGAGAGCTCGCTTCGAAGCGAACGGGGCACGCGGTCGAAAACGCCCTGCAGATACCTCACGAAGCTCATCCGGTCTTGCGTATACGATGAGGGATCGTAGGCGATCACGATCTCGGGAAGCGCTTCCCCCTCGCAGAAAACATCGATCTCGCCGTCCCGCACGATGCCGGCTTTTCTCAGCGCCAGCAAGCGTTCGAGGGAGATGCCGCCCGCATCATGGGCGCCGTACAGCACGCCGAATACGACGCGCTCATCGCCCGGGTACGAACCGGCGAACTCGATCGATGCCTCGGAGAGGACGTATCCCGACCGCTCGAGCGCGCGGTACGGAGCGACGAAGCCCGCGGCCGAGCGGGAAGAGCCGAAAATGATGCGCGCTTCGCGAGCGGGGAGCGCCGTGACTCCCGCTCTCACGAGGACGGAACTCCGCGAGTAGCGGTGCGCCTCCCGTTCGGCCGCGAGGAGCACACATCCGAGGTCCCCCCGCGCCAGCGGCGCGGAAAGATCGAGCGACGTCGTGATGTAGAAATCGCACCCGGTGAGTTTCTGATCCGGCCGAAGGTACCGCCGGCGAATGTCCCCGCACCCCCCGGCCCGGCAAAACTCGGAGAACTGTTCGAGCACGGATCCGGCGCGCGCCGAATCGAACGTGCATCCGCCGATCACGATGGGCGCATGCGCTATATCATCCGCTTTGAGAAACAGCGCCCCGACGGCGAGCGCGATGATCACCGAGAATACGATGCCCGTCGCCCATCGGCTCAGACAGGATGAGATGAACCGGTAATTGCGGTTGAGGATATTCGTTCCCTTGCCGTTTTCCATGAGTGCGGCCCTATCGCTTCGGAACAACCTTCACTTCGAAAGAATCGACGTCGATCGAAAAAGTATCGATCCCCTGCGGCACAATGACCTCCGGTTGGATTCGGCTCGTCCCCCGTGTGCCGGGAGGGACGCTGAGAATGATGGACAGATCGTCGTTCACGAGCCGGTTGACGAGCTCCTCGGGGCCCTCAACGATGAGCGAGGCGGTCGACGGCGAGCATTCGATCAGGAAGCCTTCTTCCACCTGAAGCAAAGTCGGCGGTATCCCCGGCATCGTCCGGACGGCGCGCTTCGCTATCTCGATCTCGACGCGAACACTTCGAGGAATCGCTTCGCATCGTCCGCCGACACGGAGCACCGCCTCCTGCGAAAATGCGCTCCGTTTATTCCGCAAATCTACCGGCTCCGTTTCGACGGCCGCAATGCCGCTCATTGCGGCCGCCGTGCCGCGCACGAGCACCCGGGCGGGACTGACGGACGGCTGACCGACAAGGATCATTCCCTTCGGAACCGAACCGCGAAACACGGGAGTAACCGGCACGAATGCGCTGACGATCCGTTCGAAATCAAGCGTCAGCGATTTCGGAGCGTCGATCGCCGCGTCCCCGGCGGGGAATCCCGAGGGCAGATTGAGAATCGCCGCCGAGAGCGGCACGACGACTCTTCCCCGCCTCGCGCCGCCGAGATCGACGGTTCCCCTGATCCTGCTCAAGAATCGGAGCTTCATGAGCTCGCTCCGCGCTCCCCGCATCGTAACCGAAACCTCTTTCGGCGCTTCGCTCACGACGGTGAGACTCTCCGGAATATTCACGAGATCGAGCGGGATCCTGAAGGTCTGTCTTTCACCGATCTGGGCGGTTACGTAGAGCCAGAGAATAATCGCAAACAGGACGGAGACGATTTTGATCCCGACATTCTCCGTTACGGCCCGATACAGATTCTGGAAGCGCACGAGACGACCTCGCTTATTCCCCGGCGGCCGAGTCGGCCTGATAGGGGTGTTTTTCGAGGAATGAGACGATCCCCTCAGCGAGAGATTTCGCGAGCCAGCGCAGGTAGCTCTCCTTCGAGACGATCGCCGCCTCCTTCCGGTTCGAGAGGTAACCTCCCTCGACGAGAATCGAGGGCATCGAGATCCCCCGCAGGACGAGGAACGGAGCCTGCTTGACCTTCCTGAACGGGATGGGCGGATCCACGCGAAGCACCGAAGCCGCCTCTTCCGCGAGCGCGGAGCTCTGCTGTATCGCGTTCGCGAGGCTGACGTCGAAGAGAATCGATTTGAGATCGTCGTTGAAACCGGCGCTGTCGGCGCCCGCCATGACGAGGAGGTTCTCGCGCTCCGCGACGGCGCCCGCATTCTCGTCCGATGCTTCGAGCGAAAGGAAATAGAGCTCGAGGCCGTGCACTTTCTTATTGTCGTTCCCGTTGAAGTGCAGACTGACGTAGACGTCGCCGCCCCTCTCGCGGGCGAATTCGATGCGTTTCACGAGATCGCGGGCGCGATCTTCATCGAAGTGGCGATCGCTCTCCCTCACCAGCATCGCCCGATATCCCGGCCGTTTCTCGATCTCGGTCCTGAGCATCTTGGCAAGCTTCAGGGTGAGCGTCTTTTCCTGAATGCCGCTCCGTGAAATCGTGCCGGTGTGCTTTCCCCCGTGCCCCGGATCGATGATGACGACGCGATCTCCTCCGCTCGCGCGGAGCGCCGTTCTCGGCTTTTTCTCGGGGTTCGCGACGGCGGCAGCCTCCTTCACGGCGCCTCCCTCCCCGACAACCTCTTTCGCGGCGCCTCCCGCGCCGCCTGCCTCTGACCTCGCGATGTCTATAACGATGCGGTGCGGCTTGCCCGAATCCGGTTTCAGGGGAAAATGGGCGAATTCGGCGCGCCGGGGAAGATCGAGAACCACCTGGGCGCCGGTCTTCAGCCGGTTCACGCGGATCCGGTCGAGCAGGCCGTCGTGCACGTCGATATTCCCCACGCCTCCCGCAAAACGGCAATTCGGCAAATCGACGACGATCCGGAACGGGCCGGCGGCGGTCCTGACGGAGTAGCGCAACTCGCCGCTCAGATCGAGGACGATCCGCGTACGGTCGCTTTCCGTGCGAAAACGTATTTCCGTCACCGACCGCGATGCCGCCGTGGCGGAGGAGTTAACGCCCGCGCACAGACACACGATGATGGAGACGGCGATCGCAACTCGAAGAGAAGATGCCATATGATACCCCGAAAAACACACGTAGCCCGCCTGCCGCAATCGGTCGCGGCACGAGTCTAAGCGGTCACCGGCCCGACTGACAATAGAAATTGAAGGGGATTCATCTTCCGGCCGGCTCGCCGGATCAATCGTAGGAGGTGCCTTGGGGAATCACGTACTGCAGCGGATCGCGATGCACCTTTCGAAACAGAACCTCGTAGTGAAGATGGCTGCCCGTCGAATGTCCCGTATTCCCCACCAATCCGATGATCTCTCCGCGTTTCACCTTCTGCTCGCGGGTCACGAGGATCTTCGAAAGATGGGCATACCGGGTCGTGAACCCGTTCTCGTGGCTCACCTCGATCATGAGACCGAACCCGCCGTTCATCCTCGCAAAGCTCACCACGCCCTCGGCGCTGCTCACGACGGGGCTCCCCATGCGCGCGCGATAATCGAGCCCCGAGTGATGAACGACCTCGCCGAGAAACGGATCCATTCTCCGCCCGAAACGGCTCGAGAGAAATCCTCCCGTGAGGGGACGTATCGAGGGCGTTCCGTTCCGGATCTTCTTCTCCTTCTCGAGAACCGACATGACTTCCGAATAGCTTTCGAGCTGAATCTCCGTTTGCCGGAGCATCTGGTCGAGACTCTCGTCGATCGTGCCGAATACGCTGTCGGGGTACGCGCTTTCCATCCGGTCGAGGTCCGGTCCCTCTCCGCCGATGCCCGCCTGCCAGACGTCCGCCGAGAGCGGCTCCAGGCTCGCGATCAGGCGCGCCCGGTTCTGGAGCTCAAAGCTCAGGTCCATTTTGGCCTTCAGGTTGTCGACCTCCGTGCGGAAACGGCCGAGCTCCTCCGCAAGGCGCTCGTTCTCCGCGCTGAGATTCCTGACGGCGATACCGTTGTAGATCCGGCCCGCGCGGGTGCCCATGAGCACGACCGCGGAGGCGAGGAGGGCGGCGACGGTGATGAGCACGCCGATGGCGAGGACACGGGGCACCCGTATCGTCTTCACTCCCGCATTGGCTCCGCGCACCCACAGGAACTGGAAATAGCGATCCATAGTAGCTCCGCGCTTGAAGATCTCGGATAACCCCCTGCTCACCGAATAACGTAGTAACCGCCCCGCGTGCGTGTCAAGCGATTAATCCCCCCCGCTATCCGAAGTTGCAAATGCCATACCAGAGATGGAAACGAGGGTATAAAAAAAGGGCGGTGGAAAGAGCTTTCCTCCGCCCTTCACAATCGAAGACCGGCCGGGATCAATCCTGCACGTACCCCTTCAGGTACTTGCTTCGGGAATTGTGCCGCAGGCGCAGTATCGCCTTCTCCTTGATCTGCCGGATGCGCTCCCTCGTGAGGTTCATTCGCTTGCCGATCTCCTCGAGCGTGAGCGGTTCCTCCCCTTCGATGCCGAAGTAGAGGGATAGAATCGCCCGCTCCCTGTCGGTCAGGGTATCGAGCGCTTTTTGCATATCGTCGCTCAGCGCGTTCACGTATGTCTGCTCGTCCGGAGATTCGAGCTTGTCGTCGGCCAGATAATCGACGAGCGAGTTCTCCTCCTGATCGTTGCTGAACGAGGCATCGAGCGAGAGATGACTGTTCGCTATCTGCATCGTATCCCTGACCTCGTCGTGGGGGAGCTTCAGCTTTTCGGCTATCTCCGAGACCTCGGGACTCCGGCCGAGCTCCTGATCGAGCTGCCGCGCCGCCTTGCCGATACGATAGAGCGTTCCCGCCCGGTTGAGCGGAAGGCGCACGATCCGCGACTGCTCGGCGAGGGCTTGAAGCATCGCCTGGCGGATCCACCACACGGCGTATGAAATGAACTTGTAGCCTCTCTTCTCGTCGAACCGGTACGCGGCCTTGATGAGACCGAGATTCCCCTCGTTCACGAGATCGGCGAGAGAAAGGCCTTGATTGACGTACTGTTTGGCAATAGAGACGACGAAGCGCAGGTTCGCCTTGACGAGGGCGTGAAGGGCCTTCTCATCTCCCTTGCGGATCCGCATGGCGAGATCACGCTCCTGCTCCCTCGTAAGCAGAGCAGTGTTGTTGATCTCCTTGAGATAGAGGTCGAGACTCCTCTCGCCCATGTATTCGCCGGTCTCCCTGTTTTCCGAGTACATCTCTTCCTTTTCCCTCAGTTCATCCTTACTCATAATAAACCGCCTTCAATACCCGCACGGTTTCTCCCGTATCCGTCTTAGACCATCCACAAGGTACGTACACCTTGCGCACCAAAAAGTTCTCTTTTTTCGGTGGGGTTCTAAGTGCAGGTATCGTCGGCGAAACGATTTACTCTCCTGGCACAACTGCCCTGTCACCCATGCAACTAAGAGTGTACCCGGATACCGGAATTATGTCAAGAATTATTCTCGAAAAATCGCCGATTCGCCTTGCCCTTCATTCCGGATTGGCGTCGCGGGACGCCGCCATACCGTAACGAGCTTTATTTCAATACATTAGGACGATTTATACTCCGGGATCGCTTCAGGAATCCCGTTGCCCCCCGCCCGCGCGGAGATGCGCGAGGGTTTTTCGCTTGCCATCCCCCTTTGATTCTGCAATAGAATCCAGTACTGTATCCTGAAGTCTTTCGCTCCGGCCGGAGTAGAATCTATATGAGAGAATCCGTATTCTTCGTTTCGGACACCCATTTCAAATACGATGGCTCGGGACCCGACGAACGATCGAAGCGCGACCGCTTCATCTCCTTCCTCACGGGCATCGAAGGAGCGTCGAAGCTCTACCTCCTCGGAGACACTTTCGATTTCTGGTTCGAATACCGCAGCGTCGTGCCGCGATATTACCGGGACGTTCTCGACGCTCTCTCGTCCCTCAGGAAGAGCGGCACCGAGATATGCATCGCGGGGGGCAATCACGACTTCTGGCTCGGATCCTTTGTCTCCGAAACGCTCGGGTTCACGATCCTTCCCCCTCTGGTCACGCATACAATCCAGGGGATCAACGTGACGATGACGCACGGCGACGATCTTCTTCCCGGCGACCGCGGCTACAAGATCCTCAAAGCGGTCATCCGGAGCCGGCCGGCTATCGCCGCGGCACGCGCCGTCCATCCCGACACGCTCTACGCAATCGCCGGCCGCTTTTCGAGGGCGAGCAAGGGGATCACGGAGAGAAAGACCGAGTGCGCCGCGAAAACGCTCCTCGCCATGGCGGGCGACGCATTCTTCCGATGGGGCAACGACGCATTCATCATGGGGCACATCCACTACCCGCGCATCGAGCGCTTCGGAGATCGGACCTTCGTGATACTCGGAGATTGGGAGAGGAACTTCTCGTTTCTCGAGATCCGGGAAGGACAACTCTCGCTCGGATTCTACCGGCCGGGCGAGAATACGTTGATCGAGAACCGGTGAATGTCGCCGAAAACGTTCTCTACCGGCATAAAGGCGTAGTCGAATCTGAGATTGCGGTACGCGACGCCGAACCCGAAGGTCGGGCCCTGTATCTGATAGTTGGACTTGTACCCCGCGCGCACCGAAACGAGCATTCGATAATTGTACTCCATCCCCATATGCAGCTTCGCGGTGCCGTCGTTCGGAAAAACGGCGTCGGTCGCGGCGATGACGTTTCCCTTCAGCCAATCCGCGTCGTAACGATACGCGGCGCCTCCCCTGATCTGAAAGGGAGGGTAGAATTTCTCCTCGACGAATTTCGCCTGCGGGCCGAAGTTGAGCATCGACGCCGCCAGCGTGAGCCCCTCGATCATGCTCCGGTGAACGAGCCCGACGTCCACGGCCCATCCGGTCGCCGATTCGAAATCGATCTTCTCGTAGATGAGCTTCGCCGAAACGCCCGCGGATAGATTCGGCACCACATCCATTGCGTAGCCCGCGGCGCAGGATAGATCATAGGGGGAGAATGTTCCGTCCGGCACGAGCGCCGGATAATCCGAGTACCGGTCCATGGCGCCGTAGTAGACGCCGGTGAAATTGAGCCCGACCGCTCCGCCCAGCATCTCGTTGACGACTGAAACCTGCTCGAAGCGCACGTCCATGAGCCATTCGGAATGGGTCACGTTGAGATCGACTCCATCGACGCTCGCCATCCCGGCCGGGTTATAGTAAATGCTCGTCGCGTCGTCCCCGACGGCGGTGAAGGCCTCCCCCATCGCGCCCGCGCGGGCGCCGTTGCCGAGGCGCAGAAAGAGAAAGCCGCTCGTGCCGGCCTCGCCGGCGAGGAGGCCGGCGAACGGAAGCGCAACGCCTGCGGCGACCAGAACCGCGATCAAGATTCTCCGGATCATGTTCCCTCCCGAATGTTCATACAATAATAGTAATCCTTTGCGCTTCGGCGGTCAACGCCCGATCATGCCCCCGCCTGCTCGGCACGGCGCGGCGCGGAGGGCACCCTCAGCGAATCACGGCGAATTTCTTCGCTCCGGTCCAGCTCCAGCCGGCGCCGGCGACCTCGATACGGCAAATATAGACGCCGCCCGAAAACGCGGCGGTCGAGAAGCTCTCCTCGAATGGAACGGCGCTGCCCGCGAACCAGGAATGATCGCGTGTCCGCTCGACGACCTTTTCCCCTTCGATATTAAAAATGGTCACCTTCACCCGCGCCGGAGCCGATACGAGTATCCGCGCGGTGAACGACGAGCCGGTCGCCGGATTCGGATACACGATGAACGTGGCGGGATCGACGCGCTCCGTGCGCGGGTTTTCCGGTGTACCGTTCTCCTGCCTCGCGCTCCCACCTGCATCGTGCCGGTACATACGCCACATCTGGCGGCCTACGGAGACCTCGACCCCGGGATCATACCTTCTGATCGTGGATATGGCTCCGGAGACCGCGCCCGTCCCCCCGCTTGCCGCATACGGTATCGCGGCCGCGCAATCGACGATATAGAGCCTGTCCCCCTCCCCCCAAAGCAGGGTAAGCGATCCGCCCCGCGCTCCCTCCCCCGCGAGGGGCCAGTCGCCGGCCTCTCTCCCGCTGAAATCGTACGAGTGAATATCTCCCGCAATTAGGAAGAGTATTTCCCTCGCGCCGTCGTCGTCTACGTCGCCGACGACGGAAGGCGGTACAGAGACGAGATCTTCGTGCCCGATGACCGTTTCGTCGAGCGCGCGCGGCCATCCGCTCACCGGAACGCCGAACCCGGAAAAGAGAAGGCAGCGCGACTCGTCGCGAAGAGCGGTCTCGAGGGTTCCGTCCCCGTCGATATCGGAGAGCACGGGAGGCGAATAGCGGGACCCCTGCATGCGGACAGAACGAACGGCCCCGCCCGCCGTGAAATAAAAGAGCCCCTCCCCGTCGATCGCCGCCACCATCTCGTCCGATCCGTCTCCGTCGATATCCCCCGCCGCAATTGTCAGGAGGGCGTTCGGCTTCTTGAATATGCCCGCGGCTTTCGTGATGACGTCCACCGGATCGATCGATATCGCCCTGTCCCAAGGCATTTGGACTTGCCTTGCGTTGACAGGAATGAAATTGAAGCAGAGCCCGCGATCGACGTCGTACGTAGCGATGTACTCGCCGAAAATCTGGGTTTCCTCATCCGGCTTGATGATGCCGGTGGCGGGGTGCGATACGATCTGCTCTTTCATGAGACCGATCTCGAAGCCGATGGGCCCCCGCCGCACCCATCCCGTGCCGGGCGACGTTCCGTCTTCCGCGAGAATCAGGAGGTACGTGCTGTCGGCGGTCGATGAGAACGCGAAAATCTGATCGTCCGGGCCCACAATGAGAACCAAGGCCGCGTCGCCGCGGAGCTTGAGCGTACCAGGCGTGCCGTCGTCATCGATGGGCATCGACGCGCCGGAGAAATCGTACGCGTGGAGAATCCCCCCCGCCGAGGTGATGTACATCTCTCCCCCGCTTGAGGGGAATAGCTGGCTCACGACGGGAGATGACGTCCACGCGCCCCCGTTCGCGATGGGCAGCTTCTCGACCGTTCCGTCCCACGCGGCGAGACCCGCGTCGGCGAGGTATATGCTCGCCGAGTCGGCGGCCAGGAGAAGCCGTTCATGGTTCCCAACGCTTCCCGGCAACTGCACGGCAATGGGGCTCAGCCGCGAGATATCCGCCGGAAACTCGCCTCTCTCGAAATCCATCACCGGCGAGAGGCGGGTCCGGAACGTCATGAAATGCCCGGCCGGCGAGATCTCATCGACCTCGATTCCGGTCGATGCACCGGCGTCGTCCGCGCTCGACGGATTCGTATCGGGACCGAAGCGATCGTTATTGCCTCGCCTGAAGGAATCGTAGAAGCTGCCGTAGGCGAAGGCCCCCACGGGACTATCGAGATCCTGCACATGATCCGCTTCCTCTATGTCGACCCCTTTCCAGGTCTTGTCGTCGTTCGGGTAACGCCCCGTTTCGAGGGCGCGCCTCAGAGCGGCCTCGTCGACATGATAAATCATGAGACCGCTCCCCGTGATCACGCTATCGGGCGCCGGTCTTAGATTCGTCGCCGCGGTGAGGAAGAAATCGAACTCGGCCCCTCTCAGCGTATCCGGGTTATCGGGAATACCGTCATAGTTCAAATCGGTGAAATCAAATTTTCCGTTGAAATTCGCGTCATGAACCCGATTCTCGATGAGGAAATACTCGGAAGCGTTGATCGGTATCTTTACAAGAGTCGTATCGATTGTTCCTGTCGAGTTGACGTCGGCGATACGAACCGTGCGATCATCCTCGACGACAATGGGTTCCACCCACCCCATGAGATACCGGTTGAAGGCGGAAGGGAACGCCGGCACGAAACCAATCGCGTTGTAGATACCATAGCTCATCAGATCGAAGCTCCCGATGCCCTGGGAATCGGGAAAGCCATCGGGGGTAGAGTCGAAAAGAGGCACCATCCCGAGCCTGAGCCCCACCTGGTAGGCGTAGATCCCGAGTGAGCCCAAGACCTCGCCGTCCTGCGACGACTCCTCCGGCCAGACCATAAGATTGTCGATCTGGAGTGTGTCCCCGTTCAACAGGTCGTTCGTCGGAACACCCGGCGTTCCGAGCGTATCCTTGAGCGCCTCCGCCATTTCATCGGGATTGACGAAACCGGAGGAGATCTGGTACCGCGAGTCGTTTTTGAAATCGGTCTCCTGGCCCGCCCCGGCGTGGATCACCGCGTACGCGTCGTATCGCGAGAAATCGACGGCCGCGTCGGTTTTCTGAACGAGCTCGATGAGGAGCTCGGCCATGCGCTCCTTCCACAGGTCATCCTCTCCGTAATAACCCTCGTTTCCGCTCAGCTCCACGGTCACCGGATGGATGGTCGTTCTCAGGCTAAAAATGTCCCTCGAAGCCCCGAGATAGTACTCCTTGAGGTGCCTGAGCTCGTTTTCGAAATAGGCCATACCATGATTCGCGTTGAAATCCCTGTCGGCGAACGAGACCAGAAATACGATCACGTTCAGCGAATCGACAGGAACGCTCGTCCCGCGGAGGAGCCCCTCGATGGAGCTTCTCTGATATGGCCCTAAGCTCCGATCGCGTGGAAGAACGGCCCCGATGCCCGGAACCGCGGCCGCCGCCTGCGCGTGCGCCGGTCCCGGAATCAGCAAGGAAACAATCACCGAGAGTGTGATGAATGCGGCTTTCATAAGGTGGTTATTTTACGCATGCGCGGTGAATTCTTCAAGACCTATATAAAAAGAATCTGGGGAGAGTGAAGATCTCTTGCCGCCCCTGTACGACATTCGTTTTCTTCACTCTCCCCTTCGGCCGACCTTCGTGGGTAACACAAACCCTATTTCGCTTGCCAGCGCTCTACTCGGTGGTTTGGTGTCCTGACCTTGAGTCCCGTGTCCATGTTACCCTCTCAACGATGGGGGGATCGCTGAATCTATTGGTCAGCTTGGCTTCCGTATTCAGCCCGGGATTGGCGTCCTTCGGATATGAAGAACTCAGCGCACCTGCTCCGCGTCCCGGGGCCGGCGGAGCCAGGTCAGGGTTGCCGGGATCGGTCTGAAACGCCCAGTCCAGCGTTACTGATCCGCCGGCAACCGCGGTCACGTAGACCTTCGCGTAGTGATAACCGTCGTCCTCGAGAAGCCTGAGAATATACATGTGCTTCGCGATCGCTTCGGCGGTCCGGGAAGCGGACCATCCGGCGGAGGGAGCGTAGTTGACCGCGTCTATATTGCTCGCGTAGCCGTAGTCCTGTATCTCGACTCCGATGCGGCGGGCAATGAGCATCGAAACGCCTCCAACAACCCCGAAGAAAAGGTCCGTCGTTTCGAGCGTGTAGAGCTGAACGGCGTTTGAAAGACCCGAGAAATCGAATCCGCTCTGGTATGGCAGATCGGCCGCGTCGTACAGGGAGAGCTGCAGCCCCTCGGGACGGGGGGTTCCGCTCACGACCTCCTCGACGATGAGCTCGCTTTCCAGGCCGCCGTCGTCATACGCGGAGACCGCGTAGTAGTACTGGATGCCGTTGCCCGTAAAAAGATCCTCGTAACAGTATTCCGTGGCGCTCGGATCGTCCGCGATCACGTTTCCGAGGAAATCGAATTGGACGCCGTTCGAACTCCGGTACACGCTGTACCCCGCGAGATCGCTCTCGTAGTTGGCGACCCAGCAGATCTGAACCGTTCCCTCGTAATTAATCGAGTAGACGCCCCGCGGAGAAGAAGGAGCGCAATTGACCGGCACGTTGACGATCTTCTCCTTCTCGCCGCACGAGATCATGATCAGCATCATTATCGAGATCATTGCCATTATCCGGTTCATCTTCATGTCTACGCCTATCGCAACCCGCATGCCATGAAAGCGATGAATCACAATCGGAGAGCGAATCCCCCGTCGCATGCTTCGTAATTGGTTATCGGGATAGATGTTATTGATTATAAGAAAAGTTCCCGGAGACCGCCCGGGTCGAGTCGGCCATCGACGCGGAGATCGAATCTGTCATCTGTTTTCTACAATTTTGTCCTATTCAAAGGACAATTACGATGGATCGAGGAAGACGGGATTGCTCAAACTGCCGATCTCGAGGCATAAAAAAACAGGGGTATAAGACGCGAGCACCGGAGGGGATGTCCATACTCGCTTTCCTTGGATCTCGCCATTCCAAAGGTTACTTATACCCCTGACACAATATACACAATATAATCATATCCAGGAGGAAACAAATGGTCAAGCAATTTATGGGATAATATTTTGGGATAATTAAACGGAGAGATACCTTCTATTCCTTGTCCTAGAGACCCCACCTTTTCCCCTGATCGCTCCAGGAGAGCCTTACGCGACAAGGAATTTCAGTACCTCTCCGCTTCGCCGATTCCCCTCCGCCAACCGATACCTGCACTGCTGTGTATCAAGGCTCGTTCCATTCATGCCGATGCAGGCCGTTTTTTTCCTATCCCGCAACTGCCTGTTTTTATACATGTTAGAACGTCGCAAGAATAAAGGCTCGGTATCGGGGCGGGGGCTTTTCGAATCGGGGCACAAGATACTTGCCATACAATGGCCGGCTCGACGGAACTTGCTGATTATCAATCGATTCCAAGTATCAAGAAGCTTTATAGCAGCTGATCGAAACGTACCTAATCGTCTACCGCGGACCATGATGCCTGCAAGGGGAATCTGGAAATAAAAGAGCAGCGGTAAGAATCGGACCGCTCAATCGCGTTCCGTGACGCACAGGTCGCGGATCTTCTTGAGCAGGGTCGGATAGCTGATGCCGAGCTCGTTCGCCGCGAGACTTCTGTTCCATCCGTTCCTGATAAGGCTTTCCGATATGATCCTCTTCTCGAGATCCTTGATGCGAACGGGAAGGCTGAGGCGGTGAATGTTGGCGGTGCCGGCGCCGCCCGTCTCGTCGAAATTGATTACATCCGGCGTCACGACGCCGTCCTCTTCTGCGAGGATGACCGCGCGCTTTACGATCTTCTCGAGCTCCCTTACGTTCCCCGGCCATTCGTAGCCGGCGAGAAGAGAAAGCGCTTCGTCGGAGAATCCGCGCACCCGCTTGCTCATCTCCCCGGTGTAAACCTTGAGGAAGTATTCGGCGAGCAGGTGGATGTCCTCGATCCGCTCCCTGAGCGGAGGAATCGTTATCGGAAAATCGTTGATGCGATAGTAAAAATCTTCGAGCATTTCGCCGCTGCGGCACATCGTGAGGAGATCGCACTTGGAGGCGAAGAGAAGCCGCACGTTCACCGGCATCATCTCGTTGCTGCCGACGGGCCGCACCTTCCTCGTATCGAGGAACTGGAGAAGCTTGCCCTGGAGAACGAGAGAGGTTCTGCCGATCTCGTCGAGGAAGATCGTTCCGCCGTCCGCTTCGGCCAGCAGTCCTTTCTTGTCGCAGATCGCGCCGGTGAACGACCCTTTCACGTGCCCGAAGAGCTCGCTTTCGAGGATCGACTCCGGGAGCGCGGCGCAGTTCACGTGGACGAACTTCCTCTCGCGGCGCGGGCTCAGATTGTGAATTGCCTGCGCCACGAGGCCCTTTCCCGTACCCGTCTCTCCCATGAGAAGAACCGAGGAATCGGAGTGCGCCACCTTCTCGGCAAGGTACAAAATCTTGAGCATTCGCTCGTTCCGCGTGATGAAGTGCCGGAAATCGTCGCCCCGCTTCGAATCCTTCTCCTGCGCGTCCGAACCCACCGGCACGATACATCCCTGCACAAGAAAATCGATGAAACCGGCGTACGTCGCGACAATGTCCGGAACCTGCCCCAGCCGCGGCGGCATGCCGCTCGCGCCGTCCGCCTGGAAGAACAGCAGCCCGAACGGTTCCTTGTCCCTGCACAGCGGATGGAAATAGAGAGGCCCCTCGCCGCCGGGCAGAAGGTCTCTGATACCCATCGAGCGCCTGTCGCGGAGAACGTCCGTGAGAAGAGTGCTCTCGGAAACCTCCGCCTCGTCGCGCGCGAGGAACCACTCGGTAAGCCGGCGCGATATCGGATCGGTCATCCCGCGCCGCGCAAGCACCGTGATCTTGCGGTTACCGTTGCCGCTCGCGAAGAGCGAAACGAATCCGTGCCCGAAGGTGATCTTGCTCATGAGATCGCCGAGGAGATAATCGAGCACCGTTACGAGGTGCGGATTCCTGGCGAACGAGTGAGAGAGCTCCAAGGTAACGCCCGCGCCCTCCGCCGCCGCCGAAAGCGTGAGCGCCACCTCATCCTCCATGCCGCGGCGCAGACGTCGCACACGCCTGATGAGATTGCGGTCCCTCAAATCCTCGGCGAGCCGTTGCGCCTCGTACATGTGGAGGAGGCAATCATCGCGGTTCTTGAGCTCCCGCTCGATACGGGCCATGAGGAGATGGCTCTCCGCCATGTCGCGGTATTCCTCGGACTGCTCGAAATACGCGAGCGCGCCGCTCATGAGCTTGCGCGCCCTGAGAAGCCCCCGGTCGCCCCCCTTGCCGAGCAGATGCTCGCAGAACATGAGAGAGGCACGGTTCGCTTCGTACGGATTATTTGCCTCGCGAAACGTCTTTACGCTCGACGCAATGTACTTCTCCGCTTCCGGTTCGTTTCCAAGGAGCGCATGCGCGAGGCCGATCGAGCGCTCCACGAATCCGATCTCATAGATCTCGCCGCTTTTTCTCGCGATATCGAGCGCCTTCGCGCCGACGGACAGCACCTCTTCGAGTTTCCGCTGCATGAGGAACACTTCCGTCTCGCGCCGCAGAACCTCCGCCACAATGTCCCCTTCGGGCGACATCTTCTTCGCGCGGGCAAGGGATGTAGAATAGTTCTCGAGCGCTCCGTCGAGGTCGCCGCGGGCGACCATGAGATCGCCGAGGTATTCGTCGGCGAGCGCAATTTCCCGCACGTACCCTCTCCGCTCCGCGATCACCCTCGCTTCGAGGAGGTGCTTTTCCGCCGCGGGAAATTCGCTTTTTCTCGCCTGGGCGAGCCCGAGCATCAGAGTCGAGCGGATGTAGAGCTGATCATCGCCCGAACCGAGCGACATCTTGCGCGCTTTTGAAAACTCGCCGATCGCCTGGGCGAAGTTCCGCGATTTCAGATAGGTGATGCCGAGGTTGAGCGTCACGCGCACCCGGTGCTGCGTGAGACCCAGCTTCTCGCACAACTCGAGCGCGCGGGCGAAGAAATGGTTCGCGCGAGAGAAACGGCATGCATCCTTGTGAAAGAGACCGAGGCTGTTGAGGACGTACGATTCGCCCATCGCATCGTCGATCCGGCGGTACGACGAGAGCGCATCGAGAAAATACTGCTCCGCCTCGTCCTTTCGTCCGAGCCGTGCGTAGCAGGTCGCGATGAGCCGCTGGACCCTGCCGACCTCCCGATGATCATCGCTCGTTCGCAGGAGCCGGTATGCGGTGCACGCCTCGTGGAGCGCCTTCTCTATAGCGCCGTTCTCGCGGAGTATGATACCGCGAAGGCACGCGAGCGTGCCCTTCCCGAACGAATCGTCTTCCTCGCAGTGGGATTCCGCGCTCTGCAAAAAGGTCGCGGCCTCACGGAAAAGGCCCTTCTGTACATAGCAGTCGCTTATCTTGCGGTAGATTCGGAGAAGCTCCGCCGGCTGCGGAGAAAGATGTATCTTTTGAAGAGCCTTCTCGTAGTACTCGAGCGCCACGGAGTAATTCTCCGTGGAGAAATGCATATCTCCGAGCTCTTCCTCTGAACCTATTGTTTTATATTTCGGCTGGGACTTTTTCTTCTCGTACTCGAAATCGTCCTTACCTTGGCGGTCGTCCGGCATCGGTCACTCCAAGGGAAAATGGTCGGCGAACCACATTACCTATTCAACCGATTTAACTGCTTCCGGCCCATGCGCTTCAGACCCCGACGGACAGCCGCCGAGCAGATTGCTGATCGGCTTGGTCTCGTCGAAGGTGCCCCATCTGCCGTTTCCGTAATCATCGGCGTCTCCACCCACCATCCCACCCGCACTGCCGCCATTGTTCATCGGCGGGATCTCCTCCGGCACAATAGCCACTCCCCGGAACAGGAAAAAGCTCCGGCAGAGTATGCCGAACATCGAATGAATCCGATATCCCAATGAAGGGCGTGCAGCAAGGACAGGGGAGGAAACGAGGGTTGATAGAACCAGAAGCGCCGTCAGGAGCAGAACCAGCTTCTTCATGCTACCATCTCCTCCTTATGGAACCCTCAGGTTCCATAACACACATCACGAACCCCAGTCACCATAAGTATAGTAACGCGCAAGGGCGCCGAAGTCAAATAATAATTCGGAAACGGTTGTGTAACGTAGGGTGTGCACTTTATTAAGTCTGTGGGGTGGAAAGAGAAAGGGTGTACTCTCCGAAACGGCGACCAAACCATAAGGAGGGCACACCCATGCGCGAACTGAACTTCGCGGCAAAGCAGAGCATAGCGGAAGCGTTTGAAGAAATCAACGATGGTTTTGAGCCGGACGTTGATGTTGTTATGGAGCGGGATATGACGAAGTCGCTGAACGTGATACTGCAGGTTGATGCGTGGCGGCAGCTTGGGGCCGGGTTGTACGAGCGGACGATGGGGCGCGCGGGATATCGGTGCGGAAGTCGGCCGCGGCGGCTTATCACGACGAAGGGGACGTATGATCTGCGGGTTCCGCGGGCGCGAGGAGTGCCACTGCAGTTTCGGCTCTTTGACCGGTATCGGCGGATGCAGAAGCACGTTGACGAAGTGCTCCGGGAAGCGTATATCGGCGGCTTCAGCACGCGGCGGACCGGAGAGGTGCTGCAGCTCGTGTTGGGGACGCGGGTGAGTGCGCAGACGGTCTCCCGCGCGGCCAAGGCGCTCACGCCCTTGGTGAAGCGGTTCCACCGGCGGGAACTCGAGGATCGGTACCGGGTGTTGTTGCTGGACGGGGTGACGCAGAGAATCAAGGGCGCAAAGGGCACGGCCGTGATGAAGATCGTGCTTGTGGCATACGGCATCACGTGGGAGGGACAGCGGGAGCTCATCGACTTCATGGTGAGCCCTTCGGAGAGCGAAGCTGCCTGGTGGGGGTTCCTGAACCGGCTCCATAAGCGGGGACTCGAAGGGGAAGCTCTCGAGCTCATCGTGAGCGACGGCTCGCCGGGGCTCGTGAAGGTGATCCAGTACTTCTATCCCCTGGTCAAGCATCAGCGTTGCTGGGCTCACAAGCTGCGCAACGTCGCCGACAAGGTGAACAAGCGCGATCAGAAGCTCGTGCTCGCCGGGGCGAAGAAGATCTCGGTCGCTCCGCACCGCAAAGCCGCCATAGAGGCCTTCAAGCGCTGGCGCGACCAATGGATCAACCAATATCCCAAGGCCGTTCGATGCCTCGAGAAAGATCTTGAAACGCTCCTCACCTGCTTCGACTTCCCCAGGGAACTTCGAAGACACATCCGAACAACGAACATGATCGAACGCTCGTTCAGGGAGGTGAGACGCAGAACGAGACCCATCGGTTGCTTCAACAACGTTGATAGCTGTGAGCGGATCATCTATGCCGTAATCGTCTATCAAAACGCCCATTGGGAGGGAAAACCCTTAGCCCATTTTGCACACAATAGTTGACACTACCTTCCGCACGATGGGCGCACCCACTATGAAAAATGCAGCCGGGCGAATATTTTCATATTCAACGGACCGCTCTTGCAGCCCTCCCAACCGCAACCCGATTATCTCAAAAAGGGATATCTACGTCAAGGGAGATTTATCATCATTTATCATCATTTCCGGGATGTATTGACTGGCTCGACTGAGTGTGTTCTTGGTCGGCCATAAGGCCCCGCTACTTCTACTTGGGCATCTCGTGAACGATCTTCGTCGTCTCCACGCTTACAGTGCAAACGCGGCGCAGCAGATCGATGACGTGCTCCTTGTAATCGGCGAAACGATAGGTGTTGAATTTCTCGCGGATGGTAGGATCTTTCGGCTTGCGCTCCTTGTAGCGTTCGAGCACCCATTCGAGAGCCGTATATGTCACCAGCCGATAATCCCACGCTTCCGGTGGCACGCCGCGAAGCGTGGTGAGCGTATCGATCTCGATTTCGCCCGTTTCTTTGCGAGCGATGAGCCGCGGAACAATGGCCTTGCGCGTCGATTGAGGGTCTTTATCCTCGCGCGTCAACTTGTATGGCTCGACCTGTTCATAGTTCAAATGCAAATCCATGAGCTGCCGTCCCCATTCAGCCCACTTTTCAAAGTCATCATAGAATGGGATGCGAGGAAACTCACGCTTGAGATTCACCGCATATTTGTGGCGATAGACCGGATTGTGCAAAACGGCATAAATGTAGTGAAAGATTCTGTCCTTGGTAATTCTAGATCCGAGGTCTGGAAAACGCTCGCGAAAGAGCCTTAACACCAAGTCGGATATGTTGTCCATTCGCTCGCCGGTTTCCCCATAAGCGTAGAGCGGCAGGCACTGCGAGTCACCTGTGAAGTGCAGATCTACCGGATATTTGGATCCCAAGACACTGAAACCCCTATCTCCGATATTCATGCATATTATCAAGTTCTTACCCTTGCCGGCAGGGAATATTGCTGGCATTCTGTATTGCATCTCGTTCAGGCCATGGTCGAAGTACAGTTTCCTCTTAGCAAACGGGCGATAGAGACAATCAATGATCTTCGCAGCTTCGAACTCGTACTTCTTGCCCGTTATCAGATCCTTCTTTACGGCCCGAGTCCATTTGATTGCGTTGTTCATTCCATCGGAAAGATCTTTGCCTTCAGTAGAAACGAAACGTCGAATTACTTCTGCATTATAGAACCCAATTAAATAGCGAACTTTCTCCTGCAGTTCATTTTCGGCTTCAGAGTAAACCCACTCGTCTCGGTTGGTGACAACTCCCAGCGAGAACAACTTGAAGATTGCCCGCTGCTCTTCCGCCCCCTTTCTGGTTTTAGCTTCTTTGCTGGCAATCGGAATAAGCTCATCCCAATCACTTTCAGCCAGATTAAGCCAGTTGTGGGTCTTATCGGGATGAATAGGTTGGAATTTCAGATCGGCAAATTGATTGTCATGCAGGTATGCTTTCTTGTCCTCGGCGGGGACATAATCCTCAACGGCGTTATACCAAATGCGGCAGCCTTTCTCGCCCTCCTTGCGCACCAGGAAATAGATCGCCACCCCTACGCGAATTTGATCGCTAAAGACGTTTCCACCCTCGCGTCGTCGCCGCTCGCCGCTCGTTCGGGCATTGCCCTTCAGATCGATGGCGTAGATCTCG
>Ga0265296_1001578_pt1 | contig 25710 bp, 27 predicted proteins | sample MunlanPumphouse1_FD_189073 | JGI IMG/M metagenome (GOLD analysis project Ga0265296, IMG submission 189073) | Groundwater microbial communities from a municipal landfill in Southern Ontario, Canada - Pumphouse #1 | ecosystem: Environmental > Aquatic > Deep subsurface > Groundwater | place... | reverse complement strand
TTAATTTAAGGCGCACAGTTTTGCGGGGTGAAAATGACGAGTTGTTTTATGTGCCTAACAGCCAAATAATTATTACTGCTAATTTTAAACGATAAGGTTTTAAAATAACTGAAAAAGACTAACCAATATTCTCATTATGAGATTTTTATGGTTAGTCCTTTTTTCTTTTTAAGGGGTTGTCTATTCAAATATTGGCAGCCCCACAGTGATATTACTTGTTTCGTCCAATGTAATAACATTGTGCTTGCTCCTCTTTGTTGATGTTAGGTCTGGATCTATTGATTTAATAAATATTTTAATAGATCCATTAATCTTGACATTTTCCAATATCCCTCCCAATTCAGGGCGGAATATATTGTTTTCTAATACTCTCACTGGCCAATTTGCTGATGCCAAAGACTTCAGAATATTGAGCGGAGTTTTGCTTAAATCATGAAATGACACAATATTCCAATCCACAATATCTCGTGCTTGGCAATTCCATTTTAACGGATTTTTTTTTGTCATTCTTATCACCACCTTTTATAAAAAGATAAAACAACCCCTTGTAGGTGTTCTATTTTCTTTATAAGATATCTTTGCGGATTTGTCAAGGTTGTTTTAGGGCTTTTGGCGTGTTAATATGAGGGGGATTTAAGCCCTATGCCAAGCACACAAGTCCAGCAAATAAAAGAGCGGTTAGATATTATTGAGGTGGTTTCTAGTTATTTGAAATTGGAAAAAACTGGAATAAATTTAAGGGCCAGGTGCCCTTTTCACCAGGAAAAAGGGCCTTCTTTTTTTGTGTCGCCCCAAAGGCAAATGTTTAAATGTTTTGGCTGTGGAAGTTCAGGGAGCGTTTTTGATTTTATAATGAAAATAGAGGGTATTGAATTTGTTGATGCTTTAAGGATTTTAGCTAAAAGAGCTGGGGTGGAATTAAGCGATTTTAAGCCCCAAGACCAAACCGAAAGAACGCGTCTTTCAGAAATTTGCGAGCTTGCCACAAAATTTTTTGAAAAACAATTACAAGAAACTGTTTCTGGCAAGAAATGCCAAGAATATCTTAAAAAAAGGGGGCTAACTCAAGAAACAATAGATAAGTGGCGCTTGGGCTATTCAATTGGCCAATGGCGGGCATTAAGTGATTTTTTGGTGGGCAGGGGCTTCTCAAGAGATGAAATTGTAAAAGCGGGCTTGGCGGTTTCACAAGAAAATTCGCAAACACCGTATGACAGATTCAGGGGGCGGCTTATGTTTCCGATTTTTGATATTAACAGCCAAGTTGTGGGGTTTGGCGCTCGCAAAACCGATTTTATTGAAGGCAATAAAGACGAAGGCCCGAAGTATCTCAACACGCCAAGTACCCTGCTTTATGATAAAAGCCGGGCGCTATACGGGCTGCATTTTGCCAAAATGGAAATTAGAAAGCATAATTTTTGTATTTTAACCGAGGGCTATATGGATGTGATATTGTCGCATCAGGCTGGGTTTGAAAACACAGTGGCAGCCAGCGGAACTGCCCTAACAAACTTCCAGCTAAGTTTTATTAAGCGATACACCAACAATTTATACACTGCCTTTGACAGAGATACTGCCGGGAGTTCTGCTACTGTGAGGGGAATTGATTTGGCTCAAAAAGAAAATTTTGATATTAAAGTTATTTTAATGCCACAAGGCAAAGACCCAGCTGACATAATTTCACAAAACCCGTTAGATTGGCAAACATCAATTGACGAAGCAAAAGATATAACCGAATTCTACTTTGAAGATGCTTTTTTAAAATTTCAGGGCCAAACCCCGCAAAGCAAGAAACAAATTGCTAATTTTTTATTGCCTCAAATTAAAAAGTTGCCAAATAGTATTTTAGTTTCACACTGGATTCAAAAACTTTCTAATGCCTTGGGGGTTTCACCCGAATCAATTTCCGAGGAGTTAAAAAAAATACCAAATTCAAATCAAGTGCAAGAAAGCAATGCTGCGCCAAAATTAGCTGGAAAAAACCGCCAGCAATTATTGGAAGAAAAAATTTTGGCTTTAACTTTAGTGAGCCCAAGGCTCATGGACTTTATGGACCAAGACGATATTAATCTTTTTTCTCCTCAATTTAAAACTGTGTTAGCTTGTTTTAAAGAAAAAGCGGTTTGTGATATAGCCGCAATAGAAAGCGCTGTGAAAGGGCTTGAAGGAGATGAGGAAATAAAATTAGTTTTAGACAGCTGTTTTTTCCAAGCGGAAAGCGAGCAGATTGAGGATTCAGAACAAGAAATGCAGATTTGTTTGGAAGGATTTAGAAGGGTTGCCTGGCAAGACAAGTTGAAAAAATATGGCGATGAGCTAAAATTAGCAGAACGGGCAGAAGATTTAACAAAACGTAAAGAAATAATGGACAAAATTAACTTTTTAACAAAAAATCGCCCAGCATAATAACTAATAACATAAAACAAATAACCAATAACAAATGCCCAAAATAAAAAAAGTTAAAAAAGTAAAAAAGGTTGTTGTGGAGCATCAAAGCCCAGAAAGCAAAAAGAAAGCAAAGCTGGCAAGAGCAACATTTAAAAAAATAGTTGACCCTAAAGAAAAAATAAAACTCAAAAAAGTAAAAAAAGGGGATCTTTTTACAGCTGAAAAAATTCAGCCAATTTTAGAAAAAGGCAGGGTTAGGCATTTTGTAACAACCAGTGAAATTTTAAGGACTTTCCCAAACTTTGAGCGAGACGTCAAGGGCTTAGAGGATTTTTTTGATATTTTGCACCAAAACGGCATCGATGTTTTAGAAAGAAGAGGCTTTTTGGAAGCTGATGAGCCGATTACTCCAAGCAAAAAAAGAGCGCTTGAAAATATCCATCCAAAAATTGATTCAGTGCAAATGTATTTAAAAGAAATAGGCAGTATTTTAATGATTTCAGCTAAAGAAGAAAAAGAATTGGCCAAACTTATTGAAAAAGGCGACCTTGATGCCAAAAAAAGATTGGCTCAAGCGAATTTGCGGCTTGTTGTTTCTATTGCTAAAAAATATGTCGGCCGAAGCCCAAACTTAACTTTATTGGATTTAATTCAAGAAGGCAATTTGGGGCTTTTTAGGGCCGTGGAAAAATTTGACTGGACAAAGGGCTATAAATTTTCAACCTACGCAACTTGGTGGATAAGGCAAGCCATTACCAGAGCGTTAGCCGACCAGTCCCGAACAATCAGGATACCAGTTCATATGGTTGAAACATTGAGCAAGTATGAAAAAGTCAGGAAACGTTTATTGCAAACTTTGGGCCGCTCGCCATTGGCTGAAGAAATTGCTTCGGAAATGGGGATTGAAGTGGAAAAAGTCCATCAGTTGCGCAAAATTAAGCAAAAAGCGGTTTCTTTGGAAACTCCAGTGGGTGATGATGATAAAGACAGCATTTTAGCTGAATTTATTCCAGATGACAAAACTCCTTTGCCTTCGGTTGAAGCGGCCCGCAATTTATTAAAAGAGAGGCTGGCTGAAATTTCCGCAGAGCTAACCGCCAGAGAGCGCAAAATTTTGGGCTTGCGGTTTGGCTTGGATGATAATATCACCCACACCTTAGAAGAGGTGGGCGAGGAATTTGGCGTAACCAGAGAAAGAATTAGGCAGATTCAAGCAAAGGCCTTAGAAAAAATCCGCAAACTGAAAGGCCTTCAGAAGCTCAGGGACTACTAGACTAATAACATAAAACTAATAACCAATAACTAAAACTAATAACTTGTTTAGATTTAAAAATTGGAAAGTTTATAATGATGCCCGATTGATTCGTTTAGAAATTCACAAGGTTTTATTTCCAAAAATACCGTCAACGGAAAGATTTAATCTTTTATCACAATGCCAAAGGGCATTTGATTCAGTTATTTTAAATATTGCAGAAGGATCTTACAGGAAGTCGGATAAAGATTTTGCTCATTTCCTAAACCAGTCAATAGCATCGCTTTATGAATTTGTGGCGATACTTGATTTATTATTAGATAGCGGTTATATTAACAAGCAAGAGCATGAAAGTTTTATATTGAAATCTGAGAACTTAGCTAAACAAATTTCCGCTTTCAGTAGAGTATTGAAAAGTAGTTAGTTGTATTGATTATTCGTTCTTTGTTATTTGTGCGCGCTTAAAAAGCGCGCTATTCCGCGGTGGCGCAATGGTAGCGCGGGAAACTGTTAATTTCTAGGTTGTAGGTTCGAATCCTACCCGCGGAGCAAATTCCCCCACTTACGTAAAGCAAAAAAGTGTGGTGTGATATAGAAAACAAACAAGCTCGATTGAAAAACCGAGCTTTTTTGTTGCCATTTTACCTAATTTTTTGACAAAATAAGCAATTTTACCCATCTTGAAACTATTAAAAATCTCCCTCTATCCTCAAACCAAAGCCAAACATTTTGAACCCCTATCGGGCTCGAACCTTTCTTTACATTTATTCTTTTAGAGCTAAAATCAATGTAATAAACTTTTTATTTATACGATTATCATTTTATGACTAAGCAAGAACAAAAGATAGTATTTATAGATACAAGCGTGTTTATTAATTGCGCAAAAGAGGAGTTTGAGGATTTAAATATTGACATATTGAATGATTTTTTGGATAAATTGGAAAAAGATGAAATGTTTTTAATTTGTCCGGAAATTATTAAATCAGAAACAGAATTTCAAATAGGAGAATCTTTTAAAGTTTTTCAGGAGTTTATAGATACGCTCAGCTATGGCCAAAAAGAAGATGGAAAGAAATCAGGAGTATTGAAAGATATTCTAGAGGGATGTAAAAAATCTTCTTCTGAAGAGATGTCAAAGAGGGCGAAAAGGGTTTCAATAATAATTAAGGAAATTTTTGGTCATAAAAATACCATAATAGTGCCATTGTCTGATGTATTAATACTAGCCGGAATGAAGCGGTCCCTTTTAATGAAGAGACCATTTGTTTCTAAGGGGACAAAGAATGACAAGAGCTCTTCTTTTGCTAAAGATCAAGATTGTGTCGCATTTGAGTCTTTTTTATTTTGTTTGAGAGAGAACAGCAAGCTAAAAAAATTAAAAAATCCAACCGTAATTGTATGTATCGACGACATCCATTATTTTACTGATGAAAAAAAAGATATATTACACCAGGATATTATAGAAGCAATTAGATTTACCAAAGTTCTCGGTTATAATTCTCCCCTGGAGATGTTTAAGAGAGAGTTCAAAAAGAAATATACAAAGAGGCAAGAGGAGCAGTATGAAGACATCACTCGCAAAGATTACTCGAATGGGTTTCAGGTCGTAACGATTCCGGGATCGTTTGCTGCCAATAATTTCGTTTCATTAGATAGGGGGAATATGTCTTTAGCTGATTGGGGTTCGTTGAGCAACCGAGGCATTAATTCGAGTATTCTTATTGGGGACGCTTCGTCTATAAAGATACCATCCAATTCAAAGTTCTGTCCTTTTTGCGGTTCGGATATAAAAGATTTAGTAAAAAAGAAATTTACATATGTTAGTTTGTCCTATTTTTTTTCTAAAGAATGCGTATGCCCTTCTTGTGGAGCGCAATTGAGCTTAGACTTAGACTAGTCTACAGCTTTAAACTTATTTTTTTAAAAAAAGGTAGCTCACACATTGGACAATGTTCGAACCTAAAAGTTGGAAAAGGGGAAAGAAATAGGGTAGAATCGAATAATGGCGTTAAGTAAAGAAGCAATTAAAGAATACAAGCGGATTTATAAAAAGAATTTCGGCGAGGACATTTCCGATGAAGAGGCAAGAGAACAGGGAGAGAACCTGATCGCTTTATTCAGAGTTATCTGTCGCCCTATACCCGAAAAGATTAAGGGATGAAAAATAAATAAAAACTAAACCAAAGCCGTGGTGCCAAAAACATCACGGCTTTTTGGTTCAAGGTGGAAACATTGACATACCGTTAATTATATGGTACTATATAAGCATAGTTCTTTCAAATAATTTTTACTCAATTTCTCTCCTTTTACTTCTGCTGTTTCAAACGTTTAACTTTTTGTTGAATATTTGAAACAGCAGAGGTATGTGAGCCTTTGTTGATATAAAGTTTTTCGCAAAATTATTTTAACGGCTCAACTTAAAAGGGCGTTAACAACCCGAGGAGGAAAATAAAATGAAAGTTACTTTTGTGTATCGTGGAGGCAATCCATTTATGCGGATGTGTGCTGAAGAAATGACGAAAAGAGGTATAGATGTGGAGGTTAAGGAAATAGAAATACCTGAAAATGTTTGGAAGGACTCCGAAATCGAGCAAATTATCGGAGAGTTAAGTGGCATCATAGTAACAGACCAAACTCTAAAAAATAATGTTCGGGATATTATCGGCCATTCGCCGATCAATGTTTATGATGTAATTTCATGGGAAATGAATAGCATCAAAGCAGTCGTGAACAAACTCCAACCTATTATTGATGAAATCAAGAATATGGGGAGGGAGCCAGTTGTTTTGCAAAACTTTTTAGGGCATCACATATGCTCCTTTCTCTCAGAGAATATAGAAGAGGAGAGAGAAGAGCTTAAGAGCGCAATTCCCCCCGTAACAAGAGACGAAGGAGAACAAATAAGCTGGCAGGCAATAAGGGCGGCAGATTTATACTCTGCTATTTTAGTGAAAATGGGTGTGCCCATAATTACTCGAGATGAATTTCAATACGATTCGCATGACGCATATGCCGAAGTAAGTGTGAGTATAGTTGATATTTTGACCAAAAGGGGCATAGAACCAAGCAAGGCAGTTCTTTTAGTAGATCATCATGTTTACAATCTACTAGATATAAAAGAACAAAATTTTGTTAAATCTGGCTTGGGAGAAATTGATATTGTCACTATTTGCCCTTGCTGTATAGGCGTAAGCGAAGGATACAAAAAATCTTTGCCAGAGAAAGGTTTCCGATTATTGCCTCTTGTTTACACAGAGGATTCAGCTTCTGCGATAGATCAATTAGAGTCAATGATTAAACAGGCATAAGAAAGGAAATTAAGATGTTATCAAAAAACCATATTGGCCATGTGTTGGAAATAAGAAACGAGCTTTTCAGTCTGTTTATGGGTAATGCGGTTAGGAATTTAGATGACCCAAAGGCGTTAATAGACGAAGAGATAGGCGCTGAGGTAGACATTCAAATTACTATGTGTCAGGAACATTTCCAGAGAGAGACAGGCGGTGTTTTTGAGCAGACAGGTGGCCTCCCCCCAGAAGCACTTATGCGTCTCTTGGACTTGAAGTCGTGGGTTCTGGAGCAGATATTGTTAAAATACGACTTGATACCAAAGAAGGTATAATAATTCTTCATAACATAGCCCCTAGTCTACGGATTAGGGTGCTTTTATTTTCTTTAAACTAAAGCTAATAGTTGTCTAATCTCTCTCATGGCTAAGTCCGGGGTGGGGAGGGCTTTGGGCCAGTCATAAGTTCGAAAGCTGTCCCTCCAAGCGAGCACAGGAATAAAAGCAGGGTCAAAAGCCCTGTTTTTGTATATCGTGGATGATATAATCAAGTTAGAAAATTGCAAACAAAATAGATTTTCAAATTTTTATTGGAAGGGAGGAATCTTGATGGATTTCCATGTGCCGAAAATTATCAATACTATTGTTCCTGTTGATGCTTTAACCCAACGAGACTTTATCGCTTCTGAAGAGGCCAGGGAAACACTCATAGTTGCTTTAGAGTTTTTGCAGGCAGCGGTGAGTGCGACTCCTTTATTTAATTGGCCCTGGGCTACAAAACATTTGGTTTTGATGTATGATGGATTGACGAAATTAACCCTGACTGTGTCTTATAAACTTTTTGCCAATCATAAATCAGGGGCGGTTGGCAGCTCGGATAAGGAGTTTGTTACGGATTTAGATTACTGTCTGGCCATTTTAGCACAACAGAAAATCGCGGAAGCCAAAGTGATTATGGCCAAGTGGGAGTCCGATGGCGAACTCTTTACCCACCTTTCTGCTTACCTATGGGTTCCGTGCTTTTGGCTGACTGCTAAAGTATTGAACCCCAGTGGTGGGTCTATGGTTTTAGTTGATAGGGAAAGTATCATCTCGGAGCGAGAGAGTCTGGCTGAATGTTTGGCGAGAATCATCCCCTTGTTGTCCACAGGTCCTTTAAATAGTAAACAAAAAGCCATGGTGATGAAAACTCTGATTGCCCTGCATAAAAAGTTAGAGCAGATTTACCGTTAGCTAATCAAATAGGATACTGGAGAACCTCTCCAGTATCCTGATTTGTTTTTGGGTGGCCGCGAGGGCAGATAATTTCTAAAATGATAAATCCGGGATATAAATATGCTCATTTTTGCCCTTCAAAAATGGTTCTAACAACAGCCAGCGAGCGGAGCACAGGCAAGAACCCTTATAAATTAAGGGGTTTTTGTTTATACTCTGGATAGGATTCGAACTTTTACTTGATTTTTGCTCTTATAGGGCTAATATAGGAACTAAGTAAATTTTTTGGTCATTGACAGTAGAATAGCGTTAAGACAAACAAAAAAGGAAGAAGGTGATTTATTGGAAGAGATAAAAGCAATTTTCTCTGATGGAGATGGCGTACTCTTGGATTCTTTAAGCCACGGTCTAGTTTATTACCCAAAGGTAGCCGAAGCCCTTGGCTTTAGAACACCGACTACCGAAGAAATGATAAAGTTCTGGGGCTGGAAATGGCGTGACTTTCTCCATGCCCTTTGGCCAAAGGTTAATATTGATAAGCTAGAAAAAGACTTTGACGATGCTTATCATGGGCTTGGATTTGATAAAATTTTTGTTCCTCAAATTGAGGGGGCAAACGAAACTTTGCTAGCTCTAAGAAAAACAGGATACTTCCTGGCTTTAATAACTAATAGGCGGAGGCACTCTGTCGAAAGGAGGTTTAGAGAAGCCGGAATAGAATTGAAGCATTTCCATCTAATTCAAGCTGTAGATGATTGCCATTTTTACAAACCTGATCCGCGGGTATTTGACCGAGTGTTAGAAGAAGCTCAAAAAAGAGGGATTTCCAAACAAGAAATTCTCTATATGGGCGACACCGTGGCATCGGATTGGGAAGCGGCAAAAGGAGCTTCGCTTGGATTCGTTGGAGTTTTAACAGGACCTACAACCAGAGAAGAATTTTTAGTTGCTGGAGTTCAGACGAGTAACATTCTTGAATCTATCGGGGATTTGCCCGTTTTTTTAAGAGAAAGGAGAAAAAAATGCGCATAATAACACAATTCGGTTTCGGAGAGGCTAATGTTGAAGGGGGATCTCTAAGTGGCCAGAAGGTAATGGTGAATTTGGACGAACCATTCCAAGGCCAATCCCAAATCGGTCTGTGGGAAGGAGAATGCTTCCTTTTTTCAGACTGGGTGATAGTGAAGGTTTTAAATGTAGCTGGCCATGGGGTATTTTCGAATTTACAGTTTTATGCCTCTAAGGCGGATGCAGAGGCACTGCTTGCCCTTCCAACACCGCCAGACGAAACGATTTTTCTTATAGATCTCCAGTCTGGCGGGTTTAAGACTAACCATCCTCTTGTTGGGTTATCCGTTCAATTTCAATACAGCTTCTTTATGAGGCCCTGGCTTGACCGTTGGGCCGAGGAAAGAACTGAAACCTTTAACCTCATTTCTGAAGCTCGTAAGAAGTTTCGTAATGAAGTAGAGAGTATTGCTGGGGCGGTAGGGATTTCGTCTCTTATTCATTTCGATAGATATAGTGAGAATGTTCTTGGTTTTTGCCTTGTTGTTCCTCCGCCTCAGGGTGTGATATTTAAAAAGGAGTTTGAATTTAAACTCCACGAAGATTCTTAGAAGCTATAGTTGAAAATATAATTCACAAAAGTGGAGACCGGACAAAGTTCCGGTCTTCTTTAATTTTTCTTTGCCAAACAGGTTCTAACATCGTCCCATAGGCGGAGCAAACACAAAACCTTGTTTATAAGGGTTTTTGTTTATACCCGGAATAGGATTCAAGTTTTTGTGGACGTAGTGAAGTGGCTAGAAATTTTGAAGCCGTGATAGATATCACGGCCTTTTTGTTTTTCCCAGCAACCTTAGATTTCACCATGTCAAGGATTTTTTATAGGGCTTTGAATATTTGCCGCATTTGCCGCATTTTATCAGGTCTTTTTCGCCCTCATCAGTCATAAGCCCTTCGACTTTGTTGGGAAAATATCCGCAATGTGGACATTCTCCATCGCTATAGAGGGACATTTCCAGAAGCCGATAACTTCCTTCTAATTTTGGCAGGGGTGGTTTGAGTGGCGGAGGAGGGGCTGTGGGCGTTAAGTCGATTAGCTGGGTAGTTCCTATTCTAACGAACTTATTCCCAACAATATAACCGATTCTTTTCCCTCCATCTTTTAGAAGCATACCGTTGTGAGTAAGCACTTGAATGCTCATGTTAGGCTCCTTTCTTTATCTTTGGTTTAACTCTTATATATTGTTGTTATTTTCCGTCTAGTATGAATATTAACTGGATTAAAGGAAAAATCAATAGCCATCACGGCTTTTTTGTTTTAAAACATCGATAACGCTTGATTTTTAGAGAAATCGGCATAGTATAAGGGATAATCTAAGATTTGCATTACTAAAAATTAGAAGGGAGCGGTGATATGACAAAAAATCAAATAAATCACTTCCAGAAGTGGATTGGAGCGCGTACTTTTAGTTGGAAGCAAGAAGATTACCTAATACTCCATTCCGCATTTTGCAGTGATGTCGTAAGGGCCTTACTAGAGCATGATTTTTTACAACCAATGGGAAAGCTTTTTGAGATAGTCGCCCAAATGGGTTTGACTGAAAAAGATAGAAAAGAGCACCCAGTTATAGGAGTTTTCAACGGGCAGATAAAGGTTTTTAAAGTGATTAAGCCTTTGCCTGAATTCTTCGAAAAAAGATAGAATTGAAAGGGAGAAAGAAATGAGAGTATCTAGGTTTGAAAAATGCGTTTTTAGCAAAAAAACTACAGTAAAAAAACTTAGGCTGAAGATGGGAAGAGTCTCAAGTCATCGGCAAAAGATGAAAAAACAGCGCCTAAAATTAAGAGGGCACTAAGGGGATCCAAGCAAAAAAGATGATTCTCCCGCATTTTTTATAAGGGCGACCATAAAGCGTCGCTCTTTAGTTTATAAAAGCTATCTTACGGTAGAGAGAACCCAATCGCTTTATTTAGAGCCATTTGCCGATCCATACCTTGAAAAGATTATGGAAGCCGTGGTGCTAAAACTCCACGGCTTTTTGGTTTTAAATGCTGGACCTTGATTTTTAGGGAAATGAGCATAACATAGGGTTAAGTTAAATTTTGTATTATTAATAATTGAATAATGAAAGGAAAGTGATTGTAGCAATTTTTGTGCAGCTCTTAGTTGTTTTTGGTTTTGTTTTTTGGGTAATTTTGTAAGAATTAAGGAGGATATAAGATGGCAATAGGTTTTCGAATGGCTAAACATAGCGCTACTGGCCTGGATATAGTTGAAATTTTAATGAATAGAAAGGTGGTTGGCGTTATTTATCCCAAAGAAGATAAGGGGATAAAAATAGTAAGCGCCCATATAAGCGCGAGTGAAGTGGAAGAAGGCTTCGTGGGTAAAGTTGTAGAAGATGATGGCAGCGAGTCTTTTCCGCCAATCCCTGCAGTTTTAATTGATTTCAACCCAAGCCCTTATGAGATAAGGAATAGTAAAATCATAAAGATACCTAATCAATCAGCAGAGGAGGATGATAAAACAAAAAAGCGCTTTGAGGTTATTTGCGACTTCGATCCTTCTAGAGGCCTCAGGGCTTTTGTTACTCCCCTTAATAAGGAGGCTACAAATATACTCGAAACTAAAATTAGCAAAAGTGGCATTAAGAAGCAGAAGGGCAAGCTTATTTTTGAGCTTGATGAATAAGGAGGCGTTAAAAATGGCTAAAAAAGAGAGTCCTGTCGGGAAAGTTCTAGTATTAGACCCGAAGAGGAAATTTGGGTTGGATGATGTTGGGCATAATGTCTGGAACTTTGCCTCGGTTGATGCGGATAAGATAATTGAGGCGCTGATGAAGGATGATTACGATTTTGTCGTCGTTCCGGACGACGATCTTTCAGAAATGAAGATAAAAGCAGTTCCGGAACGGTATCGTCCAAAGATATTATTTGTGTCGTATTTTGACTTGGCCTCTTCTAAAGAAGAGGCTTATAGAAAAATGGAAATTATTAACTTTGTGCGCATCGATGGCGTTACGAGGTTAGTTCCAAAGCTCCTGCTTTTAAAGGAGAAAGAAAAGAAAAAGGCAAATAAGCAAGAGAAAAAATAATAATTTTTTAAAAAAATGTGCAAAGGAGGTGAAATTTGCGCATTTTTATTTATCTATCAAACAGGTTCTAATATCAGACGATGAGCGGAGCTGATAAAAGCATTTTCTTTTACTGGAATTTTTTGCTATACTCAAAGAGCGATTAAAAATTCCCGCCCAAGGCGGGTCAGCCTAAGGCTGAAAAAATATATGGCAAAAAGAGCTAATGGAGTGGGCAAGGAAAGAAAAACACATTCCCATAAAACTAAAAAGCGTTTGGAAATAAAGAGAGCTATGCTAGCCGCCAAGAAAGAAAAGAAAAGTAAAAAACGCAAGTAAATTGATTGAGGCAAAGTAAAAATAATTTATTAAAACCAAAAAGGCTCGGCATGACGGGTTTTTTTGTTTTTTACTTGATTTTTAATAAGGTTGGCATAAGATAGGGCTAATTTGAAAAATGTTCTTTAAAATTCAGAAAAGTTTTTGCGGTGGCAAATAAAGCCAATAGCTTGGATTTATCTGCCACCGCAAATCTTCTTTATGAAGACAAAAATTATTAAAAATTGTTTTTGATAGTTTTTGGGCAAGGTTGCTTTTGAAAAGGCGGTCGGAGGAGGAAAAAATGTTTGCTCTTATTGAATCTCCGGTAATACATAAAAGAACCGAAGGGACGCTTGTTAATCTTTTTACAAATCCCTCTGCTGTTTGGGAGGCGTGGAAGGGTGGAAAACCAAATGAATTAGGAGATACAGGCGAAATAATCTTGAATTTAGATAATTCAAATCTGATCCATTTATTGCCACAGAATATAATTATGGCAATACAGAGTTCCAAGAGAAAAATAATTCGGAAATCTTTTCCTGATAATAGTGAAATCATTATTATTAACATGGCTGGCTCCCAAGACAGAAAAGGAGTTTGCAAGGTCTTTTGTTGGGGGCTTAGGTATGTCACGGGGTCTCAAATGGGTTTCTGGCAGTTTGAGTGGAACTCGCCTTTAATCCGCTTTTCTGGGTACAGAAATTCTTTTTTAAATGGTAATACTGCTTTATTTTCTTATAATTTAGGGGAGTTTCGCATTCTTAGGCTCCTAACTTCGGAGCCAACCAAACCATTGATTTTTCAGGGAGTGGAAATCATCCCCGATGAAGTGGTTGAAACATCTAAATATTCCAAAGAAGAGGAAAAATGGGAATTTTATTTACCTCTTAAGAATAGGAGGTAAGAGAATATAAAAAGGGCACAGTCTCTCGTATGGATTGTGTCTTTTTAAATGCTTCAGATTAAGTGCTATAATTTTATAATGAATTGGAAAATTTTTTTAATAATGCTTGGCCTAATAATTATTTTAGTTGGAGGATTTTTTTTATTTAACAATAAAGCAGAAAGCAAGGAAGAATCGCCCGCAGCAAAAACAGGTTTAGCAGACGAAAAGCTCAAAGAAGAAATCGGGCAAATGATAATGATAGGATTCCGGGGAACAGAAGTGTCAGAAAATTCTGATATATACAAGGCAATTAAAGATGTAAAAATTGGAGGAGTCTCTTTTTCTGATTACGACGTTTTTACTAAAAGCTATTCCAGAAATATTGTTAGCGCGGCACAAACAAAAAAGTTGATTGCTGGCCTTCAGGGATATTCTGATATTCCTTTACTTGTGGGAGTTGACGTTGAGGGAGGCAATATCAACAGGTTAAAGAAAAAATACGGCTTTTCATCTATTCTTTCAGCCAAGAATATGGGGGCAGATAAAACATTGGTAACCACTCAAAAGGAATCTTTAAAAATAGTGGAAGAGCTAAAAAATGCGGGGTTTAATATGAATTTAGCTCCAGTTGTTGATGTAAACATCAATCCTAAAAATCCAATTATAGGGGCATTGGGCCGCTCTTTTTCGGGGAGCCCAGAATGGGTTTTTAATAATGCCAGAGTTTTCATACAAAACCACTTAAATAGCAATATTATTGCGGTTGCAAAGCATTTTCCGGGGCATGGGAGTGCTACAAAAGATACCCATTTGGGGCTGGCGGATATAACAAAAACATATAAAGAAGAAGAGTTGCTCCCATATCAAAAACTTAATAACGAAGGATTGTTGAGCGCGGTAATGACTGGCCATTTAATAAACAAGAATATTGATAAAAAATACCCTGCAACTTTGTCAAGCGTTTTTCTGCAAAATATTTTAAGGGATAAAATAGGGTTTAAGGGCGTTATTATTTCTGACGATTTGCAAATGGCTGCTATAAGCAACAATTACGGATTTGAAGATTCAATAATATTAGCTATTAATGCTGGTTGTGATATTGTTTATTTTTTTAACAATACCTCGAAGAAATATGATGAGAATATGGCATATAAAGTGAGAGATGCTATCTTTAATGCTGTTAAAAGCGGAAAAATTAAAGAAGAAAGAATTATTGAATCATATAACAGAATTATTAGCTTAAAAAAGCAGTTTAATATAATCAAAAAAGAGGCAAGCGAAATTAAAGCAGAGAAATTTGAATTAATAGGGTTGCCCGATGCTATTACTTTTGGGCAAGCTTTTGATTATGCTAAGTATGCCCAAAAAGCAACAGGGATTAGGCCCGCGTTCTTAATGGGAGTTTTGCATGAAGAACTGTCTTTAGTTGGCGAGTATGGCATGTGCTACTTAACCAATTTTAAAAATGGATATGGTGTTACAACTGATGGAAAAATTTTAGCAAGAACTATGCACCCCGCAAGGGATATTCCGGGGTTTTTAACAATTACAAAAGAATTAGGAAAAGACCCGTATAAAACATTAGTTACTTGCCCAATGAGTTTTGGCTGGGGAGGGGCAATGGGCCCAGCTGATTTTATTCCTTCAACATGGCTAAAGTATAAAGAAAAAATAAAAGCCATTACAGGAGAAGCAGCTGACCCTTGGAACATTCGAGACGCTTTTTTAGCTGCTGGAATATATCTTTCAGAATCAGGGGCGGTATCTAATGATAATAATGGAGAGTGGAAATCAGCAATGATATATTTTTCGGGCTCAGCAACTTCTTCTTATGTTTGGTATGCGGATGGCGCTATGAAAATTGCAGATGAAATTCAAGCTGATATTGAGGCAATTTCTAATTAAACAAAAATAAAAACAACTGAAAAGCTCGTAGTTTTTATTGCTACGAGCCTAAGAATAATCGGAGCCACATCCCTACCGCTGTCATTTTCACAGCAACTCCGAAGAATAGAAGCCGGCACGACAGGGTGCTGGGGGCCACGACTCTTTTTTGTTGGCAATATTTTATTTCGAGCATTACAGCACTCGAAATAATTAAAGCCAAAAAATTTATTTTGAAAATTAGCAACCCTTTCTCCAACCCAAACAAATCAATGAATTTTTGGGCCAAAGGGTTGCCTTCTGTTGAAAGCCCACTCTTTATGCCATGCATTGTGTAGGTATAGTCGAGCATGTTGACTATAACATATAACACAATAGCCACGGCCAAAAAAATAATTCGGTGCCAACGTTTTCTTAACATGGTACCTCCTTTTTAGGGTTAAGTTTTTAAGATTATAAGGAACATCTCTATTATAATAACATAATTTTTTGCTTTAGTCAATGGTGCTGCGTTAGTTCATATAGTATGGTTCAGTATAGGGATTTGCTTTTTGGAGAAAAGGGCGTATAATGAAATTAAATTAGAGAGTTTTGACCTACAAATAATTATAAAGAAAAACCAGCAATATTATTTGCGACTCATTTTTTATGAGTTGTTTTTATTTATAACCACCCCAAATTATGATTCCCAGATTTAAAAAATTTAAAGATGTCCCAAATCCTCACTTAAAAAAAGAGCAGTTTTTAGAGGAACATAATAGAATGTCTCCCGAAGGCTTACAAGCTACTACTTCTTTGCTTTCTCGCTTTAGAATAGAAAAAGCCTCGCTTTTTCACGGTGATGACTGGCCAATAGACAAGTGCAGAAGGCCATTTATTATATGGCTTACTTCTTTATCTTTGGAAAAAGATAAGAATAAATTTGACAATTTATAAATATTGTAGTATACTTACGGCATAAGTTTCTTGAGCTGGTTGCAAAATTGTTCCTGCTGTAATTTTATTTTTTGGGCTGTGGCTTCGTCAGTCTGGCGCAAAAAGATTTTCATCATAGCAGTGCTATGGCTCAAATCTTTTTGCTGGACTTCCTCGCCTCGCTCCAAAATCTAAAATTTCGCTACGAAACAATTTTGCAACCAGCTCTATCTCTTTCTCCATATATATTCTTCTTGGAAATTAAGAGATAAGAGACCGGAAGAAATATATGTATAGAAAACAAAATGGCCGAAGCCAAAACTTCGGCAAGCGTTCTAGTGTTAATAAATTTTCCAATGTTCGCAAATCTCGCGCTGGACAGGGGCAATTTAAAGATATCTCAAAATTTGTTAATCGGGCAGCAACTATTTTAGAAACTAAGCCCTATATTGCAGTGAATTCTTTCGCTGGTTTTTGCATTGATGAGCGTTTGAAAAAAAATATTTTACGCGCTGGATATAATACTCCAACGCCAATTCAAGACCAAGCTATCCCTCATATTTTAGAAGGGCGGGATATTGTTGGGGTGGCTAACACTGGCACTGGAAAAACCGCTGCTTTTGTTGTTCCGCTTTTAGATAAAGTAGTAAAAGACAAAAAGCAAAACGTGCTGATTGTTGCTCCAACACGCGAGCTGGCCATCCAGATTGACCAAGAATTAAAAAAATTTGGATTTGGCTTGGGCGCTTTTTCTGTTTGCGCTGTGGGGGGAATGCCTATTTTCCGCCAGATTAATGATTTGCGAAGGGGTTATAACTTTGTTATCGGCACTCCCGGAAGAATTAAAGACCTTAGCGATAGGGGCTGTTTAAAATTAAATAATTTTCAAACAGTTGTTTTAGATGAGGCGGACCGCATGCTTGATATGGGCTTTATTAATGATATGCGGTTTTTAATAACGGCTATGCCAAAAGAGCATCAAACTCTTTTCTTTTCTGCCACGATATCTTTTGATATTAAAAAGCTTATCAATGAGTTTTTGAAAGACCCAATTAGCATTTCAGTTAAAACTGGCGATACTGCTCGTGGTGTGGACCAAGATGTTGTTTATGTGCGAAACGAAGTAAAGATTGAAGTTTTGCACGGCTTGTTAGTTAAGCCAGAGTTTAACAAAGTATTAATTTTTGGGAAAACAAAACATGGAGTGGAGCGTTTGTCTGAAATTCTCGTTATTAGAGGTTTTAAAGCAGAGTCAATCCATGGAAATAAAAATCATACCCAGAGACAGCGCGCATTAAGCAAGTTTAAAGAAAACAAAAGCCAAATTTTGGTTGCCACAGATGTGGCCGCCCGCGGCTTGGATATTCCCAATGTTAGCCATGTGATTAATTACGAGCTTCCGAATACTTACGAGGACTACATCCACCGCATTGGCCGAACTGGCCGCTACGGCAAAACCGGCAAAGCATTAACTTTTATTGAGTAAAAGTGAGTGAAACAAAAATCTCCAAAATTAAATTTTTGGAGGTTTTTGTTTTTGGGATTTACAGCTAAAATCGTGAAAAAGTAGTGTTTTTTAAGCAATTTTCACGGTTATATTGACAAAACAGTGAAAAAAAGTATAATTAAAAGTATAATACATAATATAAATATATGCCAAAAATACTTAATGTTTTTAATAAAATAAATTCTCTTCGCGAAAGATACTACAAAGCGTCAACAGGCAAGGATGAGCTTATTAAACTTATCGCTGAAACCGAGGTTGCTGAGCAGGTGTACAATTCAAACGCTATAGAAAATAGCACACTTTCCCTTGAAGAGACAGAAAAAATACTTTTGCAAATTGATTTAAACAGGTTTATTACTGAAAGGGAAATTTTTGAAGCAAAGAATCTCGCGCGAGTTGTGTCGTATATAGACAAAAGAGCCAAAGAGCAAGAAATTTCTCTTGAGGTAATCTTATTGCTTCACAAAATGTTGATTTCAAATATCCGTGATGATGTTGCTGGAAGATTTAGAAAAGATGATGAATTTGTTAGCGTGGGAAGCTATATCGCCCCCAATCCAAAGGAAGTAGTAGGTCTTTTGGAAAAAATGCTGGCGGAATATAACGCGATGAGTCATGAAAATATTATCAAACGAATAGCAAAGATACATCTTTCGTTTGAGCATATTCATCCATTTTGTGATGGCAATGGCCGTATTGGCAGGGCAATGAATAATTATTTATTAATACGAGAGGGGTTTGTTCCAATAAATATAAAATTTATTGATAGAGCAAAATATTATGATGCATTTAGGGAATTTGATGGAAAAGGCGAGACCGTTATTATGGAGGATATAGTTGGCAAAGCCCTTACTAATAGTTATCACAAACGATTAGCTTATTTAGAAGGTAAAAAAATTATTACTCTTGCTGAATATGGAAAAACAAATAAACTTTCTCATTCGAATTTAATCAACAAGGCAAACAGGCAAACAATAGAGGCGTTTCTTGAAAAAGGCGTTTGGAAAATCGCTGAAAAATAAAGTATGAAAATTTTAAGAGGAGTAGAATGAGAATTATGGAAATAAAAGAATTAAAAAGTAAGTGGAGCAAAGAAAAAAGCTCTTATGCCGTTAAAGAGGTTGGCGATGGTGTCCAAAAATTTGTAAAAGATATGCTAAAAGCAGAAGACATTTTTGTTTTGAAAGAAAGTTTGATTTCAACACCAAAAGAAAAAAAGCGAAACGAGTTTTCAGAAGAGAGTAAAACAAAAGCATCTCGCAGAGCTGATATTATAATCTACATAAACTCAGATATAGTAATTCCTGTTGAAGTAGAAAAATATGGGAATATTAAAGCTGGTTTGGACCAGCTTTTCCAATACCAGCTTGATTTAGATAAAAAATACGGCATATTAACAGACGGCTACACTTGGCAATTTTACAATAACAATTATTTGCTCCAACAATTTGACCTAGGGCAAATTTTTAGTAACCCAAAACTGTTTAAGGATTTTTGGCAAGAGTACATAAAGCCCGAAAATTATTATCTATCTTTTTTTGAGGAAAAAGGGCAGTTAAAAATTATACCAGAAGATATTTCGGTTGATAAGAAAAGGCAAGATTTTTTTAGGGATATAACAACACTAATAAGAAGTTTTAAAAATAAATTGCAGATTGAAGGATATTTAGAGGAAACAGATAAAAAACAAAAAGAGAGAAAAGCTATTGAAATAACCTATGCCTATATTATTCAATTTATACTTTACAAAACATTAGTTGACAACGATTTTGCCAATTTCAAAAAAGAATTTTCAGACATTCAAAGTAGTATCTATGAGTGTTTACAAGTAAAACAATACGGCAAGATTTTAGGCACTATTAATGGAATTTCCAATGAAATATCAAAAAACATATACAGGCCATTTACCAAAGAGCAAGAGTTTATACAAACTAAACTTTTAGAGCTTTTTCATAATCCCAAAAACGAACTACACGAAGTTTCCCCGTGGTTAGATATTTTTGTTTTTATTAAGAAATATAATTTTGCAAATGTTAGAAACGAAATTTTTGGTTATATTTACGAAAATTATTTAAAAGAACTTTATGAAGAAACACAAAAAGGACAGTACTTTACAGATCCAGATGTGGTTAATTTCATGCTAAATCAAATTGGTTATACTCCTGAAGAAATAAAAAAGAGATTAGATAATAACCCAACAGAAGAATACATTTCAATTATTGACCCATCTTGTGGGAGTGGCACTTTTCTTTACAGTGTAGTTAATCAAATAATTGACGCTGTGCCCAATGGCTCAGAAAAATCGTCTGAAAAAATAGAGGGATTGGTTAATGATAATGTTTTTGGTTTAGATATTGCTGAGTTTCCCTTATATTTGGCTGAAATGAATGTTTTAATGAGAATGTTGCCATTGATTATAAGTGAAAAATACAATAATCCTATTGATAAAAAAATAAAAGTTTTTAAAACAAATGATAGCATAGCGGAATTTAAAAATACGGCATTAGACAACACAATGCACGATTTTGAACTTAAAGGGAAACAATATTCTTTGGGCTTTAAAACGACTTTGGATTTGGGCTATAAAAGCTATATGAGAGAAGAAAACGATTTGGAAGAAATGAAAAAAAGTTTGGAAGAAAAGCCACCAGAAATGCCTCGTCGCCGTTTTGATTTCGTAATTGGCAATCCTCCTTATGTTGGCTACAACGAATGCTCAAAACAGGGAGTTTCAATTTTTGAACTAATGAAGCAAGGAAAAGCAAAACTAAACGATATTTATGGAATAAATTTGCATAGTGTTCCTAATAAAAATAAAAAATATGCTCCAAAGCCAAATCTCTATGTCTTTTTTATGGCATTAGGGATAGCTCTATTAAAAGATAACGGCAAATTATGTTATATTATTCCCCAAACAATACTAACAGCCGGAGACCTTGATGTAATTCGTTATCACTTGGCAAGATATACAACTATTGAAAAAATAATTACTTTTAGCGGAAAAATGTTTATCGGCAGAGGCCTGAAACAGGATAAGCCAGTAGCTACTTCAAGTTTAATTTTTGTTGTTAGTAAAAAAATGCCGTCGGCTATACATCAAGTTGAAATAATAAATTATAAAGACCCTAACGATACAGTAGAAAAAGTGCTGCAAAATATTTTGGCTGGCGTGGCAAGTAATAAGGTTTTAAAAAAGAAAATTTTACAGAATAAGTTATTACAAAATACCGCTAATTGGAATTTTATCAAACAAGGCAAGCAATTTTTAGATTTTTACGAAGAATATAAGCACAACACAGATGATATTGCTATTTATTATGAGCATTCTTTTGCAGAGCAAAAATTTGGAAGTAAATTTTATTTTGATATAGGATATTTAATAGACGAAAAATTATTACAAGATAAATTTATACCTAATGGCTATCAATACCCTAAAATCAATGAAAATTATTATTCAATAAATTATATTAAGGGATATTGGCCTAACGAAAGAACTGGAAAGGATAAGTTTAGTATTAAACTTTTAACTACAAATCAAGGGTATAATCTTCTTGATTGTCCGCATAGAATTTTGTGGTCATATATTAACACTAAAAAATTTCATTTTTCTTCATTGCCTTTAATTTGGGCAAGAAATCAAATATGTGCGATTGGAAGCACTAACAAGGGGGAGTTATTTTATCTTTTAGCCCTTCTAAATTCAGAAATAAACAAAAAGTTATTAAATTCTCTACTTAAAAGTGAAAACGAAAAAGCATTGCTTGTATCATTAGCTTCTGTAAAAGAATTTGTGCGGGTGCCGAAAATTACAGGAGATAATCAAAAAATTAAAGATGAGGTTATAAAAATAACCGAGCAAATGTTGAAATTGGAAGAGGTGACGCTGGCGGATTTTGTGGATTTTTCAAAAGTAATGGTTCAAAAATTTGATAGCGTTTTAGTTGAAAATGGCAATTTAATTTTAGAAAAAGACAAAGATAAAATTAAAATTGAAATTAAAGGCGATAAAGATTCAGTTAAAAAAGTAATTGACGAAAAGCATATTATTAACTTGTCTGAATTAAAATCCCTGCCGATTATTGATTATGGCAAACAGCAAAAATTGAAAAATTATATTGACGATTTAATTTTTGCTTTATACTTCAGGATTTACTTAGAAAATTTAGGATTAAATAGAGCCGACCAAATCAAAGCAAAATGCTCAAAAAATATTCATTATAAATTGGTAAGTAATTAAAATATGTGGGATTTAATTTTAAAAATTTTAGATTATGGCTCAAAGATAATTATTCTACCTACAATTTTGTGGGGTGGTTACCTTTATATTGAAAATAGAAAATTAAGATCTTTCGAAATAGATAAGGAAATTGCATTAAAAGAAAATGAAATTCAGAAGTTAAATATTGAGCATTCAATAAAGATTGGAGAGGAGAAAGAAAAACACAAGAAAAAAATTCACGAAAATTTAATGAGCGGAGAAATAGTCTTTGACCCAGAGTATTTAGTGTCAATTTATAGTTCATATAAAAATGCAAAAGAAAAAATAGAAGTTGAATTGAGGCATTTAGAAAAAATCAAAAAATATAAATGGATTTTTAGTAAATAAAGTTATGAAAATTAGTTTTAAAAAAATAGGAGGATTATTCTTAGCAATTTTTGTTTGTCATTTTGTTAGGAGTAATGTAATTTGCCAATTGGGTAAGGGGGAGAATTGTGAAAAAGATATCCCGCATATACCTGAAAATATAATTATGAGTCACAGTCATTTTACAAATATTGCCGTGTTTATTAGTGGTTCCCCTGACAGCACTGTATCATATAATATTTTAAAATATGGCGATAGTTGACCTAAATAGTTCGGCAAGCTCACTACAGGTTTTTTGGGAGATAGTGTGGGGGGTTATTCTTTTTGAAAAATTTTGTAAAAAATAAAATTATGGAAAATTTAAAATCTGTTAAAGTTAAAATAATTTATAGCGAAAATTTAAAGAAAATTACAGGCAAGGATTTTGAAGAAGTGGTTGTTTCTGAAAACCTAAGCTTTCCCATGTTTTTAAATTTTATTTTTTCTTCTTATCCTGACATTACAAAAGAATTTGCTCCAGGTGTTCTTGGGTTTTTATTGAATGGCAAGAGGCCAAGCGAATTTGATATTTTAAAAAACGGGGACGAATTGAATTTAATAGGATAATGGTGGTGTCAGACATATGTCTGACACTGTGAAATTAAAATATGGAAAAAGAAAAATTTGATGTGGCGGTTGTGGGGGGCGGGCCTGCAGGCATGCTCGGGGCAATTAAAGCTAGCGAAAAAAACGCTAAAGTTGTTTTGATTGAAAAAAATCCGGGCTTTGGAAAAAAGCTTTTAATCACTGGGGGTGGCAGGTGCAATATCACTCAAGCAGAGTTCAACGACAAAAAATTTGTTGAAAAATTAGGCCGAAGGGGCCAGTTTCTTTTATCTTCGCTTTCGGTTTTTGGCCCCAAAAAAGTTATAGATTTTTTTGAAAAAATTGGCCTGAAAACAAAAATAGAAAGAGGGGGCAGAGTTTTTCCTGTTTCAGATAAATCCCAAGATGTATTGAAAGTTTTATTGAAATGTTTAAATAAAAATAAAGTTAAGTTTTTACTCAACCAAGAAGTGCTTGGTTTTAATATAAAAGAAGGAAAAATTGAAAGTGTAAAATTAAAAGAAAAGGAAATATTTGCTAATAAATTTATTTTAGCCACTGGAGGCGCGGCCTACCCGGGAACTGGCTCAACTGGCGATGGCTATTTGTGGGCTTTGAAAATGGGGCACAAAATTATAAAGCCAATGCCTGCCTTAGTGCCAATAGAAACAAAAGAAAATTGGGTAAAGGGATTGGCTGGTTTAACTTTAAAAAATGTTAGCGTTTCTATTTTTCAAAATAATAAAAAAATTTCCTCACAGTTTGGAGAAATGATTTTTACTCATTTTGGCGTGAGCGGGCCGATAATTCTTGATTTAAGCAAGAGGATTGGGGAATTAATGGCTAGTGGAGCAGTAAGTTTAAAAATTGATTTAAAACCGGCTTTAAATGTTTTAACCCTGGATAAAAGATTACAAAGGGATTTTACAAGAAACAAAGATTTTAAAAATTACTTGCCAGAATTAATCCCGCAAAGATTGGGGGATTTAATTATTAAGCTTACAAGCATAAGCCCAGATAAAAAATTAAATTCTATTACCAAAGAAGAACGGAGAAAAATTATTGATTTTTTAAAGGGCTTGGAATTAACTGTTAAGGGTACAGCTGGTTTCACCCAAGCAATTATCACAAGCGGTGGAGTTGATTTAAAAGAAATTGACTCTAGAACAATGCGGTCAAAAATTATTAAAAATTTATTTTTTGCTGGTGAAATTATTGACTTGGACGGGCCAACAGGCGGATATAACTTGCAAATTTGCTGGAGCACCGGCTATGCGGCTGGCATTAATGCATAGAACACTTGATTTATTGTGTTTTTTATGTTAGTATATAAGCAAGATAGTTTCTTAATAAAAAATGCGTCGAGTTTATTCAAGAAGCTAAACTTTACCCCGTTAAATAGTTGTAAAAATAAATTTAACAGGGTTTAGGATAAAATCTTAAAATTAATTAAATTAACTTTATAAGTATGGAAGGAACAATTAAAACCCTTACAGAAAAAGGATTTGGATTTATTGCTGTTGAGGGTGAAGAAAAAGATTTATTTTTTCACGGCAATGAGCTAAAAGGCGTAAGCTATGAAGATTTGAAAGTTGGAGATAAAGTCACTTTTGAAAAAGCTGACTCTCCAAAAGGAGCAAACGCAGTAGGCGTATCCCGAATTGATGCCTAATTAATTCAAATTCAACAAAAAAGCTCCCAACTCGGGAGTTTTTTTGTTATCATGTAAATATGTTTATTGATGATGTAAAAATTAAAGTAAGGGCTGGGGCAGGCGGGGACGGCACTGTTGCTTTTAATAATGTAAAAATGGCGCTTGGCCCAACTGGCGGGAGGGGAGGCAACGGAGGGAGTATCTATCTTGAAGGCGTAGTTGACTTGGGCGCTTTAATTCAGTTTCGTTATAAAAAAGAATTGATAGGAGAAAACGGAGAAAAAGGGGGGCAACAAATGAAAGATGGAGCAAACGGCAAGGACTTGGTTTTTAAAGTGCCAGTTGGCACGGTTGTCCATAATCTAACAACAGGCGAGGACACTGAAATAACGGCTATTGGCCAGAGTTTATTGTTGGCCCGTGGAGGCAGGGGTGGAAAAGGAAATTTCATGTTTCGCTCATCACGCAATACCAGCCCAACTAAGTTTCAATATGGATTATTGGGCGCGGAGCGTGAGCTTCGACTCGAATTAAAACTAATCGCTGACATTGGCTTTATTGGTTTGCCAAATGTTGGCAAATCAAGTTTGTTAAATACTTTAACTAACGCCAAAAGCAAGGTGGCTAACTATCCGTTTACAACCCTAGAGCCAAATCTTGGAGTTTATTTTGAACTTGTTTTAGCCGATATTCCTGGGTTGATTGAAGGGGCAAGCGAGGGCAAGGGCCTCGGCATTAAATTTTTACGGCACATTGAAAGAACTAAAACGCTTTTTCATTTTATTTCTGCAGAATCTGCAAATCCATTAAAAGATTATGAAATTATTAGAAATGAGCTTTCAGCTTTTAATAAAGAATTATTAAACAGAGCAGAGTATATTTTTTTAAGTAAAACTGATTTAAAGAGTAAAGAGGAGGTTGCTCAAAAATTAAAAAAATTAAAAGCATTAAACAAACAAGTAATTCCAATTTCTGTGATTGATAACGATAGCATCGCTCAAGTTGAAAGAGTGCTTCGTGAAATTATAAAACAAAAAACTCTGGCTTAATCCAGAGTTTTTTGTTATTTTTTTCGAGAGTCGCGTTTGCGGTCAAGCTCGGTTAGGAATTTTTTTCGCAAGCGGATGTTTTGGGGAGTGACTTCCAAATA
>Ga0265296_1001576_pt1 | contig 25734 bp, 24 predicted proteins | sample MunlanPumphouse1_FD_189073 | JGI IMG/M metagenome (GOLD analysis project Ga0265296, IMG submission 189073) | Groundwater microbial communities from a municipal landfill in Southern Ontario, Canada - Pumphouse #1 | ecosystem: Environmental > Aquatic > Deep subsurface > Groundwater | place... | reverse complement strand
TTCAAAAATTAATTCAAAATACTGTTACTTCGCCTGAATGGAAAACAATCGGTTGGGCAAGCGTAGAAGAAATTATAAAATATTTGGGTGTATTGATTATTCTTTTTAAAACCAAACACATCGATGAACCGATAGATTGGCCGATTTTTTTAATTACTGTTGCTTTAGGATTTGCTGCCCTAGAAAATACTATGTTCTTAATTAAGCCACTTTCTCTGAACCAAGCTACCGTAGGCCTACTCACTGGCCAGCTTAGATTTTTAGGATCTACCCTTCTACACGCTGTCTCATCAGGTATTATAGGTATTAGCTTGGGACTTTCGTTCTTTATGCCAAAATATATAAAGAAAATATACCTTCTGGCTGGTATTATTTTAGCTATTGCCTTGCATAGTACCTTTAATTTTTTTATAATAGAAGATAAGGGAAGTAATTTTCTAAGTGTATTGGGTTTTCTTTGGGTCGTTACTATTATTATTATGTTACTTTTTGAAAAACTAAGAAGAATGAGTATAAAAAATTGAAATTACACGTGTCCCGTTAGAAATTCAACGGACATGTTATAATGATAATGTTTATTAGTTAAAATTTTTAATGGGATGAATCCCGTTAGAAATTTACAAAACGGGAATAAATTATAAAATAACATAAATCAGCTATCTTTATATATAAAAATATTTGTATAGATAGTATAATTTCTAAACGGGATGAATACACAAAATAAAAAAAGAAGTTTTTTTGATAGATTAACTGGCAGTATCCGAGCTGAAGATGAATTTGAAGAAGAAAAAAAAATATCTATAAAATCAGACAAGAAAAATGGCAACGGTTGGATGGAAGAAGAAAACGAAGAATTGGAATTAACGGTAGATGTATATCAAACACCGACAGATATTATTTTACAAACTATGGTAGCTGGTGTTAAGCCAGAAGATCTGGAACTCACTATTGCCAGAGATATGATTACCATCAGAGGAAAAAGGGAAGAAAACAGAACTATCGATGAAGAAAACTATTTTGTAAAAGAGCTTTACTGGGGAAAATTCTCTCGTTCTATTCTCCTTCCTCAAGAAGTAGAACCGGAAGAAGTTGAAGCTACTGAAAAACATGGTTTATTGACCATTAAAATCCAAAAGGTAGATAAGGAAAAAAGAAATACTATTAAAGTTAGATCTATATAAATTCTTGTGATTTTTTCTTTTGTGCTCGGGGGCAGGATTGCACTGCCGACCCCTCGCTCTTCAGGCGAATGCTCTACTAACTGAGCTACCCGAGCAACTTTACAACCCTTTCAACAAATCTTGAAGAGGGCTATCGTTTATTTTTTGTTCCATGTCAGAAACTGAACTATATAAATCCATTACTTTATTTAGATACGGTTCTATATAATAAAAAGATCCAAGAGCAATTGCTACTATCACAAGAATTTTTACTGTGTTCCAAATTGTTTCCCTTCTTTGAACACCTCTAATTTTATGAAGCAACTTATTGTTTTCTTCAGCTAAAGCTAAAGTATTTTGAAGTAATTGTTTGGATTCTGGGTCCATAAACAACATTTTAGCATAGCTTTTATAAAAAGCCAATTTTCAAATTCGGGTTTTTTGTGTTAAATTATAAGAGTTTTTAATATGCCCTCATAGTTCAATGGATAGAACAGTTCCGTCCTAAGGAATAGATCCCCGTTCGATTCGGAGTGAGGGCACAAAATATATTCTACAAAGCGGACAAGCCACAGCGCTTTTTCAAGGCTAAAATATCTTCAATGGTTAATTTCTCATTTACTCCATTATTCAAGCGATACATTACGGCTTTTGGGTTTTCTAAATGTTCCAAGCCTAAGGCATGTCCAAATTCGTGTGTTAAAACTCTAGTTAATTTCCCTTCATTGTCAAATTGATAAATATCTATCTCTCTGCCATCAGGCCCTTCCTGATATGTACCTTCTTCAAACTCTCCCCCCAGTTCGCTTCCGATTGTGTTGAATTTTTTCACTTCAATATTTAATGAACTAGCCAAACGGTTTAAAACAATTACTAATGCGTTAATATTATCTACCAGAGAATTAAATTTCACCTGCATTTTGTTTATTTCTATAAACTCGGCGTCTAGATAATCTTTTTCTCTATTCAGACGATTATAATCATCTTTAGGCGCACCGCCAATTGTATTAAAATATACAATTTCTTCATTATAAATATTCTGACGATTGTTAAAAGAAGTAACTCGTGTCTCTAGTTCAATTTTTTTATTTTTATAATCAATTTGCATACTATCATAATTTGACTTTAGGTCATTATATGAAGCTCTTGTGTCATTCACTGTAATACCTATGTCTTTCAATTTTTCAGTTGCTTCTTGGCGAATATCATAAATAAGATTCACCCGCACACTATTGTTGATAGTGTGCGGGTTTATCTTTAAATCACCATCTTCTTCTGGTACATAGGTAAAAAGCTCTTTATCAATAGATCTTTCCCAAGTCCCCTCCGCAATATTTACAATGCTAAGGAATTTTTCTTTTGATATGCCAAATTTTTTATCAAAAGAACCGATAGAATATGTCATAGATCGACTACAGGGTAAATATTTATTTTGTAAATCTGTTAAAATTTGCGTAAATTCATTTCGAAACAAAAAAACTACTATACCCAGTGTAATTAAAGTAAGAATTATTCTAAGTATTTTCTTCATTATTAGATAAGCTAAGCAAACCCTAATGCATTGGATATTTCGGGTTTATCAAAGCCTATGATAATTTTATCGCCTATTATAATTACAGGCACACCCATTTGTCCGCTTTTTTCTATCATTTCTTTTCTTTTTTCAATGTCACTAGCTACATCATATTCAGTGTAAGCTACATCTTTAGACTTAAAAAATTCTTTGGCCATGTGACAAAAGTGACAAGACGGTGTTGAATAAATTGTTACATTTTTTCCGCCTGAGGCGGATCCGCCTTTGGCGGACATATTTTGGTTTTGCATATTTAAATTATATCATACCAGTCAAGCTAATTTCCTTGACATTTCTACTCAAAAGTGCTATCATATAAAAATATAGGTACTTTGACAATACTGGGTATATTCTCACTGATTTGTGGACGAATCCCCTTTTCGCCCTTAAATTAGTGGGAGTATCTCTCATTAAATAAAAAATCATTCAATCACATCAAAAGGAGAAGTAGTTATGAAAAAGTTATTTTCTGTATTATTCGTTGTATTGTTTACAATGAGCGTAAATGCTCAACCTATTCAATTGAGTATTTATGCAGATAATTACAATATCCCATTTGGCGGAAGCACTGTAATATACTGGAACTCCCCTAATGCAACAAGATTAGTTGCAAAAGGCGGAACAAATGGATGGGCCGGAACAAAAAACATATCCGGAAGCTTCAACACAGAAGCACTGAACCAATCTACTTTATATGAGTTAGTGGGCTATAAAGGGACAGACTCATCCACCGTAGGGATATTTATTAACTTACAAGATGTTTATATGAACGGACGTACTGTCGGTTCAAATACAATCATCGAAGTTAATATTTATGCAAACGGCAATATCAGTTTAAAAGGATTTGACTTCATTGTTGAAAGAAATAATGATCTCGATCCAAGAAATTTTTCTTTGGGAGGAATCTTCTGGCAAAATGGATGGGACTATTCAAGTAATCTAGGAGAAAAATCTCTGAATGTTGCTGCTTTAAGTAATGGCAAGGTACTGAATTTAAAATATGGAGACAAGATTGGGACCTTACGATTAAAAGTTGGCTCAAATCATGGCTACAGCCCAGCGTTAAAGATATCTTTCTTTGACGGTAAAAACGAATCCTTCGCTTACGCGTATTTCAATATTTTGGAAATAAATAAAAGCGAATACGGTGATTTAAGATTTGACGGAAAGTTCAATATCTCCGATGCACTAGGAATGCTATCGTTATTTGGGGCAATAAATCTAGATGATAGAATAAAAATCATTTCTGATTTAAGCGGCGACGGAGAAATAAACAGCCAAGATGGAAAAATTATCTTGGAAAAAATCGTAAATCCAGAATATTATGAATTCCCAATTTGGGAAGATTATAATGTTACTCCAATGGGAAGAATTGCTCCGTTAGAACCGGTAAATGCAAATTGGATAAAAATGGCTAATGGCAAGTACGGTTTATTTGCCAGTGAAAAAATTACCAATGGTGATTTAATCACAAAAAATACTACAACAAAGATAACTGGATCTTCACTATTCACGCAAGTAAATGAAAAAATTTACTTCATGAATCAAAACAGCTCAGCCAATAATCCTATCATCACTGCCAATTCTCCTGTTCAAATATCAGGAACTGTCAATGAAGGAAGAACAATTCTTGTTTCTTCAACAGTAACTGCGGTGGAAGAAAATACTTCTGTACCAACTGAATTTTCTTTAGCACAGAATTATCCGAATCCATTTAATCCGACTACAATGATTAGCTACTCTATTCCTAATTCAGGAATCGTAACTCTAAAAGTTTACGATATTCTCGGTAAGGAAGTTGCTGAATTAGTAAATGAACAAAAAGCCGCCGGAAATTATAGCGTCAAGTTTGATGCAAGCAAATTATCAAGCGGTATGTACATGTACAAAATTACCTGTGGCAATCTTGCACAGGTAAAGAAAATGTTGTTAATGAAGTAAATTAATTAAGGTTTGTAATATAAAAAATTACCGCCTGGAGAAACCACTGTGTTTCTACAGGCGGTTTCTTTTTGCCTAATTAAAAATACTTTAAACTCAGCGATAGCAGAAAATAAAGTAAATATAAATTGTGCGGGATGGGGTAATCGAAACCCCGTCTAATCCTTGGGAAGGACTCATTCTGCCACTAAACTAATCCCGCAATATTATAACTTTATCATATTTTTAATATATATAAAAAATTTTTAACCCGCATCTACGCTATAGCGTAGATGCCAATTTGCGGAAGTTTGCGGAAGACGGTCTTACGCAAAAACACCTTCCCCATATCAGCCATGGCGTAAATGAGGGTTTTCTTGCTTTTTTTCTATTTTGTTGTAATCTAAAGAAAAACAAAAGTTGGCACCCGGAACCCTCAAGCAGAACACTTTACATTAGTTTTTAATACTCGACCCACTATACCACATTCCTGTGGTTTTTTTAATTTTAATTTCTCCATTTCAATGTTAAACGCTTCTTCCGGTGTTTTGTAATTCAAACATTTCATATATCTCATTCTTAATTTTCTCTGGATTTCTTGAATATATTCTTCTGAATATTTAGACAGATCGCATTTTTTAGGCAAGTATCTGCGAATTGCTTTGTTCCTGTTTTCTACTGTCCCTTTCTGTTGGGGGCAATTAGGGTAACAGAAAAATACAGTGGCTTTAATCAATTCAGAAAGTTCTTCATGTTTTTGAAAGGAAAGGTCGTTGTCTAAAGTTAAACTTTTGACTGATATGTTTCCAAGTAAAATTTCTATTAAGTTATTCACATTTTTTGTGCTTCTGTTTTCCAAATACATTAAGAATGGATATCTGGTTTTTCTTTCAATTAGGACCAAAAGTGAACCAATACCATCTGTACCGCTTTCAATGAAATCTCCCTCAAAATGACCGAATTCCAAGCGTTTCTCTACATTTTTAGGTCTTTGGTCAATCATAGTTCTACCATCGATGCTTACTTTCTTTTTGTTTTTAGGACCGCTCTTTTTCTTCACTGCATTATGGTAAAGATGTTTTTCAATCTGTCTGCCATGAGGACTCTCAATGAATTTGTAAATCGCTTTAATGCTAGCATATTGAATATCTTTCTCTACTTCTTTTAGTCTTCCGGAAATTCCTTCTGGAGATTGATCTTCCAACATTCCTTCAATCACGAATTTCTTTAAGTTTGTATCCATCGCTACTTTCATACACTGAATCTTAGATTCTCTTCTTCGAAGTACAGCCTTAGCTTCTGCTTTCTTGGCATTGTAGACACCTCTAACACTTCCAATTTTAATTTCATTTGAAATACAACTAACACCTCGACCAAGCATTCGAGATATTGTTCGAATTTTCCTCTTCTTTCTTAAAAATCTTTCAATTTTCTTTCGTTCGCCTAAACACAAATGCGTATATATTTTCATATTTATATTTTAACAAGTGTTCTGCTTCAAAGGTAAATCTGCATTGAAAAATAAAAGGTCTGGGAATACGCACACCCAGATTCCATAAAAAATCTCAGATGTGCGCTGAGAAAAAAAGGAGATTTATATTATGTTTAAGAACTTAAATATTTCTTGGTGGAGTGTTGGAAGAACTGTAATGACAATAATTATTGCCATGTTCCTTACATCACTTTTGTTTGTTAACCCTTCAGCTACTTCTTTAAAAGAATTACTTTCGCAGAAGGAAAAAGCGATTAATTCAAAGGTTGACGCTTTTGAAAAACAACTTACTGAATTAAAAGATTCAGTTAAAGTTTTGAAAAACAGTCAGGTTCCTGTCGTAAAGACAGAACCAGCAGAAGTTGTAAAAAAAGATTCAACAAAAACACCGGCGGTTAAAACACCGGCTGTACCTTCAAAAAGAAAAACAATTTTTTAAATTCTAAATTTTAAGGAGATTTAAAATGAAAACAAGAAATTTATTGATCGTAGTTATAATAATAACAATCTTCTCATTATCGGTTGCATTTGCTCAAACTGCAACAAAACCGGTTTCTTCTAAAGTCATCGGTGCCCGGGTTTATACCCAGACGGAATTTGATTCACTCAAGGCAGAGCTAACTGCACTTGACGATGCAGCAACAGTAAATGTTGGGTTGTTGCGTAAAGCAATGACATATCTTCATGATGTTGTCCTCCGGGACGGGCACAAGGAATATGTCAGCATGCCCGGTTTCTTTAAGAAGCAGGTGACAAACAAAATAGACGGCGACATCAATAACATCGCCGAATTTGTTCAGGGTCTGGACCAATCGGTTACCAACATCGAGTTAGTAATCACAGGGGATGAAACCCCAATAACTACTGAAGTAATCAAAACCGAAATAGTAACAAAACCAGCTTCCGAAATTGCGATGGAAAAAATAAAAAAAGCGGTCGCAGCTCGAAGAGCAGCAACAAAGTAATAAAAAATTCCCCACAATGTGGGAGAAACAAAAAAAGTCACAATCAACCAATGATGTGACTTTTTTGCTTTTATGCTCGGCTTATTTCTTTGAGTTAATTATTAAATCAAGTGCATCTTTAAATGCTCGTGTCTCGGGATTAAGTATTGGTTCTGCTTCAAGTATTTTACTTAAAAGACGTGCTTGCTCTGGATGTTCGATGGCTAACTTAGAGATACTACCAACAATATCTTTTGTTCCTTCAAGACCTGTTAGAGCCTCTGTGATTTTCTCAGGGCTGACGCCTAATACAATAGAATATTTAGGAATATTTCCACTTAATTCAGTTAAATTTTCATGTACGAGTCCGTGTAGCATGGAGTTAAATTTCTCACTTTGTTCCCCGATGATATTTACAGGATTAAAATTTTCCAACATGACTTCATTTAATTTTCCAGTATTCGCAGCTTCTTGCAAAGCTCTATTTACATATTTGTACACTGATTCAGGTCCTTGTATCAATGACCCTGATTTAGGTTTAAGTCCAGTTGTTTCTTCTAATTTATTTAAGTAGTCGGTCAAACCGGCAAGCCTTCCTGGATTTTTGAATCCGATTACTTGATCGGCTGGTAGTGTTCTTACGTCGGACCAGACACCTACTGTATTTTCTGGGAAGAGGTGCTCAATATTTTTTGTATATACATCTGACACCTGTTCTTGCCCAATAGATAAGGTTGATCCGGACGAGACTGCTTCAGTACTAGAACCAACGTTATTTACTGGCTGTCCTTCTATTTTAGAAGTATCCACGTATTCATCTAGATGTGTTGTGTGTAGATTATCAATTGGTTGTAAATTATCTACTTTTGGACCTAGGTCACTATCGGTTATAGTTTGGTCAGGGGTATTGTCTATGGCAGAAACATATCTCTGAGGTACTGGACTATCGTGTGAATATTCATAGGGGCTATTTACTCCGCCTGTTCCTGAAGATTTGCCTTCAAAATATTCAGTTATTGATGGTTTTCCTGAGGTATCTATATCAAGCACATATGCTGGATTTCCTTTTGGTCCATCGGGCCCCATATCACGCACCCATGATTCTGTTCCTTCTTCTACATAACCTTGGTCTATTGCTATTAAATGTGCTTTTCCTCCAGACCACTCGTGAATTGCTACTTTATCCCCCATGTCTCCAGTAAATCCAAATTTTCCGGGATTCATTTCAAGTTGGCGCCTAAGCACATGTTCTACTCCCTCTCCTTCCCCTACTGTTGCCATTTTCAAAATATCTTCATTTATTTCTAAACCACCTGTTTTTGGAGTAACTATAACTTCGGGCAATACATAATCTCCTTTTGGTCCCGAAGGTTCTACAGGGGCGGTTCCTCCTTTTGGAGGCATATTTTCTATTTCAGGACCCCCTCCTCCTTTAGGAGGATGACCTTCTATTATTCCTCCATCTGTTTTAGGTGTCCCTGCAATATCTAATATACCAGGACCTACTATCCAACCTGCCATCATTCTAGCACCTCGTCCAGCGATAAGACCGGCTGCAACTGTGCCGAGAACATTGTTTGCAACATAATATTTTTTATCTCTACGCATTTTGTCGGTATATTTATCGCATAGAGCTATATTGAAATCTGCTATTTTACCTAATATTTTTTCTCTTTCGGCTGAATCTATTTCACCTCTGGCGAGCTGTTCAAGAAGTTTCATTTCTTCTGCTGATTCTTTTGCTCCTACTATTTCTTTTTCTTCATTTTTACTTTCAGATTTTTTAAATAAATTCTTCCACCATTTTTCTTTATTTTCACCCTTGTTTTTGTTTTTTACTTTTTTCTCTACTCCCTTCGATCCTATCATTTCTTCCTGTTGTTCTCTTAAGGTTTTAGCACTATCGTGTTCATATGCTTTGCGAGCTAGCGGTTGGGCGACTTTTTTAGAGAGGAAATAACCTCCTACTCCTCCTCCCACAAGGGCAATTGCTCCACCTACAAGAGTGACAGGGACCAACACACTACTGACTCCAATCATTGCCGCGCTTATAGCCATGCGTCTTCCCCTTCCCATTTTTGCATATCCTTGGAATAATTTAGTTTCTGTTGTTCTTTTCCATCCGTTTTTTACTTTATCCCAAATTTTTGGATTTAGGGTGCTATTTGCAGAAATTTTTGCATCTTGGTATCGTATTTTTTCTGTCTGAATAATTGAAAGTGCAAAGAGTTCAGCGTCTTCTACTTTTTCTTTAAAGTCCGCATGATCGCGATATTTTTCTAAATTTTTCAATTGACTATCTAGGTTTGCGATTTTAAGTTCACGTAATAGTGGATTGTAATCGTTGTCTATTAAACGTATTTTTCGTTTTATATCCTGTATTTGTTGATCATACTTGGCTTTAACGACAAGTGTCCCTACGCTTGTATTATCCATTGCGTCTTTATATTCTTTCTTAACTCTGAGAATTTGTTCTTTGAGGTCAGACAGCTCATTTCTTTTTCCGGCTACTTTAACAGCTGCGTCTATTTCTCTTTCAGAATGTTCAGCTTTTAATCCGACAAGAGCTCGTTCTTCGGCTATTGTTCTTTCTTCTGGGTTTTTATAATATGCAGCACTGTTAAATTTGCAGAAAATTTCTGCAGCGTTTAAAAGTTCTTCGCGTGAATATTTCTCTTTGTTTTCTTTATTTTCAAGGATTTTTTCCTTTACTGCAGTGGCAGGTTCTATTTCTTTTGTTCTTTTTACTAAAAGATTGTCGATGTCTTCTTCTGGCATTTTTACTTTTCTAAGTTCCACGCGAATTTTTTCTTCCTCACTCAGATTTTCTGTTTTTGCACTCGTGGTTTTGGTTACCTCGTTTACCTGGCTTATCTTAGTATCACCTTTTTCTCTCCATGCAATCTTTCCTTCCATTGCAAGTTCTTTAGCTGTTTTTATTTTTCCGTCTGAAACTCTTCTGTCTGATGGGTTTTTTCTTAGTTCATTTTCTAGTTGTATAATTTCTTCTTCGATTAAACTTTTATCCCCGACGTAATTAGTACTCTTAAAAGCTTTTTCTAATGAGGCGATTTTTTGAAGAATTTCCTCTTTCCGGCGGATTTGATCCACTGTTGGCTCAGGCATAGACTTTGATGTATGTTCTACATTTTCGTCTAGTGGTTTCTTACCATAAACATCTATTCCTTCTTGTTTGTCGCTTTCTTTGACATCGGTATGACTTGAAATTATTTCTATTTTTTTATTTTTAGAGGTTTCCATAAACTTAAAATTGTTTATTTTGCCAAAAGAGCAGATTTATAATTTGCGACCTCTTCTTTTATAAGGTCTTCATAATTTGGTAGTTCTTTTTTGATAAATTCTGTAATTGTTTCTGCATTGTTTGGTTCCTTTTGTAACATTTCTGCAAGTTGGTTTTGTTTTTCCTCATTGAGATTTTCTATGATTTTTATCCAAATACCTCGTGAGATGACATAGGTTGCATCGTCTAAAATAGTTTGCTTAACTTCTGGTTCGATATTTTCAAGATTAAGTTCCTTAAATAAATTCATTCCTAAAATTTTCTCTATTTGTTCTTTATTCATAGTATTTTTACTTTATATTAATTTTTAATAATTTAATTACATTGTTTATTATAAAACCTTTATCTTTTTATACCTAATTTTCTGTTGAAAAACTTTAAAGACTACTCCTATATTATGTATTATTGAAATTAGTTTGTCAACTAGTTTTCCACAGTCTGATTGACTTGACCCCTCATTTGAGCTACCCTATTAGGAGTGGTTTGAAAGGAAGCACAAGAACAATCGATTTGATGACTGAAACGACAGTAACCACCGTAAGAGCCTTAATTTACAATGTTTAGCATTGGTCGGAAAGGAAAATCTTACGGTAATTAATTTGTTTTATAAAACCTCAATTTAAAATATTCAGCACTATTCTGGCCTTTTCCCTGTTGTCTGGGACGTTTTTTGTGCCGTTTTCAGTACAAGCTGGTTTTTTCTCTTCTTTGTTAAGTAATGAAGTTTTTGCAGACATAACCGATTCTCTAACCTCGAATTCTGTTATAAGTACTCAAAACTCTCAAAATATGGCCCTTCTTCAAGCCGACGTTTCTTCTATCCCAATTTTACAAACTAAAAACAAAGATGGAGTAGAGAGCAACGCCGATATTAATATAGTATCTGAAAACGCTCTTTTCCCTGCTACAAGTCATATAAGTATTCCAGGTGAAACTGAAGCTGGAGATTCCTATTCTAATCAGATAAGCGTTTATGTGGTAAAACCTGACGATACTCTCTCTCAAATAGCAAAAATGTTTGGTGTTTCTGTAAATACTATTCTTTGGGCGAATGACATGAAAAAAGGTGACAAGCTCGTAAAGGATGATGTCCTTTTCATTTTACCAATTTCTGGAGTAGAACATACTATTTCTAAAGAACAAACTTTGAAAAGTATAGCCAAACTTTATAAGGCAGATGTTTCCGATATTGCTCGGTTTAACGGCATTACGGAAGAAACAAAACTTATTGTTGGAGATAAAATCATTGTTCCGGGCGGTGAATTATACAACGAAGAGTCCTCTCAAAAATCTGATTCAAAAGGCAAAGAGTATCAAACTAGAAATGTAGCAGGATATTTTATAAATCCAGTTCCCGCTTATGCTAGAAGAAGTCAAGGGCTTCATGGTCCCGGAAATAGAGGCGTAGATTTAGCTGCGCCAACAGGAACACCAATATTGGCATCCGCAAGCGGGACAGTGCTTCTGGCGCGAAAAGGTTGGAATGGAGCATATGGCAATATGATTATTATAAATCATCCGAATGGAACGAAAACTCTTTATGCGCATTTATCCAAAATAGCAACAAGTACCGGCGATTATGTTTCTCAAGGCGAAGTTATAGGATACGTCGGTTCAACCGGCCGTTCTACCGGTCCACATCTTCACTTTGAAGTTTTCAACGCTAGAAATCCCGGCGGTACCACTCCGATGTCTTTTGCCTCACGCTAAATTAAAGCAACCCCAGCTAAAAATCCAGGTTTAGATTGGAGCTAGACAGACTAAAAAAGTTCAAAATAAGGCCAAGCTAAGCTAGATTTTAAAATAGTCTTGACTATTTTGCATTTGAGTACATTTTAGTCGGATATTGACTTTTATATAAGCGATTTGCTATTATTAATTTAGATAGCAAACTATCTAAATTTAAAAAATCAAATTATATGCCTATATATCAACGTGAAATAAGAAAAAGAATAGAAGAAAAGCTCTTTCAGGGTAAGATTATTGTTGTCCTTGGACCTCGCCAATCTGGGAAGACTACTCTTTCTAAAGCCATTATTGAACCCTTTAAAGAAAAGGGACAATATTTTAATTGCGAATTATTAGATATACGTAATCATTTGGTGCCAAGACAACCGGAACTCCTATATCAAAAAGTGAAAGATTACAAAATAGTTGTATTGGATGAAGCTCAGACAGTTGAAAATATTGGGCTTATCTTAAAAAATTTTACCGATACTTATCCGCAAATTCAAATTATTGCCACTGGCTCGTCTTCGTTTGATTTGGCGAATAAAATAAATGAGCCCATGACGGGAAGAACTTATGAATTTATGCTTTATCCTCTTTCTTATAAAGAAATTGACTCAGAAAATTTAAATGACATGTTGACTTTTGGTATGTATCCAGGAATTGTTTCTGCCAATCTGAACGACAAACTTGATCGTCTCCAAAATATTGCGACAAATTATTTATATAAAGATATTTTTAATTTTGAGCAAATCCGCAAGCCTGTGGTTTTTGAAAAACTTGCTATAACACTTGCCCGAGAAGTTGGCTCACAAATATCTACTGATCGTTTAGCAAAAATACTTGATACTAATAAGGCGACAATAGAACGTTATATAGCTCTTTTAGAACAAGCTTTTATTGTTAAACGCCTTTATTCTTTTTCGAGAAACTTAACTTCGGAAATAAAAAAATCATATAAAATATATTTTTTAGATCTTGGTCTTCGAAATGTTCTTGCTCAGGATGTTATTTCTCCAGAAATACGAAAAGATAATGGAAAAATATTTGAGAATTTTTTTATTATTGAACGACTTAAATTTATGCAAAATAACGGGCATTATCCATCGCATTATTTTTGGAGAACTTACGACAAAAATGAGATTGATCTGGTTGAACTCAATGAAGGTAACATAAAAGCATTTGAATGTAAATTTTCAAAAGAAAACAAAACATCTTCGCTTCATAAATTTATTCTTATCTACAAAGAAGCGAAAACACATCTGGTGAACAAAGAAAATTTAGCAGAATTTTTGAAATAGAATTTTAAAAACAAAAATAGCCTGCCGACTTAAGTCGGCGGACTATTTGGTTGTTAATTTTATTTTCTTTTAAAAACTAGAGCTTAGTTAAATAAAAGAGAGTACGACCCCAATAGTATGTCGGGGAAAGGAGAGAGATTTGCACTCCCTCCCATTTAATAATATTTAAGCTCTAGTTTTTAAAAGAAAATTTTCTCGCTATAGGCACAAAAAATAATTTATTATTTTTTGTGCCTAACAACGAGAGCAAATGATAAATCACTTGCTCAAGATTATTTTAACCCATAACCCGTTGTGCTTTCTAAGGCTGGAGGCTCTGCTTCCTCTGGGCTTGCCATTTATTCAAAGTATAAACGGTGACAAAAACTTTTTACCCATCCTTTTACTCCCATGGATTTTTAGGAAACATCCTTAACCAGCTGTTAAGGACGGTTGTGCTGTTGTAGTTACCTACTTTTGCCTGGCAAAGTGAACAGTTTCACTTTCCTTTAAACCCAGACCTTAGGTTGCCGATCAGCCTTACCCTCTTTTTTGTAAGAGGTGTAAGTAAACTTTAGCCGCCACTTCGCTGTCATACAACGGATTGTGGGTAGAGCCAAAGTCTCTTATCTCAAGACCATACTTCTTTATGTAGTTGTCTACGGAAGTAGGGTCTTCATTGGCTTGCAGAAGCATTCCTGCTAAGTCAATGAGAGGATAAGGACCGTCCCAATCACCAATGTGTCCACTGGTGTGCATGTCTTTAAGCAATGAGCTCTCGACAGGTACTCCCATGTGAACTATGATGTCAGCATCATTTTTGTTTGCCAAATAAAATTTAGCAAACTTTTTGAGCATTTCATCATAATTTTCACTGGTAACCGGAATATCGGATATTTGAGGGAGGACATTGTTCTCCACCCACTCATTGATCTTACCCTCAAAAGGGCAACGACCAACAAAGCGAGCGAGCTCTTCTCCATTTTTGCCATACACAATGGCTCCAATGGCGAAAGCTTTTCCCCAAAGTCCGTTTGTTTCGGCGTCAAAAGAAAATAATTTTTTCATTTCTTTTGATTTCATTCATTTTTTATCTCCTTAATTTCCTTGAAGATAACTTCGATTTATATGAGTATTTAAAATGAATGCCTTGTCAGTATTACAGGTCACTGATTAACCACTCTTATCACACCTATGATAAAAGCATATCCTGCAAAATCCGTTGCATTGCCGATTTTTTGCCATAATTTTATCCTCGGCACATTGCCGAGGGTAGATGGTTCCAACAGATTGGCAGTCCGTTGGAATTAATTTTTATAGCACACTGTTCTGGGGAATACCCAGGACAATGTAACAAATTTTTCCCCTCTTCTTTTTCTGGGGTGGGTTGGCTTTTTGTTTGACCGGTAGCCAGCCGGTACATGGTTTCTTCGCTGTATGCGAAGTCCATTTTATTTTTTTCACAACACATTATTTTCTCCTTTTTTTTGTTAACAAAGCCCCACAAAATGTGGGTTAAACTTAACAATTTTTTTTCATCAGCCATTTTTAATAGAACGGCTTACTTAAACTATTTTTCCTATCTTTCCTCGAAATATTTAAGGAAAGAAAAAATAATCGTTGCTACTCCAAATATAAAGTAGCAAATTGTTACTACCCAGCCCGCCCATGCGACGTTGGGTATTAAAAATTTTCCTGTGGTTAGGCTGTCAAAGCCTACCACAGATCCTGCTAGTATAATAAGTCCCAGCAGGATTTTAAAAATTAGTTCAATCATTTTTTTATCCGTGCCTACTTTACTCGTCACGGATTCCTTTTTTTATTGTTAGTTAGTTGTTTAAAAGTAGTAGATACAACTACACTTAAACAACTAACTAACTATAATTGAAAAAAATGAAAATTCTCTCTTATTTAATTTTCAAAAAACATATCCTTACCACAAAACAGGCCTCTCTCCTTTTTGTGCTCTTGACACTAACTCTCTCTTTAGTATCAAGTTCCTTCGTAAAGACATTTCAGATCACAAAAGTGGGTTAAGCTCTTATGGTCTGCCTATGTCTTTGTCATTCTTTAGTTACCCTGTACTAAGTTTTAAATTTAGTAGTGGTGAATGACTTTTACACGGTTGTGAATTTTGTTGTGTTTTTAGTTTCGGTTTGCGGCTTCCACTAAAATCCACTATTCACGGTGCAAACAGATTGCAAAAGATTGTCTCTCATCCCACTCTCTCCTTTTTCCTAGCTTACCGGCCTAGGTACCGTACTTCAGCTTCCTTTCGTCAGCTTCAGTATCAGAGGTGGGCATCAATCTATTACTATCTCCTTTAATGAACTTATCTTACTCTGAGAATAGTATAGCATAATGAAATTGTTTTGTCAATGAAACATAAAATAAGTTTTGTAAATACCAAAAACTCCTTATTTATCAATCTAAAATAGTTATCCACAATGTCATATTTGCGTGACAAAAGCAGATAATGTATACTTTTTATATAATGCAAGAAGAAAATATTTTAATTCAAGCTGGTCTCTCAGAAGAACAAGCACACGCTTATCAAGCCTTACTTGATCGTGGTCCACAAAGGGCTAGCGACTTAGCCAAATGGACAGGTATAAAACGCGGGCTTATCTATAAAGTTCTAGAACAACTCGAATTTATGAGTTTGGTTTCTAAAAAAGGCGGTCCAGGAACGGTGGCGACTTTCTCCCCTTCTCACCCGAGTCTTTTACTTTCAAATATAGAACGTAAAGAAAAAGAAATTGCTTTAAATAAAGAAATGTTTATAAGCTCTATTGGTTCTTTATCTTCGAAATTTAATTTGATTACGGGTAAACCCAATGTTCAATTTTTTGAAGGAAAGGAAGGAATCCTAAAAGTTGCCCAGGATTCATTATCTTCTCAGACTGATATTTGTTCTTTTGTTGATACTGAAGCTGTTTTAGAAATTTATCCGGAATTAAATAAAGAATATGTTAGTAAAAGATTAAAAAATAATGTAAAGAAAAAAATAATATCAACTGATTCTCCAATAGTTCGTGAAGCTGTAAAAAATGATGATAAAAATTTGACTGAACAGAGAATAGTTAAGCAAAAAATACATTTTGCTACTATTGTAATGATTTATGATAACAAAGTAAGCTTTATCACTCTTGATCCGAATAGGGCTATAGGAATAATTATTGAAGACACTGATATTTATAAAACCCATCAAGCTATCTTTGATTATATCTGGGAAACAGCAGAACAAATTTAGGCTGCTTTTTTAATTGGTTGCGGATTTTTTGGTCTCTCTATCTCATAATATAGTTCTCCCGCATTTTCTGACAAAGGGAGTTCTCCTGTGATTTTGAAACCAAAACGTTTTTGATACATTGGTAATATTTTATTCTTACTATGCACTAATGCCTTTATATTAAAATCTTTAAATTCGTCCATAACTGCATTTAATACAGCGACAGCTATGGCTGGGTTTCTAACGTCTTCTATGAATGTTAATCCCCCGATGTGTAGGGTGTCATCATTTTCCTCATTGAAAGTAGCAAAAGCAACTATCTCGTTATTGAAACGGATGTTGAATACAAAAGTATCTTTATTATTTAAAGTTTGCTCAAATTCATCTTTTAGTAATTTTATATGTTCTTTGTTTTCGTATGTTTCTTTCGAACGACCATTTTCGTAAACTTTTAGAAGTTCCTGTTTTTCTTTTTCTGTCAGATTTTGAGCAGAGATTTTTTCCAATGATGTATTGCTTATATCTTCAATTGGGATTTTAATACCCTGTTTATAAAGTTCCACGTAAGAGGAGCCCATTATGATAGTTTGAGTTTTTATATCTTCAAGTTCATTTAAAATTTCTTGTTCGTTTATAATTGTATTTTCTTTTATGTTGTCGGCTAAATTAGAAAGAAGACTTACTCCCCTTTTTAATAAAGTTTCCTTAATTAATTCAAAGATCTTATTTGAGATATTTTCTTTTTCATATAGATTTTTAACTTTTTCTTCTGCTTTATTTGCACTATCTACGATTTCACCATATTTTGTGAAAACTTTTTTGGCCACATCTTCTGGTAATTTTTTTCCAAGCTCTAGAATTTTATTTCCCATTTCTTTTCCACCGTGTTCTATAGAAAGAAAAGTACGGAATCCATCCTTTTTGTATTTTTTGTTAAAATTTATAATTTCTTTTAATGAATTATTATCTACAAATTTTAAATAATCAATAAAATATCTTTGTTCAATTAATGAAATCTTTGAGAGGTCAATCCCAGTTTTTTCTTTGATATTTGTTCTGTTGTATTTAGTATTTAATTGCCTGAAAAGATATAGTTCTGTTTCGTTAATTTTTTTTGATTTTGAGTCTAAAATTAAATTTTCTGGATTTAATGGAGAAAAATATTTTACTAGTTTATCAAAATATTCTTGTGTTAAGTCTTTAGAAGTTTTAAAAGATTTTATGATAGAATCAATTTTTTCAAAATCTTTTTCATTTGAAATATAGAGACTGTCAGGTTCTAGATTATTTTTATTAACTAACGCGAACATACTTTCACTTGAATCAAAGGCATAAATATTGGGAGCTGTCTTAAAAGGTGTCCACTCTAAATCTTTTTCTTCCTCAACTGACATTTTTTTCTTTTCAACGACGGATATGTAATCTTGAGATAAATAATTAAGTAAAAAAGATCCTTTGTTTTCAGCTGTTTTTTCTTTTAAAGTGTCAAATATAAATTTTTCTCTTTTAGTTATTTCTGATTCGTGACTTATATTTTCATTTTCAAAAATGAAATAAGCTATAGTGTTAAAAAACATCAATTTTTTAATAAATTCCTCGTTTGTATTACATTCAAAATTTAATTTTTCATTAATATATTTTTTCGTTTTTTCGAAATCACAATGTAGCCATGATCTAAATGCATGGATATAATCAATTTCTTTATCAGAAAATCTATCTGATGGGTTAAGACTATCTAAATATTCATTTAGTATCTCAGGGACATCTACGTTGTTTTCCTTTATATATTTATTGAAATCATCTGAATTGTATTCATCATAACCTTCTGTATCAAAATCAGACAATTTTTTTATTGTTTGAAATAATTTTTTCCCCCCCTCTTTCTGGGTTGCAAGTTGATCAAAATTCATAGTATATATTATACCTAATTATTTAAAATTTGTCTAGTTTATTCTAGAAAAAGTAAAGCGAGCATTAATGCTATTCCAAATAATACTGATATAATTTGCAGTATAGAATATTTTAATTCTTTTGTTTTTTGAAGTTCTGGAATTAAGTCTGTCATTGCAATATAAATAAAGCCACCAGCGGCTATCGGTAAGACCCAGACAGTAAACATTTCTGCAATATTACCAAAAATTAAAGCAATAATAGTTCCAATGACAGCAGTGAGCGCAGAAAGGAAATTTAACCATAAAGCTCTCTTTATTTTATAACCAGAATGAATAAGTACGGCGAAGTCCCCTATTTCTTGTGGAATTTCGTGTAAGATCACTGCTAGAGTCGTCGCGATACCTATCGGAATACTTACTAAGAAACTCACACCGATGATTATTCCGTCTATTAGATTATGAAATCCATCAGTAAAAAGTAATAATTTCCCTACTGGGCGTATGTGATTTATTTCTGTGTCATCTCCATGATGATGCCAATGCAAAAATTTTTCTATTGTAAAGAAAATAAGAATACCAAATATTATTAAAAGACTTACTATACTAGAGTTTGAAGATTGTTCAAATGCTTCAGGTATTAAATGAATGAATGCATCTCCTAACAATGCTCCCACTGCTAGACTTATGAATAGACTAATATATTTTTTCACGATTTCTTCTCTGAGTGAAAGTGTGAATACTCCAATTAGAGAGACGAGACTCACTATAATAACACTAACAAATGCATAAATATATATTGTTATCATGTGCGAGATGGGAGAATCGAACTCCCACCTACAGATTGGAAATCTGTAGTTCTACCATTAAACTAATCTCGCAAAACTAAAGAACAAAAAGTCGGGCTGCTGGGAATCGAACCCAGTCTAAACGCTCCCAAAGCGCTTGTACTACCGGTATACTACAGCCCGAATATTAAAAACTAGAATATAAAAGTTTTCGCCTGCGGGCACTGGCTTCGTTTTGTCCGCCAGAAAATTTTTGATATTCTAGTTTTTAACTATATCATAAAATAATATCACTGACTACTTTTACTCTTGCTTTTTTATCTTTTTGACACATATATACAACAAGCAAATCAACTTGCCATTCTTTTTCTTCATCAATATTCTTATTTAAGAGATAAGTTTGAATTGTCCGTGACAAGCGTTTTAGTTTCCATGGGTGCATATTGTCTTCTGGCCTATGTTGATATCTTTCATCTGAGTCAGCATAAGATTTAGGTATAAAGGTATTTAAGGTTTCACGGGAAACACTTTTTACTTCTATAAAGTATATTTTATTAGCTTTTTCAGCTACAATATCAATTTCACCCCATTTTTTAGTATAATTACGATCTAATATAGAAAAATTATGTTTCATGAGAAACCTTACCGCGATATTTTCTCCAATTTCCCCTATTTTTTGTGTTTCTGACGTAAAAATTTTTGGCATATAGAGTTTGTTTCATGTAAAACATATTTAAATAGGTTTCACGTGAAACGTTTTGTCTAATTTTGTGTCTTTTAACAAAATATCCTTATTTTCCAACATATTTTTAATAAAATGATCATAACAGACAGGATTTTAGGGTGTCCTTTATAAACATTACTAACATAGTTATCCACATTTACCCGATTTTTGGCGTGGGTTTTTGATAAAATCCTTATAATTTAAGACAAGAATAAAGGACAGATAATTTTTGTGCGGGTAGGGAGAATCGAACTCCCGTCAACTGATTGGCAACCAGTTGTTCTACCACTAAACCATACCCGCAAATTAACTAAAACAAATTTATTATTATTTTTTGAAAATGACATTTAGTATTATACTATTACAAATTTTATATTGCAATTTTTTTTGTAAAATTTTAATAAAAGTGTATAATTAAATTATTATAAAATAACAAAAAGCACCCGTGGTGAAATGGATATCATAACTGCCTTCGAAGCAGTCATTCCAAGTTCGACTCTTGGCGGGTGCACAAAATATAGATGAACTCTATAGAACTAAAAAACTTAATATCCAAAATTCCAAAAGAGGTTTCACATGTAACGGACACGCTTGAAAAAGCAGGTTTTGAAGCATACCTAGTAGGTGGATGCGTGAGAGATCTTTTGATGGACAGAGAGCCAAAAGATTGGGATATAACTACCAATGCTAAACCAGACCAAATTATTAAGCTTTTTGAAAAAACAGTATATGAAAATGATTTTGGGACTGTAATGGTTATTCAAGAAGATGTTTCACGCGAAACATTACGTCAAATAGAGGTTACACCATATAGAATTGAAACAAAATATAGTGATTTTAGGCATCCAGATGAGGTTTCTTTTAGTGATAAACTAGAGGATGATCTTAAGAGACGTGATTTTACTGTAAATGCTATGGCTTTCAGAGTTAATGGTAAAGATGGAAGTATAACGGACATGTTTGGTGGTCTAAAGGACATTGATGATAGAATATTAAAAGCAGTAGGGAATCCAGATGATCGTTTTAAAGAAGATGCATTAAGAATGCTTCGAGCTATACGCATATCTTTACAACTTGGTTTTTCTGTGTCGTATGAAAGTAGCGAGAGTATTTTAAAAAATTCAAATTTAATAAAAAGAATATCACCAGAAAGAATTCGTGATGAATTAATAAAAATAATTATGTCGTCAAATCCATCTGCTGGAATTTTGATGTTACAAAAATTTGGATTGTTAAAAAACATAATTCCTGAATTAGAAGAGGGGATAAATTGTGAACAATCAGGTGAGCATATTTATGACGTTTGGAATCATTTACTTCATGCATTACAACACGCTGCAGATAAAAATTGGCCTTTAGAAATAAGGCTCGCAGCACTTTTTCATGATATCGGAAAACCTAAAAGTAGACGGGTGGCAGAAGTAGCTGGAAATGCTCTCCGTCGTTCGCATTCTATCTTGGAAGGGCAAGAACGAGAACTTTCGCAGCGAATACTCCTGCAAGCATCTCCAGCTACTTCTGTTAAGAAAAAATATACTTTTTATGGTCATGAAGTAATAGGATATAGAATGGCAAAAAAAATATTAGAGCGATTAAAATTTTCAAAAAAAGAAATTGAATTGGTTGAAAAACTTATTCGTAATCATATGTTTTTTTCTGATACAGAATTAATTACACTTTCTGCTGTGCGAAGAATTATTACAAAAGTTGGAAAAGAGAATATTTGGTCTCTTATGAATGTCCGTGAGTGTGATAGAGTAGGTATGAAAAAAAAGGAAGCACCATATCGTTTGCGTAAATATTTTGCGATGATAGAAGAGGCTCTACACGATCCTATTTCTGTAGGACAGCTTAAAATCAATGGGGAATTTATGATAAAAGATCTTAAAATTAAGCCTGGTCCTAGAATGGGATGGATTTTAAATGCGCTTCTCGAGGAAGTCCTTGATGATCCGACAAAAAATACAGTAGAACATCTTTCAGAATTAGTCCGATCACTTAACATGCTTGACGACGCTCCATTAAGGACATTGGGTGATAGGGGAAAAGAAAAAAAAGAAGAGCTTGAAGAAAAAGAAGTAGAGAAATTACATTCTAGGCATGGTGTGAGATAAAAAGTAAATTAAAAAAACAAAATAATACTTTTTCACGGTTCGCACTCGAACTTGACGTCATTAAATATCTTTCCGTAGCGTATACCGGAAAAAGTATTATTTTTGTTTTCTCTCTAAAATTTTATTCCAAAGCTTCACTGATGGAAAAATTTTTGAATTCATTTTTAGGTTCTTGCCAAATAATTGAGAAATTCTCTACAGGAGAAAAAAGAGGAAAAAAACTTGGGCCTCGTTTTAATTTTTTAATAAAAAAAAGGAGAATATTTTCTTCTCCTTCTGCGATAACTTTAACACTACCATCATTGTGGAAGAAGGTGATTCCAGTGAGGTCAAGTTGATTTGCGATTTTGTTTATCCACAATAGGTGATCATAATCTAAATTTTTACCTGACATTGTGCTTTCAATACATTTTTTCATAAGATTTTATAGATAAGTTATTAGTGTTATATAATATTAAGTTTGTCTAATTTTATAAAAAAAGTCAACAACTTGACAGAACGTATTTGTTCTGGTAGATTTAACTCGAAATAATTTTTTGATAATTTTTTGGAGAATTAAAATGAAAGTTAAAGTTTTTGATCTTGACGATTTTTTGCCTTTAAGCGGGGAGATGATTTTTATAGCGATTAGGCAAGTCGTTTTAAAAATTAAAGAAAAATATGATAATCCTAAATTGTCTATTGTTACAACAAAGTTTGTTAAATGTAAAATACGTAATACAGATGGTGTTGGGCATAAGATGACGATTGGATTGCTTTATGAGGGGAGTAAGGTTTATTTTCTTGGAATGGGTCGAGTTGTTTCTTCCCTTCTTTATGACTCGATTGTTTTAAATATAACGAGAAAAAAAGGAGGGATTGAGTGTGATATCTCTTCAGTTCCTGAAGAAATTAATAAATTTCAGGATCTCATTTTAAATGAAATGGCAATTGTTATTTCTCTCCCAGTTTAACAGCATTATCGCTGGCTGCAGATTCTAAATCTGCAGTTTTTTTATTTTTAGTAAATTTCGTTATTGTAACAATTTTCACAATAGACTATTTCTGGACGGTCGGGTGAATAGGCGGTTTCAAATTCATTATTACAATTTTCCTTCATACATTTCCTATGCCAAAGTTTACGAGGATTGCGTTTAGACATTCTTTCTTTATGACGACATTCAAAATCCTTGTGCGGTAGTGGTAAATGCATTCTTTTATAAAAACTCAACTCTGCTTGTGTAATTCTAAAATTTTTATTACATTCTTCGCAAACTAAAATTTCATTTAAAATATTTTCTGTCGCTTTTTCTATTGTTTCTGGAATTTCTCCTTCTTTAATTGTTTCTTTTCCATATGTACCAGTTGTTTGTTCTTGCCAATTAAAACCTTTTTTTCTTGCTTCTTTTTTCACCATTGGAAAATATTCCTGCGCCAGTGTTTCATTAAATCCGAAAGGAGAAAGCTTGGGTGGAAAGAAATCTCCATAAATATTATCGTGTTTCATTTGCTCAATTATTTCTGTTTTTAATTTTTCGTAATCCTCTTTTGAATATTCTTTATTGAGGATATGATATTTCTTTTTATTAATTCCAACACAGCCAAAACAGTCAATACAGTTGTAACAACTATCGGAATAATGTACCTCATGGCAATACATTGGATAAACAGTACTTATAGAATTTGTACTGGATAAGTTACCCTGTACGTTGTAGCAACGTTCGGCTTTGGTATAAATATTGTTACAGTCACGGCTATCTATGACATCATCTGCATCACCCATATATGCGCAATTTTTTGTATCTGCAGAATCAAAAACTTCTACACCATCATGACAGTTGTAGATAAAATTACCGGTGACATTATTACATTTAGTAGACACAGAGTATTTAACAATCGCTTTTGATCTTATTTCATTGTATTTTTCCTTTGCTTTTTCTATGTTTTCATGAGAAGAGAGAATCTCAGTTTTTTTCTTTTCATATTCTTCTTTTGAATATTTTTTATTCTCAATACAATAAGTAAGATTGTGGCCGTTAATACAGAAAATACAGTTTTGACAATTACGCATGTCAAAAGAAAACATAGTGTCGATACATTCATGCAACATCTCGCTATATATACATTTAAAAGATTTACGAACATCGATACATTCGTAACAAAGTTCGGAATCATATAAAAAACAACAATCAAGTGAGTGTTTACATCTTTGAACTAAACGCCCATACATGCAATCTTCATTATTACCGGCAGCAAAAAGCATATAGCAATTTTTATTGTCTTCAGCGTTATTTGTGTAATCACTATTTACACTATTAATGACCAAGAGAGCTATGCGTGGCACTTTATTTTTTAATTCATTAAATTGATTCATGAAAGGACGGGATTTGTCCCAGTTCATGCCAAACTTTAGCGGATCCCAGCCATCACTCCACCAACATTTATGGCAATAAACAGGGAAGGGTGTATTTTTAGGATATAGAGAAATACTTTCTTTTTTACAAAGGTCGCAGATACGTTTATATAGTGTGCGTTCATTGCGGAATGCTAGGCGTCGCTCCATACGGCAATCTGGACAATGATTTGGAGTAGGAACTTTTATTTGCTCGTAGAAAATAAGATCTTCCTTTCTGATTTCAAATTCTTTATTACATGTTTTGCAGATTTTATTTATCATAATATTACTTATCTTTTGATTATAATACTTTTTACCTGTCTCGTACTAGGTTTTACTTTAATGCTGGAATTAACTTTATAAAGCAGAGAAAGAATTTTTTAAGACTCTTTCTCTGGTCTAAAAATTAATAATCATCATCATAACGATTTTTTCTCACTGATATTTCTTTATAAGGAGTGAGATACTCTTCTTCGGAAGAGAATATTATGAATGTATTTAATTGTTTACTAGTGGGTTCTAAAAAATGGAGGTAAAAAAGCTTTTCAGCCCCTCTTGTTTTTGTGTCCGCTTCTAATAAGTCAATTAATTTTGCCAAGACTATTTGATCACGCCATACCTCAATTTTTAAGATATGTTTATGACCCAATTCATCCCTTGTTGCTAAATTGTCTGTATCCATAGTTTTTCCTTTTCATTTCTCCAATCAACGGATTGGCACAGTTTTCAAAAAATTGTTTATCTAATAATAAGTATAGCAGATTAAAAGTATTTGTCAAGTAGAATGAGCAAAGAATTATTATAAATAGACTTATTTATAAAGTTGTTTATATATTGTAAATATTTTGTTCGCATAGATTGACAAAGTTTAGAGTTTAGAATACAATCATAATATGGAAAATGAGAACCTGAGTTTAAAGAAAACTCTTGAATATATTGGCTTTTCTGAAAAAGAAGTTTTAGTGTATTTGGCACTGCTAGAATTAGGGAAAGGAACAGTCACACAGATTTCTAAAAAGGCTGGAATAAACCGCCCAACGGGTTATCATATTTTGGCTTCACTTGAATCTAAAGAACTAGTGAAGGTGTCAGGCAAAGAACCAAAACAAGAATATGTTGCTGAATCTCCAGATCAAATTGAAAAGATGCTTTTGAAAAAGATTGAGAATTATCAATCTTGTATTGATGAAGCTCGAAAAATTATTCCTGAACTAA